>Ga0183260_10002037_pt1 | contig 16808 bp, 17 predicted proteins | sample AntDrymUQ4972206_2_FD_129768 | JGI IMG/M metagenome (GOLD analysis project Ga0183260, IMG submission 129768) | Polar desert sand microbial communities from Dry Valleys, Antarctica - metaG UQ497 (22.06) (version 2) (version 2) | ecosystem: Environmental > Terrestrial > Soil > Desert | place...
CCCCCTGAAGCTCGACCTGCACATTCAGCAGCTGCCCAAGCGGGAAGAACAGCCGACTCTGGAGCGTCGTGAAGGCGACGATGTCACCGATTGTTGGCGCGGTCGGATCGCCCTGGATGGCGAGGTAGCCCGCCAGCCAATAAACGAACGCCGGCGTGATCGAGAAGATCGTGCCCACGATCATGAAGAACCAGCGGCCGACCATGCTCTGGCGGATTTGGAGCCGGGCGAGCTTCGCATTGGCGGTGCTGAAGCGGTCGATGGCGCCCTGCTGGCGGCCGAAGGTCTTGGTCAGGAGCATCCCGCTCACGCTGACTGTCTCTTCGGTGATCGCGCTGATGTCGGCCAGGCTCTCCTGGGTCTTTCCCGCCAGACGCCGACGGATCTTGCCGACGCGGTAGGTCAGGTACATGAAGAACGGGAGCAGCCCCAGCGACAGTGCCGTCAGCCGCCAATCGAGGATGAGCATCGCGACGACGGTCGAGAGGACGATGACCAGGTTGGCGAAGACGCTGCTGGCCGTGTCTGTCACGACCGACTGAACGCCGCCTACATCGTTCGCCAGGCGGCTCTGGATCTCACCCGTGCGCGTCTCGGTGAAGAAACGAAGCGGCAGCCGCTGGAGGTGCGTGTACAGCGCATTGCGCAGGTCCTGCATCACGCGCTGGCCGATGACGTTGTTGAGGTAAGTCTGACCGACGCCGATGAGCCCGCTGACGATGGGCACGATGATCATCAGCCCGACGAAGAGGTTGAGGAGGCCGAAGTCGCGCTTGGGCAGCGCCTCGTCGATGAGCAGCTTCAGCAGGTACGGGTTGATGATACCGAGAAGGCTGGTCACGACGATGGTCACCAGGACCGCTGAGACGGCCAGGCGATAGGGCCTGAAGAACGCGGCGATTCGGCGGATCGTGTGACCGCGCCGCTCGCGCGGAACAGTTCGCTCGTCGCCGTCGCCGAAGTGACCGAACCGGCCGCCGCCTCCGTGGAATCCCATCATCCGGAGAGTAGGCGCAACCAGCAGTGGCCGCCTCGGGGGCCACTGCTAGCATCGCGCCAAGGGGACTCGCGATCCGTCGAACAGAGGGAGAAACCCGATGAAAAAGGCAGGGTCACTTGCCATTCTGGCCATTGTTCTCGCCGCCTGTGGCGGCCCGACGCCTGCGGCAAGCCAGCCCGGGTCGGCGACTCAGCTGCCGGCTGGCCCCACGAACGCGACTCCTACTTCACCGCCGGTCGCCGCTGGCGCCGGGACGTCCATCCACGTCGTCGTGGCCAGCGGGCCACAGGCCGGTACCTACGATGGCACGGGCGTGAAGCTCGACTGCAACACGGCCGTTGACGGCTCGGGGGCCACGTACGCGGACACAACGAAGACAGAGGGCGTGACAGCGCTGACCTTCACGAGTGGGGAAGGCGGAGCGAATCCAACGAAGTTCTACTTTCAGGTGCTCTTCGGCGTGATCTCGTTGCAACAGCCATTTCTGGAGATATCGACGCTCGACCCCGCTGCGCCGAGAGGTAGTGGTACGGCGACCCTTCAGGACAATGGCGCGACGATCAACTGGACGATCAATGGAACGTCCGCGGACGGGTTTGGAGTCCAGGCTACCGTGGAGTGCGGTCCAGTCGACCGTCGTTGAGTGGCCCGCGTGGCGGGCTAAGTAGGTAGCGGCGCCTGAGCCGGAACAACCGGAGGGCCCACAGCCTCTCCTTCATCAGCCTCAGTGAGCTCACGGTCGGCACCGAGGCGAACGCGCGTGGCGAATAGCCAGGCCAGGCCGTACAGAACGGCCACGAGGATCAGCAGCGCCTGGTAGCCCGTGATCAGGGCCAGGTACTCGAGCGTGCCGCCGACCATCGCCCCGAGCAGGTTGCTCGCGAAGGCCATGTCGGCGGTGTTCGTGTCGCGGAATGAGTACGAGAAGACGAGGTTCGCGAAGAAGACCGGTGCGAAGGCAACGACCGCGGCGACCAGGTAGCGCAGCCACGGCGGATCGAACAGAAGCGACTCAGGTGGCAGGAGGAACGCCACTGCAATCGAGGCGAACAGCAGGATGTAGAACGGCGTCGGGTTGGTCATCTTCAGTCGCGAATTGACGAAGATCGCCACCAGCACGCTCGCCAATATTCCGAAGAACGCCAGCGAGTTAACGAGCCAGGTAGTCCCGAACAAGAGGCTGAAGCTGGTCAGGCTGCGCGTTGTCAACAACAGGAACGCCACGCCGAGCACGAAGAAGTGCGGGCTGAAGCGTCGGATGGTGGTCCCCGTCACGCCGGCCGCGACCGCGACTGCCGCCAGAGCCCCGATCAGAACGATCGCGATGGCCGCGAGGTAGTGCGATGCGATGAATGGCGTGCGCAGGTAAAGGAAGGGCCAGTTGTCAGTGGCTGGCGTCGGCTGGGCGCCCTCGGTAAGCGCCGGCGTACCCGAGGCAGATTCGGCGGGCGGCATGCCGTTGGGCAGCGACGCGACCAGCGGGCCGGCCGCGAGGGCTGCCTTGTGGTTGCCGTAGACGTTCACGAGGGGCTCGTGACCGAAGGAGTCCTCCAGCATCGTCGACAGCTTGTTGACGAGCCACACGTCGCGGTAATAGTTGTAGAGGACGAAGATGCCGTCGTCGCTCAGGTGATCGCGAACGCTCGCGAATGCCTCCTCGGTGAAGAGGAACGACTCGAGCCGGATGTTCGACTGCGAGCTGACGAGGGTCAGCGAGTCAGGCAGGGCAAAGATGACCAGGTCGTACTTCTTGTCGGTCGTGCGCAGGAAGGCGCGGCCGTCATTGACGATCGGCGTAACCCGCGGATCGGAATATGGCTGGTTCGGATGGCGCTCGATTCCGATCTGCTGGAGCTTCGGGTCGATCTCGACGGCGTCGATATGGCCGGCGCCGTGGGCAAGCGCGATCGCGGCGTCCGAACCGCTGCCTGCGCCGACGATCAGGACCTCTGGATAGGTCCGATCCGGAAACCAGCGGTAGACCTGCTCGTAGAACTCCTCGATGCCCTGCTCGCCCAGCGGATGGAGAGCCTGGTGCGGGATCCCGTCGACTGTCAGGTGCACCAGCCCGCTCGACACCGCGAACGAATTGATCCGGTAGTAGGGCGACCAGATGTCGCTCTTGCCCTGATTTCCGACGACCACGAATGCGAGCACGGCGGCAAGAGCCAATCCATTCACGACCGTCCAGACGGTCATGCGCCGGCCGAGCTCGAGCGCCGCGACGAGCGCTACGGCCACGATGAACCAGACGACCGGATTCGTGCCGACGGCCGACAGGATCGTGAACAGCGCGATTCCGGCCATCGAGCCGGCGATGTCGATCGCGTATGCCTTCAATGGCGGCATGCTCTTGAGCAGCGGGCCCAGCGGCAGGGCCAACGTGGCCAGCAGCGCGACGACCAGTCCAACGACGAACGGCAGCACGAGGAAGTTCAGGTCGGCCGCCGGGTTCTCGGCGAGGCCGAAGAACAATTCGTTCTGCGAGTCGATCTGGACGTTGAGCTGGAAGCGGTAGACGAACGCGACCACACCCGCAAGGAGGAACGCGAACGGGCTGAGGCGCGGATTGCCGCCCTTGCGGCCGAGAAGGATGCCGAGCCCGATGCCCAGGAAGCTGGCGATCAGCAGGAAGTTGCTGAAGAAGCCGATGTACTTGACGTTCGCCGGGATCCATCGGATCAGCATCAGCTCAACGAAGAGGATCGCGAGGCTGGTCAGGAACAGGCGAACTTCGTTACGCGCCAGCAGGCCCAGTCGAATGCCCTCCCAGGGGTGGTCGATGATCGCGCCACCGGTACAGGTTGGGCGCCAGCGGCATGGTAGCGGCAGGCCTCCATAGCCGTGGCGGACCCATTGCGCCGCGTCCTCGGTCACGTCGGCCGAAAAGGAAGTCCCTCGCCGAGCCAGCTACCAGGCCGAGGCGGTCGCCACCTCCGCGATGCCCTCGGCCTCGAGCCAACGTTCGGCGTCGATCGCAGCCTTGCACCCGTCCGCCGCGGCAGTGACCGCCTGGCGGTACCTGTGGTCTTGCACGTCTCCGGCCACGAACACGCCGTCGATCTTGGTCCGTGTCTCGTCGGACACCATCAGGTAGCCCATGTCGTCGACATCAATCCACTCTTGGAACACGTCGGTGTTCGGCTTATAGCCGATGGCCACGAAGAGGCCCTCCATCGACTCGTCTTCCTCGGCGCCCGACACGGTGTTGCGCAGGCGGAGGCCCTCGACCCGCTCGTCACCCAGGACGTCGGCTACCTCGGTGTTCCAGCGCACGTCGATCTTGGGGTTGTCCATGGCCCGCCGCTGCATGATCTTGCTGCCCCGGAACTTCTCGCGTCGGTGGAGCATCACGACCTTGTCCGCAAAGCGGGTCAGGAAGCTCGCCTCTTCCAGGGCCGTGTCGCCACCCCCCACCACGGCCACCTTCTTGCCGCGGAAGAAGAAGCCGTCACACGTCGCGCAGGCGCTCACGCCGCGGCCCCGCAGGCGAGTCTCGTTATCAAGCCCCAGCCAGAGCGCCGACGCCCCGGTGGCGACGATGACCGAGTCGGCGGTGTACTCGACTCCGCGCGACCACAGCCTGAACGGTCGGCCTGAAAAGTCGACCTGATCGACGTCGGAGTCCACCACCCGCGAGCCGAAACGCTCAGCCTGCTCGCGGAACTTCTGCATGAGCTCCGGTCCCTGGATGCCATCCGGAAAGCCCGGGTAGTTCTCGACGTCGCTGGTGATCATCAGCTGGCCGCCGGGCGTGAATCCACCGATGACGATGGGCTCGAGATTCGCGCGTGCGGCATAGATCGCGGCCGTCAATCCGGCGGGCCCGGAGCCCACGATGACGATCTTCGAATGGTTGCTCGATTCGACCGGCCGCGAGCCGTTGCCGCCCGACTTCTGCGGTACGGCCACCTCTCGGATGGTCGTCTCGGTCGCCCCGCCTTCGTCGACCATCACGAGCGTGGGGGAGAGGGGTTTCGGTTGATCCATCTGGACTAATCCTAGCACCCGTGGATACTCCCAGGGAGTATCTAGAAGATCGATCCCATTCGCTAGTTGAGCGGGCTTGGCTCCCCGAGCGACCGGATCTGCGGAATGACGTCGCTGCCGATGAGCTCGAGCTTCGAAACGTCCGACACGCCACGAATGGAGACGATCGTGTGGTGGGAGCCCGCCTGCGCCCAATTGCCAAGCCGCTCGACCAGGCCGGCCGGCGTCAGCGAACCCTTCCGACCGTCCGGCGTGATCGAGATCGTCGCGAGGTTGGTGCGCTCGATCTCGGCGTAATCGCGGCCGACATCCACGCAGTGCTCTCGCAACACCTCGTACTTGTGGAGCAGCATGTCCGGCCCGCCGAAGACATTGCACGCATCGGCGTAGCGGGCCACAAGTCGCAACGTGCTCCGCTCCCCGCCGCCGCCGACCATGATCGGCACACGCGGCTTCGAAAGTGCTTGGGGGCTGTTGAGGAGATGGCCGGCGCGGACGCGACGGCCTACGAATGGCGTTTCGGATCCACGCTCGCCGCCGAAGGCGAGGTGGGCCATCTGGAGCGTGTCGGCCAGCAGTGCGAAACGATCGGGCAGATCGGGAAACGGGATGCCCAGCGAGCGCGATTCCTCAACGTTCCATGCCGCGCCGATACCGAACCACGCGCGGCCGCCGGACAAGATGTCCAGTGTGGTGACGCTTTTGATCCACATACCGGGATACCTGTACGGCACTGCGCCGACCATCAGCCCCAGCCGAGCGCGACTCGTATGCGCGGCCATGAACCCAAGCGCGGTGGTCCCCTCGAGCATCGGCTCCTCGACGTCGCCCACACTCCGGATCTGGAATAGGTGATCCATTACCCAGATGGAGTCGAAGCCGGCGTCATCGGCTGCCCGACAGATCCGGGCGAGCGTTTCGCCGATTCCGGCATCGCCACCCGGCCAGGTGAATGAGCTGATCTGGAGGCCAATTTTCAAGGGAGCTGACTCTAGCGAAAGAGATCCATCTCCACCGGCATGACGACATCCGCTCGGACGGTTCCTCCGCCACCGACGCCAGGCGCGCCCCGCACGAGCACCACTGGCTGACGGCTGGTCTTCCCCGCCGCGAGCTCGGCGGCCGAAGCTATCTCGTCGGCGATGGCGACGACCGTCGACCGCATGACACGACCGTCGGCGTCGGGCTGGCCGCGCATGTCGTCGAGGGGCGCCAGCCCCGCCACGCCGAGTGCCACGTCGACTATCCCGAAACGCCACGGCCGTCCGAACGAATCGCTGATCACGATCGCCGGCGCGTCGCCGTCAGCAATTCCGAGCAGGGAGGGCAGCCGCGCTCTCAGTCGGGCGGCTGACTCATCTGGATCCTCGGGCAGCAGCGTGACAATGTCTTTGGTGCCGGTGTTCGACGCATCCACCCCGGCGTTCGCGCACACGAATCCATGCCGTGTGCGGCTGACGATGATGCCGCGGTCCATGCGCAGGACCTCGGCGGACTCGCGCAGCACGACCTCGACCTGTCGCGCGTCTCGGTCCCACTTCTGGGCGAAGTCGATTGCCGCCTGGCGCGGCGTGATCGTGGTCAGGTCGACGATGCAGCCCTCCGCCTTGGAGACGATCTTCTGCGTGACGACGAGGACATCCGAAGGTCGGGGGGCGAGCGAGGCGTCATCCGCGACAGCAGCGTGCCACGCGTCGGCAATCAGCGAAGCGAGGTCGTCTGTGGCGCGAATCTCGGGCAGAGCCGGCAGGGCGACGACCAGCAACGAGCTCAACGTGTCACGCGACCTCGAGCGAGGGGATGCGACCCTTTAGCGCATCGAGCGCGATCTGGCCGCGCGTCTGGAGCTCGACCAGCAGCGAAACCTCTAGCCGCTCAAGGTCTTCGGGCGTGTCCAGATCGAAGCCAAGCGCGGGGTCGTCAACGAGCTGGAGTGACGCGTCCACGTCGGCGGCGGCGCGGACGTGCGCTTCCAGGCTGCTCTCGCCGAAGTGTGGCTCGATCGTCGTCGGCGGAGCAAGCAGTAGCGCATTCGTACCGACGCGCGCGTCGGCCGGGGCGAGCACGACGAGCGGGCGTCCCGATCCGGCGGCCAAGGCAGCATCGGCCGCCTCGAGCATGCTGTCGAGCGCGGAGGTGGTGAGGTAGGGCAGGTCGGCCGGTAAGAAGAGTACGGTCGTCGCGCCTGAGCTCATGGCTCGTGCGCGGCCGTCCACCAGCGCTGCGTTGAGTCCTGTCCCGGGCTCGGATTCGGGGACCGCCACGGAGCCCGTGTCCGCGCCTCTCACGATGCGCCGGAGCCCGGGATCGGCGGTGACAACGTGGATTCCTCGACACGCCGGCCAAGCGGCAAGGACGGTGACCGTCTGGATGAGCATCCCGACTACGAGCGCCAGCCGCTCCTCGGCATCAAGCGCCTCGCCGAGACGCGACTTGCCGACGCCCGACCCTCGGGCGGGGACAATGGCATGTAGATTGCTAAGGTCGGCGAGGGCAGGAATGAGCACGGCCGCATGGTACGCGCGCTCCGGTCTGGACTCGGCTTGTGCTATAAGTCGACCCGTCGCGAGTCACCGCATCGGCAAATGTGCCGTCTCGCCCACGCCGTGCATCCAATACATCAGCCAAAGGGGTATCCGAAGATGCGCCGTTCGCTCTCGCTTGTGATTGCAGGCCTGCTGATTGCAGGATGCTCGAACGTCGGGCCCGGTGCCACGCTCCCGCCGTTCAACATCCCCTCGTTCAACATCCCCTCGTTCACCATTCCCTCCATCCCGCCGTTTGAGCTGCCCTCCGGCTTGCCGACGATACCGCCGGGGGTCCTGCCTTCGGCCGACGCGGGGTCCGGACTGTGCACGCTTGCCTCGCCGGCCGAGGTCGGTGCAATCATGGGCGGCGCGGTAACGGTGACCGAGAGCACGACAGCTAGCTGCAGCTACATAACGGCCAGCTTCAGCACGATCAACCTCAGGACCGAGCAGGGCGACCTCGCGACCTCACGGATCCTGCTGACCAACGCGAAGGATGTGACGGTCGGCGCCTACCCTGGCGTGATCGGCTCTTTCTTGGGGGGCCCGATCCTCTATATCCAGCGTGGGGGCGACCTGCTCGTAGTGCATGGAATCCTGGTCGCGGACGACGAGGCGAATCAGGCGAAGCTGGTCCAAATCGGCCAGACCGCCGCGGCCCGCTGGTAGCCCGCTGCTGACCGACCGCTAGTCAGCCGCCAGTCCGGCAATTGCGAGGATGTCGCGCGCGAGCTGAAGTCGGCGCGGTTCATCGGGGATCACGATCTCGGCCATGGCCAGCGTGATTCCGTGCGCCGTGACGGCCGCGGCGTCGCCCGAGTCGGCGTCATCGATGACGAGGACGTCGACCAGGCCCACATAGCGCGTCGCATAGTGCGCGGCAATTCCGGCTGCGCAGGGCGTCGTCCCGAGTGAGCGCATGATGTCCGCGGCCGGTCCGCGGACAGCTCCACCGCCCACGATCGGGCTGATGGCAACTGTGCGGGCCGCGGCTGCCTGGATGGCGTCGAGGACGCCGGGGAGAGCGAGTATCGGCGCGACGCTGAGGAATGGGTTGGACGGGGCGATGACGATGAGGTCGGCGGACTCGATCGCGTCGAGCACCTCCGGCGTCGGACGCGCCGCATCTACGCCGACGAATCGGACCTCCTCAACCTTGTCGGCGTGCCTGTGGTGCACGAAGTACTCCTGGAAGTCCAGCCAGCCATCCTTTGTTCGAATTTTGGTTCGGACCGGGTCGTCGCTCATCGGCCGAAGCGTGGCGGCTACGCCAAGCGCGCGGGCCAGATCGTCCGTGACTGCAGTCAGCCGGTCGCCCGCGCGCAAGCGGGCAGTTCGGAGGGTGTGAGTGGCCAGGTCGCGGTCTCCCAGCCTGAACCAGGTCTGCTCGCCGTAGGTTTCGAGCATGGCCGCCGCGGACCAGGTTTCGCCGCGGACGCCCCAGCCCGTCTCCTCGTTGGCCAGGCCGGCGAGGGTGTACATGACGGTGTCGAGGTCCGGCGAGATGTGCAGGCCGTGAAGCTCGAGGTCGTCGCCGGTGTTTCCGATGACCGTCAGTTCGGCTCGATCGCCAAGAAGGGCGAAGCCATGAGCCATGCGGGCGCCACCGAACCCGCCGGCAAGGAGAGTGACGTGAACGGGTTCGGGCACGGACCAAGTGTGCCCGGTTCGCGCCAATCAGCCCCGGCAACAGGGCTCAGGCAGTTATGCCGGGCAGCACCTCACGGGCGAAGGCCTCGATCCACTCTTTCTGGTTGCGTCCCACGTTGTGCAGGTAGATCCGGTCAAAGCCCAGGTTGGCGAACTTCTGGATCTCGCGGCGGTGCGCTTCCAGGTCGGACGAGATGAGCATCCGGCCCTCGAAATCCTCGGGCCGGACGAGCTTTGCCATCTGCTCGAAATCCAGCGGTGAACGGATGTCCTGCTTGGGGAATTTCATGCCGCCGTTGGGCCATTCTGTCATCGCATTGGCGAGCGCCTCGTCCTCGGTCGGCGCCCACGAGAGGTGGATCTGGATGATCCGCGGCATCGCCGCCGGATCCTTGCCGGCCTCGCGCGCGCCCTTTTCGAAGCGCTCGAAGATTCCCTCGATCTTGCCCTCGGGCGCGCCAACCGTGATCAAACCATCGCACAGCCGGCCTGTCTTCTCGGCCGTGATCGGCCCGGCCGTCGCGACAAAGATCGGCGGTGGCTCGGCGGGCATCGTCCAGAGACGCATCGTCTCCATCTTGTAGAACTCGCCGCTGTGCTTGACATCCTTGCCGCTGAACAGCTTGCGCATGATTTCTATGGCTTCGAACATCCGCGAGATCCGCTCCGGCGCCTCGGGCCAGTAGCCCGCGACGACGTGCTCATTGAGCGCTTCGCCCGAGCCCAGGCCGAGCCAGAACCGGCCCGGGTACATTGCCTGCATCGTCGCCGCGGCCTGGGCGACGATGGCCGGGTGCTGGCGGAATGACGGGCAGGTGACGCCCGGCCCGACATCGCCGCGCGTGCGCTCCGCAGCCGCGGTCATGAATGACCAGACGAAGGCAGCCTGACCCTGCGCCGGCACCCACGGCTGGACGTGGTCGGCGGCCATCACGCCTGAGAAGCCGGCCAACTCTGCTGCCACGCTGAGTTCCAGCAGCTCGGTCGGGTGGAACTGCTCGAGCATCGCCGCATAGCCGATCTGCGGTATGGCCATCAGCGTGGGTCTCCGTGCACGCGGACGCGGGTGGGTCGAAGGATGAAGCTCAGCCTACGCTCCGTGCGGTAGCGGTCGATCTCACCCACGGCCACGTCGGGCGTGTCGTATCTGAGGGCCATCGCGGCGATATCAGCCTGCGCCTCCTCGCCTTCGTATTCGCGCTCCACCGCGCAATCGACCGTCACCGCGTCCTCTGCTTGGTACACGCAGACGTTCGCCCGACCCTCGCGACGCAGGTTCGACGGCCAGCGCCGGCCGTGGCGCGAGTTCACGACCAGCCAGTCGCCGCGCATAAGGAACCAGATCACGGTCTGGTGCGGGCTCCCGTCCGGGTTCACTGTGGCGATCGTCGCGTAGCGCGGGATCGCGCTCAGGAACGAGCGAATGTCTTGGCTGAGCACTTCGGGCGTCGACTCGACCGCCAATCTCACCTCCACGCGGGATAGGTGGCGATGGTACGACTCGCCGCCCATGAATACGGGGCGGCCGTCCTGCGACGACCGCCCCGTGACTGTTTCGGCCCACGCCGAGGATTACGGTGCCGGCTGGTTCAGATCGCTGATCTTGACCAGGCCGTGCTCGTCGGCCAGCGCCCGCGTGACTACGATCGCGTTCTGATCGGCCGCCTCGGCCGCGTCGAGCGCGGTCAGGCCGCGTGGTTCGAGTGCCGTTCGCAGCAGCTCGGTCGTCTCGGTGGGATCGGCAGTCGCCTGGCCGGCGCCGCCGTTGGCGTACTCGAGCACGCTTGCTGCGTACTCGGGCAGAACATCGATGTCGCCCTGCTCGAGCGCCGGGAAGACCACTTCGCGCGTGCCCGACGCGTCCTGGCGACCTACCGTGAAGTCGGCCGCTTCAAGGATCTGGGCGTACAGCTCGGACAGAATGTCCTGCTCATAGAAGTTGGTCTTGCCCACGGTAATCGCCGGTGCACCCGTACCGGCACCCGGCTCAGCCTGATCGAGCAGACCCTCGGACTCAAGCCAGCCCGACGCGATATCGGCCGGGTCCGTGCGGTCCTCGGTCGACTGCCGATTGAGCTCAACCAGGGCATCCTGACTGAGATTCGCCGACACCAGATTGAGCAGTTCGGCGACGACCGGGAAGTCGGTAATCAGCTGCGCGTTGACGACCGGGATGAGGTTGTCCGCGCGCTGGAGGCTGAGGTCATCTTCAAGGATCACGAAGTCGCGCGCAACGATCGTCGGATCGGAAGTGAACAGGAGCGCGACCTGGATCTCGTCGTTGTCCAGTGCCTCGACCGTGATCGGACCGCCCTGGTCAAGCGGCCTGAACTCCTTGAAGTCGAGACCGTACGTTTCCTCTAACCCGATCAGGCAGAAGGGCCGCTCGGGGCACTCCGGTGGACCCCCGAAGACGAGCGTGCTCGCCAGCGTGGCGGCCGTCGGCGTCGTGGTCGGCGCAGCGGATGTTGCGGTTGGGGCGCTGCTGGGGGCCGAGGTGGTTGATGGCGACTGGGTACCGGCTCCCGGGCTGCATGCACCCAGAACGAGCGCAAACAGCACCGCCCCGCCAGCAACCCTGCGGAATTCCCGCATGGGTTCCTCCTTTGGACGAAGGCACGCCTCAACACACTCCACGGCGTTGAGAAACGGCCGGCTCAGAATAGCAGCGCGACGCGCAACCGGATCGAACGCCATTGAGGGTTACTAAATCTTTACCTGCCGCTTGCCGGGGCGGCCGCTCTGAGCTCAACTTGGTCCGCGGTGTGACGCCTCTGCCCGGGTCTGAACGCGAGGCGTCTCTCGACCAGGCCAAGAAGCCAATCCACACCGAGCGCGAAACCGGCGACCAGGACTGCGCCGACGATCAGCCGCGGCGCCTCCTGCAGGGCGATGCCGTCGATGATGTAACGGCCGAGACCACCGCTGGCGACCAGTGCGCCCAGCGTGGCCGTTGCGATGACCTGGACCGCGGCCGTGCGCAGCCCGGCGAAGATCGCCGGCAGAGCGAGCGGCAGCTCCACCCGGAGCAGGACCTGGCGGCCGCTCATGCCCACGCCGCGCGCCGCCTCTCGGACATCGGGATCAACCTCGCCGATGCCGATGTACGTATTCACCAGGATCGGCGGGATGCCCAACAGCACGAGCGGGACGAAGGTCGGCCAGAAGCCGAGGCCAAGCCCGGCGCGCAGGATGAAGGGCAGGAAGATGACCAGCAGCGCCAGCGTCGGCATCGCCCGGCCGATGTTGGCAACGGTCACTGCGACCAGGGTCAGCCGGCCGGTATGGCCGATGTATGCGCCGAGCGGCAGGGCCAGCGCCAGCGCAACCAGGACGCTGGTGCCCGATAGCTGAAGGTGCTCCAGCAGGCGTATTGGGATCGAGTCGACGCCTGCCCAGTGCGCCGGATCCGACAGCCACTCGAGCAGCTCGTTCACGGTTGAACCGGAGACTGCGGCACAGCGGAGAGCGCGCGTGGCCGCCGAGCTGCTGCCCATGGCGTGAGCAGCTGCTGGACCTGCACGAGAAGGACGTCAAAGGCCAGTGCCAGGGCGAGCGACAGGAACGCGCCAACGTAGGTGGGCGTGGCAAAGAACGATCGCAGGCCGGACAGGATGAGCTGGCCCAGCCCGCCCTGGCCGATCACCGCGGCGACGTTGACGAGGCCCACGGTAGTCACGGTGGCGATACGAACGCCGGCGATGATCAGGGGCAGGGCGAGTGGCAACTCGACCTTGACCAGCAGCTGCCAGCTGCTGTAGCCCAGCGCTTCGGCTGCCTCGCGCACGTCATCGGGCACGCTCGCGAGGCCGGCCACGATGTTGCGCAACAGGATCAACAGCGTGTAGCTGACCAAGGCGATCTCGGCGGTGACGATGCTGCCGAAGCCGGTGATCGGCGTCAGCACGGCGAACAGGGCGATGCTCGGGATCGTGTACAGCGTGGCGGCCACGCCGCTGATCGGTCCGTACAGCCGTCGGCGCCGGTAGACAAGCAACGCCAGCACCAGGCTGATCAGCAGGCCGGCGACGACCGCGATGAGCGTCAGGCCGACGTGCTGAACGAGTCGCGCGAAGATCTGGTCGCTGTTATCGATGATCCACTCCCACTCGATGAGCGGATCGTCTTCACGCACGGGCTGGCTCCGCGGACTTGGGGGCTTCGCGGAGCGCGGCAGCGATCTGATCGACCGTCACAATGCCCTGGGTCCGTCCGTTCTCGTCAACGACGATGCCGGCCATGACGTCCGCGCCCAACATCTGCGATAGGGCATCCTTCAATGTAGTGCGCCGCTCGAGCAGCGGCGACTCCGGCACCGCCCGCTGGGCGTCAAGCGCGCCCGTCTCGGGGATCTGCGCGCGATCCAGCCACCCGATCGGCCGATCCTGCTCGTCGACGAGGAGCAGGAAGGGAAAGTCGCTGTCGCGGAGAAGAGCTCTCGCCGAAGCAGCGTCATCGCCGGGGTGGGCGGTGACCACCTCTTGCCACTCGACATCGGCTACACGACGCAGCGACAGTCGCTTCAGCCCGCGATCAGCGCCGACGAAGCGGGCAACGAAGTCAGACGCAGGGTTGGCCAGGATTTCGGCAGGCGGACCGAATTGAGCCAGCACGCCCCCGACGCGCATGACGGCGACCAGGTCGCCCATCTTGATCGCCTCGTCGATGTCGTGAGTGACGAACACGATCGTCTTGGCCAGCTGCTCCTGGAGACGCAGCAGCTCGTTCTGGAGGCGCTCGCGAACAATCGGATCCACTGCACCGAAAGGCTCGTCCATCAGCATCAGAGGCGGGTCGGCGGCCAGGGCTCGGGCGACACCGACACGCTGGCGTTCGCCGCCGGAGAGCTGCGCGGGGTAACGATCGCGGTGGCGGGTCGCGTCCAGCCCGACCAGTGCGATCAGCTCCTCCGTCCGCTCGCGGATGCGCCCGCGCTCCCAGCCGAGCAGGCGCGGCACAACCGCCACGTTGTCGGCGACCGTGAGATGGGGCAATAGCCCGACCTGCTGGATGACGTAGCCGATGCCTCGACGAAGCTGGATCGAGTCCTGGCTTGTCACATCGCGGTCGCCGATCAGGATCTGCCCCGATGTCGGCTCGACCAGGCGATTGACCAACTTCAGGCTGGTCGTCTTTCCGCAGCCCGATGGCCCGACCAGGACGCAGATCTTGCCCGCGGGCACCTTGAGGCTGAGGTCGTCGACGACGGGCGTCGCCCCGTAAGACTTGGAGACGTGGCGGAACTCGAGATCGACTGCCGAAGTCACCTTGGCACCGTATACGCTTCGCCGATGCCCGCCAACTCACTCGAAGCAGCGCCCTCAGAGGTCGTCCCCGTCGCAGAATCAGGGGTCGGAGAGAGCGCCATCATCGTGCCCGTCCAGGTGCCGGTAGCGGTCAATCGGCTAAGGGATCGGATGGATCCGTCGGCAGCGCAGGGAGTGCCGGCGCACGTGACCCTGATCTATCCGTTCATGCCGGTCGACGGGCTCAAGGACGACGTCAGACGCCGGATCGAGCAGATCGTGGCGAGCGAGCCGGCCTTCAGCTTCACCCTCGCCTCCATGGGCCGATGGCCGAACGTGGTTTACCTCGCCCCTGAGCCGGCCGAACCGTTCCGACGGCTGACCCGGGCGTTGGCGGAGGCTTTCCCCGCCTACCCGCCGTATGAGGGCGCGCACGACGATGTCGTCCCCCACTTGACCATTGCCCAGGATGTGCCCGCCGATTACTACGCGGCGGCCGAGCATGCGCTGGCGGGCATGCTGCCGCTACGCGATGTGGCGCGCGAGGCCTGGCTCATCGGGCATGCGCCGGATCAGCCCTGGCACACGGTGTGGCGGCTGCCGCTGGGACCGGCGCGGCCAACGGGCCTGCCACCGGACTAGAACCTTTCCACGTCTCGCTTGCGGACTAGAACGCCTCCGCAGCGCCTTCGGGCGCTGCTGCGCGCGAACCGCGGCCCGCGGCAGTGCCGCCGCGTCCCGCGTCTCGCTTGCGGGCTAGACTCCGCGCCATGCCTCAGATCCACCTTCGGGCCGAGCCGGGTGACTACGCACCGCTCGTGCTTCTCCCCGGCGATCCCAACCGCGCCAAGCTGGTTGCGGGCATGTTCGACGGCGGGTTGGACTCCGCCCAGCTCGTCAACGATCACCGGCTCCTGCTCGGCTACAGTGGGACCTACAACGGCGTGCCCGTGAGCGTGCAGACCAGCGGCATCGGCACACCGTCGCTCTCGATCGTCGTCGAGGAGCTGCTGCGCCTTGGGGCGAAACGGTTGATCCGCATCGGCACGTGCGGGGGAATCGGCCGCGGCCTGCGGACCGGTGACATCGTCGTGGCCACCGCCGCCGCGCCGGTCGACGGCTCGACGCGCACCTACCTCCACGGCGACCCGTACGCGCCCGCGGCCGACTTCGAGCTGACCCGTGCCCTGGTAGATGTAGCGAGGGCCAAGGGCGTCGAGCCGGGGATCGGGCCCGTCGCGTCGGTCGACGTCTTCTACAACCCCGACGAGGACTACGTCACCAAGTGGCGGTCCCGCGGCATCCTCGCCTTCGAGATGGAGGCGGCCGCGCTGTTCTACCTCGCCGCCCGCGCGCAGGGCAGTGGCGAGGACGTCCGCGCAGGGTGCATCCTGACCGTCAGCGACACGCTCGGGGAGACAGAGACGGGCGACGTCGAAACGACCGAGGAGACGTACATGGACCTCGGTGACCTGGAGACGGCGACGGTGCGCATGATCGAGATTGCTCTCGAGGCGGGGGCGACCGTCTAGGCCTCCCTATGATCCCCATCGGCGTCAACCTCACCTCGATTGGCGTGACATCGGCGTGGTGGCGGGAGTCGGCGCGCGAAGTAGAGCGGGCCGGCTTCACGGGGGTGTGGTGCTGGGACCACTTCATAAGCCGTGGCAAGAAGACAGACCCGGTCCTCGAGTGCTGGACGACGCTCACCGCCGCCGCCGCCGCGACATCAAGGCTGAAAGTCGGCAGCTTCATCACCAACGTGATGAACCGCCATCCCGCCGTTCTGGCGCGCATGCTCGCGACGATCTGGGACCAGTCGAGGGGACGGGTGGAGCTGGGCATCGGGGTGGGTGGCTACGCGCCGGAGATGGAGGGGTACGGCATTTCGTTCCCCGACCCGCCCGAGCGCGTGAAGGTGCTCGAGGAGGCCGTCGCCGTGGTACGCCTGCTGTGGGCCGGCGGCCCGGCCAATTTCGACGGCGAGTACCTGCATCTGAGGGAAGCGTGGGCACACCCGGCTCCCGAGCCCCCGCCGCGGATCATCGTCGGCGGCGAGAAGCCCGGCGGGGCGCGACTGGCCGCGCGGGTGGGCGACGGATGGACGACCAACGCGCCCGACTATGAGCGCCTGCTGCCGATCCACCTGGAGGAGCTGTCCGCGCACGGCCGATCACGCGCCCAGATGGCGCACCTCATCGCGATGACCCTGTCGCGCGACGAGCCCCTGGATCGGCAGCCGCTGATCGCCGACATGGCCGGCGTTGCCGCCGAGTGGCAGGAGAAGGGTGCCGACGAGCTGATCGTCAATTGGGTCCGCCCGGCCGAGCTTCCGGCGCTCTTGGCCGCTGCGGAGCGCGCAGGCCTCGGCTGAGCGATGGGAGCGATACGGGC
>Ga0183260_10002039_pt1 | contig 16803 bp, 14 predicted proteins | sample AntDrymUQ4972206_2_FD_129768 | JGI IMG/M metagenome (GOLD analysis project Ga0183260, IMG submission 129768) | Polar desert sand microbial communities from Dry Valleys, Antarctica - metaG UQ497 (22.06) (version 2) (version 2) | ecosystem: Environmental > Terrestrial > Soil > Desert | place...
TCCGCGGCGGTGGGGGCGGCGGTCACGTTGACGATGAGGTGGTCCGGGTCGATCTGCAGCGTCGAGCCCTCGGGGAGCTGGAGATCGGACGCCAGAATCTGGGTGCCGATCTCGAGCCCTTCGATGGAGATCTCGACCGCTTCGGGAATGTGGGTGGCCTCGGCTTCGAGAGCGATCTCGGTGGTCTCGGTGACCACTAATGCTCCGGACTCCGCTTCGCCGCTCAAGACGACCGGGACGTTGACCGTGACCTTCTCGCCGCGACGAACCAATAGCAGGTCGGCGTGCTCGATGTAACCCCGGATCGGGTCGCGCTGGACCTGCTTGGGCAAGGCCAGTTGGCTAGAGCCGTCGAGCTCGACGGACAGCAGCGCGTTCGAATTCTTCAGCGCCAGCATCAGCTCGTGCCCCGGCAGGCTGACGTGCAGCGGATCCAGTCCGTGCCCGTACAGCACGGCCGGCACCTTGGCGCCTCTGCGGATGCGTCGGGCTGCGCCCTTGCCGAAGGCGGTACGGCTCTCTGCCACGATCTTGATCTCGGCCACGGACTCTCCTCCACGGTGCTCGGCTCGACCCGCTGCCTCGCGCCGGCGCGGTCGTACCCGCACACGAGTACCGCGTCGATCACGGAGACTGTTCGCCGCACATGCGAACCGATTCCCTCGCCGAGGCAACCGCCGGAGTGTAGCCCGGGCGGGGTCCACAGCCAAACCGATTGAATTGCCGGGCCGGGTCACGACAGCGGTGTCGGCGCCGAGGAAATGTCTCCGCCGACTCGGGAACTCATCCGGCTCGTCGGTTAGACAATGTGTAGCAAGTTAGTTACACAGTGTAGATCGCAGCGGTTTCTCCAATCACTCATCGAGCTGGGTCCACACCTGACGTAGAACGGTGGCCACGTCCGGCGATAATTGATGCTCCGCCAAAGTCCTCGCAATTTCGTCGAATTCCGGGCCCCAGCGCCAGGCCACCTCCCGCAACGACGTCTCCAGCTCCGCGTCCCCGAGAATGTCCGCGCCAGGCCGACCACTCTGGTTGGTCAAGACGTCCGTCACTTCGGCCGCCGCAGCCAAGGAGCGAGCGAGCACCGCGAGCGCTATCCGACCCTTGTTGAACAGCGCGTACGCCGCCTTCGCGGCGCTGGCCTGCCCCACCTGCAGTCCGGCGACAATGGGAGTGACCGGGGTGGTTTCCCAAAGATCCGCCACGACTTGCACTGCAGCGGCCGGACCGGACAGTACGAGGTGCGTCGCTGGTCCGATGCCAGGTGGCGGACCTATGATGCCCGCGTCAACGAGCTGCACGCCTTCGCCGAGTGCACCGACGACGGAATCCAATGAGCGCGGCGAGAGAGGATTCGCCTCCACGTACACACCGTGAAAGTCGGTCTTTGCGACCCTCCGGGCGACGTCGACTGCACCCTGCGGCGCACAGGAACAGACGATGACTTCGGCGGCCGCCAGCTCGGCCCACGACCGGGCCACCAACCCCTCGTCTGCTGCTCGCCGGGTGCTGGCGGCGCTGCGTCCCTGCGGTACCCACCACACGGGATGCCCTGCGCGCCGCAATTCAGCAGCCAACCGCGATCCCATGGCACCGGGGTGGAGGACTGCGACGGCTCGCCTCACGCGTTGCCGTCGAACAGGCTGGTCACCGACCCATCCTCGAAGACCTCGCGTATGGCCCTGCTGATCAACGGCGCGATGGACAGCTCGGTGAGCTTGTCGAACCGTCGCTCGTCGGACAGCGGCAAGGTGTTGGTGACGATGACCTCGGCGATCTCGGAGTTCTTCAGCCGGTCGACAGCAGGCCCGGACAGCACCGCATGGGTCACCGCGCAGACAACCCCGGCGGCGCCGGCGACGGTCAGCGCCTCGGCTGCCTTCGTGATCGTGCCGGCGGTGTCGATCATGTCGTCGATCAACAAGCACACTCGGCCGCGGACGTCGCCGATGACCTCCTGGACGGACACCTGGTTGCCGACGTTCGGGTCACGACGCTTGTGGATGATCGCCAGCGGGCAGCCCAGTCGATCCGTCCACTGGTCCGCCACCCGGACTCGCCCTGCGTCCGGCGAGACCACCGTCATCTGTTCACCGTCGTATTTGCGGGTGACGTACTCGGCGAGCACCGGCAGCGCGAAGAGGTGGTCGACGGGGCCGTCGAAGAAGCCCTGTATCTGCCCGCTGTGCAGGTCCACTGCCATCATCCGGTCTGCCCCGGCGGTCCTGAACAGGTCCGCGATCAGCCGAGCGGAGATGGGTTCGCGGCCCTTGTGCTTTTTGTCCTGACGGGCGTAGCCGTAGAAAGGAGTCACGACCGTGATGCGCTTGGCGGACGCCCGCTTGAGCGCGTCCACCATGATGAGCTGCTCCATGATCCACTGGTTGATCGGCTCGCTGTGGCTCTGCATGACGAAGGCGTCGCAGCCGCGCACCGACTCGGTGAAGCGGACATAGATCTCGCCGTTGGCGAAGTCGCGTGCGCTCGTCGCTACCAGCCCCGTCCCGAGGAGTTCGGCCACTTCGGCGGCCAGCTCACAATGGGCCCGACCCGAGAAGAGCATGAGGTTCTTCTCGGTGGTCCGTTTCATACCCGTCACGGATGCGTCCCCTCGGTCGCCGTCTCTCCAGTCTGCCCGACGGAGCCGCTTTGGCCGCCATCGGCTGGTTCGCGCGCGACGGCGGCGGCCGCGTCAGCGCCGGGGCTTCCGGGTCTCTTGCGGGCGACCCAACGCTCGATATGGCGCTGCGGCCCGCTCGACACCGCGAGAGCGCCTGGTGGCACGTCGCGGCGTACCACGGTGCCAGCACCGGTGACGGCTCCGTCCCCGATCTCGACCGGAGCGACGAAGACGTTGTCCGAGCCGGTTCGGCAGTGCCGGCCCACGACGGTGTGATGCTTGGCGACCCCGTCGAAGTTGGCGAAAATCGTGCCGGCGCCGATGTTGGTGCCCTCCCCCACCGTGGCGTCCCCGACGTAGGAGAGGTGAGGCACCTTGGCGCCGGGGCCGAGATCGGCGTTCTTGGCCTCGACGAACGCGCCGATCTTGGCGGTTCGGCCGAGCCGGGTCCCCGGGCGCAGGTAGGCGAACGGACCCACAACGGCGTCGTCGCCGACGACCGCTTCACGGCCATGAGTACGGGTGATGGTCGCGCCAGAGCCGACCGACACGTCCGTCAGCGTGGTGTCCGGGCCTACGACGGCGCCATGCTCCACCGTCGTCGCCCCGTGCAGTTGTACCCCTGGCAGCAGGGTGACGTCAGCGTCCAGCACAACGCCCCAGTCGATCCACGTCGACGGCGGGTCGACAATCGTGACACCGCGACGCATCCAGCCGATCACCGTGCGCCGGTTGAACTCGGCGCCCAGGCGAGCCAGTTGCTCGCGGTCATTGACGCCCTCGGTCTGCCAGCGGTCGGCGAGCAGGACGGCGCCGACGCCGGCGCCGACTCGACGCGCGATGCCTACCACATCGGTGAGGTACAGCTCCCCCTGCGCGTTGTCGGTGCTGAGCTGCGCCAGCGCTTGACGTAAGAAATCCGCGTCGAAAGCGAAGATTCCCGAGTTGACTTCGCAAATGCTCAGCTGGGCCGCGTTCGCGTCGTGCTGTTCGACGATCTCCGTGATGGCTCCCTCGGCATCGCGGACGATGCGGCCGTAGCCAGAGGGGTCAGGCAGTTGCGCGGTCAGGAGCGTCGCGACGTGGCCGCCAATGGCATGCTGTTCGAGCAGCTGCCGCAGGGTGTCGGTCTGCAGCAACGGCACATCGCCGTAGGTGACCATGACCGTCGGGCTGTGCCCCTTGACGGCCTCGAGGGCTACCCGTACCGCGTGCCCGGTCCCGCCCCGCTCGTGCTGGGTCGCCACCTCGAGATGAGGGTCGAGTGTCAAAGCATGGGGCCCGACCTGCTCGGCCTGATGCCCGATGACGACGACCAGTCGCTGCGGGCGCAGCTGCGCCACCGCGTCGACGGCATGCGCGAGGAGGCTGCGACCGCCGATCTCATGGAGCACCTTGGCTTGGCGGGACCGCATCCGGGTGCCCTCCCCGGCGGCCAGGATGATCGTGGTCACTGGCGTCCCGGACATTGCTGGCGTACTGGATTGCGCAGGGCTGGATGCTGGGCCGACTGTCACTGGGAGGCTCCTGACGAGAGGGCTGGATCGGGCTTCGACCGCCGCTCCCCGGGTAGGAGTCGAACCTACGTCGCTTGTCCGCATTCAAAGTGCGGCGGGCCCTACCGACAGACCAACCGGGGATCGCACCCGTCAGCGTACGCAAGCGCGGGCGTCGACGTTTTGGCGACGACACGCCGCCGCTGCGCCCGAATCACGCCAGTCTGCTGCGTGGTCAGGTCTTGCGTAACCTACGGCACCGTAGGTTACCGTGTAAGGACGACCCTTGTCCTGACCGGCGAGGCTCCGCCCCCCCGCCCAGACGAAGGACCGACATGACCGCTCCAACGATGATCCCCACGAGCGCACCGAAAACAGGTGCGCCTGCGGGGCAGGAATTCGACGACGAGGGCGGCACCCTGGGGGGTCTGATCCAGAGCCGTGGCGAACGGATCGCACTGGCATTGCTGATCATCGTTCCCTTTCTCGCGCTGGTTGTTGCCGCTCCGCTTGCGTGGGGTGGCTGGCTCGGCTGGCACGATGTGGTCATCGCCCTCACCATGTACGCGATCAGCGGACACGGCATCACGGTCGGCTTCCACCGGCTGTTCACGCACAAATCGTTCAAACCCAGCCGGCCGGTCCGAGTCGGGCTCGCGATCGCCGGGAGCCTGGCGATCCAGGGGCCGGTGGTGCGTTGGGTGGCCGACCACCGCAAGCACCACAAGTTCTCCGACCGCGACGGTGATCCGCACTCGCCGTGGCGCTACGGTGAGTCCATCCCCGCGCTGCTCAAGGGACTGGCATTCGCCCACATGGGTTGGCTCTTCGACGCCGAGCAGACCCCGCAGCGCCAGTACGCGCCGGACCTGCTCAAGGACCGTGACATCGTTCGCATCTCACGGGCATTTCCCGTGCTGGCGGCGATCTCCCTGCTGCTGCCACCGGTCATCGGTGGCCTCTGGTCGATGTCGTGGCACGGCGCGCTGACCGCGTTCTTCTGGGGCTCCCTGGTGCGGGTGTCACTGCTGCACCACGTCACCTGGTCGATCAACTCCATTTGCCACGCCGTCGGCGAGCAGCCGTTCCGAAGCCGCGACCGGTCCGGCAACGTCTGGTGGCTGGCGATCCCGTCGATGGGCGAGTCGTGGCACAACCTGCACCATGCCGACCCCACGTCCGCCCGCCATGGAGTGCTGCGCGGTCAGCTGGACTCCTCCGCTCGCATCATCTGGGCGTTCGAGAAGCTCGGCTGGGCGAGCGATGTCCGGTGGCCGGTCAAGGAGCGTCTCGAGGCCAAGCGGGCCAGTGCGGTGCCCGCAGCCTGAGGCACGGCAGTTGTCGTACGGCACAATGACCTGGGTGGACGAGGCCGGCGAGGATCGCACGAAGCGGGCCTCCCGTCCGCGGATGACAGCCGCCGAACGCCGTGAGCAGCTGATCGAGATCGCCCGTACGGCGTTCGCCGAACGAGGTGTCGAGGGCACCTCCGTCGAGGAGATCGCCGCCCGTGCCGAGGTCTCGAAACCCGTCGTCTACGAGCACTTCGGTGGCAAAGAAGGCTTGTATGCCGTCGTCGTCGACCGCGAGGTGAGGCACCTCCTGGAGATGATGCGTGAGTCCCTGACCGCCGGGCATCCCCGCGAGCTGATGGAGCAGGCGGCGTGCGCCCTGTTGGACTACGTCGAGGCGAGCTCCGATGGCTTCCGGATCCTGGTACGGGACTCCCCCGTGGGATCGGCCTCCGGGTCGTTCGTGAGCATCATCGGCGACGTCGCCAGCCGGGTAGAGCACATCTTGGCCGAGGTCTTCGCCGAACGCGGCTTCGACCCCAAGTTCGCCCCGATGTACGCGCAGATGCTCGTGGGCATGGTCGCCACGACCGGTCAGTGGTGGCTCGATGCCCGCGATCCGGCCAAGGATGTGGTCGCAGCGCACCTGTGCAACCTGGCCTGGAACGGGTTGTCCGGCCTCGAGCACATACCCGCCCTGAGGAGCTCTCAGGTTCGAGCGTTCGGGGGCGGCGGGTCGGGCTAGCCGCAATGATCCAGGCGCTTAGACCAGGCCACTCTTCCCTGTCAGGTCAGGTTGGAACGTGCCAAGTCGGAGCGGTGGACCATCTCGACCACGGATTCTCGACGTCAAGACTCTTGACGTTAGGCTGACGCAATGCAGGACGAGGTAGACCGCCTGGTCGATGCGTGGCACCGCGAGCGCCCTGATCTTGACGTCCTGCCGATGCAAGTGCTCAGCCGCGTGACCCGGCTGGCGGGCCACCTGGACCGTGCCCGGCGCCAGGCATTCACCGCCCACGGCCTCGAGAGCTGGGAGTTCGACGTGTTGTCGGCCCTCCGTCGCTCCGGACCGCCGTACCAGCTCTCACCCGGAAGATTGTTGCGCGAGACGCTGGTGACCAGCGGCACAATGACCAACCGCGTGGACCGGATGGCGGCAAGGGGGCTGGTCGAGCGTCGGCCAGACCCCGACGACCGCCGGGGCGTCCAGGTGCGTCTCACCACCGCGGGACGCGACGCCGTCGACGCCGCACTCGACGCGCTGCTGGTGCGCGAGCGGGCACTGCTGGCCGGACTGGGCGAACATGACGCTGGGCAGCTTGCGCATCTGCTTCGGACGCTCGTCGCGCCGTTCGACTCTTCGTCGCTGTGATCCAGCACGGCAGGATGTATCCGTGAGTCATGCCGCGGGCGATCGGGCAGGGTCTCAGCCACCGATGGGACGGGCCCCGCTGACCGGGCCGACAGCCTGGACGACGTCGGCGCAGGCCCGGGCCCCGGTCAGTGTCAGCGAAATGTCGAGTGCATGCTCTTCGTCGGCCGCCAGGAACACCGTCGTCGGGCCGGAGCCCGATATCACCGTGCCCAGGGCCCCGCACTCCTCACCAACGGTGAGCGTGTGCGCCAACTCAGGTCGCAAGGCCAGCGCGGCGTCCTGGAGGTCATTGCTCAGGGCCGCTCCTAGTGCGGCCGCGTCACCGGCACGAAGCGCGGCCATCAGCGCCGGTGCGATCTGTGGCTCCGGGGGTTCGAAGTGCTTGCTCAACCGGTCGAACTCCGCGTACACGGCCGGAGTGGACAGGCCCGTCGCCGCCAACGCCAACACCCAGAAGTACTTGCCCCTTGCCAGGACAGGGCTGATCAGCTCGCCCCGGCCAGTACCCATCGCAGTCCCGCCCATCAGGCAGAACGGCACGTCGCTGCCGAGCTCGCCGGCGAGTTCCAACAGTTTGGTGCGTGGACTGGCCAGACCCCACACCAGGTCGCAGGCGATGAGCGCTGCGGCCGCATCGGCCGAGCCGCCCGCCATACCCCCGCTCACCGGGATCGCCTTGCGGATCGCCAGGCTGATCCCAGACGTCACCCCCGCCTGGCGCCGTAGTAGCTCGGCCGCGCGTACCGCGAGATTGTCGGGCCCGAGTGGCACCTGAGCAGTCTCGCCTGGGCTGCGTCCGTCGTACGTCACCGAGACCGTGATATCCGATGACGCCTGCGGAGTGGCTCGTACCTCGTCGCAAAGATCTACCGCCTGGTAGATGGTCGCCACCGGGTGGTAGCCGTCACGACGCATACCGCCCACCGCGAGGGCGAGGTTGATCTTGGCCGGGGCGCGGACGGTGACGCTGCTCACCGAGCCAACCTACGACGGTTCGGCGAGGGCGTCGGTGATCCGCGCAAAGGCCGCGATGTCGATCGACTCCCCTCGTGAGCCAGGCGACACCCCCGCCCGGGTCAGCGCATGCTCCGCAGCGGTTGCCGACCTCCCCATCGTCGTCAGCGCCGCGCGCAGTGTCTTGCGGCGTTGCGCGAAGGCGGCATCGACGACCGCGAAGACATCCGCGGCCGAGGAGGTGCACGGCGGCGGTTCACGGCGGTGCCAGGCAACGAGGCCGGAGTCGACATTCGGTACCGGCCAGAACACGGTGCGGCTCACCCGACCGGCAGGACGCAGCTCGGCGTACCAGGCGGTCTTGGCGCTCGGGATCCCGTACCTGCGCGAACCGGGTCTTGCCGTCAGCCGGTCGGCGACCTCGGCCTGGACCATCACCAGGCCGCGGCCGACAGTCGGCAGCTGCCTCATCAGGTGCAGCAGGACGGGGACGGCCACGTTGTACGGGAGGTTCGCCACCAACGCGGTAGCCGCCGGACCGGTCACGTCGGCGACGCGCAGCGCGTCTGCCCGGACCACGCTCACCCGATTTGCCACGGCTGGGGCGAACTTGGCCAGCGTGATCGGCAACGCACCAGCGAGCCGGGGGTCGATCTCGATCGCGATGACGTGAGCTGCTGCTGCCGCCAGCCCTAGCGTCAGCGAGCCCAGTCCGGGGCCTACCTCGAGCACCACGTCCTCCGAGGTGACTGCGGCGGTACGCACGATGCGACGCACCGTGTTCGGGTCGATCACGAAGTTCTGCCCGCGCCGCTTGCTCGGGCGCAGCCCGAGCTCGGTCGCGATGGCTCGTACCTCGGCAGCACCCAGCAGGCGGACCTCGGTCGCTGTCATGCCGTCAACCAGGCACTTCCCGCCCGGACTTCCAATGGCTGCGGGTCACATCCAATGGGTTCGAACCCATTGGAAGTGACCCCATCCCACGTGAACGTGGTATCGGGACGCGGGCACCGCGAGCTCAGGTGGGGAGGCCGAGAGCGGCAGCGCAGGCCGGCCAGGAGCCGTAGCTGCCACCATTGGCGTCCCGCAGCCGGGTCGCGACGGCGATTTGCTGCTCCCGGGTCGCAAGGTGTGGGTAGGAGGCGTACGCGCCGCCCCCGTAGCCCTGCCAGGTCCCCAGGCTGAACTGAAGGCCGCCGTAGTAGCCGTTGCCAGTGTTGATCGCCCAATTGCCTCCGGACTCACATTGCGCCAGCGAGTCCCAGACACTCGAGCCGACACTCGGCGCCGACGGGACCGGGGCCGGTGCCGGTGCCGGTGCCGGGGCCGGACGTTCGGCGGTTCCTTGCACCAGGATCCGGGGTGCGGGTCGCCGGACGACCTGCCTCGAGACCAGGGTTCGGTCGCGAACCTTGCCGTTGGCGAGCACGATCCGGTACGTCAGGCGCCTGACACCCGTGGTCCCGTCCCGCCGGACTCTGCTCTGGTCGTCGTACATGTCGGCGCTGTAGCGCACCACCGTCCCGAACGGCAGCCGCACTCGCTCAGAGCGCTTCCGGACGTCGATGCGCGTCACGACGATGCGCATGCCGTCGCTGACCTCGACGGCCCTGCCGGGAGCCAGCTCGTCGTTTCGGTCCACGCCGATTTTCAGCTCGCGGAGCAGCCCCCGCACCGTCGGTGTCGTGGTCCGCAGGGTATTGGTGCGCCCGGCAACCACGACGGTGACCTTCTTCGGGGTGGTGATGGTGAGGTCGAGACCTGCGCGACTGATGAGCGTGCTTCGGCTGGCTGAAAGCTCCGCGTTGTCGACCACCCGCAGGCCGAGCTGTTGGAGGGCCGAGTCCACATCGGTCGCGGTCACCCAGTAGGTCGACACCTCGTCGTCGAGGGTGACCGTGAGCTCTCGCCCGTACCGGACGGCGATCGCAGTGCCGTCGTCGATGTCGGCGTCGACGGCCGGGGCGACCGCGTCGTGACTGCCGAGCTCGATCCCTTCGGCGGCCAAGACATCACCGACGGTACCGCCGAAGGTGTGCACCTGTTGGGCCTTACCGTCGATCGACACGGTGACCGTCTTGCTCATGGTGGCGTAGGTGATGACACCGCCCACAACGGTGAGAATGACAGCGATGGCCAGGGCAATGAGGATGGCGCGCTTGCGCACGGTGCTCCAGGGGGTCGAGCGGTCCCAACTTCCACGGCCGAGATCCGTGCGGTACAGGGCGGGCAAGGTCCCGACGATAACGAGAAGGTAACGAACAGCCAACCCCCCTGTGACGAATGTGACAGGAGTGACGTGACTCTGGTCACCCCGGACCTACCAGGGGCCGCCGTAGGCAGCATCGGTGTTGGCGTCGATCGCCGCACACAACACCGCCAGATCGGTGCCTAACAGCTCCGCCATCGCTCGGACAGTCACCGGGACGAGGTACGACGCATTTGGCCGGCCGCGGTACGGGACCGGAGTCAGGAAGGGCGCATCGGTCTCGACCAGCAGCCGGTCCAGCGGGGTCACCGTCAGCGCCTCGCGCAGGTAGGCGGCATTCTTGAACGTCACCGTGCCGGCATACGAGAGCCAACAACCGCGGTCGAGACAGGCCCGGGCGAAGCTGGAGTCGCCGGAAAAGCAGTGCATGACCGTCCGCTTCGGGACCCCCTCCTCATCCAAGATCGACACGATGTCGTCGTGAGCATCGCGGTCGTGGATGACCAGCGTCAGCCCATGGCGGTGAGCCATCGCGATGTGGGCCCGGAAAGACTCCTGCTGCGCCGGCCGCCCCTCCGGGGCGGTGCGGAAGTAGTCGAGACCGGTCTCGCCTACAGCCCGGACCTTGGGGCTCGAGGTGGCCAGCGCCTCGATCTCGGTGAGGGCGGCATCGAGTCGGTTCGCAGCGGCGAGCCGCGGTGCCTCGTTGGGGTGCAGCGACACGGCCGCGACAATCCCGTCGTGTTGCTCGGCCGTCTCGACGGCCCAGCGTGCACCGGCCAGGTCGCAGCCGATGTGGACGATCCGCGGCACGCCGACCCGGGCCGCGCTCGCCACCGCCTCGGCCACCGGTAGGCGCTGCGTATCGGACTCGACGTCGAGGTGGCAATGATTGTCGGCAACGGGATGCGGAAGTGGCTCTGGCAACGGTGGCCGGTTCATGCCTCGTCGGGCAACCGGGGGAACAGTGGCTCTCCCTTCGTCACCCGGGCACCAGCCGGCAGCTGACCCCATCGCCCGACGGCTAGCAGGTCTTGGCGAGCCAGGTCGCCCAACGAATCCTGTGCGCCCAGCAGCTCCCAGAGGGCCGCACACGTCTTGGGCATTGTCGGGTTGTGCAGCACCGCCACCCCGCGCAGCGCCTCGGCAGCGGTGTAGAGGATCGTCCCGAGCCGGTTGCGGCCGGTGTCCGACTCGTCCTTGGAAACCAGCCAGGGCTCCTGCTCGGTCAGGTAGCCGTTGATAGCGGAGACGTACGCCTCGATCGCCCCCAGCGCTTCATGCAGCGCCAGCCGATCGAGTGCCGCGTCCGCGACCGCGACTGTTCGAACCAACTCGGTCGCCAACATCTGCTCGTCGAGGCCGGGCTCACCCGGGTCGGGCAAGATCCCGTCGAAGTAGCGCCCCACCATCGCTGCCACCCGCGAGGCCAGGTTGCCTAGCCCGTTGGCCAGCTCGGCGGTGTAGACGGCGCTGAAGTGCTCCCACGAGAATGACCCGTCGGAGCCGAAGCTGATCGTCTTGAGGAAGTAGTAGCGGTAGGCGTCGGAGCCGAACGTGTCGACCACCTCGCTCGGGTGAATCGCGGTCGCTGTTGACTTGCTCATCTTCTGACCGCCGACGGTCAGCCAGCCGTTCGCGAACACACGGTGCGGTACGTCGACCCCGGCCGCCATGAGCATCGCCGGCCAGATGACGGCGTGGAAGCGCAAGATGTCCTTGCCCACCAGGTGCACGTCGGCGGGCCACATCTTCGCGAAACGCTCGTCGTCGGTGCCGTAGCCGACCGCGGTGACGTAGTTGAGCAGCGCGTCGATCCACACGTACAACACGTGTGACTCGTTCCACGGCACCGAGATACCCCAGTCGAACGTCGACCGGGAAATCGAGAGGTCCTGCAAACCTCCCTGAACGAACGCCACCACCTCGTTGCGCGCGCTCTCCGGCTGCACGAACGTCGGATCGCGCTCATACAGCTGGAGCAGTCGCTCGGCGTACGCGGAGAGCTTGAAGAAGTAGTTCTTCTCCGAGATCGACTCGACCGGTCGGGAGTGAATCGGGCACAGCTGTCGCCCGTCCGGCCCGTCGAGCAGCTCCCCGGGGAGCTTGAACTCTTCACAATCCACGCAGTACGGGCCCTCGTACCGCCCGGAGTAGACGTCACCGTTGCCGTTGCTGCGGATCGTCTGCCAGAAGTCGCGAACCCGCTCGATGTGCCGGGGCTCGGTGGTGCGGATGAAGTCGTCGTTGCTGGCATCGACCATGGAAAGCATCGGCTTCCACTCCGCCTCGACCAGCCGATCCGTCCACTCTTGCGGGCTGAGTTGGTGCTCGGCCGCCGCCCGCATCACCTTCTCGCCATGCTCGTCGGTACCGGTGAGGAACCACGTGGGCTGTTGGCGTTGCCGGTGCCAGCGGGCAATCATGTCCGCCGCAACAGTCGTGTAGGCGTTACCGATCGACGGGGGTGCGGTGACGTAGTAGATCGGGGTGGTGATGTAGAACGCCTTGTCCGGCGGGCTCGGCTGCGGCATGGCGCCACACTAGTGGCGCCCTGCCGTCACGGGCCGATGCAATTCGGCTGCCGGGGCAGCTGGTAAAGAATTAGCTCTGCTCTTGGTCCTGCATGACGGCAAAGGCCGCCCCCCACGGGTCCTCGAGGACGGCGAACCGTCCGTAGGGCGTGTCCTGCGCCGCCATGATGACCTTGCCGCCACCCTTTTCGACCGTCGCGACAACGGTGTCCGTGTTGGCCACCGAGAAGCACGTCGTCCATCCCTTGGGGGATCCGGGGCGGTGACCGCCGAGCCCGCCGAGGGGATGGTCGTCGGTGGCGAAGGTGGTGTAGCCGCCCATGCCGTCGACCTCGTCGAAGCTGAAGCCGAAGACGGTGGTGTAGAACTCCCGAGCCGCCTGTGGATCGTCGACGGCCGCGTCGTTCCACACCAGAGCACCCGGCTCGTTGTAGATCCGGACACCAGTCTGCTCACCGGACTGCCAGAGACCGAAGGCGTTCCCCTGGGGGTCGACCGCGATCGACATCCGGCCCATCGGGCCCACGGTCATGGGCGGGAACACCACTGTGCCGTCGGCCTTGTTGATCCGATCGCAGGTGGCGTCCACGTCGCCGGTCGCGAAATACGTTGTCCACTGTGGGGGGATTGACGGGTCCTGTTGCGGTCCGATCCCCGCTGCCTCACGATCGCGGCTCAGACAGGTCAGATAGCCGCCGTACTCAGGGTCTCCGCCGGCGTAGCTCCAGCCGAAAACGTCGGTGTAGAACGACTTCACGGCGTCGAAGTCCGGTGCGTTGTAGTCGACCCAGCAGGGCGTACCGTCCGGCCAGGCACTGTCTCGAGTGGGCATGCGATCCTCCTCGGTTGTCGTGACCCGAGCCTGCCACCAGACACCGACAAGGGCCAGATCAGGTCCGGTCGAGCGGGTGGACTGCCTGGTAGACCTCCCGCCGGCGCACGCCGGTCCGCCGGGCGACGTCGGCAACCGCATCGCGGCGGCTGGCGCCGGCTGCCTCGGCTTCGGCGACCAGAGCGGTCAGGTCATGCTCCTCCGAATGCGCCCCGGCGCCGCCGACCACGAGGGTCACCTCCCCGCGAATCCCCTCGGCCGCCCACGCCGCCAGCTCCGCCAGGCTGCCGCGGCGTATCTCCTCGTGGGTCTTGGTCAGCTCGCGGCACACCGCAGCAACGCGATCGGCTCCGAGGGCTGCAGCCATCGCTGCCAGGGTGGCCGCGGTCCGGTGTGGCGCCTCGAAGAAGACCATCGTGCGCGGCTCGACGGCCAGCTCGATCAGCCGACGAGACCGCTCACCGGCCCGCCGGGGCAGGAAGCCCTCGAAGCAGAAGCGATCGACCGGCAACCCGGAGACAGTCAGCGCAGCGAGCACCGCCGAAGGCCCCGGCACCACGCTCACCCGGTACCCCGCCGCAACGGCTGCGCTGACCAGTCGGTAGCCGGGATCTGAGACGCTCGGCATGCCGGCGTCGGCGACGAGCACCACCGTGGCGCCGTCGGCCAGCGCCTGCAACAGCTCCGGCGTCCGGCGGTTCTCGTTGCCCTCGAAGTACGACACCACCCGCCCGGCAAGGGAGATGCCGAGCCGGTCGCAGAGGCGGCGCAACCGGCGGGTGTCTTCGGCCGCTACCACCTGGGCGCTCTCCAGCACCTGCGTCAGCCGGCGGGAGGCATCGGCCACCTGACCGATCGGCGTGGCAGCGAGCAGCAGTGTCCCCGGTTCGACTCCTCGGCCAGGACCGTGCGCATCAGCTCCCATGCCTGCCTACCATGTCAGGCGTGACCGCGACGGCCGAGCGCACGGCGTCGCTCGGTGCCAGTGACGACGGGCACCCGTACCCCCGGCTGCGCGAGCGGTTCGTCCTCCAACCGCCCGATCGGCTGCTGGGCTGGCTCGGTCCGCTGGGTGTCGCCCTGCTCGCCCTCGCGATCCGGGTGTGGCACCTCGGGACCCCGCATGTGGTGCTGTTCGATGAGACGTACTACGCCAAGGACGCGTACTCCCTGCTGCAGTTCGGCTACGTCCGCGAGTTCACCGACTCGGCAAACCGCAGGATCCTGAACGGTCGGCTGACCGGGATCTTCGAGCCCGAGGTGACGCAGATCGTTCACCCCGACGGCGGCAAATGGCTGATCGCCGCCGGGGAGAAGGCCTTCGGACTGGATCCCTTCGGCTGGCGGATCGCTGCCGCGGTGGTCGGAGCGCTGACTGTGCTGGTGCTGGCGCGCCTGGTGCGCCGACTCACCGGGTCCACACTGCTGGGCTGCCTGGCCGGGCTGATGCTCGCCGTAGACGGGTTGCACTTCGTGATGTCGCGGCTGGCGCTGCTCGATGGGTTCATGGCGTTCTGGCTGGTGTGTGCCACCGCCTGTCTGGTCGCCGACCGTGACTGGGGCAGGGCTCGACTGGCGCGCGTGTACCCGACCAGCGGTGACATCCGCGGCTTCGGCCCGGTGCGGGCGTTGCTGTGGCGGCCATGGCGGCTGGGAGCCGGTGTCTGTTTCGGTCTTGCCTGCGGGACGAAGTGGAGTGCTGTCTACGTCCTGGCGGTGTTCGGCCTCCTTGTCTGGGTCTGGGATGCCGGCGCCCGACGTGCGATCGGGGTCCGGGCCGCATGGGCGAAGTCGCTGGTCGTCGACGCCATCCCCGCCTTCGTGATGATCGTCGGTGTCGCCCTCGTGGCCTACCTGCTGACGTGGAAGGGTTGGCTGGTCCATCACGAGGTGTACGAGGCCCGGTTCGGCCACGGTTACGGCGACAACGCTCCCTGGGGGGCGTACCTCGACTCACCCGCGCGGGGCTTCGTCGGCGAGGCACTGCAGGGGCTGCGGTCGCTGTGGCACTACCACGTGATGGTGTACGACTTCCACGTCGGTGACTACTTGGCGGACCAGTCGCACCCGTACGAGTCGAACCCGCTGGGTTGGCTGGTGATGAACCGCCCCGTCGGTATCGACGCCCAGCTCGACCTCCCACCGGGCGAGGGGGGTTGTGAAGCTGCGCGCGACTCGACCTGTCTGCGACAGGTGCTGGCGCTGGGCAATCCCGTGCTGTGGTGGGGTGGCGCCATCGCGCTGATCGCGTGCCTCGGTTACTGGTTGCTGCGCCGGGACTGGCGGTTCGCGATCCCGGTTCTCGGGGTGGCGGCGACGTGGCTGCCGTGGTTCCGCTATGACGACCGGCCGATCTTCTTCTTCTACGCGGTGTCGCTGGTGCCCTTCACCGTGATCGGGCTGGCGCTGGTCTTCGGCAAGCTACTCGGCACGGCTGGCGACGGCGGAACCCGTCGGTTGATCGGTACTGCGGTCATCGTGGTGTTTGTCGCGGCCGAGCTCGCTTGCTTCGTGTACTACTACCCGATCTGGGCCGACTCGCTGATCCCGCGCGAAGCTTGGCAGGAACGCATCCTGCTCCCCAGCTGGGTCTGACGGCGACAACCTCCCCGCCCGAAGACGCCACCCCACCCGACTTGTCACTGGCAGATCACGTCATGACCTGATCTGCCAGTGACAACGCTCAGCCCGGGAGGAACGGTGCGGCCGTGGAGCTGAGGGGATTTGAACCCCTGACCCCCTCATTGCGAGAGGGCCAGCTCCACACCTCGGAGATCCTCCGCGAATCTCGGAGAAACACCCGCTGACCTGGGACGATCGCCGCCGTCGACGTCGTTCCTAGCGTCGACCATACCCCGCGAGCTCGGGTGGTCTCGGAGTTCCTCTGACAGAAAATGGAGAATAGGTGGCGACCTCCGGCCTCGCGCCACCGCGTCTGCCCGAGGGACTGGGACCGACGGACGGACGGTGGGCGTGAGAAGCCGCCAAACAGTGGCGGCCAAAGCGAGCGACCGCGCCGCGACCCGACGTTGAACCGCCCCACGTCGCTGCGTTCGCATGTGCTGCGTTCGCAGACTTGAACCTGCGACCCCTTGACCCCCAGATGTCGGCCGCGCGCCCAGGGCTGATCGTAGACATCCAGATTCGCCCTACCCGTAAGGGAAATCATCGAAGCTGGACGTCGACGGACCACTTCGGACGGCGCTGTTGCATTGAGCGATCCTGCTAGCCTGCTGCCGAAAATTCTCCGGTCTGTGGAGCCTGAAACGCCCGCAAGCCGCCTTTTGGGCCGATCTGAACAAGCTGGGGGTGGTGTTTTAGGATTCCGCGGGTGGCCAAACAGGAAGATTTCCTGCCGCCGTGGTCGGCGGAAGGCTCAATGCAACAGACATCCCAGGATTTTCGACGTCAAGCAGCGGCGCTGTTGCGGTGCGCCCAGGCGGCTGTTTCGTCGTAGCGGGTGCCGGTCTTCAGGCAGCCGTGCA
>Ga0183260_10002040_pt1 | contig 16801 bp, 16 predicted proteins | sample AntDrymUQ4972206_2_FD_129768 | JGI IMG/M metagenome (GOLD analysis project Ga0183260, IMG submission 129768) | Polar desert sand microbial communities from Dry Valleys, Antarctica - metaG UQ497 (22.06) (version 2) (version 2) | ecosystem: Environmental > Terrestrial > Soil > Desert | place...
GCCCGATTGCCGTCCGGTGACTCGGTCAGGCACTGCCCGAAGAGGGCAATGGCTTCTTCCCGGCGGCCGCCGAGGCGGCGCAGCGACTGGGCCTGGGCGAACGTGATCGACGGTCGGTGGCTGACTTCGTCGGCTTGACTGCAGGCGTCGAAGGCATGGGAGAACTGGTTGGCTGCGAAGAGGGCGGCCCCCTTTTGGAAGAGGCCCCTGGCCGTCTTGATGTCGACCTCGTCGTCTCCGCTCTTCCCCGGGCCCTTGAGCTCGGCGATGGCGCCGGCGGCTGCCCCTGCCCGATTGCCGTCCGGTGACTCGGTCAGGTACTGCCCGAAGAGGGCAATGGCCTCTTCCCGGCGGCCGCCGAGGCGGCGCAGGGACTGCGCTCTGTTGAAGGTCACTACGGGCCGCGGGGTGAGCTCACCCGCCCGTGTGAAGAAGTCGAAGGCGTGGGCGAAGTCGTTGGCTCCGAAGGCTGTCTGTCCTCGCAGGAACACCTTCCTCGCGAGTCCCACGTCGTCCTGCGGCTCCTCCCCTTCCTGATCGAGCGCTGCTCGGGTCAGGGGTCCGACAGTCGCATCGACGACCAGGGGGGGATGCTCGCCCTGGAACTGGCGAACCGCCGAGGCTGTTAGCGGCCCAAAGTGACTGTCAACGGTCAGGGGGAGCTTCACCTCGTCCAGGGCGTTGAGCTGGCTCTGGAGGTCGCGCACGTCCACGCCCTCCGTCCCCTGGCGCATGGTCCGAACGCCCGACCCCGTCAGACGCTGAGCGATGAGCGCCGCCGTGGACCGGTTGCCAGCGTCGTGCTGCATGGCCAGGATGTCGTCGATCCGCAGCGGACCGGCGAGGGGATCGACACGCTGGGCATGGCCCGTAACCGTTCGAGGTGCACCGCGCGAGCCCCCCGGCACCGCTCTCATTCGGTCCACCCTCCGGCGCATAGGACTATGGTAAGTCCTCCCCGGAGCTTGAGGCCCGGGGGTTGCAGACAGCGGCCAGTCCGAACCTCAGGCCCGCAGGAGCTCGGCTGTCCGGAAGGCGAGGTCGAGGGACTGGCGGGCGTTGAGGCGGGGATCGCAGGCGCTGGTGTAGTTGACGTCGAGCTGAGCCTCGAGCAGGTCCTCGCCGCCGCCCAGGCACTCGGTGACGTCGTCGCCGGTCAGCTCGCAGTGGAGGCCGCCGGGCCAGACTCCCTCGGCCCGGCACACCTCGAAGAAGCCGGCCACCTCGTCGACGACGACCTCGAAGCGGCGGGTCTTGCGCCCGCTGGCGGCGCTGAAGGTGTTGCCGTGCATCGGGTCGCAGGCCCAGACGACCGGGATGCCCTCGTCGGTGACGGCCCGGACCACGGCGGGCAGGACGTGGCGGACCTGGCCAGCCCCCATGCGGCAGATGAAGGTGAGGCGCCCGGGGATGCGTTCGGGGTTGAGCCGGCGGGCCAGCGCCACCGCCGCCTCAGGGGTGGCGGCCGGGCCCAGCTTCACGCCGAGGGGGTTGCCGACCCCGTCGAGGAAGGCCACGTGGGCGTGGTCGAGCTGGCGGGTGCGCTCGCCGATCCACAGCATGTGGGCGCTGCAGTCGTACCAGTCGCCGGTCAGCGAGTCGCGGCGGGTGAGCGCCTCCTCGTAGCCGAGGAGCAGCGCCTCGTGCGAGGTCCAGAAGTCGACCTGGTGCAGCCCGGTCTCGCGGTCGAGGTCGATGCCGCACGCACGCATGAAGGTCATGGCCCGGTCGATCTCGCCGGCCAGCTGGTCGTAGCGGCGCCCCTGGGGGCTGGCGGTGACGAACTGCTGGTTCCAGGTGTGGACCCGGCTGAGGTCGGCGAAGCCGCCCTTGGTGAACGCCCGGAGGAGGTTCAGGGTGGACGCGGCCTGGTGGTAGGCCTGCACCAGCCGCTGGGGGTCGGGCGTGCGGGCCTCGGCGGTGGGCAGGTCGTCGTTGACGCTGTGGCCCCGGAAGCTGGGCAGCTCGACGCCCCCGACCACCTCGGTGTCGCTGGAGCGGGGCTTGGCGAACTGGCCGGCGATGCGCCCGACCTTCACCACCGGCACCCCGCTGCTGTAGGTGAGGACGACCGCCATCTGGAGGATGACCTTGAGCTTGTCCCGGATGGCGTCGGCCGAGAAGTCGGAGAAGCTCTCGGCGCAGTCGCCGGCCTGGAGGAGGAAGGCTCGGCCCGCGGCCACCTCGCCCAGCGCCCCGGTCAGCTGGCGGGCCTCGCCGGCGAAGACCAGCGGCGGCACCGACGCCAGGTGCTTCTCGGCCAGCTGGACGGCGGCCGCGTCGGGCCAGACGGGCTGCTGCACCACCGGCAGGTCGCGCCACGACGAAGGCGTCCAAGTCTCTGCCACCCCCCCATCGTCCCGCAACGCCGCCCTCTTCGGCAAAGGTGCCGGCCGGACCGCCCCCGGCTCTTGCCCGTGGAACGTTTCACCCGTAGCCTCCGCCGCCATGGAGCGGGGAGCGCGGGTGCGCCTGGTCGACGTCGCCCGGACGGCCGGCGTCTCGCTCTCGGCTGCCAGCGTGGCCCTGAACGGCCGCGCCGGGGTCAGCGAGCCCACCAGGGCCAAGGTGCAGGCGGTGGCCCGCAAGCTGGGCTACGTGGCCGACGCCTCGGCGGCCTCCATGCGCAGCGGGCGCACGAAGATCATCGCCTACGTCACCGACGAGGGCTCGAGCCAGCACCTGCCGGCCATGGCCGCGGCAGCCGCCGAGGCCGGTCACCTCCTGGTCGTGGCCCCCTCGAGCTGCGTGGCCTTCCTGGCCGGCCGGGGCGTCGACGGCGTCGTGGTGTCCGGCAGCGACAAGGCGGCCACGGCCTGGGCCAAGACCGGGAGGCCGTTGGTGGTGCTCGGCGACGGCCGGGTCCCCCGGGGGGCGACCAGGGTGCCGGACGGTGACGGGGCGGGCCCCCTCGCCGTTGCCGCCCTGACGGCCCAGGCCTGAGGATCCTCGTGCAGCCGTTCCGCTTCGCCGTCCAGCTGGAAGGGGCCCCGACGGGTGGGGCGTGGCGGGACCTGGCCCGCAAGGTCGAGACGCTCGGCTACGCCACCCTCTACGTGCCCGACCACCTGGGCGACCAGTGGGGGCCCGTCGTCGCCATCACCGCGGCCGCCGAGGCCACGACGACCCTGAAGGTCGGGGCCCTCGTCTTCGACAACGACTACCGCCACCCCGTGGTCCTGGCCAAGGAGATGGCCACCCTCGACCTGCTCAGCGAGGGTCGGCTGGAGGTCGGCCTCGGGGCCGGGTGGATGAAGGCCGACTACGACCAGACCGGGATCGCCTACGACGAGCCCAGGGTGCGGGTCGACCGGTTCGAGGAGGCCGTGCAGATCATCGAGGCGCTCTGGGCCGACGGCACCTGCACGTTCTCCGGGGAGCACTACTCGGTGACCGGGGCGCAGGGGATGCCCCGGCCGTCCCGCTCGCCGCGGCCCACCCTCCTGCTCGGCGGTGGCGGCAAGCGGGTGCTGAGCTTCGCCGCCCGCCACGCCGACATCGTCGGGGTCAACGCCAACCTGCGGGCCGGCTACGTCGGCCCCGAGGTGGCGGCCAGCGTCACCGCCGAGCGCTTCGCCGAGCGGATCGGGTGGATTCGCGAGGCTGCCGGCGACCGCTTCGCCCAGCTCGAGCTGCAGGTCCTGACCTTCGTGGCCGCCATCACCGACGACCGCCAAGGGCTGGCCGAGGCGGTCGCTCCGGGCTTCGGGATCGAGCCGGCGGGGGCGCTGGAGGTGCCGATGGTCCTGGTGGGCACCGTCGACCAGGTGTGCGACACCCTCCGGGAACGGCGTGAGCGGTACGGCTTCTCGTACTACGTCTTCCACCACGACGACATCGAGCCCTTCGCCCCGGTCGTGGACCGGCTCGCCGGCACATGAGCGGAGGGGGGCGCCCTGCGGGTCCTCTCCGTGCTCGCATCCGTGACCGGGCGGGGGCCCGGACCGGGCGCCGGCCGGCGCCACCGACGAGAACATGAGCGGGCGGGCGATCGGGGTCTTCGGGGGCACCTTCGACCCGATCCACGTGGGCCACCTCGTGGCTGCGGTCAACGTGCGGCACGCCCTCGACCTCGACGTCGTGCTGCTCGTGGTGGCCAACCGGCCGTGGCAGAAGGAGGGCTCGCGCCTGGTGTCGCCCGCCGCCGACCGGCTGGCCGTGGTGCGCGCCGCCGTCGGCGACGTCCCCGGCGTCGAGGCCAGCGCCCTCGAAGTGGACCGGAGCGGGGTGAGCTACACCGCCGACACCCTGGCCGCCCTCCATGCTGAAGACCCGGGGGCCGATCTGGTCCTGGTCATCGGGGCCGACGTCGCCGCCTCGCTCGACACCTGGGAGCGCATCGACGAGGTGCGCTCCCGGTGCCGGCTGGCGATCGTCAACCGGCCGGGCGCGCCGCCTCCCGTCGTGCCTTCGGGCTGGCGGGCCGACGTGGTGGAGATCCCGGCCCTGGAGGTGTCGTCGACCGACCTGCGGGCCCGGGTCGCCGACGGCCGCCCGCTCGACTACCTCGTGCCGGCGGCGGCGGTGCGCGAGGTTCGCCGACGGGGGCTGTACGCTTCGCGGCGGATGGACGAGCGGCTGCCCGAGGGCCCGGAGGCGTGAGCCTGCGCTGCGACCTCAGCATGCCGTGCGGGGTCGCCCTCGCGTGAGGGAGCTCACTTCCACCGGGTGGCTGCACGAAGGCCGGCTGGTGGAGGCCGAACCGGGCCCAAACGGCTCGCCCCGGCCCGCCCAGCCTGCTTCGCTGTCGACGACCCCACTGGAGGACCTGCCTTGCCCCTGACCCCGCCCGACACCTTCGAGCTGTGCCGAGTGGCCGCCCAGGCCGCGGCCGACAAGAAGGCCGAGCGCCCGGTGATCCTGGACGTCGGCCGGCTGCTCGGGATCGTCGACGCGTTCGTGATCTGCTCGGCCGGCAACGACCGGCAGGTGAAGACCATCGCCGACGAGGTCGAGCGCAGGGTGAGGCAGGAGGGCGGCGAATCGCCGCTGCGGGTCGAGGGCAAGGACGAGGCCACCTGGATCCTCTTGGACTACGGCGACATGATCGTCCACGTCTTCCTCGATGAGTGGCGGGCTTACTACGACCTCGAGCGCCTCTGGAAGGACGCGGCCCGGGTCGAGTGGGACGTGGAGCTCGTCGCCGAGTAGCGGGCCGAACGGCCCATCTCGGTCGGGCATCCAGCGGTCGGCGGCTTCGGCGCGCGGCGTGGAGCTAGTGAGAATCGAACTCACGACCTCTTCCATGCCATGGAAGCGCTCTACCAACTGAGCTATAGCCCCGTCCTGCGGACCGGGCACGTTACCACCCGCTCGCCGCCGATCGGCAAGGTGGTCGACGGGCTGTCGACCGGCAGGGGAGGCCACGGACCGCTTTGACGACGGGCAGACTGGCACGCCATGCACGACCCTGCCGCCGCCACGCTGTCGGTCCCGGCCATCGCCGACCGCTACGTCGAGGAGCTGTGCTCGCTGTCTCCCGTCGCGGCCACCTACCTCGGCGTCGCCGGCCACGACCACGAGATCGACGACCTGTCGCCCGCCGGGGTCGCCGCCGGCGAGGCGCTGCTTCGGCGGACGCTGGGCAGGCTGGCCGAGGCCGAGCCGCAGCACGATCGGGAGCGGGTCGCGCTGGCCGTCATGCAGGAGCGACTCGGGCTCGACCTCGAGCGCCACGAGGCCGGCCTCCCCTACGCGAACCTCAACGTGATGGCCAGTGCTCCCCAGGACGTGCGGCAGGTGTTCGACCTCATGCCCACGGCCACCGCCGACGACCAGGAGGTGGTGCGGGCCCGTCTGGCTGCGGTGCCCGAGGCCATGGCCGGGCTGGCCGAGACCTACCTCGAGGGGGTCCGTCGGGGCGTCGTGCCGGCCCGCCGCCAGGTGGTCGAGGTGGCCGCGCAGTGCCGGCGCTGGGCCGGGCTGGAGGACGGGGCCGGGTTCTTCTCCGAGCTCGCCGGCACCATCTCCGTGGGGGGGGACCTGCTCGGGGTGGCGACCGCGGCCGAGGCCGCCTACGCAGAGCTGGCCCGCTTCCTGGTCGAGGAGCTGGCCCCGGTCTCGGCCGAGGCGGACGCCGTCGGCCCTGATCGCTACCGGCTCGAGGCGCGGGTCTACACGGGCGCCCACCTCGACCTCGAGGAGACCTACGCGTGGGGCTGGGACGAGCTGGCCCGGATCGAGGACGAGAAGGCGGCGGTGGCCGACGAGATCGTCCCCGGTGGTTCGGTGGCCGATGCCGTCTTTGCCCTGAACGCCGAGGCGGACCGGATCATCCACGGACCCGAGGCACTGCGAGCGTGGATGCAGGACCTCTCCGACCGGGCCGTCGCCAGCCTGGACGGCACCCACTTCGACATCCCTGCATCGATCTCGTCGCTGGTCTGCGCCATCGCCCCGCCGGGCGGCAACGCGTGCGCCTACTACACCGGCCCGTCCGAGGACCTGACCCGGCCGGGCACCATGTGGTGGTCGCTGGCGCCCGGGCAGGTGGACTTCTCCACCTGGCAGGAGGTGACCACCGTGTACCACGAGGGTGTGCCGGGGCACCACCTCCAGGTGGCGCAGGTGACGCTCAACGCCGCCAACCTCAACCGGTTCCAGCGGGTCGCCTGCTTCGTCAGCGGCCACGGCGAGGGCTGGGCCCTCTACGCCGAGCGCTTGATGGAGGAGCTCGGCTACCTCGACGATCCCGGCCACCGCCTCGGCATGCTCGACGGCCAAGCCCTGCGGGCGGCCCGAGTGGTGCTCGACATCGGGGCCCACCTCTGCCTGCGGGTGCCGCCGAACCCGTTCGGCTGGCGGGAGGGCGAGAGGTGGACGGCGGCCTCGATGGGCGAGCTGCTCGCCGACCACACCACGCTCGAGCCCGCGTACGTGACCGACGAGGTCAACCGCTACCTCGGGTGGCCGGGCCAGGCCATCTCGTACAAGGTGGGCGAGCGGGTGTGGCTGGCGGCAAGGGACGCCGCCCGCCGCCGCCGGGGGTCCACGTTCGACCTGAAGGCCTTCCACGCCGCCGCCCTCGACCTCGGGCCGCTCGGCCTCGACCTCCTCGGTCAGGAGCTGGCACGACTCGGGTAGCGCTCGTCGGTCGGGCCGACCCGTGGGCGGTCGCCGCCCACCTGCACGTCGAGCCCCGGGCCGTCGCCTTCATCGGGGACTGGTGCGGCGGCGGCGCCCTTCTGGCCGACCGCCCCGCCCAGGTGGCGGGCCCCGACGACGACCCCTTCGCCCTGCTCGAGCTGACGGCGACGGGGACCTGGGCCGGGTGGCTCGGCTACCGCCTCGGCCGCAGCCTGGAGCGGCTGCCGCCGGACGGTGAGCGCCCCGTCGCCCGACCTCCGGCGGCGCTGGCCCGCTTCGAGTCGATCTGCCGCTGCGACGCCCAGGGGCGCTGGTGGGTCGAGTCGGTCGGCGAGCCCGACCCGGCCGACCTGGCCCGGTGGCAGTCCCGGCTCGACGGCCCCGGCCCCTCGTTGGCCTGGTCGGCCGGCGAGCTCACCGCCCGCCCCGGCCGGGCCGACCACATCGGCGCCGTCGAGGAGGCCGTGCTGCGCATCGCCGCCGGCCAGCTGTACCAGGCCAACGTCTGCCTGCGGCTGGAGGCGGCCTTCGAGGGCTCGCCCCTCGGCCTGTGGTGCGCAGCCGGCGCCCGGCTGCGGCCCGGGCGGGCCGCCTTTGTCGCCACCGAGGAAGGAGCGGTTTGCAGCCTCTCGCCCGAGGTGTTCCTCCTCCGCCACGGCCGCCACGTGCGCAGCGAGCCGATCAAGGGGACCAGAGCCCTCGGCGAGCAGGGCCGGCTCGACCTCGTCGCGGCGCCGAAGGACCGGGCCGAGCACGTGATGATCGTCGACCTGGTCCGCAACGACCTCGGCCGGGTCTGCACCCCCGGGACCGTGCGGGTGGCCCGGCTGCTCGACGCCGAACCGCTGGCCGGGGTGTGGCACCTGGTGTCGACCGTCGAGGGCACGCTGGCCGACGGCCGGGGTGACGCCGACCTGGTGCGGGCCTGCTTTCCGCCCGGTTCGGTGACGGGGGCGCCCAAGGTGGCGGCCGAGGCGCTGTGCTGCCGGCTGGAGCCGACCGCTCGGGAGGCGTACTGCGGCGCCGTGGGCCTGGCCTCGCCGGATCACGGCCTCGAGCTGAACGTGGCCATCCGGACCTTCGAGGTGGCCGGGGGCCGGCTGTGGCTCGGCGTCGGCGGCGGGGTCGTGGCCGACAGCGACGGCACCGCCGAATGGGAGGAGTGCATCGCCAAGGCGGCGCCCGTGCTGGCCGCCGCCGGCCTGGCCCCCTGGGGGGAGCCGGCGCGCTCAGGGGCGGGCCCCGCCCCGGCCGGCCTGGCCCGGCGAGCCGGGCGCTGCCTGGAGACCTTCCTGGTCGTCGACGGAACCCTGGTCGAGGGCGCCGCCCACCTGGCCCGCTTCCGCCGCTCGACCGGCCTCGACGCCGGACCCGTCGTCGAGGCCGCCGCCGCCGGCCTCGGGCCCGGCACGTGGCGGCTGCGGGTCGACGAGGTGGACGAGGTCGACGACGTGGGCGGCACGCCGACCACGACGCTCCGGCCGGCACCCCGACCTCCGGTGCTCGACGGCGGCTGGGGCGAGGCTGAGGTCGCCCTCGTCGAGCTGGGCGGCGGGCTGGGCGATCACAAGTGGGCCGACCGCCGCGCCGTACAGGCGTTGGAGCGGCGCCTGGCACCCTGCGTCCCGGTGCTGTGCGACGAGGACGGCTCGGTGCTCGAGGCCACTTGGGCCAACGTGTTCGCCGTCGTCGAGGGCTGCCTGTGCACACCACCGCTGGACGGGCGCGTGCTACCCGGCGTGACCCGGCGGGCCCTGCTCGACGAGGCGGTCGACCTCGGGGTGCCGTTGCGGATCGGCCTGCTCGGCGCGGAGCAGCTGGTGGTCGCCGACGCCGTCCTGCTCACCAGCGCCGTCTCGGGCCTCGTGTGGGTCCGGGCGATCGAGGGGCGCCGGCGGTTCGAGGCGCCGCCCGGGATCGTGGCGGTGCTGGCCGGCGCTCTCGGCCGCCGCTGGTCCCGGCGGCCCCCCGCTCAGCGGCCGCGGCCGCGGAAGATGCTGTAGCCGCCGGGCCCCACGAGGCAGGCGACGACCAGGAGCACGATCCCGAGGATGAGCTGCCCCTGCAGCAGCTGCACGATGCCGACGATGGCGATGACGACGGCGACGATCCACAACAGGAAGCTCATGACCTGGATCTTCCCTGTGGGCCGTTCTTCAACCCTGGTCCGGTCCCGGGGCGGCGAAACGGGCCCTCACTCGTCTTCACTGGTCCCGGAGGAAGCGCTCCAGCTCGTCGGCCAGCTCGTCGCCGCTCGGCAGGTCGGTCGGCATGGGGCCGGAGATCCGGCCCAGGTCGGCGTCCCACTGCTGCTCGAGCGCCTGCAGCATCGAGGAGTGCTGGTCGCTGTTGGAGATCAGCGAGTCGATCCGCGAGTCCGTCACGGCCGAGGCGGCCTGCAGCTCGGTGGTGTCGATGTCGACCCCGGCCACGAACCGCAGGCCGTCGAGGATGGCCACCGACGCGGCGGGGTAGGGGAGGTTGGCGATGTAGTGGGGGACTCGGGCCCACAGGCCGGTGGCCGGTCGGCCCTCGGCGCCCATGGCCTGCTCGATGGCGGCGTGGATGCCGCCGGGGACGTCGATGGTGCCGGGCACGAAGCCGATGCCGTCGGCCAGCTCGCGGGTGGTGGCGGTGGCCGCCAGGCGCACGGGCCGGGTGTGGGGGACCGGGGCCGGGAACGCGCCGAAGCCCACGGTCATCGTGACCGAGAGGTTGGCGGCGAGCTGCAGCACGTCCTCGGTGAAGGCGTGCCACCGGAAGTCGGGTTCGGGCCCGGTGAGCAGCACCAGCCCGGTGCCGAAGCGGTCCGTGCCGGCCCGCACCTCGATGGTGGGCCAGGTGATGGCGTCGTGGACGCCGTCGGTCAGCTGCACCATCGGGCGCCGGGCGCGGGCGTCGATGAGGGCGTCGCCGTCGAAGGTGGCGATGACCTCGGTGGTGGTGTCGGCGAGCACAGCGGCCATGGCCTGCGCCCCGCCGGCCCCCGCGTCGATCCAGCCCTCGAGGCCCAGCACCAGCACCCGGTCCATGCGGGGCGGCTGGGCGAACAGCTCGTACAGGGCCACCCCAAGACCCTAGGGCTCGGAGGGCCGATCAGCCGAGGGCCGCGGCGGCCGCCTCGGCGAGCACGGAGACCTGCGCCTCCAAGGCGTCGAACCCGGTCTGGTCGCCGCCCCCCGAACCGCCGGCGTAGCGGGTGAACACGCCCTCCAGGATGCAGGCCAGCTTCCAGTACCCGAAGGCCACGTAGAAGTCGAGGGCGTCGACGTCCCGTCCGGCCCGCTCGGCGTAGCGGGCCTTCATCTCGGCCCGGGTGGGGAAGCCGCCGGCGGTGGTGGGCGCCACCCCGAGGGCCGGGGAGGCGTCACCGGGCTCGGCCCAGTAGACCATCAGGAGGCCCACGTCGGCGAGCGGGTCGCCCAGGGTGCAGATCTCCCAGTCGAGGACGCCGAGGAGCCGGCCCTGGTCGTCGAGCAGGGTGTTGTCCAGCCGGAAGTCGCCGTGGACGATCGTGGCGCCCTGCTGGTCCGGCACCGCCGCGGCCAGGCGGTCGTGCACCGCGTCGACGAGAGGCACGGCGCGGCCGGTCTCCTGGGTGGAGGCCCGGAACTGGCCGTACCACCGCTGCAGCTGGCGGGCGATGTAGCCGTCCCTTCGGCCCAGATCGCCCAGGCCGGCGGCCTCGACGTTGACGGCGTGCAGATCGGCGAGGGCGTCGGCCAGCGAGAGGCCGATGGCCCGCCGCTGCTCCGGGGAGTACAGGGCCTGGGCTGTCTTGGCGTCACGCACGACGTGGCCCTCGAGGTAGCCCATCACGTAGAACGGCGCACCGTTCACCGCCTCGTCGGTGCACAGCCCGAGGGGTGTCGGGACGGGCACCGCCGTCGGGGCCAGCGCCGAGATGATGCGGTGCTCCCTCGCCATGTCGTGGGCGGTGGGAAGGACGTGGCCGGTCGGCGGCCGCCGCAGCACCCAAGCCCCTCCGGTGCGGTCGGTGACCTTGAATGTGAGGTTCGAGCGACCGCCGGCGATGAGGAGGAAGTCGAGCGGTGGGACGACCCCGGGCACGTGCTCCTCGAACCACCGGGTGACGTGCTCGGCGTCGATGCCCGCGGCGGCGCCCATGGGCTGGACGTTAGCGAGCGGTTCGGACGCCGGAGCTGGACCGGTACCCCGCCGAGCCCGTGTACGTTCCCCCTCCCGTGGCCCTCGACGTGACCGATGCGACCTTCCAGTCCGCCGTCTACGAGCGTTCGTTCGAGGTCCCGGTCGTGGTCGACCTGTGGGCCGAGTGGTGCGGCCCGTGCCGCCAGCTGGGGCCCGTCCTCGAGCGGGTGGTGGGCGAGACCGCCGGGGCCGTCGAGCTGGCCAAGGTCGACGTCGATGCCAGCCCCCAGGTGGCGACGATGTTCAAGGTCCAGTCGATCCCGGCGGTCTTCGCCATCAGCAAGGGCCAGGTCGTCGACCAGTTCGTCGGGGCGCTGGCCGAGGCCGGCGTCCGGGAGTTCGTGGCCCGCCTCGCTCCCGTCCAGAGCCGAGCCGACGCCCTCGTGGCCGCCGGGGGAGAGGCCTCGCTGTGCCAGGCGCTGGAGCTCGAGCCGGGGCACCTGGCCGCCACCCTGGCCCTCGCCGAGCTGCTGGTCGAGCGAGGTGACGGCGACGAGGCGGTGGTCCTGCTCGACAAGGTGCCCGAGACCGCCGAGGTCCGTCACCTGAAGGCGAGAGCCCGCAACCCCGACCTGCCCGCCGACGTCGACGCCCGGTTGGGCGAGCTGCTGGGCCGGGTGAAGGCCGACGAGGCCGCCCGCAAGGAGTTCCTCGACCTGCTCGAGGTCCTCGGCTCCGACGATCCCCGCACCGCCACCTGGCGCAAGCGCCTCACCACCACGCTCTACTGAGCCGGTGCGTCTCGTCCGCCACGAGGGGGCGGTGCTGGTGGTCGGTGGGCCGGTGCCGCCCGGGGCCGACGCCATGACCCTCGGCCGGTTCGTCCTGGTGCGCACGGGCCACGAGGACGATCCCTACCTGCTGGCCCACGAGCTGGTCCACGTCGGCCAGTACCGCCAGCGGGGCCTGCCCTGCTTCCTGGCCCGCTACCTGGGCCGGTACGTGCTGCTGCGCCTGGACGGCTGGAGCCACGACGCCGCCTACCGGCGCCTCCCCGAGGAGATCGAGGCCGACTGGCAGGCCCGCCGCAGGGTGGGCTGGGGCTGCCCGCCGGGAGCCTGAGCAGGCCGGGGCAGGGTAGGGTCCTCGTCGGCGCTTCCCCCTCGCTGGACGAACGTTTCTCCCCGTCCCTGAGGAGCCGGCGCGATGCCCGACGCCCCCCTGCCGCCGCTGCCGCCGGCTGGCCAGCCCCAATGGAGGACCACGCTCGAGGCGGTGTGGCGGCGGCTCGCGGCGCGGCCCGCACCTGTCCTGGCGGCCGTCCTCGCCGTGGCCGCCGTGGCCGCCGGCGTGGTCGTGCTCCGCCCGGCTCGGCCGGTCCCGGTGGCCCTGCCCTCGGTCGTCCCGGCGCCGGCCGAGCCCATGGCCGCAGCTGGTCCCTCGGACAGGGCGACGGCCCGCGAGGGCGAGGAGGTGGTGGTCGACGTCGCCGGGGCGGTGGCCCGCCCGGGGCTGGTGCACCTGCGGTCGGGCGCCCGGGTGGCCGATGCGCTGGCCGCGGCGGGGGGACCCACGGCTGACGCCGACGTCGCCAGCCTGAACCAGGCCCGGGTCGTGGCCGACGGCGAGCAGGTCCGGGTGCTGCGGGTGGGCGAGCCGGCGATCCCTCAACCGGCGGCGGCCGGACCGGCCGGGTCGGCGCCCGGGGGTCGCGCCACCCTGGTCGACCTCAACCGGGCCACACCGGCGGAGCTCGACGCCCTGCCCGGCGTGGGCCCGGCGACGGCGGCGGCCATCATCACCTGGCGCGGCGAGAACGGCGGATTCCGTCGCGTCGAGGATCTGCTCGAGGTCCCCGGGATCGGCCCCGCCCGCCTCGAGCGCCTCCGCCCGCTGGTCCGGGTGTAGCGGCCGAGGACCCCCGAGGTGCTGGTGGAACGCCCGCCCACCCGCCGGGCGGCGCTCGTGACGCCGCCGGCCTCGCCCTCCGCCCCGCCGAGCCCCGCCTGGACGTGCGGTGCCCGGCCGTTTTGGGGGCGAGGAGTCGGCGACCCAGGGCGCCACCACGCACCGGGAGCGGACTCCGTCCGCGGCCCGGCTGGAGGGCTGAGGCCGACTCGGACCGGGCCGGTCTCGAGCCCACCGTGGCTCCAGCCGACCTCCGCCACGCCGAGGGGCGGCCACGTCCCGCCGGCGCGGTCCCCGCCGGCGCGAGAGCCGGGCTCGGTCACCACGCTACGATCCAGGGCGGCGCTTCCCCCTCGCTGGATGACCGGCTGGTTTGGTGCGAGGAGCTTGGCGATGGTGCACGTCCCGCTGGTGGACCCGGCCGGCCCGGGTCGGCTGGTCCGTGGGGGGTAGCGGTGGAGGACCGGCACTGTGTGCTGCTGGCCCTGCTGGTGGCGGCCGGGGCGATGGCCTCCCGGTCGATGCCGTCGGCCGGCGCCGGCCGAGCTGCGCTCCTCGTGGCCCTGGCCGCTGTCGCCGTGGCCGCCGCGGCCTCGCGACCGCTGCTGCTCGGCCTGGCCGGCCTGGTCCTGGCCGCCGTCCTCGGGGCGCGGTCGTGGTCAGGCGTCCAGCCACCGCCTCCGGCTCGCTGGGCCGGCACCGCCACGCTCGTCACCGATCCCGCCGCGGGCGGCGGCGCCGTTCGGGCCCAGCTGCGCCTGGCCGGCGGCCGCCATGTCGACGCGCTGGCCTTTGGGGCGGCCGGCAGCTGCCTGCGCCCGCGGCTGGCCGGAGAGCGGGTCGAGGCCTCGGGCACCCTGGCCGCCCCGCCACGGGCGACGCGCACCCGCCTGGCGGCCCGTCACGTCTCGGCCCGGCTCACGGTCGCAACCTGCCGGCCCACAGGGGACGGGCCGCCCTGGGTCCGAGCCGCCAACGCCATGCGCCGCACCCTCGCTCGGGGCGCCACCGCCCTGCCCGAGGACCGGCGCGGCCTGTGGGCGGGCCTGGTCGTGGGCGACGATCGCGACGAGCGGCCCGAGGTCGAGGCCGACTTCCAGGCCGCCGGCCTCACCCACCTCCTCGCCGTCTCCGGCCAGAACGTGGCGTTCGCCCTCGCGGCGGTCGGGCCGGTCCTGGGTCGCCTCGGCCTGCGAGGACGCCTCGCCGCCGCCCTCGTCGTGCTGGGGCTGTTCGGCATGGCCGTGCGGTGGGAGCCCTCGGTGCTGCGGGCCACGGCCATGGCTGCGCTCGCCCTGCTCGCCGGCGCCCTCGGGGTCGAGGCCTCGCCGCTGCGCCTGGTGGCCCTGGCCGCCGCCGGCCTGATCCTGGTCGACCCGATGCTGGTGCACCGCCTCGGCTTCCGGCTCTCGGTGGCCGCCGTGATCGGCCTGGCGCTGTGGACCCGCCCGCTGGCGGCCCGGCTGCCGGGACCGCCGCTGCTGCGCGACGCGGTGGCGGCCACCCTGGCGGCCCAGGCGGCCACCGCCCCCCTGCTGCTCAGCCTGGGCGGCCTGGCCCCGGCGTCGGTGCCGGCCAACGCCCTGGCCGTGCCGGCCGCCGGCGTCGTCATGGTGTGGGGCCTCACCGGCGGCCTGGCGGCCGGTTTGCTGGGAGGTTCGGCCGCGTGGCTCCTCCACCTGCCCACCCGCCTCCTGCTGTCCTGGCTGGCGGGCGTCGCCGCCGTGGCAGCCCGGCTCCCGCTGGCTGCGGTCGGGGCGGTGCCGCTGCTCGCCGCCATTGGTCTGGTCTGGTGGGCCCTGCGACGGGGTGACGGAGGCCGGCCCAGCGGCAGGGCCCTCGGCCTGCTCGCCGCTGCCGTCCTGCTCGTGCCGTCGGCGATGGCTGCCGGCTCCGGCCCGGTCGACCTCGTCGACGACCGGTCGGCCCTGGGCCTGCGGCTGTGGCGGGCCCGGGGCGTCACCGTCGCGGCGCTGGACGGGGGCGACCCCGCCCGGCTCCTCACCGCCCTTCGGGCTCGCCGCGTCGAGCGCATCGACCTCGTGGTGGCCACCGGCACCGGGCCTCGAGTCCTGGCCCCGCTGGACGCCCTCCTCGACCGCCACGACGTCGTCACCCTCGTCGGCCCGGCCCGCCTCGACGTCGCCGGCCTCCGTCCCTTCCCGGTCGGCGCCCAGGTGCACGCCGGCCCCTTCACCGTCACCAACCGCCCCGGCGGCGCCATCGACGTGCAGCGGAGCCCACGCGCCTGACCCCGCCGGGAGTGCCCAGCTCTGCGGCCCCTGGGGACCAGAAGCGGGCATTCCCGGCGCCGCTAGCGTCGGGTGGCGTGCGCCTCCGCCTCGGCACGACCGAGCACGACCTCACCACGCGCACCCTGGTGATGGGCATCCTCAACCGCACCCGCGACTCGTTCTTCGACGCCGGCGCCCACTTCGCCCTCGACGCCTTTGTGGCCCGCGCCGACCAGCTGGTCGCCGGGGGGGCCGACGTGCTCGACGTGGGCGGGGTCAAGGCCGGCCCCGGGCCCGAGGTGGGCGAGGAGGAGGAGCTGGACCGGGTGGTGCCGGCGGTCGAGGCGCTGCGGGCCCGCTTCGACGTGCCGCTGTCGATCGACACGTGGCGGTCCAAGGTGCTGGCCGAGGCCTGCGCCGCCGGCGCCGTCGTCGGCAACGACATCAGCGGCTTCGCCGACGACGACTACCTGCCCACCGCCGCCGCCGCCGGCGCCACCGTGGTGGCCACGCACATCCGCCTGCAGCCCCGGGTGGCCGACCCGAACCCCGTCTACGCCGACCTGGTGGGGGAGGTGCGGGCCTTCCTGGCCGAGCGGGTGGCCAGGGCCCGGGCGGCCGGGATCGCCGAGGACCGCATCATCGTCGACGCCGGCCTCGACCTCGGGAAGACCCCGAGCCAGTCGCTGGCCTTGCTGCGCGAGTCGGCGGCGCTGGCCGACCTCGGGGCCCCGCTACTGCTCAGCGCCTCGAACAAGCGGTTCCTGGGCGCCCTCCTCGACCTCGAGATCGACGAGCGCCGGTTGGCCAGCCACGCCGCCCACGCCCTCGGCATCGCCCGGGGGTGCCGGGTGGTCCGGGTCCACGACGTGCACGGGGCCAAGCGGGTCGCGGTCGTCCTCGAAGCCCTGCTCTCGGCCCGCCTGGCCTCGGTCGAACGAGTGGGCCGCGAGGCTGAGGCCGCCGGTGCCTGATCGCGCCTACGTCGTCAAGGGCGACCCGGCCCTGGTCGCCGACGCCCTCCACGACCTGCTCGGCGACCTGCGGGCGAGCGGCCTCGACATCGAGGAGCTGGGCGGCGACGATCTGACCGTCGGCTCGGTAGTCGAGGCCTGCAACGCCTACTTCCTGGGTGGCGCCGACAAGGCGGTGGTCGTCCGAGACGCCCAGGACCACCTCCAGGCGGCCGACGACCTGCGCCGTCTCGGTGCCTACCTGGCCGACCCGAACCCCCAGACCAGCCTGGTCCTGGTGCTCTCCGGCGACAGCAGGAAGCTGGTCGAGGCGGCGAAGAAGGGCGGCGCCACCATCCTGGACCCCAGCCCCCCCGGCCAGGCCAAGGCCCGCAGCGGGTGGCTGGCCGAGCGCCTGAAGGCCGCCCCCGTGCGCCTCGACCGCCAGGCCGCCGCCCGGCTCGGCAGCCACCTGGGCGAAGACCTCGGCCGGCTCCCCGGCATCCTCGA
>Ga0183260_10002041_pt1 | contig 16801 bp, 18 predicted proteins | sample AntDrymUQ4972206_2_FD_129768 | JGI IMG/M metagenome (GOLD analysis project Ga0183260, IMG submission 129768) | Polar desert sand microbial communities from Dry Valleys, Antarctica - metaG UQ497 (22.06) (version 2) (version 2) | ecosystem: Environmental > Terrestrial > Soil > Desert | place...
CCGCGCTTGCCAAGGACGTCGAACAGCCCAACCGCATCGACCGTGGCCACCAGGGATCTCGCCACCACGATCAGGAACGGGACGCCGTCGTCGGAGGTGGTCTCCCCGTCCAGCAAGTCGCGCAGCGGCTCGACCAGCGCGGTGAACTCGGCGGCACTCCTGTCGGCCAGCGCTGGGTAGCCCTTGTCGAGCAGGTTGTGCAGCTGCCGGTCGAACTCCTCGTCCGCGCTCGGCGCGACACCGAGATCGCCGGCGGCCCCGAACGAGTCCATTCCGTGCTCCCTCACCATCGACCGTGTCTACGATGCGCTTGTGAGCAGTAGTTCGCACACCCGAGGAGCGCGCACCGAGCTACCCAACGCCTGCACGCTGGGACCAAATGACGCACCGGCGAGGATGCGGCGCTGGCGACAGCTCGCGGTCACAGCCCAGCAGTCGGTGCACCAAGACGGGCATCGAGTGATCGTGCGGTACCGGGCAAACCCCGCCGTACGCGAGGAGCTGCGGCTGCTGGCGCAAGCCGAGCGCGTGTGCTGCGCGTTCGCGGAGTGGAACGTGACCGAGCAGGACGACCACATCGACCTCGTCGTGTCGGCACGGTCGGGGCGCGTCGACGACATCGTGCCTCTCGCGGAGCTGTTCCTCGCCGGGTGAGCCTGGGTCAACTGTCTTCGTCCCGGTAAAGGCAGAACGGATGGCCGGCCGGGTCGAGCATGACCCGGACGTTGTCCTGCGGCTGGAACTCGGCCTCCTGTGCGCCGAGCTCCAGTGCGTGCGCGACGGCCGCGTCCAGGTCCACGACCTCGAAGTCGAGGTGCAGCATCATCTGCTGCGCCCCTTCGGCCGGTGGCCAGACCGGTCGGACGTAGTCGGGTGAGGTGTTGAAGCCGAGGTAGGCGACTCCCTCCGCCGGTATCACCGCCGCCCCCTCGTCGTCCTCCTTGGCGATCTCCCATCCCAGCAGGCTCGCATAGAAGCGGCCGAGCGCCCGCCCGTCGGGTGCTTCCAGGACGACCCCCCAATAGTCGTGCCGGGACATTCGCGGCTTCGACGGATCCGGATCGGGGCGCCCACGCACATGCTCATCGTGCCGTTCCCGTGGCCGTTCCGTCACCCTGCCGCCGTACGTTGAGCCAGTGGTCCGCCGTGGCAGCGCAGCCTTGCTTGCCGTCCTCCTGGCTGGCGCGTGCACGACCGGCGAGTCACCGGAACCGACGACCCCGCAGAGCGCGGTCGATCTGGCCGCCGTGGCCCAGCGCGCCGCGCATACCGCGACGGCGACCGATGGGTCTGCGTTGATCGTCGGCGGCTGCTCAACCGATGGCTGCAGCCAGGCAACCTCCTCGGTGGTGGCGGTGTCGAGCGACGGCGCGGTCACGTCTCGGCCGGACTTGCTCGCCCCGCGCGACGGGCATGTCGCCGTGGCACTGGAGGACGGATCGGTACTTGTCGCTGGCGGGTTCAGCGGCGAGGGTGAGCTTCCGCTGGCGAGCGCCGAGACGCTACAACCGGAGGCTGACACCTGGCGCCCGACCACACCGCTGCACGTGGGTCGGGGCGGTCATGCGGCGGCGCCGCTCGGTGACGGCCGGGTGCTCGTCGCCGGCGGCTGGCTCGGGTCGCAGACCTACACCGACTCGACCGAGATCTACGACCCGGCGACCCGGCGGTTCGTCCGCGGTCCGGACCTGCCCGAGGCCGTCGACGGCCTGGCAGCGGCGCCGCTGCCGGACGGGTCGGTGCTGGTCGCCGGTGGCCAGGTGCGTGCGGAGGTTGCCACTGGTGCTGCCGCCCTGATCGAACCGGACGGAACGCTCCGAGAGGTCGACCGCCTGCGGCAGCCTCGGTTCAAGCACACCATGGTCCCGCTACCGACGGGCGAGGTCCTGGTCATCGGCGGGACCGACGACGATCGACGGCTGCTGACGAGCACCGAGGTGTTCAACCCCACCACCGGCAAGTTCCGCGCCGGCCCTGACCTCACCACCGGCCGGTACAAGCTCGGAGGTGCGGCAGCGGTCTTGCCGGACGGCCGGGTCCTCGTCGCCGGCGGTGGCCGCGGGGTGGAGGTGATCGATGTCCGCGCCGGCACCAGCGCGCCGGTTCAGGCCGGCTCCCTAGGCCAGGTGTGGGCGTCATTCTCAACCGTCAGCGTGCTGTCGGACCGAGTCCTCGTGCTCGGTGGCTACGACCAGGCCATCAGCCTGACCGGGCTGCACGAGCTGCTTCCGCTCGACCAGCTGTGACCACCCACTGTCGTCAGCGCGTTTTCCGCCACTCGACCGGCTCGGTCAGGCCGGGCCGTAGTCCAGGTGGACGACGCCGTTGTCGTAGGCGTCGTGCTCCTTCAGCGTGAGCCTGGTCGAGTCGACGCCCTCGGCCCAGAGCCGCTCACCCTGCCCGAGCGCGAGGGGATAAACGAACAGGTGCAGATCGTCCACAAGGCCGTCCCTGAGCAGCGCGCGGACGAGGGTGCCGCTGCCGGAGACGTAGATGATGCCGTCGGTCTCGGCCTTGAGCTTGCGGATCGCGTCCGGGTCGTAGGCGCCGAGGCGGGTGGAGGGTCCCCATTCCACGCTCGGCTCCCGTACGCCAACGACGTACTTGTGGGTGTCGTTGAAGAAGGGAGCGCCGGGGTCGTCCTCGACCGTGCGGGTCGACCACGCCGGTGCGAACATCTCGTACGTCGTACGGCCCAGCAGGATCGCGTTCGACGCGCCGGTGATCGCGCCGAGGGTCTCGCCCATCTTCGGATCAAATCCGTACTCAAAGGTCCAGGTCGGCTCCTCGAACACTCCGTCGAGCGCGATGAACTCATGAACTGCGATGGCACCCACGGTCTGCCCTTCTGTCAGTCGGTCATCACGAACGCGCGCGCCATCCCTCGGGAGGATCCTCACCCACGAGCCCGTCGACCACCTCGCGAAGCAGGTCTGCGCGCCCGGTGTGCCGTCCGTACTCCTCGATGAGGTCGCAGACCAGCCGGCGCAGGCTGGCATGGCAGCCGTCGGGCGAGGAGGCGTGGACGAGCTGGTCGAGCCCGCCGACAGTGAGCGCCGCATCGAACCTCGCCCTGGACCGTTCGACGGCGCCGTCCCAGAGAGCGTAGAGCTGCGCGGGGGTGTCGTCGGCGGCAGAGGTGAACTCCCAGTCGTTGCTGCCGTCCCAGTCGCTTGTGTCCCACGGCGCACCGATCGGCTTGCCCGCCAGCTTGGCGGTGAAGTAGTAGTCCTCAACGGCAGCGAGGTGCTTGAGCAGGCCGCCGAGGGTCAGCGCGGACGCACCGATGCGGGTTTGCAAGCCGGCGGCGTCGAGGTCGTCCGCCTTCCAGCGAAAGGTCGTGCGCTGGCGGTCGAGCGCACCGGCGAGGTGCTCGGCCTCGGTGCCGGCGAGCGGCGGTTCCCACGGAACTATGCCGTCGGTCATGACAACACCGTAGACACCCCTTGCCGGGGTGACGGAGTGGGATGAGCAGTGGGACTGACCTAAGGAACCCCCCGAAGTGCGTGGATCAGGTTGCAGGGGAGTGGGTTCGCCGGCAACGGCGGACAGAGGAAGCATCCTGACCGTTTACATCCTCGACTCCACGATTCTGATGCGCGCAGGCATTCCTGGACGCACTTCGCTTCCTGGCGACTGACCGCGAAGCAGCGAGACGGCTGGTCAGTAACAGGCCGGATCTTCGAGTGGCGCTGTCGGAGATCTAGAGGCTTGACCTAGTCAACGTAGGTCGCCGCGGTGCGCGGTCGATCCGTGTCAGGCGGCCGGGCGGCTGAGGTTCAGACCGAGCCACTGCGCCAGGTCATTGATCTCGCGGTCGACTGCTGTCCGCATCGTTGTCGACCAGTCGCCGTCCTCGTGGACCGCATCCACGCGCAGCACCCCGCCGTCGCGGTCCGCGGTGGCGTCGAGCTTCCCGACCAGCCGGTCGCCGTACAGGATCGGGAGCGCCCAGTAGCCCCACTGGCGCTTGGCGGCCGGCTTGTACATCTCCAGCTGGTAGTCGAACTCGAAGACGTCGACCATCCGCTGCCGGTCGAAGACCAGCCGATCGAGCGGCGACAACAGCGCGGCACGCCCGCTGAAGGGCTGGTCGAGGTACACGGGGTCGACGCGCCACTGACCGCGTACGCCTTCGACCACAGCGGTCTCCCCGACGACACCGAGGGCGAGGTCGGTCGGCGCAACTGGGTATTCGAAACCCCGAGCTCGTGCGATGCCGAGCGAGCGAAGTCGACGGTCGTCGCGGATGCGCAACGCTTCAGCGAGCGGCACCACGGGGTCGTCGGGGTAGACGCGCGCCGCGAGGTCCCACAACCGCTCGCGCCCGTCAAGGGCGGCCATTGCCACCTCGCCACGGCGCACCATGAGGTTCACGAGCATCCGGACGTTGCGGTCGTTGTTCCAGCCGCTCGACTGCCACGGCACAACGGTCGTATCGGCCAGCGCCCGGGCTGGCAACGGACCGTCGTCGTGCAGCCGGTCGAGGATGTCGCGCCGGCACTCGCCGTTAGCCGCGACCCAGTCGCGCTGCGCCTCTTCCCACTCCCGCAGCTGACCCCGCCCCGGCCAGACCGCCATCTCGGCGCGGAAAAGCGCGATGTCCGCAGCCGGCCGCAGCCTGCCTTGAAGCTCCACGAGCACGCCGGCGGCGAACGCCTTGTCGAGGTCACCGAGCCGGTACTCCGAGCCCAACCGGGTCCACGCCACGAGATCCGCACTCGGCGCGACCACCGTGGTCGTGTCGGCCTGCATCAGCTCGAGGTGTCGCACCGTCTCGAGCAGGTCGGTCGGGCGTGGCGTCGTCAGCAGCTGAGCACGCACGGCGATCCGCCGGGCGTCGCGCCGAGAGAGCTCGTGCACCTTCGTCACGCGAGCGAGGGTAGAAGACAACTCGCCGGCCGTGTGTATCGTGCCGTCGGCTACGCCGATGACCGTGAGATCACTGCACCCGGGAGGTGGGCGCCGCGTGGAAGCAGTCGTCATCTGCGACGTCACGCAGCTTGACCTGACTGAGTCGCGGCAGCCCATCTACGACCAGCCCGTACGGGTGGGGACGCTCTACCAGGATCCGGACACGGGGGCGGAGCACTACATCGTGGAGTACCCGGCGGGCATGCGCGCCACCAGCCACAGGCACACGGCTGCTCAGACCATCATCGTGCTGCAGGGCCAGCTGAACGCCAATGGCCAGCTGCTCGGCCCGGGAGGGTATGCCCACTTCCCCGGTGGTGCGGTGATGCACCACGAACCCGCCGGCAACGGTGGCTGCACGTTCGTCTCCATCTTCGACGGGCCGCTCGACGTCATCCCTGAGTGAGCAGCCGTCTACATGCGTGCCATGTCGACGAAGCGGGCGAAGTGCCCCTGGAACGACACCACGACCGTGGACGTAGGGCCGGCACGGTGCTTCGCGACGATGACGTCGGCCTCGCCCGGCCGGGTTGACTCGCGCTCGTACATGTCTTCCCGGTGCAGGAGGATCACCAGGTCGGCGTCCTGCTCGAGGGAGTTGTGCAGCGCGATGCCGTTGGCGACGAAGTTGTGCGTGCCCAACACGGTGGCGTCGAAAACCGGCTGTTCGCCGAGCTCCTCGACTGCCACGATCTCGTCCCAGAACACGTCGTTGGTCGCCACCACGTCTACGGCGCTGTCGTCGAGGACCGCCGCGACGCTCGCCAGCCGTGTTCGTCCGGCACCCTCGGCCGAAGCGGGTGAGCTGGGGCCGCTGGGGTGGAGCGCTCGCGCCTGCGTTCCTCCGCCAACCGGTGCTCGGAGCGCATCCACCACGCGGGCCCAAACGTCGGGCGGGATCGTGACCAAGTCGGTCGTGGGCTCGACGTCGGCGAGCATCCTTTGGACGTGCAGGACCCACCGGCCAGCCGTTCCGGGCGCCCACACCTCGTCGCAGAACCGCTTCTGGTTGTCGATGCCGGGCACGGACAGCTGCCAGACCGGTCGGCCGTTGCGGCCGGGGCGCTCGGCGATGTGACTGAGCACGTTTAGCCGCAGCAGCAGCCGGGCCACGTCGTCGGCGAGCCGCCGGCTCGGCCAGCCGCACCGGATCCGCGCCTCGTTGTTGACCCCATCCCAGTCGATGGACCCGTACGGCGCCCACAGGTGCCGGACGAACAGAGCGACCTGCCGCTTCGGCAGCCCGAAAACCGACGCCGGCAGCCCTTGGTGGCGGGCGGCTCCCCGTGCGGTCCGCACAACGTGGTCGTCACTCCACCGGGTCACCTCGAGCGGTGCCGGTGCGTGCCGAAGCACGCCCACCCGGTCGGCGACGGCCAGCCGATCCAGCCGGGTCCAGCCGTCGAGGGTTAGGAACGGGTGGTTGGCTGTCGCGTCGACCTCGCGACCCGAGGCCAGCCGGACCCGATAGGTCGGCTTGCTGCCGCTGGGGAAGGCGTGGGTGAGGGTCCTCGGCACCAGCTTGAGCCGGTCGTCGAGCGACCACACCGAGACGTCGCGACTCTTCTCGGTCAGCAGCTCGCCCAAGGTGACCTCAGCGCCGTTGTCGGCGCGCAGCAGTCGGGTGCTCGCAATGAGGCAGCCGGACTCGCGCAGGTCGCTCAGCAGCGGCCGCTTGTCGGTGCGCTGCTCCGCACCGCGGTTGAGCTGGCTGACCGCGACCACCGGCACCTCGAGCTCCTTGGCCAAAAGCTTCATCTGCCGGGAGAACTCCGACACCTCGACCTGGCGGCTCTCGACCCGGCGGCCCGACGTCATCAGCTGCAGGTAGTCGACGACGATCAGTCGCAGGTCGTGGCGCTGCTTGAGCCGCCGCGCCTTGGCGCGGATCTCCATCATCGTCATGTTGGGGCTGTCGTCGATGAACAGCGGAGCCTCGGAGACCTCGGCCATCCGACGCGCCAGCCGGGCCCAGTCGTCCTCGTTCATCTTCCCGTTGCGCATGCTGTGCAGCGCGATCTTCGCCTCGGCGGAAAGCAGCCGCATGGTGATCTCGGTGCGGTTCATCTCCAGCGAGAAGATGACGCTCGCGAGACCGTGCCGCAGCGACGCCGACCGGCACAGGTCCAGCGCCAGGGTCGACTTGCCGGCGCTCGGTCGCGCCGCGACGATCACCATCTGGCCGGGGTGCAGGCCGTTGGTCAGCGCGTCGAGGTCGGTGAACCCCGTCGGCACGCCGACCAACGTGCCGTCGTGGCCCTCGATCGCCTCGATCTCCTCCAGCGTGGCGGGGATGATCTCCGACAGCGGGGCGAAGTCCTCGCTCGCCCGCCGTTCGGTGACGCCGTACACCTCGGCCTGGGCCCGGTCGACGACGTCGTCGACCTGCCCCTGACCGCCGTAGCCGAGCTGTGCGATCTTGGTGCCGACGTCCACCAGCCGGCGCAAGATCGCCTTCTCCCGCACGATCTCGGCGTAGTAGTTGGCGTTGGCGGCGATTGGGACGCCGGCGACGAGGGTGTGCAGGTACGGAGCGCCGCCGACTCGGGTCAGCTCGCCGCGGCGCTGCAGCTCGGCGGCCACCGTGACCGCGTCGGCAGGCTCCCCCCGCCCGTAGAGGTCGAGGATCGCGTCGAACAGGGTCTCGTGCGCGGGGCGGTAGAAGTCGAGTCCGCGCACCGTCTCGATGACATCGGCGATGGCGTCCTTCGACAGCAGCATCGCCCCGAGGACGCTCTGCTCGGCGTCGTTGTCCTGTGGCGGCGTGCGGTCGCCAGGAGCAGGGCTCCCCCAGCCGTCCGACCCGTCGGGCTCGGCGCCCGCGGCGGGGAACTGGGTGACGCTCATCCGTAGGTGTCCCTTCGGCGGCTGGTAGGCAGACCCGAACGTCTGTTCGACCCAAACCTATGAACGAGCACCGACAGCCAATCGAGAGACGCGACGTGGCACGCTAGTCAGCGCAAGGCAACGAGCGGAAGCGCCACATCCACAGCGGTTGTGGACGTCGGCGTCGAATCTGTGGACCGGTCCCGAAATCCGTGTGCACAGCCTGTGCAGACGGTTGTGGAAAGGGCTGGGCCGCCGACTCTGACACCCCGGCTGACCTGCATCGATGCGTGTGCGGTCGTGTGGAGCCGAGAAAGTTGGCGACAATTCTCGAACCGTCCGGCGGGTGAACAGCAGGTGGCCGGACCCGGCCACTCACCGGCAGTACGGGGCCGGTGCCGGGCTGCGGCCGTCCGCTGACTGTTAGGCTCACAAATGCATTCTGAGCCTTACTGCAGAGGACTGGTAATTGCGCCGCCCGCACCTGACCGACGATGACCGCAGCATGCTGCGGCTGGCCGTGCCCGCGTTCGCCGCCCTGGTCAGCGAGCCGTTGTTCCTGCTCGCGGACACCGCGGTGGTCGGCTTCCTCGGCACCGAGCCGCTCGCGGCGCTGTCAGTCGGCGCCACCGTGCTGCAGACGGTCGTCGGGTTGTGCGTCTTCCTCGCGTACGCCAGTACGGCGACGGTCGCTCGGCGCGTCGGAGCAGGCGACCTCCGCGGCGCGCTCGCCGACGGGGTGTCCGGGCTGTGGCTCGCGGTCGGGCTCGGGGTCCTGCTCGGCGGTGCGCTCGCCGCGGCCACCACCCCGGTCGTCGACGCGTTCGGCGTGAGCTCGGCAGTGGCGGGCCAGGCCGGCGACTACCTGCGAGTGTCAGCGCTCGGGGTACCCGCGATGCTGCTGGTGCTGGCGGCGACCGGGGTGCTGCGGGGGCTCCACGACACCCGCACCCCACTGGTCGTCATCGTCATCGCCAACCTGGCCAACATCGTCCTCGACGTTGTGTTGGTGTACGGGTTCGACCTCGGCCTGGTCGGCTCGGCGCTCGGCACGGTGATCGCGCAGGGCGGCGCCGCGGTCGCCCTGACCGCGGTCGTGCTGCGGGGCGCCAGCCGGCACCGTGCCGGCTGGCGACTGGTCCCGCGCAAGGTGCTGGCGGCGGTCGGCTCGGGCACCCCGTTGTTGGTCCGCACCGCCAGCCTGCGCGCGGTGCTGGTGCTGGCCACCGTGGTCGCTGCGACCTTTCCAGCAGCGTCGCTGGCCGCCCAGCAGATCGCGGTCACAGTGGTGTCGGTGCTCGCGTTCGGGCTGGACGCGGTCGCCATCGCCGCGCAGGCGATCATCGGTCGCCACCTCGGTGCCGGCGAGGTCGCGGCCGCGCGGCGCAGCACCTGGCGGATGGTTGGCTGGGGAACTCTCGGTGGCTCGCTCGCGTGCGTCGGCCTGCTCGCGGTGGCGCCGTGGCTGCCGGCGCTGTTCACTGCCGACGCCGATGTACGGGCGGCGGCCGTCACCGCGCTGGTCGTGGCCGCGCTGGTGCAGCCAGTGTCCGGCGTCGTGTTCGTCCTCGACGGCGTGCTCATCGGCGCCGGCGACGGACGCTACCTCGCGCTCGCCGGCGTGCTCACCACAGTGGCGTACATACCGGCCGTGCTGCTCGTCTGGTCGACGGGCGGCGGCATCGGCTGGCTCTGGGTCGCGTACGGGGTGTGGATCCTCGCCCGAGCAGTCACACTCGTCCACCGCGCGCACGGGTCGACATGGCTGCGTACGGGTGCGGTGGTCAGCAAGTCGAGGCAGGCACCGGCCACCGCTGGCTAAGGTGCGCGCGTGCCGCCGCTCTCGGTCGCCGCTCTCGGCTGGATCATGGTGGTGCTCGGGGTGGAGCCCTCCGGCAGCACCTGGGACGTGACCGTCGACGCGACCGGCTGGGCGCTGGTGGCGCTCGGCTGGCAGCGACTGGTCCGCGCCGAGGCTGCGTTTGCCCTCGCGCGTACGGTCGCGCTGCTCGCCTGTCTCGTCGCCCTGGCGCGGCTACCGTCCGTGCCCGACGGGGTGGACACGTTCGTGGACGTGCTGTCGCTGATGCTGGTCGCGCTGACGCTCGCCGTCGGCGCCGGCGCCCTGCTGGTCTGCTCCCGCGCGGGCGGGTCCACGACTGTCGCCGGTCAGGCGTCGTTCCTGCGTTGGGGCGCCCTCGGCCTGCTCGTCGTTGAGGTCGGGGCGGCGGTCGGGTACCTGGTCGAGCCCAGCCTCGGCGACCTGGTCGTCGCGGCTGGGACGTTCAACCTCGCCTTCGCAGCCTGGTTCACGCTGCTGCAGCTGTTCAGTGCCGGTCGCGGCTGGGCCCGGCCAGCCGCCGACTCCCGATGATGCATTCGGGTAGCCGGAGCAGCCGGAATGCATCATCGCTGGGCTGCTAGGCCGACTGCACCTGTAGGTTCATCTCGGCGGCCAGCTCGTCGTGCACCCGCACGCTGATCGTGTGCGTACCGACGGTCTTGATCGGCTGGCCAACGTCGATGCGGCGCTTGTCCACCTCTGGTCCACCGGCGGACACGATCGCTGCGGCGATATCGGCGACCGTCACCGACCCGAACAGCCGACCGGTGTCACCGGCACGTACGGGCAGCCGCACGGTCAGCTCCTCGAGCTGGGCTTTGATCTGTTCGGCATGGCCGAGGTCTTGCACCTCGCGCACCTCGCGAGCCTTCTTCAACGTGTCGATCTGCTTGGCAGCGCCCTTGCTCCACGGCACCGCGAAACCGCGCGGCACCAGGTAGTTGCGCCCGTACCCGTCCTTGACCTCGACGATGTCACCAGGTGCACCGAGCGCGGCCACCTCGTGGGTGAGGATCAGCTTCATGACTGCAGCCTCCGCTCAGCGGGTCGTCGACGAGTACGGCAGCAGCGCCATCTCGCGCGCGTTCTTGATCGCGGCGGCGAGCTGTCGCTGCTGCTGCACGGTCACGCCGGTCACCCGCCGGGCGCGGATCTTGCCGCGGTCGGAGATGAACTTGCGCAGCAGCGCGGTGTCCTTGTAGTCGATGTAGGTGATGCCCGCGGCCGTCAGCGGGTTCTGCTTCTTCTTCGGCTTGCGGACGAGGGGCTTGGCCACTCGACTGCTCCTTCGCATCGCCATCAGAACGGCGGGTCGCCTTGGCCGCCACCGGGGGCGCTCGCCCACGGGTCGGCGGGCTGGCCGCCGCCACTCTGACTGCCGCTCTGGCCGCCGCTCTGGCCGCCGCCCTGGCCGCCGCCCTGGCCGCCGAACGAACCAGCGCCGGAGCGTTGGGTCTTCGCCACCTTGGCGGTCGCGCTCTTGAGGCTCGGGCCGACCTCGTCGACGTCGATCTCGAACACGGTGCGCTTCTCGCCCTCGCGGGTCTCGTACGAGCGCTGCTTGAGCCGGCCCTGCACGATGACCCGCATCCCCTTCTGCAGCGACTCGGCGACGTTCTCGGCCGCCTGCCGCCACACCGAGCAGGTCAGGAACAGGCTCTCGCCGTCCTTCCACTCACCGGACTGGCGGTCGAGGAAGCGGGGCGTGGAGGCCACCCGGAAGTTGGCCACCGCCGCACCCGACGGGGTGAAGCGCAGATCGGGGTCGTCGACCAGGTTGCCGACCAGGGTGATGACGGTGTCGCCTGCCATGAGCTCTCCTGCGGGGTGGGTGCTGTCGGTTCGGTTGTCTGTGCTGGTTGTCGGGCAGTCAACCGCACGGCGGGGACAGCCGGGCGGCTGTCCACAGCCTCAGCGGGCGTCGGGGCGGATCACCTTGGTGCGCAGCACCGACTCGTTGAGGCCGAGCTGGCGGTCGAGCTCCTTGACGGTGTCCGGCTCGGCGTGCAGCTCGACCACGGCATAGATGCCTTCGGCCTTCTTCTCGATCTCGTAGGCCATCCGGCGCCGACCCCAGATGTCCACGCTGTCGACGGTGCCACCGTCCTTGGTGACCAACGACAGGTAGCGGTCGAGCGACGGCGCGACCGTCCGCTCTTCGAGATCGGGGTCGAGGATGACCATCAGCTCGTACTGGCGCACAGCGAATCCCCACCTCCTCTGGGCTAGGCGGTCACGGTCGGTCCGTGACAGGAGGGTGCGTGCGGCGCTCTTCCACTGGACTGGGGCCCTGCGGCGCAGGGATCCGGGCCAGTCGTTGAGTTTAGCCGGCGGGTCCGAACTTGGACCGGGTGGCACCATGGCGGGGTGAGCACGCACCGCCGGCCGGCCGCCCTTCTCACCTCGGTTGCCATCACAGCGGCCCTGCTGGCCGGGTGCGGTAGCGGTGAGGCCAGCACGGACACCGGTGCCGCGGCCGACGGCACCAGCGAACCCACCACGACGCAGCCGCCACCCGGCAACGAGGACAAGCCGGACAAGGTGGCGGAGCCGACCGCCGACGTACCCGAGATTCTGGACTTCGAGGCCACCCTCGTGTCCGGCGCCGACTTCGACGCCCGCGGGCTGGCCGGGAACGACACCGTGTTCTGGTTCTGGGCCCCGTGGTGCACCGAGTGCGCGGCAGCCGCGTCAGAGGTCCAGGCCGCGGCCGACGCGATACCGGACGTGCGGTTCGTCGGCGTGGCGGGACTCAGCTCCGACGTCGGCGCGATGCAGACCTTCGTCGACCAACACGGGCTGACCTTCCCGCAGCTGTCCGACGCGGACGGAAGCGTGTATACCCGGTTCGGGATCACCCAGCAGGACACATACGTGCTGGTGTCAGCAGAAGGCGACAGCGAGACGGTCGGCTCTTACAGCAGCGACGCCGACGTCCAGCAGCTGGTCAACGACGCATTCGGCTGAGCGTGACCGAGACGCCGTACGCGCTCGCCCTCGCCGCCGGCCTGGTGGCCGCGCTGAACCCGTGCGGCTTCGCACTGCTGCCGGCCTACCTCGGGATGGTGGTGGCGGCCGACGGCGAGGGCAGCTCGCTCGCCCGCGCGTTGCGGATGACCGCGGCGATGAGCGTCGGGTTTGTTGCCGTCTTCGGCGCGTTCGGCGCCGTCGTCGTGCCGCTGACGCTGTCTCTCGTGCGCTACCTGCCGTGGGCGACGATCGTGATCGGCATCGGTCTCGTCGTCGGTGGCGGCTGGCTGCTCGCGGGAAGGGAGATTCGGGTGCCGCTGCCGCGGCTGCGCGACGCCGCGCCCACTGGCTCGACCGCGTCGATGGTGGGCTACGGCGCCGCCTACGCGATCGCGTCGCTGTCGTGCACGGTCGGCCCGTTCCTCGCCATTCTCGCCACCACCACCCGGACCGGCGGGGTGGTCGAGGGCCTCGCGGTGGTGGCCGTGTACGGGCTCGGCATGGGGCTGGTGGTCGGCGTGCTCGCGGTGGCGGTCGCGCTGGCCCGCGACGCGGTAGTGACCCGTACCCGGCGACTGCTGCCGTACGTCAACAGGCTGAGCGGGCTGCTGCTCGTGCTCGCCGGGGCATACGTCACGTACTACGGCTGGTACGAGCTGCGGGTGTTCGACGGCGACGACCCGACCGACCCGGTGGTGGACGCGGCGCGCAGCGTGCAGGGCCGACTGGCGCAGCTGGTCGGTGACACCGGCGCCACGACGCTGCTCGTGGTGCTCGTCTGCCTGGTGCTCGCCGCGCTGGTCGTCGCCACCGTGACCCGGCGATCCCTGACGAAGCGATGATGCATTCGGGTCGCCATGACGACCCGAATGCATCATCCCTCAATTGCTATTCGGTCCCGATCGCGCGGAGCACGTCGAGCCGCGACGCCCGCCGAGCCGGTAGAACCGCGGCGAGCACTCCCAGCAGCGCGGCCAGCACGACGAACACCACCAGCTGCACAACGGGGATGCTCAGCACCTGCAGCCCCTGGTCGGCGATGGCCCGTTGCAGCACCACCCCGAACACGACGCCCATCACGACACCGAGCACCGCGCCCAGCACCGCGATCGCGACCGACTCGAGCCGCACCATTCGGCGCAGCTGGCGACGCTGCATCCCGATCGCGCGCAGCAGCCCCACCTCACGGGTGCGTTCGATCACCGACAGCGCGAGCGTGTTCACGATCCCGAGCACCGCGATCACGATCGCCAGCCCCAGCAGCGCGTAGATCAGGCGGAGGAACTGGTCGATCTGGCCGCGGATCTCGTCGGCGAACTCGGTCTGGTCCTTGACCGAGACGAGCGGAAGGTCGGTGACCTGCGCCTCCAGCGCGGCCTGCACCTCGTTGGCGTCGGTGCCCTCGGCCAGCGTGATGTAGACGTAGGTGTCCTGCGGACGCAACCCCCCAGCGGTGAACGCGCTCAGCGTGAACAGGTATGGCGAGCCGACGATGGGCTCCTGCTCGTAGACCGCCGCCACCTCGAGCTCCTGGTCTCCGCCCGGCAGGGTCAGCGTGATCGTGTCCCCCGGCGCGAGCCCCTCGTCCTCGGCTCGGCCCTCCTCGACCAGGACGGTGCCGTCGGTGAAGTCGGCGACGTCGCCGGCGACGGCGTCCAGCGTCACCATCTCGGCGAACGGCTCCGGTTCGGTCGCCGCCACATAGAACTCGTCCCTGCCCTCGACCGTCGCGGGGGCAGAGCGCAGCGGCACCGCGGTGTCCACCCCATCAGTTTCGGCGGCACGCTCGGCGACGCCCGGCGAGAACGGCTGCCCGATCGAGTTGGACACCACGATGTCGGCGGCGAGCTGCTCGTTGAGGATCTCGTCGGTGCTCGCCTTGGCCGTCTGCCCGAGCACCGCGACGGTCGCAACCAGGGCGACGCCGATCATCAGCGCAGACGCGGTCGCGCCGGTGCGTCGCGGGTTGCGCAACGCGTTCTCGCCGGACAGGTTGCCGACCGCGCCATACGCCCTGCGGTACGCCGCGCGCAGCCCAACGAGCACCGGACGGCCGAGGATCGGCGTGGCGAGCGCGACGCCAAGCAGCACGGCAAGGATCCCCCCGCCAACCAGCAGCGCGCCCTGACCGCCCGTGCCCAGCAGCCCGGCGGTGACCAGCCCGGCGCCGAGCGCGGACAGCACCGCCCCGACGACCAGGCGTCGACGCACGGTCGTCTCGGGCAGCGCCACTCCGTCACGCAGCGCCTCGACCGGCGCGATCCGGCCGGCGCGACGCGCCGGGAAGTACGCGGCCACCAGGGTCACCAAGATCCCCACCACGTACGACAGCAGCAGCGTTCGCGGCCGGAACACCAGGTCGGTGCCGGACAGGTCGAGGCCGAAGGTGGCAAACAGCGCGCGCAGCCCCAGCGCCAGCAGGAAACCAAGCCCGATGCCGATGGTCGAGCCGATGAACCCGACGGCCAGCGCCTCCAGCAGCACCAGCCTGGTGATTTGCGGCCGGGAGGCGCCCAGCGCGCGCAGTAGCGCGAGCTCGCGGCTTCGCTGCGCAACCAGGATTGAGAACGTGTTGACGATGATGAACGTGCCGACGACGACCGACACGACCGCGAACACCAGCAGGAAGATGTTGATGAATGCGAGCGCCTCACCGATCGTGTCCTTCTGCTCCTGCGCCGCGCTGTCGCCGGTGATCGCCTCGACGCCGGCGGGCAGCTCCGCCTCGACCGCGCTGGCGAGCTCCGCCTGGCTGGTCGACTCGTCGCTGGTGACCCAGATGTCGGTGAAGACGTCGTCGCCGTCAAAGAAGATGCCGCGCATGTCGTCGGTGTCGAGCACGACAACCGATGCGCCGATCAGGGCGGTGCCGAACTCGAAGGTCCCGACCAGCTCGGCCTCGAGCTCGGGAGTGTCCCCGACCGAGACCAGCGGCACGGTGTCTCCGATCTCGTAGCCGCTCGTCTCCGCTGTTCCCGCGTCCACGGTGACCTCGCCGGCGCCATCCGGCCACTCGCCCTCCGCAAGCTGTGCGACCTGCGCACCGGCGGCGTTGGGCGCGTCGGAGTAGTTGACGGCGAGACCGGGCGGGCCTTGACCGCCGATGAGGTCGCCGTTCTCGTCGAGCACGAACACCCCGGTGACCGTGACGTTCCCGTCGGCGCGCTCGGCGCCCGGCACGGCTGCCAGCGTGTCGACCAGGTCGGCGGGCAGCGTGCGCTGGTCCAGTCCCTGGAAGGTCGCGTCCCCGCTGCCGGCGATCTCCGGCCGGACAATCACGTCGCCGACGCTGCTGTCGACGATCGAGTCGAACGCCTCGTCGAGGGTGTCGGTGAAGACGAACGACCCGGCGACGAACGCGACGCCGATGACGATCGCAAACGTGCTCAACAGCAGCCGGAGCTTGCGGGCGAGCAGGTTTCGCAGCGCGGGACGGAGCACGGCTCAGCCAGCCTGCGCGTCGCCGGGTGCCGCGGGGGTCAGTGCCTTCATCCGTTCGAGCACCCGGTCCGCGGTCGGCTCGGTGAGCTCGGCGACCACACGGCCGTCGTCGAGGAACACCACCCGGTCGGTGTACGCGGCCGCACTCGGGTCGTGGGTGACCATGACGATCGTCTGACCGAACTCGTCGACGCTGCGCCGCAGGAAGCCGAGCACCTCGGCGCTCGCAGTCGAGTCGAGGTTGCCGGTCGGCTCGTCGGCGAACACGATGTCGGGCCGGCTGAGCAGCGCTCGAGCGCTGGCGACCCGCTGCTGCTGACCGCCGGACAGCTCGGTCGGCTTGTGACTGAGCCGGTCCCGCAACCCGACCGCGTCGACCACCGTGTCGTACCAGTCGGAGTCCGGGTTGCGACCGGCGATGCCGAGCGGCAGCACGATGTTCTCGTGCGCAGTGAGGGTCGGCACCAGGTTGAACTGCTGGAAGACGAAGCCGATCTTGTCGCGGCGCAGGGCAGTGAGCGCCTTGTCCGACAGCCCGGTCAGGCTCTGCTCGCCGATGAAGACCTCGCCCTCGGTGGCGGTGTCGAGTGCGGCCATGCAGTGCATGAGCGTCGACTTTCCGGACCCGGACGGCCCCATCACCGCGGTGTAGCGCCCGGCGGCGAACTGCACGCTCACCCGGTTCAGCGCGCGCACCGCGGTCGGACCCTTGCCGAAGACCTTCGTCAGCTCGCTGGTCCCGGCCGCTGCCGAGCTCGTCTCCACTGCGGCCGTCATCGTGCCTCCCCTCACGTACCCGTAACGCTA
>Ga0183260_10002042_pt1 | contig 16799 bp, 16 predicted proteins | sample AntDrymUQ4972206_2_FD_129768 | JGI IMG/M metagenome (GOLD analysis project Ga0183260, IMG submission 129768) | Polar desert sand microbial communities from Dry Valleys, Antarctica - metaG UQ497 (22.06) (version 2) (version 2) | ecosystem: Environmental > Terrestrial > Soil > Desert | place...
ATGCGGCGGCGAGCTCGGCCTCGCCGCAGCGACAGCAGGCGATCAGCGGCTCCCCCGCCCCGAAGCGGCGAGGGTCGGCCGCCGAGGCGGCGAGAGCGCGGCGCCTGCCGGCGTCGGCGCACAGCGCGAGCACGGAGTCACCGGTCGAGACCAGCTCGGCGATCGCTGCGACGGCGGCGCCCCTGCGGCGGTCGACGACCTCCCTGCGGCGCGAGGGCTCGGCCACCGGAGCGACGGGCCACGCGCCGTCGAAGCCCTCATAGGCTGCGTCGAAGCGGGCCCACCACTCTGCCGCCGGCGCGGCGCACGACTCGCCCGGGCAGCTGCTGGGCCGCTCGGCCGGGCCGGAGTCGCCCAGCTGATGGAGGTCCCGCAGGATCACCTGAGGCGACACGGCGCCGTTCCAGCGGTTGACCTCGAGCCGGACGGACAGGTCGATGGCGTCCGCATCGGACAGCCCCTCGAGCTCGCCGTTCATCCCGAACGCGACCCCCGAGGCCTTTCCTGCGCCGCTCTCGAGCTCGAAGCGCGAGTGCTTGCCGGTCTCGCCGAGCGGCCTGATCTCGCGCAGCCGTGCCGCCGGCACGACGAGCCTCGGGCCGGGGTTGCCCTTGCCGAACGGCCCCAGGCGCTCGAGCTGCTCGGCCAGCTCCATGCCGATCCCCTCGCGCCCCACGCCGACGAGCGCGTCGACGTTCTCGGTCTGGACCAGCTGCTCGGGGCCGATTTCGTCGGCGGCGTGCGCGAGGAAGTCACGGCGAAACGCGTCGATGCTCCCGGCAGGCAGCTCCAGCCCGGCCGCCGCCCGGTGCCCGCCGTGGCGGGTCAGGTGCCGCGAGCAGGCGTCGAGGGCCGCGATGAGGTCAAAGCCCGGGATGCTGCGCGCCGAGCCGCGCGCGACTTGGCCCTCGATCGAGAGCAGGACCGTGGGCCGCCAGTGACTCTCGGCCAGCCGCGAGGCGGCGATACCGACGACCCCGGGGTGCCAGCCCTCACCCGCCAGCACCAGCGCGGGGGCATCGGCAAGCTCGGGCGGCTGCTCGCGGCGCGCGGCCTCGGCGGCGTTTGCGACCTCGCGCTCGGTCGCCCGCCGCTCGGAGTTGGCGCGGTCGAGGTCGCCGGCGATCGATGCCGCCCGCTCGGAGTCCTCGGTCAGCATCAGCTCGACCCCGGCGTCGGCCCGGTAGAGCCGCCCCGCAGCGTTGATGCGAGGCGCGAGCCTGAAGCCGAGAGCGGCCTCGTCCACGGTCTCGGGCTCGACCTTGGCCACCGCCATCAGCGCCCGCAGGCCAGGGCGCGGCGATGCGCGCATCGCGGCCAGCCCCTGGCGGACCAGCCGGCGGTTCTCGCCGATCAGGGGGACCAGGTCGGCCACCGTGGCGAGGGCGACCAGGTCGAGCTCGCCTGCGGCGGCGTCCTCGGCGACGGCCCGGTCGCGCGTGCCGCCGGCGGTCTCGGTGAATCTCGTTCCGGCCGCCTCGCGCAGGGCGGTCGAGAGCTTGTGGGCGACCCCGGCTGCGCAGAGCGCGCTGAACGGATAGCCCGAGACGACGGGATGCACGATCGGGCAGTCGGGCAGCTCCGTGGGGCCCGGCGGCTCGTGGTGGTCGGTCACGATCGCCTCGATGCCGGCTTCACGAGCCGCGGCGACCTCGGCGGCCGAGCCGATTCCGCAGTCCACCGTGATCACCATCTGCGTCCCGCGCGAGCGCAACTCCTCGACGCCGGCCATCGTCAGCCCGTAGCCGTCGGCGAGGCGGTCGGGAATCAGCCAGTCGGCGTCGGCTCCCAGCTCACGCAGCACCGAGACGAGGATCGTCGTCGAGCACACGCCGTCGACGTCGTAGTCCCCGTGGACAGTGATCCGCCCCCCGCGCCGGGCCGCGGCCAGCACCTGCTCGCACACGTCCTCCATGCCCTCGAAGGCGAACGGGTCGTGGTCGTCGCGCGCCTCGAGGAAGTCGCTCGCCTCCTCGACCGTGCGATAGCCGCGCCGCACGAGCATGACGGCGATCGGCTCGGCGAGGTCGAGCGCCGCTGCCAGCCGGCGCACCTCGGTGTAGTCGTAGGGCTCCGCCCGGAACACGCGAGCGGGTGCATTCGAGGTGGCCATTCCATGACACTAGGTTCGGCCCCTGACGGAACGGCGGCACCCATCAGGTCGCGGCCACGAGCGCCGGCCCGCCACCACTCGCGGCTGCTTCGCAGCCGCTCCGAAGGAGAGCCGGCTGGTGGCCGCTGGCGAAGCCGTCTGCCGGCACTCCCGTGTGCCGGCACTCCCGTCTGCCGCTAGATACGGACGCCCGTCGCCCGTTCGTCGCGCACTCCGAGTGCGTAGACGAAGGCGAGGCCGAGGATCGTCCCCGGGACCGCGAAGAAGGCCGTTGCGAGATCGGTGTCGCCGATGCTCCGCGAGAGCAGGACCTGCGCGATCGCGCCGGTGACCATCGCCCCGGCCGCGGCGCCGAGGAAGGCCCCGACGATCCCGCCCCGGAAGCGGTCGGGCACGAAGACCGCGAAGTGCCAGAGCGCGACGCCCACCGTGAACCAGACGAGTGGGGCCATCAGACGCGATTCCTCATCTCGGTCTCCCGTGCTTTCGCTTTCGCTTGCCGCCGTCCTTGCCGCGCAGGCGCTCGAGCGCCGCGGCGCTGGCGTCGCTCAGCTCGGGCTTGTCCCCGAGGCCGTTGCCCTCCGCCTCGGGCTCGGACTCGGGACCGCTCTCCTGCTCCCTCTCGGGCTCCGGCGCCGGATCGGGCCGGGGCGGCGCCTCGACCTGCGGGGCCGCGGGCGCGACCTCGGTCCGGCTGGGGGCCGGCGCGGGCGGCGGGCTCTGCGGCGTGGGCGTCTCGGCCGCGGGCGCCTCGGGGACCGCGTCGCCCTCGAGCCGCGCGATCACGTTCTCCTCGGGGAACGCGGGGACCGCGCCCATCTGCTCCTCGATCCGCTCGCGGCGGCGGCGATAGGCGGGCTCGCGCTCCTTCCACGCGGTCAGGACCGGCGCGGCGATGAAGATCGACGAGTACGTACCGGACGCGATGCCGACGATCATCGCGAACGCGAAGTCCTGAAGGGTCGTGCCTCCGAAGATGAACAGGACCACGACCAAGAACACGCTCGACAGGCCCGTGATCAGGGACCGGGTGAGCACCTCGCTCATCGAGCGGTTGACGATCTGCGAGAAGGTCGCGCGCGGCAGTCGCGGCACGTTCTCTCGTATTCGGTCGAACACGATGACGGTGTCGTACAAGGAGTAGCCGAGGATGGTCAGGAAGGCCGCGACGGTTCCCGATGTCACCTCCCGCTCGGCCAGGGCGTAGACGCCGCCCGTGATGAGGATGTCGTGGATGACCGCGATCAGGACCGGGACCGCGTACTTCGGCTCGAACCTGAACGCCATGTAGGCGCAGATCACGAGCAGCGAGAAGAGGATCGCGTAAACGGCGCTTCGCGCCACCTGTTCGCCGAAGGTCGGACCGACGGTCGTGGAGTCGAACCCGTTCTCGACGAGCTCGAAGTCCTGGTCGAGGGCGGGCTGCACGTCTCGCACCTGCTCTGGCTCGATGTCGGCCTCGATCTGGAAGACGTTGTCGCCGAGCTCGTCGCTCGAGGCCTGCGTGATCTCGGCGTCCGGCACCCCGGCGCCTTCGAGGGTGGTCCGCACGTCCTCGACGCTCGCGTTCTGCGTGAGCCCGGCTGTGATGCGGCTTCCCGACGCGAAGTCCAAGCCCAGGTTCAGCTGGAGCGTGGCGAAGGCGATGGCCCCGATCATCAGGATCACGCCCGAGAGCGAGAAGAAGTACTTGCTCATCCCGGTGAAGTCGAAGTGCCAGCGGACCCGTTCCTCGTCGCTGGCACCGAGGAACGCCTTCGACTGCATCAACCGCGTGTTCCCGAACACGCCGAGGAAGGCCTGGGTGAAGACGACGGCGGTGAACAGGGAGGCGATCGTTCCCACGCCCAGCGTGAACGCAAAGCCCTTCACCCCGGCGGTCGAGAGGACGAAGAGGATGAACGCGGTGATCAGGACGATCACGTTCGCGTCGATGATCGTCCCGATGCCGTGGCGGTAGCCCGCTGAGATCGCGGATCTCAGCGATTTCCCAGCCCGGACTTCCTCCTTTATTCGCTCGAAGATGACGACGTTCGAGTCGGCCGCGACTCCGATGGTCAGGATCAACCCCGCGATGCCCGGCAGGGTCAGGGTGATCGGGATCAGCTCCACGAGGGCGTAGAAGAAGATGCCGTACAGGGCGAGGCCCAGGGCGGCCACGACGCCGAGGAAGCGGTAGTAGGCGATCAGGAAGAGGAGCACCAGGATGAGGCCCACGAGCCCGGCCTTCAGACCCTGGTCGAGCGCCTGCTCGCCGAGCGTCGCCGAGACGGTCGACTGCGAGATCAGCTTCAGCTCGATCGGCAGCGCGCCGATCTTCAGGAACTCAGCGAGGTCCTGGGACTCTTGGATCGTTCCCGCCCCCTCGATCTGCGCGCCCGTCCGGCCGTCGATCCCCGAGGGGTTGTCGACGAAGTTGATGATCGGGCGCGAGACGATCTCGTTGTCCAGGACAACCGCGAAGTGGCCCGAGATCCCGGCCGCGTCGGCGGAGCTGATTCCCGGCGTTGCGTTGACGAGGCCGCGTTCGGCGATCCGCTTGGTGACTTCTTCGAACGCCCCCTGGCCGTCGTCGGAGAACTGGAAGGAGACGTTCGGCTGGTTCGTGGTCGGGTCCTGCGCCGCCTCCGGCTCACGGATGTCATCCCCCGAGAGCTCCGGTCGGTCCTGGATCACGTAGAAGCCGAGGTTCTCGGTGTCCTGGCTCTCGTCCTCTTCGGTGTCGGGATCGTTCTGCTGGGGCTCTTGGCGCACGACCGCAGTCCCCTGCGGGACCGAGAGGATCTCGCTGTTCGCCGGCTGGGCCTCGTTCGGCTGGTCGACGAAGAGGTCCACCTCCGCGGCCTCGGGGCCGGCGATCAGCTCCTTCGACTGGCCGTCGAAGAGATAGAAGGTGGGGCCGGTGGTGGTGCACTGGTCCTCGAAGCACTCGGGCTCCTGCTCGGAGGCCAGCGTGACGGCGTCGTAGAGCCGCGGGAACGGCGACTCCGTCCCCCGCCCCTCGGGCGCGTTGGGGTTGGGGATAACGTTCGGCTCCCAGTCGTAGAAGAAGAGCTGGGCCGTGTCGCCGACCTGGGTGATCGCGCGCTCGGCGTTCTCGACGTTCGGAAGGCCGATGCGGACGGAGTCGGTTCCGATCTGGTTGATCTCGGGCTCCGAGACGCCCAGGGAGTCGGTGCGGTCCCGGATGATCTCGATCGAGCGCTCGATGTCGTCGCTCTGGACCTCGGGGTTCTGGGGGGTCGGCCGGCCCTGGTAGATCAGCTCGGTGCCGCCGCTCAAGTCCAGGCCGAGCTTCGTGTCCTTGTTGGAGATGACGAACAGAGACGCCGCGACGAGGCCCACGACGAACGCGAGCACGAACAGGTTGCGGCGGCGAGAGGCCACCCCTTTACGCCTTACTTCGCGTTCCGCTTCGCTTCACGCTCGCCTACTCGGGGGTGAGGACGAGCAACAGCCCGCCGTCGTCGTCGTACGCGGGGAAGACGTCGGCGACCGCCTCTGTAGGCAGGTCACCTTCGGCGTTGACCGCGACCTTCTTCCCCAGGGAGCGGACGCCCCACTCGAGCGTCGTCTCGATCGGGTCGCCGCTCGGGCCGCCCTTCGTGTCGGCGCCGGCGACGGCCTCGACCTTGTCCATCCACTCCAGCCCCAGCACGTCCGTCACGGGGCGCCCGATGACCTCCTCGTCCTTGAGACCGGTCAGCTCGAAGGCGTTCTTGCCCAGGTCGAGAAGCCGGCCGTCCTTGTCGCAGGTGAAGAACGCGGCGCCGGGGGCCGGGTAGTAGTCGTCGAGCAGCTCGAACAGAAAGCCGAATCCGCACTTCGAGCACCCTTTGGGACGGGATGAGAACCCCACCGTCCTGTCGTTGCTCAGCTCCCTGTTGCCGCAGTTCGGGCAGATGAAGAAAGGCATCGAGAGCAAGGCTAGCCGAGTGCCTGAAGCGAGGCTAAGACGAACCGCGCCTAGAACAGGCTGGCGCCCGCCTCGGGAAGTTGGAGACCGAGGTGCTCGTACGCCCGCTCGGTCAGCACCCGGCCGCGCGGGGTCCGCTTGATCAGGCCCTGCTGCAGCAGATAGGGCTCGTAGACGTCCTCGATCGTGTCGGCCTCCTCGCCGACCGCGACCGCGAGGGTCGAAACGCCGACGGGGCCGCCACCGAACTTCTCGGCCATCAAGACCAGCAGCCGCCGGTCCTGGCGGTCGAGTCCGATCGGGTCGACCTCGAGCATCTCGAGCGCCTCGGCGGCCACGGCATTGCTGACCTCGCCGCTTCCGCGGACCTCGGCGAAGTCGCGCACACGGCGCAGGAGGCGGTTGGCGACGCGGGGCGTCCCCCGCGAGCGGATCGCGATCGTCTCCGCGGCTTCGTCCTCGACTTCGATGCTGAGGATCGCGGCGGACCGGATGACGATGGCCTTCAGCTCCCGGGGGCCGTAGTGCTCCAGGCGGTGGCATACGCCGAAGCGGTCGCGGAGCGGTGTGGTCAGGAGCCCGGTCCGCGTGGTCGCCCCGATCAGGGTGAATGGGGGCAGGTCCAGCGTCACGGTCCTTGCGCCGGCCCCCTGTCCCAGGACGACAGGGAGGCGCCGGTCCTCCATCGCCGGGTAGAGCGTCTCCTCGACGGCCCGGCCGAGGCGGTGGATCTCGTCGATGAAGAAGACGCTGCCCGGCTCGAGCCCGGTCAGGAAAGCGGCGATGTCGGCCTTTCGCTCCAACGCCGGGCCCGCGGTCTGCACCAGAGGGGCATGCAGCTCCGAGGCGATGATGTACGCCAGCGACGTCTTGCCCAGCCCCGGCGGACCGGCGAGCAGCACGTGGTCCAGGGCCTCTTCGCGGCGGCGCGCAGCCTCGATGAAGATCGCGAGCTGGTCGGTGACCTGGGGCTGGCCGACAAAGTCCTCGAGTGTCGGCGGGCGAAGAGAGCGATCGAAGTCGTCGTCCGCCCCGACGGCCCGCGCGTCGTGGATCTCGATCTCGGCGTCGTCTACTCCCGGGGTCTTGATCCCCTGTCCCGGCTCGATCGCCACTACGCCGCCTTGGCTCCCGCGGCGCTCCGGAGTGCTGCCTGGAGCAGCTCTTCGGCGCTCTCGCCCTCGACCCGGTCAAGCAGGCCCTGGGCCTCCGCGGGCGTGTAGCCGAGGTTCAGCAGGCCGTCACGCGCCATCGAGCGCGGGTCCTCCTCCCCCGCCCGGGTGACCTTGATTTCGTCGCCGTCGCCCTCCAGCTCCCCGGCGACCTTCTCGCGCAACTCGACGATTATCCGCTCGGCGGTCCGCTTGCCGATTCCGGGAACCGCCTGGAAGCGCTTGGCGTCGGCGGAGGCGATCGCGATCAGGAGCTCGCCCACCGGGCCACCCGAGAGCGCGGCCAGGGCGACCTTCGGGCCGACGCCGCTGACCGAGATCAGATTGAGGAAGAGGTCGCGCTCCCCCTCGCTCGCGAAGCCGTACAGGTTGAGCGCGTCGTCGCGGGGAACCAGATGTGCATGCAGGGTCGTCCTCTCGCCGCGCGCGGGCACGGCCTTGAGGGTCTCGGCGGAGACCGCGAGCCGGTAGCCGACGCCTCCCGTGGCGACCACGACATGGTCGGCGCGGCGAACCAGCACCTCTCCTGATACGGAGGCGATCATGCCGATTGATTCTGGGCATCGAGGCGGATGCCTTCACGACGCAAGAGGGGCCGCCTCGCGGCGGCCCCTCCCGGTGCGTTCGAAACCGCCCGTCGGGCGGTGTACGCCTCCTACTTGCCTGCCTTGACGAACTTCCTGCCCGTCGTCACCTCGAGGGTGCTCACCCCGAGCGTCGTGGTCTCCGGGGTGGCCGGATTATTGACATTGCCATCGAACACCTGCAACGTCCAGGTGCCCCTCGGGTTGTTGCCCTTGAACACCGGGTTGAAGCCGGCCGCCGTTTCTTCCGCGTACTGCCCGGCGTCGACGCTGCCCGTGAAGAAGCCGGCGTCGCTCGAGGCCGCCGTCGTGCCCTGGATGTAGTTGCAGTAGAGCGCGACCCTGGTGAACGGGTTGCAGTACACCAGCCTCGACTGGTCGTCGAACTTCAGGTTCGTGAACGACGATCCCGTAAACGGGACCGGGACGTCGGCGTTGTCGCCGCCCGGTGAGATCAGCGTCGCGAACAGGTCGTCGTTGGCGTCCAGCGTCCCCGATGCGTTCATCGTCAGGTTCACGTCGAGGATCTGCATGCCCTTGACCTTCTTCCCCTGGAGGTTGAAGGTCTGGATGAATGCGCCGTCGCTGGTGGCCAGCCCCGGGCCCCCGGTGGCGTTCGGAACGGGGCCGCCGGCGGCGGTCTTCGTCACCTTCGCCGCCTGCGCCACACCGGTGCCTGCGCACACGCCGACCGCGAGCGCGAGCACCCCGACGAGCGCGAAATGCCTACGAATGTCTCTCACTTGAATTTCTCCCTTTGTTGGTTCACGAGGGGCTATCACCCCACCAGGTTTGCCGTCCCCAGGGTGCAGCGAGACTGCCCTGCCCTTGGACCTACAGGACTCTAAACCGAACCTCAACGGCAATGCAACCCGTGGGGCCGCTTCAGCCGGCGAGGCGGCCGGCGGCCGCGGCCGTGCCGACCCGTGGCCGCCCGAGCGACAGGGTGGCGTCACGCATCCCCGCGCCGCCGGCGTGGCAGATCGCGACCGCGAACGCGTCCGCCGCGTGGTCGGGCGTGGGGGGCGCCGGCAGGCCGAGCAGGGCCGCCACCATCAACTGGACTTGGGCCTTGTCGGCCGAGCCCGATCCGCTGACGGCCTTCTTGACCGCCTGCGGCGTGTAGTCGAAGCACGGGACCGCCCGCTGCGCCGCGGCCAGCATCGCGACGCCGCGAGCCTGGCCGACGCTCAGGGCAGAGCCGACGTTCTTGCCTAAGTAGAGGTCCTCGAGGGCCATCGCCTCAGGCTCGTGCCAGGCGACCAGCTTTGCCAGCCCTTCGTGGATCTTGGCCAGGCGCTCGGAGGCCGGCATCTCGGGGGCGGTCTCGATCACTCCTCCGTCGAGCGCGACCATCCGGTCTCCGGTCGTCCGCACGACTCCGAAGCCCGTGTTCGCCGTTCCTGGGTCTATCCCGATCACGATCACGCCGACCTGTTCTAGCTCGCGAGTCGGATGCCTTCCCGAACTGGCTGCCGGAGGTGTCGTCAACGACGTGCAGGCTCCAGGTGTAGGATCCGCGGCCGATGGGGACCTCGATCGACCGCCGCGCAGGCCGCCGCCTCACGCCCGTCGCGGTCGCTGCGCTCGCGGTGATGCTGGCCTTCGCGGCGCTCGGAGGCGACGCGGAGGCGAAGAAGAAGAAAAAGAAGCCGATCAACCCGGGCTCCACGGTCACCTCGGTCCTGACGATGGGCTCCTCCACCTCGGTGGCCGGGGCGGCGAGCTGTCGCGGCAAGACCCACGCCACCGGCGGCGGATTCGCCGTGGCGCCCACCTTCAGCCCTCCGTCGACCGGCCTACGAACCCTGAACTCCACCTCCAACCCCTCGGGCACCCAGGGCTGGGCCGCGGGCGGCAGCGCGTACGCGTCGCCGATCGCGGCGGGCCAGTTCACCACCTTCGCCCGCTGCGAGAGGAACACCGCGGGCCGCATCTCGATCCGTGCGTCGAGCTCGCTGACGCTCGCGCCCGGTGCGGGCCAGAACCTGGTGTTCGATTGCCCGTCCTCCTCGCACGCCATCTCGGGCGGCTACGCGGCACCGAGCCTCGCCGCCTTCTCCACGGCGTTCTCGAGCCACAGGATCGTGGTGGTGCAGAGCAGGCGCACCGGGCCGGGCCAGTGGACGATCTCGGCCTACAACAACCCAAACTCGCCCGCGTCGGCGAACCTGACCGGCTACGCGGTATGCGAGCTGAACGCCAAGGGCAGCGCGGTGACGGAGGCCGCCTCCCCTCTCGCCCCGGTGATCGACGACGGCCGCACCGCCGCCGACGCGACCTGCACCGGCAAGACGCACTCGGTCTCGGGCGGGTTCCTCGTCTCGCACGCCTTCCCCGGAGCCGTGCCGCTCGTCTCGGTCGACGAGAGCCATCCCGTCGGCAAGGGGCGCTGGCACACGGGCCTCTGGGAATTCCCCCAGGTCATCCTCCCGGCGAGCACCTCGCTGCAGACGTTCGCCTACTGCAAGAAGGGCTAGCGCCTCAGCCGACGGCCCGCTCGAGCACCTCTTCGGGCACGTCGAAGTTCGCGTGCACCGAGTCGACGTCGTCGTGGTCCTCCAGGGTGTCCATGAGCCTGAGCAGGGCGGAAGCGTCGCCCTCGCCGACTTCGACCGTGTTCCTGGGCTCCATCGAGAGCTCTGCCGCCTCGATTTGGACGCCGTCCCCTTCGAGCGCGGCGCGGACGGCCGTCAGGTCGCCGGGCCCCGTGGTCACCTTCAGAACGCCGCCGTCGAGGGCCACATCCTCGGCTCCGGCGTCGATCGCGGCCATCAGGTCGTCCTCGCCGTAGCGCTCGCCGTCGACCAGGATCACGCCGCGCTTGTCGAACTGCCAGGCGACCGAGTTGGGCTCGCCGAGGCTCCCCCCGTGCTTCTCGAATGCGAAGCGGATCTCGGACCCCGTGCGGTTCCGGTTGTCCGAGAGCGCCTCCACCAGAATCGCGGCGCCACCGGGCCCGTAGCCCTCATAGAGGATCGACTCGATCGCGGCGGCGTCGGCCCCCTCCCCCGTCCCGCGGTCGATCGCGCGCTGGATGTTGTCCTTGGGCATCGAAGCGTCGCGCGCTTTCTGCACCGCCAGACCGAGCGCGGGATTGGCGTCGACGCTCCCGCCGCCGTCGCGCGCCGCGACGGTGATCGCGCGCGCGAGCTTGGTGAAGAGCTTGCCCCGCTTGGCGTCAGCGGCCCCCTTCTTGTGCTTGATCGAGGACCACTTGGAGTGACCGGACATGGCCCGATTCTATGTGTGCGGCGTTGAACGAGACCGGCCCCGGATCTCTCCGGGGCCGGTGGTCGGTTCGATCGATCCCGTCGCTACTTGGACGGCTTAGGGTTCGTCGCCTTGATCGTGATGCCCCAGCAGTCGAGCGTGCCCGTCGAATTCATGTTGCTGTCGTCCTCTATCAGCAGCGACCACTTGGAGTTCGAGGCCTTCTTGCCGCCGAGGCCGGTGAGGATCGTGAGGGGCTCCTCCGGCGCGAACGTCCCGGCGAACGGTGCCGCCAGACCCGGCGTCGAGATGAGTGTCGGGACATCGGAGTCGAACACGGTCTCGGTGCCGCCGCAGCTGGACGCGCCGAAGCCGTAGTTGTTGCCCGTTCCGCCGTTGTCCGAGCTCAGGGCGATGACGCCGCGGGGGGTCGCGAGGTAGATCTCGAGGTCCCTCGCCTGAGGGTGCGTGGCGCGGACCTGGACGTTGACATCGACGATCTTGCCGGCCGGGTTCAGCTTCTTGATCGGGATCCCGGAGCGGACCAGCTGCGTCTCCTCACCGGCGCCGTCGGGGATCGCCAGCTGCAGGCCGCCGAGGGAGCCGCCGGCGCCCCGCGAGTCGGTGATCGTCGTGAACTTCGCGGCGTGCGCGGCCGGTGCGATCAAACAGGCGAGTCCCACAGCCAGCCCCATCGCCAAGTCAATCCTGCTCTTGCGTTGCATTTGTTCCTCCTGTTGGTTAGACGGCGAACTTGCCGTCTTTTTCGAGCAGCTCGCCGTCGACCGTAATCGACCCGCCGCGGCGCAGGTCGCAGATCATGTCCCAGTGGATCGCTGACTCGTTGACGCCGCCGGTTTCGGGGTAGCTCCGGCCGACGGCGAGGTGGACCGTCCCGCCGATCTTCTCGTCGAGCAGGATCTCGCCGGTGCCGTCGACGATCCCGTAGTTCGTGCCGATGCCGAGTTCGCCCAGGCGCCGCGCGCCCTCGTCGGTGTCGAGCATCTCGATCAGGAACGCCTCGCCCTTGGCGGCCGACGCATCGACCACCTTGCCGGCCTCGAAGCGAAAGCGAACCCCGGCGACCTCGCGCCCGGCGTAGTTAGCCGGAAGGTGGAACGTGATCTCGCCCTCGGCCGAGTCCTCGACGGGGCCGGTGAAGAACTCGCCGTCGGGCATGTTGTGGCGCCCGCCGGCCGCGATGAACGTGCGCCCTTCGATCCCCAGCTTCAGGTCGGTCCCCTGACCGGTGATGTGGACCTCCGAGCGCCCCTCGATCCAGTCCTTGAGCCGCTCCGTCTCCCGGGACTGCGCCTTCCACGCGGCAACGGGATCGTCCCGGTCGGCCAGGCAGGCGCCGTAGTAGAAGTCCTCGTAGGCGGCGAGGCTCATCCCCGCCTCGGATGCGTACGCGTTCGTCGGAAACAGCGTCAGGGCCCAGCGGTACTCGCCCGCGGCGCTCCTCTCCATCATCCGCTTCATCAGGTGCTGGCGCGCGGCCTGGGTGCGGGTCTGCCGCTCGGGTGCGACCTGGGAGAGGCTCCGGGTGTTCTCGGTCGCCATCACCGCGATCCGGACGTCGGCGTTCTCGACGACCCATTCCGAGGTGGGCGATACCCATTCGAGCTGGTCGTCGGAGGCGAGGTCGAAGAAGGAGCTCTGCTGCTCGGACAGGGCCATCTGGACGATCGGGTTGCCGCCCGCCTTCAGCACCTCCTCGTACACCGCCTGGAGCAGGGGCTCGGCGGCGGATGCCCCCTCGACCGTGCAGACGTCGCCCTCCCCCACCTGCGCCGAATGCTCAACCAGGATCCGGGCGAGGTTCGTGACGCGCGGATCACGCATGTGATCGAGCCTCCTTCGCAGTGGTGCACATGGCCATGAACAGCGCATGCAGGCGGGTGTCGTCAGTGAGCTCGGCGTGGAACGCGACGGCGACCAGGCTCCCGTCGCGCAGCGCGACCGGGTGCTCCCCGTGGGATGCGAGGACGTCGACGCCTGCGCCGACCTCCTCCGCCCAGGGTGCCCTGATGTAGACGGCGCGCAGCGGATCGTCGCCGAGGCCCTCGATCACGAGGTCCTCCTCGAAGCTCGCGAGCTGGCGGCCGAACGCGTTCCGCCGGCAACGGTAGTCACCCAGGCCGAGGTGGTCGCGGCCGCAGACGATCATCCCGGCGCAGCTTCCGAACACGGGCATGCCGCGGTCGAAGGACTCGCGCACGGCAGCGTCGAGCCCGTCGCGCTTCATCCCCTTTGCGATCGTGGTCGACTCGCCACCGGGGATGATCAGACCGTCGAGGCCGTCGAGGGACTCCGGCTCGCGGACCTCGGAGGCCGCGGCGCCGAGCTCGGTGAGAGCGCGGCAGTGGGCCTCGAAGTCGCCCTGGACAGCCAGGACTCCGAGCCTCAAGCGCCGCGGCCCTGCAACAGCCCGCCGTCGGCGGCGAGCGCCTCGATCTCGAGCCCCGGCATCGCCTCGCCCAGCTCCATCGAGGCCTTGGCGACGCGCTCGGGATCCTCGTAGTGCGTCGTCGCCTCGACGATCGCGCGCGCCCGGCGCTCGGGGTCCTCGCTCTTGAAGATCCCCGAGCCGACGAAGTTGCCCTCGGCGCCGAGCTGCATCATCAGCGCGGCGTCGGCGGGGGTCGCGATGCCTCCGGCGCAGAAGAGCGGGACGGGCAGGCGCCCGGCGCCGGCGACCTCGTGCACGACCTCCAGCGGCGCCGAGTGCTCCTTGGCCGCGGCCGCGAGCTGCTCGGGCCGGCGAGTCGAAAGGCTGATGATGCCGCCGGTGATCTCGCGCATGTGGCGGACGGCCTCGACGATGTTCCCTGTGCCGGCCTCGCCCTTGGACCGGATCATCGCCGCGCCCTCGCCCAGCCGCCGAAGCGCCTCGCCGAGGTTGGTCGCGCCGCACACGAACGGCGCCTCGAAGGCGAGCTTGTCGATGTGGTTGGCCTCGTCGGCCGGGGTGAGCACCTCGGACTCGTCGATGTAGTCGACGTCCAGCGACTGCAGCACCTGGGCTTCGGCGAAGTGGCCGATCCGGGCCTTGGCCATGACGGGGATCGAGACCTCCGCCTGGATCCCCTTGATCATCGCCGGGTTCGACATCCGAGCGACGCCGCCGTCGGCGCGGATGTCGGCAGGCACGCGCTCGAGCGCCATGACCGCCACGGCGCCGGCGTCCTCGGCGATTCTCGCCTGCTTCGGGTCGACGACGTCCATGATCACCCCGCCCTTCAGCATCTCTGCGAGGCCCGTCTTGACACGAAATGTGGCTCGCTCGGCCATCGAGTTGATCTTAGGGCCAGAGCGATCAATCAATGTGCCCCGGTTGCGATGTTTGGCTGAGTGCAACGCGGGGAGGATCAAGTCAGAACGAAGCTTGGGGTCGATTCCCCCCCGACCCCTTTCGGAACAGGTCCGGTGCCCCCCGGGCCTGTTCTCGTTCTGGGGCCTACTTCAGCTTGAAGGCCCGGATGCGGTTGCGGTGCGCGGCCTCGTCCCGGGCGTACACGCCGTGGGCGAGTGCCTGGACCAGGCCCATCAGCGCCGCGTTGGAGCGGATGTAGCTGGGGCCGTTCGACGAGTAGTAGAGGACGAGCTCGGAGTGCTCGGCGACGTCGGAAAGCGTCGCGTCGGTGATCGACATCGTCCGCGACCGGCGGTGGCGGGCCAGCTTCAGGGCGCGCAGCACCAGCGGGTTGGCCCGGCCGGCGGTCAGCGCTACCAGCAGCGTGTCGTCGTCCATCCCCGAAAGCTTCTGGATGTTGTCCTGGCTCGCAGAGGAGACGATCTCGGCCCTGACATCGAGCAGGCCGAGCAGGTGGCGCAGGTAGCTCGCGAAGAAGGCCATCTGGTCGGTGCCGACGATCAGCACCCGGCGGGAGGTCGCGATCGCCGAGACCGAGGCCTCGACCTGCTCGCGAGTGAGGCTCCGCGCCGTCTCCTCGATGTTGGAGTAGTCCGCCCCGAGCGAAGCCTCGAACTCGGAGTGGTCGAAGTTGAAAAGGGCCGCAGCTCCCCCGCTTCCGTTGCCGTTGCCCGTCGTGGCTCCCTCGGCGACCTTGAGGCGGTACTCCTCGATCGCGGACTGCTGCAGCTCGGGATAGCCCTCGAACCCGAGCGCCTGGGAGAAGCGCACGACGGTGGAAGAAGAGGTGTTGGCTCGGCGCGCGAGCTCCTCGGCGGTCTGGAAGGCGGCCTCGTCGAGGTGGTCGACGATGTAGCGGGCGACATCCTTCTGGGAGCGGGAGAAATCATCGAAGCGTTCCGTTATGTAGTCGGACAGGCTCTTGCGGGCGGTCCGAGCCTTTGTCGCAGTGCGGGTCACGGCGGCTGATTTCGCCCCCACGCCGGGTTTCCCTTCCAACCCGCCGAATATTTCTTTCAGTACGCGATGTGGTTGAGTTGGCCCAGCAATGGAACGAGAGCTCCGAGAACTGAACCGCAACATGATCGTGTTCGACCTGCTGCTCGGCTCGAGCGCGCTCCTGGCGCCGGCCCAGACCCTGAGAGTCCTGGGCCACGACGAACCCTCGGAGGACGCCGAGCACCTGTTCCGCCGCTGCGGGCCGATCTGGCTCACATACGCGGCGGCCCACCTCGCCGCACATCAGCGCGGCAGCTCCCGAGACTGGTGGGCGCTGGCATGGCTGCGGGGAACCGAGCTGTTCACCGACGTCGTGTGGGCGCGCTCGCGCGCCTTCTCGCGTCCTGGAGCGAAGGCCGGCATGTGGCTCGCGGGCGCGGCGAACCTCGGTATGGCGCTCGGCTTCGCCCACCTAGCTCGCAACGGCGGGACGGCCCGCTAGAGCCTCCTACTCGGGCTCTTGCTGCAGCTCTGGAGGCCGACGGCCTTCGCCAGCTCGAGCCTCTTCGCCTGGTCGGCTGTGACCTCGGCCTGCGCGGTGACGTACGCGTCGGTGTTGCGATCGGCCGCGGCGTCGCGGCCGCGCTCGAGCTGGGCGAGGGCCCTGGCCCTCGACGCGAGGTAGGCGTCGTAGGCCTCCCTCAGCTCTTCGGGCGGGCGCAGCGAGCGCAGGTCGCTCAGCTCGTCCGAGGCGACCTCGGACAACTCCACCGTCTGGCTCTCGGCCTCTACGGCATTGCTCGGAGGCTCGGCTTGGATCTCACCGAAGCGGTCGATGCCCTCCCGGCAGATCTCGTCGGCCCGGGTCACGAGCTCTTCGGCCGAGAGCTGCTCGGAGGAATCGTCGCCGCAGGCCGTCAACCCGACGGCGACCGCCGAGACGATCAGCATCGATACCAGGGCCGGTCGCATTCCCGAATCAGATCAGAAACCCCGACTTCCCGGCCTGCTTGAATGGATCTACCGAGGAAAGGAGGTGGTCCTAAATTGATTGACATGCTTTTGGGGACTTCGGAGGTGTCGGGCCCCTAAGTACCACTGAGGGCGCCGCGCGGGCGCCCAGCTCATGCGGGAATCCAACCCGTGCACCGGCTGGCAGTGGGAGATGGGATCTGTCCCTCCCCATCGCGAATCCCGAGCCCGTTATCCGCGCAGCATCGTGAAGGGCCGCCCCGCAGGGGGCGGCCCTTCGCATTTATTCGGAACTTGCAATCAGCGCTACTGGAGGCTCGCCGCCGTCCTCTTCGTCGGGGGCGGTCTCGCGGCTTTTCCCACCGACGCGCTGCGCCGCCCGAGCGCGGGCGAGCTGGCGGAGCGGCTGCAGCAGGCGATCGCGAAGCTCACGGTCGAGGGTCGTCCGCTGGGCGCGACCACCGGCCACGCGGTCTACCCGCAGGACGCCGAGTCGCTCAACACCCTGCTGGCA
>Ga0183260_10002043_pt1 | contig 16799 bp, 19 predicted proteins | sample AntDrymUQ4972206_2_FD_129768 | JGI IMG/M metagenome (GOLD analysis project Ga0183260, IMG submission 129768) | Polar desert sand microbial communities from Dry Valleys, Antarctica - metaG UQ497 (22.06) (version 2) (version 2) | ecosystem: Environmental > Terrestrial > Soil > Desert | place...
CTGTCAACCAGCGCCGCTGGAGGAGCGGGCCGCAGCGGTGCTGATCGTGGGCCTTCCGGGGGTCGTCAGCTCCGACGACCCCCAGGTCGTCGAGGCCCTCGATGTCGGCGTCGGCGGGATCTTCGTCCACCGCACCAACGTGAAGTCGGCGGAGCAGGTCGCCGGGCTCGTCGCCGACGTCCGCGCCGGGTCGCGGCGTCCGCTCGTGGTGTCCACCGACGAGGAGTCGGGCCGGGTGTCCGCCTTCTCCGTCGTCGTCGGGCGAACCCCCTCGGCCCGGCGGCTGGCGGCGGAGCGTCCGCTCGACGAGGTGCGCGAGTTCGCCCGCCAGACCGGCGCGGCGCTGTCGAGGGCCGGAGTCGATCTCGACCTGGCGCCGGTCGCCGACCTCGACGACGGGCCCTCGGGCGCCACGATCGGCGACCGCTCGTACTCCGCCGACCCCGCCACCGCGTCGGAAAACGCCTACGCCTTCGCCGCCGGGCTGGCCGACGCCGGCGTGCGCTCGGCGGCCAAGCACTTCCCCGGGCACGGCCGGGCCCCGGGCGACTCGCACCTGGGACGGACCTCGGTGACCGCCAGCCTCCAGGACCTGGGCACCACCGACCTGGTGCCGTTCCGCGACCTCGTCAACGCCGGCATCCCTGTGGTCATGCTCAGCCACGTCGAGTACTCAGCACTCGACCCCGATCTGCCCGCCAGCCTCTCGCCCCGCGCCTACCAGCTCCTGCGCTCGATGGGCTTCCGCGGGGTCGCCGTCACCGACTCGGTGGGGATGGGTGCGGTGGGCCTGCGTTGGGGCGAAGCCGAGGCCACGGTGATGGCCGTCGGGGCGGGAGCCGACGCCGTCCTGTCGACCGATGCGGGCGTGGCCCGCGACATGCGCGACGCCCTGGTCACCGCCGTGCAGGAGGGCCGGTTGAGCGAGGGCCGCCTCGACGAGGCTGCCGCCCGGATGACGGCCCTGGCCGGCGGCGACGCCATGGCGACGGCCTGCCAGTCGCCCGATCTCCCCGAGCTGGCTCCGCCACCGGGGACTGCGGCTGGGCCGACCCCCGCCCCGCCGACTTCGGGCAGGCTGGGCGGATGAAGGTCCACCTGCTCGACGGCACCTACGAGTTGTTCCGCCACCACTTCGGAACACCGCCGGGTGACCGGGAGGAGGGCAAGGAGGACGTGGCCGCCACCCGCGGCGTCCTGTGGAGCGTGGTCAACCTCCTCGAGCAGGGCGTGACCCATCTGGGTGTGGCCACCGACAGCGTGGTGGAGTCGTTCCGCAACCAGCGCTGGGACGGGTACAAGTCGAGCGCAGGGATGCCCGAGGAGCTGCTCGCCCAGTTCCCCCTCCTCGAGGAGGCCCTCGCCGCCCTGGGTGTCGTGGTGTTCCCCATGGTGGAGCTGGAGGCCGACGACGCCCTCGCCGCCGCCGCCCGGGTGGCGGCGGCCGACCCCGACGTCGAGCAAGTCGGGATCATGACGCCCGACAAGGACCTCTCGCAGGCGGTGCAGGGCACCCGGGTCGTGCAGCTCGACCGTCGCAAGAACACGGTCACCGACGAGGACGGCGTGGTCGCCCGCTACGGGATCCATCCCGAGTCGATCCCCGACTGGCTGGCCCTGGTGGGCGACTCGGCCGACGGCTTCCCGGGCCTGGCCGGGTGGGGCAAGACGGCCGCCAGCGCCGTGCTGGCCCGCTACCCCCACCTCGAGGACATCCCCGTCGACGCCACCCGCTGGGAGGTCGCCGTGCGGGGCCGGGTACGGCTGGCCGCCACCCTCGTCGAGGATCTCGAGCTGGTGCTGTTGTTCCGCGACCTGGCCACTCTGCGCTCCGACGCGCCCGTGCTCGACAACGTGGAGTCGCTGCGCTGGACAGGGCCCACGTCCGACCTCGACGCCATAGCCCGCCGCCTGCGGGCCTGGCGCCTGCCCGAGCGGGTCGCCGCTCTCGACCGTTCCGAGGGCGATTTCTGACGATCGTCGCGGACAACCGTGGCGAGAACTCGGGAGTAGCCTCGCTACAGATGGAGCCGACGACAACCGACCGTCTCGACGACCTCCGCCGTCGGCGGAAGGAGGCGCGCAACGCCGGCTCCGACCTCTCGGTCGAGCGCCAGCACGCCCGGGGCAAGATGACGGCCCGGGAACGGGTGAAGTACCTGCTCGACGACGGCACCTTCACCGAGCTCGACCTTCTCGCCCGCCATCGCGCCGAGGGCGTCGGACTCGACGAGCGGCCCTACACCGACGGCGTCATCACCGGATGGGGCACCGTCGCCGGCCGCCAGGTCTTCCTCTTCGCCCAGGATTTCACCGTCTTCGGCGGCTCCCTCGGCGAGGTGTTCGCCGAGAAGATCCATAAGGTCATGGACCTGGCCCAGCGGGTGGGCGCCCCGTTAATCGGCCTCAACGACGGGGCGGGCGCCCGCATCCAGGAGGGGGTCGTCTCCCTGGTGGCCTACGGGGAGATCTTCCGTCGCAACGTGGACGCGTCGGGCGTCGTCCCCCAGATCAGCGTGATCATGGGGCCGTGCGCCGGCGGCGCCGTCTACAGCCCGGCCATGACCGACTTCGTGTTCATGGTCGAGGAGACGTCGTACATGTTCATCACCGGGCCCGACGTGGTCCGCACCGTCACCGGCGAGGACGTGACCCTCGAGGAACTCGGCGGGGCCATGACCCACGCCACCCGGTCGGGCGTGGCCCATTTCGTAGCCGCCGACGACAGGGCCTGTCTCGACGAGGTCCGCCACCTCCTCGCCTTCCTGCCTCAGAACAACCGGGAGACGCCACCCCGGGCCACGGTCACCGACGCCCCCACCCGCCGATCACCGGAGTTGGCGGCCATCGTCCCCGCCAACCCGACCAAGCCCTACGACGTCACCGCGGTCATCGGCGCGGTGGTCGACGACGGTGAGCTCTACGAGTACTCGCCGCTGTGGGCCCGCAACCTGGTGTGCGGCTTCGCCCGCATCGACGGCCACCCGGTGGGGATCGTGGCCAACCAGCCCGAGGTGCTGGCCGGCGTGCTCGACATCGACTCGTCGGAGAAGGGCGCCCGCTTCGTCCGCACCTGCGACGCCTTCAACATCCCCCTCATCACGTTCGTCGACGTCCCCGGTTTCCTTCCCGGGACCGACCAGGAGCACGGCGGCATCATCCGCCACGGGGCGAAGCTTCTCTACGCCTTCTGCGAGGCCACCGTCCCCCGCATCCAGATCGTCGTCCGCAAGGCCTACGGCGGCGCCTACGTCGTGATGAACTCCAAGTCGATCGGCGCCGATCTGGCCTTCGCCTGGCCCTCCGCCGAGCTGGCGGTGATGGGTCCGCAGGGCGCCGTGGAGATCATCCACCGCCGCGAGTTGGAGCACGCCGAAGACCCCGACGCCCTGCGTGCCGCTCTAGTGGCCGACTACGCCGAGCATCACGCCAACCCGTGGGTAGCCGCCGAGCGGGGCTATGTCGACGACGTCATCGATCCGGCCGACACCCGACCGACCCTGGTCCGGGGCCTGGCCATGTTGCGCTCGAAGCGTGAGGATCTGCCTCCTCGCAAGCATGGCAACGTCCCCCTCTGAGGCCCGCCGGCCGGGAGGCAGTGCTCAGCCCGCCGGCCGAGAGGCAGTGGCCGCCCCCCCGATCGGGAAGATGGTCATCGAGCCCGCGCCCTCCCCCGAGGAGGTGGCGGCGGTGATGGCCGCCCTCGGCGCAGTGCTCGGCACCGAGGCGCCGGCGGCGCCGAAGACGCCGAGGTGGCGCTGGTCGGGGCGTCGCTGGCAGTGGCCGGCCTCCCCGACGCCGCCCCACTCCGGGCGAGGCTGACAGGTGGACGTCACCACCGTGGCCGACGACTCCGCCGTGCTCCACGACGGGGCGCGGGTGGTGCGCCACGAAGGGCTCGATCCCGCCACCGTCTACCGCCTCGAGGGCCTCGAGCTCCAGACGCTCCCCCGTCCCCCGGGCGAACGCCTGGCGACGGTGGCGACGGTCAACGACGTGCATTTCGGCGAGACGGTGTGCGGCGTGCTGCAAGGGGTCGACCTCGGTCCGCCGATGCAGTCGGCGCCCGGCGAGGCGCCCTACCCCGAGACCATGAACCGGGCGGCGGCGGCGGAGATCGCCGCAGGCCGTCCCGACGCAGTGGTGGCCAAGGGTGACCTCACCTCCACCGGCACCGCCGAGCAGTTCGAGGCCTTTCTCGACTGCTACGGCTCGGTGCTCGGCGACCGCCTGCACTGGATGCGGGGGAACCACGACGTGCTCGTCGAGGGGGCGATCGAAGGCAGGGGCCCGACCGAGGTAAGCCTGCCGGGGGTCGTGCTCGCCCTCCTCGACACGTCGGTGGCCGGGCGCACTGGTGGAGGCGTCGATCCGTTGACCCTCGAATGGCTCGACGAGCTCGGGGCGCGGGCCGACCGACCCGTGCTGGTGTTCGGGCACCACCCGCCCGCTGACGCCCCGAGCGACACCTTCGGGCTCACACCCGACGACACCCGGCAGCTGGTCGAGGTGTTCGCCCGGCGGCCGTCGCTGGTCGGCTACCTCGCCGGGCACACCCATCGCAATCGGCTACGCCACCTCGACGGCGCCGGCACCGTCCCCTGGGCCGAGGTGTCGTCGACCAAGGACTTCCCCGGCGGCTGGGCCGAGTACCGCGTCTTCGAAGGCGGGATCCTGCAGGTGTTCCACCGCATCTCGAGCCCCGAGGCGCTGGCGTGGTCGGAGCGCACCCGGGGCATGTTCGGCGGCCTCTACCCGGCCTACTCGTTCGGGGGGCTCGAGGAGCGGTGCTTCCCCATCTGGCCCCGCAGCGACCGGGCACCGCACCCTGTTCCGCGCTAGGTTCCGGCCATGCTCGGGATCAGTGAAACGATGACCGCCGTCGGGGCCCCGTTGGTTCTGATTCTTCTTGCCATCATCATCGCTGTGGTGATGGGGAAGGGTAAGTAGCGGGCCCTCGCAACGCGGACCGCTCCGAGGGCCCGAGTGTCACCCGTTGCGGGCGAGAGCCTCCAGGCCTACCTCGGCGCCGTCGACGAACACCACGACCTTGCCGGCGCCCTCCACCGACCACGAGGCGTCGGGTCGCAGGATGAGCGCCGTCCTCTCGTCGACGGCCACCAAGGGCAGGCCGGGCGGGGCCAACTCGATGGTGCGCCTGGCTTTCTCGGGCGACCAGGTGTCGTGGTGAGGGATGACCGCCAACTGGCCGAGAAGGCCGAGGCCCAGGGTGAAGGCGCCGCCGCGGGGGTCGACCATGGGATCACAAAGAACCATGGCCCCCGCCGACGATCCGGCCAGCACCGCGCCGTCGTTCCAGGCCCCCACCAGGGCATCCCACACCGGCGAGTCCTTGAGCACGGAGCGCAGGTGCATGGGAGAGCCACCAGCCAGATAGATGAACCGGCTGGCCCTCACGGCGGCGGCCATGTCGGGGTCCTCGGCCTCGGCGCGGTGCAGCACCATGAGACCCCGGGCCCCGCCACCGATGCTCTCGAACCATTGGGTGGCCGTCTCCACCGCCCGCTCGGGGTGCTCGTAGGCGGCGGCCGTGGGCAGCACCAGCACCTCGGGATCGCCGGCTTCGGTCAGGAGGGTGCGATCGAAGGTGCAGCCCTCGCGCCACTCGCCTCCTCCGACCAACATCAGGGGCCCGCTCATCCGGCGAACGCTACCCGCTCCCCGGAAGTGCGCCCGTAGCTCAACTTTCGGTAATGGTGACCGACTCGATGACGACCTTCTCCTTGGGCGCGCCAGAGGGGGTCCCCATCGCTTCGATGGCCGCAACCACGTCGAGACCGGCGACCACCTTGCCGAACAACGAGTATTGGGGAGGCAGGGCGACGCCGTTAGGGCCGCTGATGATGAAGAACTGGCTCCCGTTGGTGTCGGGCCCGGCATTGGCCATGGCCAGTGAGCCCACCTCGTAGCGGCCGGGCCGGGGGAGCTCGTCGGCGAAGCGGTAGCCGGGCCCACCCCGTCCGGTGCCCTCGGGATCGCCCCCCTGCAGCATGAACCTGGGGATGATCCGGTGGAAGCCGACACCGTCGTAGTAGTGGTAGCGGGACAGGAACACGAAGTTGTTCACCGTCTTGGGCGCCCCGGCGACGTCGAGCGACAACGTCATCGTGCCCTGGGAGGTGACCATGGTGGCGCCGTAGGTCTTGGCCGGGTCGACGCACATCGGCGGCGGCGCCTTGAAACGCTGGCGCTGGGGGCTGGAACCGTCGGCCTCCGGGCACTCGCTGGACATGTCAGCTCTCCTTGATGGTGACGGACGACATGGTGATCGGCTCCGCGGGCTTGCCGTCGCCGGGCGTACCCAGCGCGTCGATCTGGCTGACGACGTCGAGGCCGTTGGTGACCTGGCCGAACAGCGAGTACTGGGGGTCGAGCTGGGCGCCCTGGTCGCCGCTGACGATGAAGAACTGGCTGCCGTTGGTGTTGGGGCCCGAGTTGGCCATGGCCAGGGAACCGATTTTGTACTGGCCGGCCTGGGGAAGCTCGTCGGCGATGGTGTACCCGGGCCCGCCCGCACCCGTGCCTTCCGGGTCGCCGCCCTGGAGGACGAACCCGGGAACGATGCGGTGGAAGGTCAGGCTGTCGAAATAGTGGTTGCGGGCGAGGAACACGAAGTTGTTCACCGTGTTCGGAGCTGCCTTGAGATCGAGGGCGACGTCGATGATCCCCTTGTTCGTGTTGATCTCGGCCGTGTAGGTGCGGGAGGGGTCGATGCACATGGGCGGCGGCGCGGGGAAGGTGGTCTGGCGGGGGGCCGTCCCGTCGGTCGCCGGGCATGCGACGTCCGGCGGCGCCGCCGCCTTGTCGTTCGACTCACCACCACCCACCAGTGTGACGATGCTGAGGACGAGGATGAGGGCCAGGAAGCCCGACACGATGATCCGGTTCCGGCGGCTGCGCCTGCGACGGGCCGCCAGCAGCGCGGCCTGGCGCGCCTGGCGACCCTGCTTGTGCCGGGCTCGCTTCTGGTTCTGGGTGACCACGGCGACACGCTATGTCCTCCCCGGCGAGCCACGGGACCAGGTACCCTGGAGCTGCCGTGCGACGCCGCCCCGCCAAGTGAGCCTCGTCGTCCAGAAGTACGGCGGCACCTCGGTCGCCGACCCTGAGCGCCTGAAGGCGGTCGCCGCCCATGTGGTGCGATCCAAGGAGCAGGGGCACGACGTGGTCGTCGTGGTCAGCGCCATGGGCAAGACCACCGACGAGCTCCTTCATCTGGCTCACCAGGTCTCGCCGTCGCCACCCGGGCGCGAGCTCGACATGCTCCAGACGGCCGGTGAGCGGATCTCGATGGCCCTGCTGTGCATCGCCGTCTGGGACCGGGGTGTGCCGGCGACGTCGTTTACCGGGAGCCAGGCCGGGATCGTCACCGATTCGGCCCATGGTCGGGCCAAGATCCTCGAAGTCCGGGCCGAGCGCCTCGTCGAGGCATTGGAGGAAGGCCACGTCGTGGTGGTTGCCGGGTTCCAGGGCGTGTCTCGCGAGCGCGACATAACCACCCTGGGCCGCGGCGGTTCCGACACCACCGCCGTCGCTCTCGCCGCCGCCCTCGGCGCCGACGCCTGCGAGATCTACACCGATGTCGCCGGCGTCTACTCGGCCGACCCTCGGGTCGTCCCCCGGGCCCGGCTCTTGTCGCACGTCTCCTACGAGGAGATGCTCGAGATGGCGGCCACCGGTGGCCGGGTGCTCGCCCTGCGCTCGGTCGAGTTCGCCCGGAACCACGGGGTGGCCCTCCACGTGCGGTCCAGCTTCACCTGGGAACCCGGCACCTGGGTCCTTCCCGGAGACGCCAAGAATCTGGAGGCAGCAGCCATGGAGCAAGCCATCATCTCCGCCGTCACCCACGACACATCCGAGGCCAAGGTGACCGTCGAGCGGGTTCCCGACCGCCCCGGCATCGCCGCTCAGCTCTTCCGGGCCCTCGCCGACGAGGGGGTCAACGTGGACATGATCGTGCAGAACGTGTCCATCCAGGGCGCCACCGACATCTCCTTCACCGTGCCCCTGGCCGACCTTCCCGCCGGGCTCAAGGTGACCGAGAGCCTGGCCACCGAGATCGGGGCTGCGGGAGTCACCCACGACGGCGAGATCGGGCGAGTGAGCCTCATCGGCGCAGGAATGAAGACCAATCCCGGTGTGGCCGCAGCCATGTTCGAGTCACTGGCCGACGCCGGCATCAACATCGAGATGATCTCCACCTCGTCGATCCGTATCAGTTGCGTCGTGCGGGCGGGCGACGTGGAGAACGCGGTGCAGACGCTGCACAATGCCTTCGGCCTCGACCTCCCCGACGAGACGGAGTGAGCGTGACCGAGTGAGCCACGACCGAAGCTACGCGGACGACCACAGCGACCAGACCTATAGCCTGGCCCAATGAACATCGGGATCGTCGGAGCCACGGGCCTGGTCGGTGGAGTGATGCGCTCGGTGCTGGCCGAACGTCGCTTCCCCGTCGCCGACCTCCGCCTCTTCGCCTCTGCGCGGTCGGCCGGCCAGCGCCTCGAGTGGAACGGCGACCAGGTGACGGTGGAGGACGCCGCCACCGCCGACTGGCGGGGACTCGACCTGGTGCTGTTCTCGGCCGGCGCCACCACGTCGCGGGCCCTCGCCCCAACGGTGGCCGCCGCCGGGGCCACGGTGGTCGACAACTCCTCGGCCTGGCGGATGGACCCCGACGTGCCCCTCGTGGTCGCCGAGGTCAACGCCCACGCCCTCGAGCACATCCCGAGGGGCATCGTGGCCAACCCCAACTGCACCACCATGGTGGCCATGCCTGTGCTCAAGCCCCTACACGACGCCGCCGGGCTGCGCCGCATGGTCGTCAGCACCTACCAGGCGGTGTCGGGCGCCGGCCGCAAGGGCATCGCCGAGCTGGCCGAGCAGGTCGCCAAGGTGGGCGAGGCGTCCGTCGATCTCGCGGAGGACGGCGACTCCGTCGACTTCCCCCCGGCGCGCGCCTTCTCTGGTCCGATCGCCTTCAACGTCCTGCCGTTCGCCGGCAGCCTGGTCGACGCCGAGACCGACGAGGAGCACAAGTTCCGCAACGAGAGCCGCAAGATCCTGGCCTTGCCCGACCTCGGCGTGTCGTGCACCTGCGTCCGGGTCCCGGTGTACACGGGGCACTCGCTGTCGCTCAATGTCGAGTTCGAGCGCCCGCTCTCTGCGGAACGGGCGACGGAGATTCTGTCGACGGCTCCCGGCGTCTCAGTCGTCGACGTGCCCACGCCGCTGCAGGCCGCCGGTGCCGATCCCTCACTGGTCGGACGGATCCGGCATGATCCTGGCGTGCCCTCAGGTCTGGCCCTGTTCATCTCCGGCGACAATCTGCGAAAGGGAGCGGCTCTGAACGCCGTCCAGATCGCCGAGGCGATCGAGGCCCGCCGATGATCCCCCTGACCAAGGAACAGAAGATCATCTCGAGCGTGGTACTCGGCATCCTGTTGCTGGCCGTCGGCTACTCGCTGCTCCCCTTCCGGTTCGCCGACGCCGTCAACTGCAGTCCACCCCTACTCGGGGGCAACCCCGGCAAGTACGAGGACCGTGGCCAGGGCTTCATCAAGCCCGAACGCGACTGTCGCAACGCCGCTCGCAGCCGTCTGGCCGTGTCGGCGGTGACGTCGCTGGTGGCCATGGGCGTGGGCGTGGCCGCCCTCGCCTCGAAGAACGAGAGTGCCAACTGCCTGAGCGGCAACCACGAGGACTGCACCGAATGGTGGGCGGCGGAGATGAGCGAGGCGGCTTCGGGCTACGCCTGCCAGTGCTCCTGCCACTACTCGTGAAGTCGCGCCTCTAGGAGGCGAGCGCGGCGTCGGGCCCCATCATGACCAGAGCCTGGTAACCGGCCACTGGCCCCTTGCACACCCATGCCCGGCCGGTCATCACCGTGGTTTCCGGTACAGCCCGCAGGGTGCGACCGAGGAGGTCGGCGGCACGGCCGTGACCCAGGAGGGCGGCGGCCTCGGCCAGGTCGGTCACCAGGTCGAGACCTGCGGCCCGGGTCTGGGGGTCCGACCCGAGCGGTGACGTCCGCGTGCGCGACGGCACCGGCAGTGATCCAGTGGTGGCTTCGAGCTCCCGGACCGCCTCATCGGTGCGGCCCAGGTGGCGCCTGGGCGTGCTGGTCGATGTCGAGGTCTTCCCACACCCCCGGGCTCGGGGCGACATTCGCCGGCGCGCTCCGCGTGGGGGGAAGGAGCGGCGACGGGCGGGGCCGCGATGGCACCTCTGCGCCGGTCGGGCGACGGCAGCGGGAGGCCGCCGGCGCCGGGGCAGGATCCGGCGCCGGCGGAGAGGGGGGCGGAGCGGCGGCGACCGGCGGGCGGGGGACCCGGGGCCGCTCGGTCAGGGCGAGATCCAACTCGGATTCGAGCCTGTCGAGGTCGATCACGACCGCATCCGCTCACGCAACACGCTCGAACTATCGGCGCCCCGTCGAATTCCTTGAGCCCTGGGCACAACGCAGGATGCCAGCGCGGGCGGGCAGAATGGACGTCGTCGCCACCATTGTCCCCATCGACGATCCGTCCGATGATCGGGTCCGTGACTTCGTCGGGCTGAACGATCCCGAGTCCCGACGCCGTCGCGAGGCGGCAACCGTCGACGGTAACCCCGGTTTTTTCGTGGTGGAAGGTCCCCTCGTGGTGAGGCGGCTCCTGGGCTCACGGTTCAGGGTGCGCTCGCTCCTGGTCACCGAGCGGGGGCTGCGGGCGCTCGACTCCGACCTCGACCTCCTCGCCGGCGCTCCGGTGTACGTGGCCGACCAGGCGGTGGTCGACGCCATCGGCGGGTTCAACTTCCACCGGGGGGCGCTGGCGTCGGCCCACCGCCGCCGCCTTCCCGACCTGGCGTCGCTGGTGGAGTCCACCGACAGGGTCGTCATGGTCGAGGGGGTCAACGACCACGAGAACCTCGGGGCGCTGTTCCGCAACGCCGCTGCCTTCGGCGTCGGCGCCGTCGTGCTCGATCCGACGACCGCCGACCCCCTCTACCGCCGGTCGACGCGCGTCTCCGTCGGCCATGTCCTCGCCGTGCCCTTCACCCACGTGCGCGAGTGGCCGGACGCCATCGCCCTGCTCCGGAGCGTGGGTTTCGAGGTGCTGGCCCTGACTCCGTCAGCCGATGCCGACGACATTCGCGACGTCCCGGCAGCCCGCCGTCAGGCCCTCCTCGTGGGCGCCGAAGGGCCGGGACTGTCGCCGGCGGCGCTGGCCACCGCCGACCGCCGGGTGCGGATCGCCATGGCTGCCGGTGTGGACTCCCTCAACGTGGCCACCGCTGCCGCCATCGCCCTCCACCACCTGGCGTGACGGCGACCGTGGCCTGAGTCGGGAAGGGGGGATTCGAACCCCCGGCCTCAGCGTCCCGAACGCTGCGCGCTGCCAAGCTGCGCCACTTCCCGGTGGAAAGAGCTTACTTCAGCCCCCCGGAGAGGGCTCCGGGACCCCCACGGTCATCGGCTTGAAGGTGTCGTCGTGGTAGGTGTCGCCGCCGATCAGCCGGCGGACGGCCCGTCTGAGACGCAAGGGGTCGAGGGGCTTCACCACCCATCCCTGGACACCGGCGCGGGCGGCCAGGAACACGTCGGCCCTGCGGTCGAGCAGCATGAGCACGGGAACATGGGCCAGCCTGCCGGCTCCCTCCTCGAGGCGGAGCTCCATGCAGGTGGCCATACCGCCCATCTTGCCGATCTGCAGGTCGAGGACGACCAGGTCGGGGGCGGCCTCCTGTACCGAGGGCAGCACCTCGGCCCCGTGGGTCAGGTCCCGGACGGTGAGGTCGTGGTCGACGATGGCCGACCTCACCTCGTCGCGCACCACCTGCGAGTCGCTCACCACGAGTACGTCGGACACGAGCGCCGAGGGTAGTCGGCCTTCGGCTTCGCTAGCATGACGCCGAACCCCGGGCGGGGCCCTTCAGGAGGCAGCGTGCTCAACATCCAACTCGACGAGGGTGACGACTACACCGTGTGTCGCCCTGTCGGAGAGCTCGACGCCTACACGGTCGGCCAGTTCCGCGAGGCTCTGGGCGAGTTGGCTTCGACGCCGAAGCTCCTCATCGACATGTCCGAGGTGCCCTTCGTCGACTCGGCCGGCCTCGGTGCCCTGATCGGCGGGATCCGGCGGGCCCGGGAGGTCGGCGGCGATGTCGCCGTGTGCTGCAACCGGCCGACCCTGGTGCGCCTCCTGCACACGACGGGCTTCGACCGCATCGTCACCGTCACCGAAACGGTGGAGCAGGCCGCCCGCTCCCTCACCGAGAAGGCGGACAACAAACCCTGAGAATCAACTCGGGGGGCCGGGGAACATGCGGGTCCCGAGATCGGCCAGACCGCTGAGATCGTGGACGTCGGTGGCCAGCATCGGCACACGGATCGCCGGCGCCGGCGCCACCCGGGCGATCAGATCGGCCACATGGGCCTCCTCGCCGTCAGCCAGCTGGTGAAGGTCGGCCAGGTTGTCGTAGAGCGGTCCCAGCGGTGTGTCGACCAGCGTCCGGGCCCGCTCCCGGTCGACCTCCGCCCACTCTGCGCCGTACCTCGGATGCATGCGGTTGACCACCAGGGCGGCCACGGCGATGCCGGCGTCACCCAGCTTGGTGGCGAAGAAGTCGGCCTCGGCCACCACGTCGGGCCGTGGTGTTGCCACCACCACGAACGCCGTGCTGGGGGCGGAGAGCAGGGCGTCCACCCGGTGAGCCCGCTGACGGAACCCCTCCTCCATGCCCTCGAAGGCCTGGAAGAACGTCACCGCGTCGGTCACCACCTCGGCCCCCACGACCCGAGCCACGGGCCGGAGCAGGGTCTGGCCGGCGACGTTGACGGCTTTCATCGACGCTCTGGTCGGCAGCATCAGCAGGCGGAAGATCTTGTTGTCGAGGAGACGGGTGAGGCGGCGGGAGGCGTCCACGAAATCGAGGGCGTTGCGGCTGGGAGGGGTGTCGACGACGATGAGGTCGAACCGACCCTCGTCGTGCAGCTCGTAGAGCTTCTCCATGGCCATGTACTCCTGCGTGCCCGAAAGGGCGCCGGAGATGTTGCGATAGAAGCGGTTGCCCAGGATGGCCTCGGCTTGGCGGTCATCCGAGGCGTACTTGGTGACGAGGGAGTCGAAGGTGCTCTTCGTGTCGAGCATCAGGGCCCAGAGCTCGCCTGGCCAGGGCCCGGCGATGACGCTCGGCGTGTCGGAGAGCGACTCGAGTCCCAATGCGTCGGCCAGGCGCCGAGCCGGGTCGATGGTTACGACCACGCTGCGCCGGCCCCGGCGGGCGCCCTCGAGGGCGATGGCCGCCGCCACCGTGGTTTTGCCCACCCCTCCGGGCCCACAGCACACCACCACCCCCCGTTCGGCGACCAGGCCGGTGAGCACCTTCTCGGGCGGTTCAGGGGCGCCGGCCATCAGGTCATGTCTTCCAGGGCCTCCACGCCGGCGCAGAGGGCATCGGCCAGGTGATCGATCTGCGGGAGGCCCATGGTCACGTCGAACAGAGCCGGGAGGTGCAGCTGGGGCAGGGCGAGGGCGTCGGCCAGACGGGCCACCTGTTCGCGCTGGAGCTCCTGGCGCCGGCTCCGGAAGGCGGCCGCCGCCGCCAAGGCCGTGGCCTCTCCCGGGCGCAGGCCGAAGTCGGCAGCGGCGGCCGCCTGCTCGGGGTCGACGTCGAGGCCCTCGCGGACCGGGTAGAGGCCGTTGACCACCACCGGCCCCAGGTTGGTCCCGACCTGGTCCTCCAGGGCGTAGGCCGTCTCCACCACCTCGTTCACCGGCGTCTCCTCGGGGAGGGTGACGAGCATGACCTGACACCGGGCGGGGTCGGTCACCAGGTCGAGCACCTCAGTGGCCTGGGCCTCGATCGGCCCGACGTCGACGGTGTCGAGCAGGGCGCGCGGGCTCATCAGGAAGCGCACGGCATGGCCGGAGGCGGGGGCGTCGAGCACGATGAGGTCGGCCACCCCGGCCCGTTCGAGCTGCTTCACCTTGCCGAGCACCAGGATGTCCTTGATGCCGGGAGTGGCGGTGGCCACCACGTCGACCGCTCCGCTGCGCATGAGGCGTCGGGAGATCCGCTTCAGGCCGTGCTCCTCGAGGTACTCGAGGAGGGCGACATCGGGCGTAATGGTGCGGGCCCGTACCTCGGCCCACCCCTCGGCGGTCGCCGGGCAGAGCACGCTTTCGTCGTAGGTGAGGTCGTCGGCGCCGAAGGCCGCCGCCAACCCGCTCTTGCCCTCGACCTCCACGATGAGCACCGACAAACCAAGGCGCGCCGCCAGCCGAGCCAGGGCTGCGGTCACCGTCGTCTTGCCCACGCCGCCCTTCCCGGCCACGATGACCAATCGGGACTGGCGACAGAATCCGCGAGGATCCAACCATCCCCCTCCCATTGGAGAGCCGAATTCGCAGACTAGCCATAGCCCTACTCGTCCTCGGCAGCCTGGCCCTGGTCGCGCCGCCGGGACACACCCAGACTCCGACGACCTCGCGCCCAGAGAGCCGCTCGGGCCTGAGCCGCGCCGTCGACGTCATCGAGGTCAAGGGACGCATCGACCCCATCGAGGTCGACTTCATCGAGCGCTCCCTGAACACCGCCGAGAACAACGACGACGAGGTGCTGGTCATCCAGCTCGACAGCCCCGGGGCGTTGGTGGACGCTGCCGCCCTCGAAGCGTTGGCCTTGCGCATCACCCACGCCCGGGTGCCCGTGGCCGTGTGGGTCGGTCCCAGCGGCTCCCGGGCCTACGGAGGAGCCAGCCGCCTGGTCTCGACGGCCGCCCTCGCCGGGATGGCCCCCGGCACCCACACCGGCAAGTTCCCCGACGGGCCTCCCGGCAGCCCGCTGTCGGTCGACCGTTCCTTCGGGGCAGAGCAGGCGCTCGCCGCCGGCGCAATCAGGGTGGTGGCCCCGACCCTCGGCGAGTTCATCGTCGGCCTCGACGGCCAGGAGGTGGGCGGGCGGGTGCTGTCGACGGCTCGGGTGGTGAACGAGGGGGAGGACCGGCGCCGGGAGGCGGCGGGCAACGTCCGCTTTGCCAAACTCGGGATCGGCGAACGGGTCCTCCACGCCGCCGCCAGCCCCCAGGTGGCCTACCTGTTGCTGGTCGTCGGGCTCCTTCTGATCGTCTTCGAGTTCTTCACCGCCGGGGTCGGAGTGGCGGGACTGGTCGGCGCCGTGTGCCTCATCCTCGCGGCCTACGGGTTGGCCGTGCTGCCCACGAGCCTTCTCGGCCTGTCCCTGATCGGGGTGGGTGTCCTGGGCATGTCGATCGACGTGCAGGCCGGCGCGCCCCGGGCCTGGACGGCCATCGGCACCATCGCCCTGGCCATCGGTTCCTGGCGCCTCTTCGGCGACGGGGTGAGAGTGTCGTGGCTGGCCATCGTGGGCATCGTGGCCGGGGCGCTGCTGGTGATGGTCGCCGGCATGGCCTCGATGCTGCGAGCCCGCTTCTCCACGCCGACGATCGGACGGGAATCGATGGTCGGACGAATGGGCCAGGCCGACAGCGGCATCGATCCCGATGGCACGGTTCGGGTCGACGGCGCCCTCTGGCGGGCCCGCACCAACCGGGCGACCCCCATCGGTTCCGGTGACCCCGTACGGGTCGTGGCCATCGACGGCCTCCTCCTGGAGGTCGAACCGGAATCCGGTGGCGCCCGCGACGCTCACCATTGAGTTCCGGTAGCGGGCACCCGGGCCCTGCTTTCGCGAAGGCGGGCCGCGGCGGTTCTCACCTGCACGTACGCGCAAAAGAGGCCCTTGTCCCGGTCGGAGGCCGGGGGTAGGTTTGGCTCAGGCAACGAGGGGACCTCAGTGAGCGTTCAGCGCGTAGAGGCGCTCTGGCAGGACCGTGCAGCCTGCAAGGGCCCACAAGCCAGAGTGTTCTTTCCACCTTCGCATCTCGAGCGGAAGGACGAGCGGGAAGGTCGGGAGACGCGAGCCAAGGCCATCTGCGCCGCCTGCGCCGTCCGGGGGGCATGTCTCGACTATGCCCTGCAGATTCGTGAACCCCACGGCATCTGGGGCGGTCTCAACGAGCTCGAGCGCAAATCGCTCATCGTCCAGCGGGCGGGGGTCGGCGCCGTCTAAGCCGCTGGTAGTCGCGGTCCCCCTACCCGGAGATCGCCCCGCCGCCGGGTGACCCCGGTGGAATCGAGTACCGCCAGCAGGGGAAGCACGTGCTTCCTGGTGGCCCCCAGGGCGTCGCGAGCCTGGGCGACGGTGAAGCCGTCGGGGTGCTCGACCAGGAGAACGGCAACGCGTCGGGCGGCGGCCTCGACCGCCGCCGGGGCGAAGTAGAGGCCGTCGCGCTCGACGATCATGGCCCGGCGGACCAGCTCCCGGAGCTCGGCCCGGTCGACACCGGCGGGATCCGGGGGCGAGAACAGCGACGACTCCAGGGCGGCGACATATGGGTGGCCGGCGAGGGGATCCACCGCTTCGGCCCTCCGTACCCGCCCGCCGGTCACGACGACGCCCTCCAGGCGCGCCAGCAGGGCCCGCTGACGCTCGTCGAGGGTGGCGGCGTCGAGCCCCAGCGGTCCGGCGCCGCCGATGGCGTCGGCCAGCCCGGCCAGCGCCTCTGTGTAGGCCGCCTCGGCAACCACCCAGTTGCCCACGGTCGGGTCCCGACGCTCCCCGGTGAGACGCTCGAGGGTGGCGGCGTTGACCCAGCCCCGTTCGGCGACGACCCGGTCGACCGAGCGCGATGGCCGGGCCCGGGAGGCCACCAGGGTCGGTGACACATCGAGCACCTCGCCGCCGCCCACCGTCTCGTCCCGCCCGCTCTC
>Ga0183260_10002044_pt1 | contig 16781 bp, 17 predicted proteins | sample AntDrymUQ4972206_2_FD_129768 | JGI IMG/M metagenome (GOLD analysis project Ga0183260, IMG submission 129768) | Polar desert sand microbial communities from Dry Valleys, Antarctica - metaG UQ497 (22.06) (version 2) (version 2) | ecosystem: Environmental > Terrestrial > Soil > Desert | place...
CATCCGCGAGACCGCGGAGGGCGTTGGCGCTGACACGCGCGCGGCGTTCCTGCGCAAGGCAGGCGTCGGCGTCGGTGTCGTGGCCGGCGGCGGCGCGCTGCTCGGCGCACTTCCCTCGGTCGCGTCGGGTGCCGTTCCGTCGAGCGACGTTGCGATCCTCAACTTCGCTCTGACGCTCGAGTACCTCGAGGCGGAGTTCTACACGCAGGCCGCCCGGGCGGGCTTCGGCGGCAAGCCGCTCCAGCTCGCCAAGGTGATCGGCGCCCACGAGCGGGCACACGTCGCCTTCCTCAAGAAGGCGCTCGGCTCGGCAGCCGTCCCGAAGCCGAGATTCGACTTCAAGGGGACGACGGAGGCGCCGGGCACGTTCCTCCGCACCGCCAAGGTGCTGGAGGACACCGGGGTCATGGCGTACGCCGGCCAGGGGCCGCTCCTCAAGACCAAGGCGATCGTCGCCGCGGCCCTCTCGATCCACTCGGTCGAGGCGCGCCACGCAGCCTGGGTGCGGGACGTGCTCGGCGGAACGGGCGCCAACCTGCCCGCTCCTGTCGCGTTCGACCCGCCGAAGACGAAGGCACAGATCCTGGCCGCCGTGACGGCGACCGGCTTCATCGTCGCCTAGCCGAAGCACCTCAGCGCGAGCCCGGGTCTCCTCGACCCGGGCTCGCGGTTCTGCGCGTCTCTCCCTTCGCTACGCGGGTTCGGCAGGAGCCAAATCCCGCGGGCCCGATCCCCGCCTTCGGCTGGACAATCCCTGGGGCCGCCGCCTACGGCGTCAGGCGTTCGTGATCGCAGCTACGAGACGTGTCTGTGGCCGGCAGCAACGAGGCGAGCACGGCGAGCAGCCCGAGGAGCGCGGCACACGTCCAGAGCACCGCGTCGAACGAGCCCGTCGCGTCGCGGACGGCTCCGAGCACGAACGGCGAGATCGCGCCGATCGTGTAGCCGCCGCCGAGCATCAGCCCGACCAGCGCCCCGATCCTGGCCCGCTCACGCTCGAGATCGAGCGGCAGCGTCATCACGAGAGCGAAGCAGCCGCCCTGGGAAATGCCGGCGAGCAGCGCCCACACATACCCGGCCTCCGGCAGCGTGACGAGCCCAACGGCTCCTGTGATGAAGACGACGCTCATCCCGACGAGCCAGGGCTTGCGCCCACCACGGCGGTCCGAGAGGAACGGCACGACGAACGAGGCCGGAATCGCGGTGAGGTTCATCCCCGCGAGCAGGATCCCCGCCGACGCGTCGCTCCAGCCGCGCTCGCCGTAGGCGTCGGGCAGCCAGGCGTTGAGCCCGTAGTACGCAGACGACATTGCGCCGAAGATGGCGACGAGGAGCCACGCCGTCCGTGACCGCCACGGGAGGCGAGGCAGCAGCTGTGCAGGTCGCTCGTGCGCCACGCCGCCCCGCTCGGGCACGATCCAGGCGACCGCGATGACGCAGGCCGACACCGAGAGGGCGAGCAATGCCCCTCGCCAGCCGCCGAGCACCGCCCCGAGCGGGACGGCCAGCGCGGCGGCGGCCGTCGAGCCGACCTGGATCCCGGTCGCGTACACGCCCGTTCCCGTCGCCGGCCGGTCGGGCACCTTCTCGCGCACGACGAGCGGCGCGAGCGCATTCCCGAGCCCCATCCCGATCCCGACCGGCCAGGTGAGGAGGACGACGAGCCACACGCTCGGGACGAGGGCGCGTGCAACTCCAAAAGCGCCGATGCAGGCAAGCGCGACCGCCATCGCGCGGCGCAGCCCGAGCAAGGCGGCGAGCGCGGCGGCGACCGGGGCGAAGAGTCCCATGCAGAGCACGGGGATCGTCCCCAGGAGCCCTGCGACGGCGTGCGACGCGCCGAGATCCTCCTGGATCTCGTCGATCAGCGGCCCGATGCCGACGATCTGCGGCCGCAACGCGAGCGCTGCGAGAAAGAGCGCCGAGAGCGCTGGGACGACGGAGCGGGCGGTCAGGTGCGCGAGCTCGTCGCTCGCGCGCGCGTCCGCGCGATCCGCGCGAACTCCTCGACGTGCTTGCGGGCCTCACGTCCTGCGAGCCCCGGCTTCCCGTCGCGGATCGCCTCGAGGATCGGCACGTGGAGCTCCGGCGCCTCGTGCGGCTCGACGTAGGTGCCGTAGAGCGAGATCGTGATGCGGCCCTCGACGCCAAGGGTCTTCCAGCACCGCTCCAGCACCTGATTCGAGGCAGCCTCGACGATCATGCGGTGGAAGCCGATGTCGTGTTGCACGAGCCCGTTCATGTCGTTCCGGCGCGCGGCGTCCCGCATCGCGTCGAGCTCCATCTGGAGCTGGGAGACGTCGCCGTCGAGGTGCTTCGTGGCCTCCTTCGCCGCGAGCTCCTCCAGGATCGCGCGCACGGGATACACCTCGATCAGCTCGGCCTCGCCGAACCCGCGCACACGTGCGCCCCTGAAAGGCTCCGACTCCACGAGCCGGAGCAGCTCGAGATCGCGCAACGCCTCGCGCACCGGGGCCTGGCTCGTGCCGAGCTCGCTCGCAATGCGCGTCTCGACGAGCCGGTCGCCCGGCCGCAGCTCCCCGCTCACGATGCGATGCAGCAGGATGTCCTTCACCTGCTCGCGCAACACCGTCCGCGAGATGGCGCTCATGTGTGCCGCTAGCCGTCCTCGGCGACGACCGGGTTCGTGAGCGAGCCGACCCGGTCGATCTCGATCGTGATCTCGTCGCCCGGCTGCAGCAGGCGCTGGGGTTCTCGGAAGACCCCCACCCCGGCGGGTGTGCCGGTCAGGATCAGGTCGCCCTCCTCGAGGGTCGAGGTCTGCGAGACGTAGCTCACGATCTCGTCGATCCCGAAGATGAGGTTCGCCGTCGTCGAGTCCTGCACCGTGTCGCCGTTGAGGATCGCCCGTATCCCGAGCACGTGCGGGTCGCCGACGTCGGCCGCCGGGACAAGCGGGCCAACGGGGCAGAAGGTGTCCGGCGACTTCCCGCGCGTCCACTGCCCGTCGGCGAACTGGAGGTCACGCGCCGAGACGTCGTTCGCGACGACGTAGCCGGCAACAGCCTCGAGCGCGTTCTCCTTCGAGACCCCCTTGACAGTCGAGCCGATCACGACGCCGAGCTCGGCCTCGTAATCGCACTTCGTGACGTGCGAGGGGATCACGATCGGGTCGCCGGGGCCGCCGAGCGAGGTCGTGAACTTCGCGAAGAGAAGCGGCGCTGTGGGGAGGTCGGCTCCCTGCTCCTCCGCGTGATCCTTGTAGTTGAGCCCAACGCAGACGATCTTGCCGGGGCGCGGGATAGGCACGGTCACGCCCGCGACCCTAACGCATCGGGCGATCATCGATGATCGATGCTGTGGGATCCGGCCGTGGGTGCCGGAAGTAGGATCGACGGCGTGCCGTTGCCTCCGCAGCTCGTAACCGACCTGCGCGACGAACTCGGAGACCCGTACGTGGTCACGGAGCCGGAGCAGCTCGCGACGTACGACTGCGACGGGCTCACGGGTTGGCGCGCGCAGCCCGCCTGCGTCGTCCTGCCCGGTACGGCGGATGAAGTGCAGGCGGTCGTCCGTCTCTGCGCCCGCGACGGCGTGCCGTTCGTCGCGCGCGGCGCGGGCACGGGTCTCTCAGGGGGAGCGCTTCCTGTGGCGGACGGGATCGTGGTCTCGGTCGCTCGGCTGAACCGGATCCTCGAGATCGACCTCGAGAGCGAGCGTGTCGTCGTCCAACCCGGTGTGGCAAACCTCGACGTGACGCGCGCGGTCGCCGGTGACGGATATTTCTACGCGCCCGACCCTTCGAGCCAGCAGGTTTGCACGATCGGCGGCAACCTCGCGGAGAACTCGGGCGGCGCGCATTGCCTCAAGCACGGCTTCACGGTGAACCACGTGACCGGCGCGAAGGTCGTCCTTCCCGACGGCGAGCTGCTCGAGCTCGGCGGCTTCTCGCGCGAGCCGGACGACGGACCTGACCTGCTCGGGGTGATCGTCGGCTCGGAGGGGACGCTCGGGATCGCGGTCGAGATCACGCTCCGGATTCTCCGCCAGCCCGAGCTCGTCGTCACGCGGCTCGCCGGGTTCGCGACGGTCGACGCGGCCGGCGACGCCGTCTCGCGAATCATCGCGGCCGGGATCCTCCCGTCGGCGATGGAGATCATGGACCGCTTCACGATCGAGGCAGCCGAGGCCGCCTACAGCCCCGGCTACCCGGAAGGCGCGGGCGCCGTGCTGCTCGTCGAGCTTGACGGTGTCGCCGCCCAGGTGGAGGAGGACGGCCTCGTGGTCGAGTCGCACTGCGAGGCGGCGGGCGCCTTCGAGCTGCGGACGGCGAGCGACGCCGCCGAGCGCGCCCTCCTCTGGCTCGGCCGGAAGGGCGCATTCGCGGCGATGGGTCGCGTCTCGCCCGACTACTACGTCCAGGACGGCGTCGTCCCGCGGACGAAGCTGCCCGCCGTGCTCCGCCGGATCGACGAGCTCTCGGCCGAGCGCGGTCTCCGGGTCGGCAACGTCTTCCACGCAGGTGACGGGAACCTCCACCCGCTCGTCCTCTACGACTCAGCGGTGGAGGGAGAGTACGAGCGCGCGAAGGCGCTCGCCGACGAGATTCTGGCCGCGTGCGTCGAGGCCGGCGGCTCGCTCACGGGCGAGCACGGGATCGGCGTCGACAAGGCGTGCGCGATGCCCTCGATGTTCTCCGAGCGCGACCTCGAGGCGTTCGAGCGCGTCCGGCGCGCTTTCGACCCCGAGGGCCTCGCAAACCCGGGCAAGGTTCTCCCCACGCCTCGCCTCTTCGGTGAGGTGCCCGGCCCGTACCGGGCGCATCCCTTGGAGCGCCTCGGCCTCGCGGAGCGGCTCTGACCGCGCTGCCGGCCACGCTCGAGGAGGCGGCCGAGCTCGTCGCCGCCGCGTCACGGGAGGGGCGGTCGCTCCGGATCGGCGACGATCTCGTGACGGCCGGCCTCGACCGCGTGCTCGAGCACGAGACCGGCGATCTCACGTGCACAGTCGAGGCAGGGATTCGCCTCTCCGCGCTCCAGGCAACGCTCGCGCCGGCGGGCCAGCGTCTCTCGCTCGACCCGCCCGACGACCCTTCCATCGGCGCCGTGATCGCCGGCCGGCTCTCAGGCCCGCTGTCACACCGTTTCGGGACACCGCGTGATCTCCTCCTCGGGGCGACCCTCGTCCTCGGTGACGGCACCGTCGCGAGCTCGGGCGGCAAGGTCGTGAAGAACGTCGCGGGCTACGACCTCGGCAAGCTCGTCTGCGGCTCGGAGGGACGGCTCGCGCTGATCGTGCGCGCCTCGCTCCGGCTCCACCCCCTCCCCGTCGCCCGCGCGACGCTCGTCGTCGAAAGCACGCGCCCCGCGGAGGTCGTCACGCTGCTGCGCGGCTCGCAGCTCGAGCCGAGCGCGCTCGACGTGCTGCACCCCGACCGTGTAGCGCTCCTCTTCGAAGGCGGCGAGCGCGGGGTCGCCGCCCAGCTCGAGACGGCGCGGGCGCTCGTCGGCGGCGCCGTCGCAGATGACGAGGTCTGGGTGGAGTCCCGGGAGCGCCAGGCAAGGGCCCTCGGGCGGCTCCGATTCGCGCCGCGCGACCTCGCGAACGTTCTCACGACGCTCGACGAGGCGATCGTGCGCCCCTCGGCCGGTCTCGCCTACGTCCCGCACCGGCTGGGCGGCGTGCCGTCGGCGGCGGAGCGGCGGATCGGGCGTGCCCTCGAAGTGCGCCTCGATCCCGTGGGAGTGCTCCGGTGATCGAGCAGCTGACGAAGGCGTGCGTCCACTGCGGGTTCTGCCTCCCGACCTGCCCGACGTACGTGCTCTGGGACGAGGAGATGGACTCGCCGCGCGGCCGGATCCAGCTGATGGAGAAGACCGCGCAGGGGACGCTCCGGCTGAGCCCGACCGTCGTCGAGCACTTCGACCGGTGCCTCGGGTGCATGGCCTGCGTCTCGAGCTGCCCGTCCGGTGTGCAGTACGACCGGTTGATCGAGGAGCAGCGGGCGATCGTCGAGCGCGAGCACCAGCGGCCGCGCAGCGAGCGGCTCCAGCGTGCTCTCCTCTTCGCGACGCTGCCCTATCCGCGCCGGATGCGCTGGGCGCTTCGCCTCGCGCCGCTCGGCCGTGCCCTGCCGGCTCCGGGCTGGGCGCGACCGATGCTCGAGCTCGCGCCGCGCTGGCGCTCCCGCGAGCGTCCGCCGGCGGTCACGCCGCCGCACCGGGCCGCCGCAGCGTCGGGACGCGTCGGTCTCCTGACGGGGTGCGTGCAGTCCGTGTGCTTCGGCGAGGTCAACGCAGCGACGGCGCGCGTCCTCTCCGGGGCAGGCTACGAGGTCGTCGCGCCCGAGCAGGGGTGCTGCGGGGCGCTCTCCGCGCATGCCGGGCGCGCTGAAGAGTCGGCGCGGCTCACGGGGAAGCTTCGCGAGGCGTTCGGCGAGCTCGACAGCATCGTGGTCAACGCCTCCGGCTGCGGCTCGCACCTGAAAGACCACGGCCTTCCCGCGCTCGACGTGACCGAAGCGCTCCGCGACCGCGCCCTGCCGACCCTCGCGCCGCTCCCACTCACAGTCGCCTACCAGGACTCGTGTCACCTCCGGCACGCCCAGCGGCTCCCCGCGGCCTGGCGGCCGGTGCTCGAGCGGATCCCCGGCCTGACGGTGGTCGAGCCGGCCGAGCAGGACATCTGCTGCGGTTCCGCCGGGATCTACAACGTCGTGCAGCCAGACGCCGCCCGGACGCTCGGCGATCGCAAAGCGGCCCACGTCGTCGCGACCAGGGCCGACGTCTACGCGAGCGCGAACCCCGGCTGCCTCGTCCAGGTCTCGCAGGCGCTCGGTCGCGGCGGACGTTCGCTGCCGGCGTTCCACCCGGTCGAGCTCCTCGACGCCTCGCTTAGGGGCCTGACCTTGCGCGAGCTGCTGCGGGACGCGCGGCGCTGAGGCGCTGAGCGGTCAGACTCGGCGGAGGCTCGGCGGCTCGCTGCCGCCTTCGATCCGATCCACACGTCCTTCGAGACGGTCGAAGCGCACATCGACGCGGTCGAAACCCCGGTGCATCTCGCTGCGCAACGCGTCGAGCGCGCGAGCGATCCAGAACGACTGAAGGCCGATGACGGCGGTCATGACCGCGATGATCGCCCCGACCTGCGCCCACTCCATACGGACATCGTGCCCGTGCCCAGCACGCACCGTCAAGGTGGCCCCTCAGGACAGAGTCGCCTCGACAGGTCTCAGCTCGTCCAGGCGGTCGACGCGGGCGAGGTCGGGGAACAACCGCGTCCACGCGACCGCGACGCAGACCGTCACAGCCCCACCGATCACAACCGCCGGAACGGCACCGACGAGCGCCGCGGCGACGCCAGACTCGAACGCGCCCAGCTCGTTGGAGGCGCTGATGAAGACCATCTCGACCGCGTTGACGCGACCCCGAAGCTCGTCCGGCGTCACGAGCGGCAGGATCGTCTGGCGGAGGACGACGCTCACCATGTCGACCGCGCCGCCCGCCGCGAGCGCCGCGAGCGAGAGCCACATCGTCTCGGAAAGGCCGAAGACCGTGATCGTCAGGCCGTAGAGCGCGACGACGACGAGCAGCGTCCGTCCCGCATACCGGTGGATCGGCCGCCGGACGAGGATGACCGCGGCGACGAGCGCCCCGGCCGCCGGCGCGGCGCGGAGAATGCCGAGCCCGGCCGGGCCGACCTCGAGCACGTCCTTCGCGAAGATCGGCAGCAGCGCGACCGCACCGCCGAAGAGCACTGCGAAGAGGTCGAGCGAGATGGCGCCGAGCAGCACCGGCGTCCGGCGGACGAGTCGCACGCCGCCGAGGAGGCTTTGGAGGTCGGGCGAGCCGCCACCGACCCCCGTCCGGCCCGCGTGGAGCGCGAGAACCGCAACGAGGGCGAGGGCCGAGAGCGCCGCGGAGACACCGTAGACGAGCTCGGGATTGAGTGCGAAGAGCAGGCCGCCGAGCGCCGGGCCGCCGATCACGGAGAGCTGGAAGGCGACTGAGCGTTGCGCGAGCGCCCTGACGAGCGCCTCCTGCGGGACGAGTGACGGCGTCAGCGCCCGTCCTGCGGGCGCGCCGAGTGCGGAGGCGACGCCCGTGCCGAAGGCGAGCGCGAAGAACGGCCAGGTCTCGTCCGCACCCGAACGAGTGACGGCGACCAGGCCGAGTGCGACCGCGACGTCGACTGCGATCGCGAGCGCGAGCACCGTGCGCCGTGGATAGCGGTCGGCGAGATGACCCGCGGGGAGCGCGAGGAGCGGGAGCGGGACGAACATCGCAAGCCCGACGAGCCCAAGGTCAAGAGGATCGCCGTCGATCTCGTACACCTGCCAACCGATCGCGACGAACGACATCTCGATCGCGACCGCGGTCGCCACCGTCGCCGCGACGTAGAGCCGGAAGTCCCGGAGCCTCAGTACGGCGGCCGCCCCGCTGCCCGTCGTCAGGCTGCTTCCGGCGTGTCGTCCACGCCGACGCGCGCCGGGAGGAACTCGACCTCGAGGCGCTGAATCCGAGTTCCGCTCGTCTCGAGCACGCGCATCCGCACGTGGTCGTCCTCGATCTCGTCGCCGACGGCCGCCGCCCGGCCGAGATGCCCGAACACGTATCCGGCGACCGTGTGGAAGTCGTCCGTCGGCAGCCCCGTCCCGAACTGCTCGTTGAAGTCGTCGATCGTGAAGCTGCCGTCGATCCGGATCACGGTCTCGCTCACTCGCTCGACCGACTCGTCGGGCAGGTCGAACTCGTCCTCGATGTCGCCCACGATCTCCTCGAGGAGATCCTCGAGCGTCACGATGCCGGCCGTCGCGCCGTACTCGTCCACGACGACCGCCATGTGCAGGTTCGTCTTCCGAAACTCCGCGAGGAGCGCGCCGAGATCCTTTGTTTCCGGCACGACGTAGGCAGGGCGGAGAAGCTCCGAGATCGCGACCGACCCGACCGTCCGGTCGTTGAGCGCCGAGAAGAGTGCCCGCACGTGAAGGATGCCGAGGATGTCGTCGAGCGAGTCGCGAAAGACCGGGTAGCGCGTGTACGGCGAGTCGAGGACGATCGCGAGCGCCTGCTCGGGCGGCAGAGCGACGGAGAGCGCGACGACGTCGGGGCGCGGCACCATCACGTCGGCGGCTTCCTTCTCGGCGAAGTCGAAGACCTTGTAGAGCATCTCCTCCTCGGCCGTCTCGATCTCGCCGACGTCCTCGGCGGCCGCGACGGAGTGGCGGATGTCCTCGCGGGTGAACGCGATCATCCCGGCCGGCGCGGGCTTGACGCCGAGCACGTGCAGGACGGCGTTCGCCGAGTGCTGCAGCACCCAGACGACGGGTGAGAACGCGCGCGAGAGGAAGTCGATCGGAACGGCGAGCGAGCGCGCGAGCAGCTCTGCTCGCTGCAGCGCGACGGCCTTCGGGACGAGCTCGCCGACGACGACGCTGAGATACGTCAGCACGGCGAACGAGATCGCGAACGCGACCGCACGTGGCAGGAAGTCGAAGTAGCGCGAGACGAGCGGCTCGCCGATCGCACCGAGGGCGATCCCGACGACGGTGATCCCCACCTGTACGGTCGAGATGAACCGCACCGGGTCGTCCATCGTCTTCAACGCCGTGCGCGCGGCACGGTTCCCAGCCGCGGCGCGCTCCTCGAGGCGTGATCGGCGGGCGGTGACGAGCGCGTACTCAGCCGCGACGAAGATCGCGTTCAGGAGCACGAGAGCGAGAACGACGAGAGCGCGGGTGGCGTCGTTCATCAGCCGGTGAGAGAGGTCGCCCCGCGTACCGGGGCGCGGGTACTGGGCGGAAGCTCGCCGTCCACTCAGGCGTGAGTATAGGCGACGACCCCGTCGTCCTCGTGCCGCCGGGCGGCCCCCTCGTGCACGAGACGTTCGAGATGAGAGAGCGTCTCGGCGACGGCGAAGCGGCGCGCGGCAGGCTTCAGGTCGTCACCGAAGAGCGGGAACGAGACGTCGTAGCCACTCCGCGGCGCATCGCCGAGGACGCTCGAGGTGGCTTCGAGTCGTGCGCGATGGTGCTGGATCAGCTCGCTCGCCCGGCGGGACGGGTCGGCCATCGGCTCGCCATGCCCCGGAAGCGCGATCCGGGCGTCGAGCGCTGCGGTCGCGGCGAGCGCCTCGAGGTAGTCGCCGAGCGGATCCGGCCGGCTTGCCGGCCAGAGGCCGACCGTCGGCGTGATCCGCTCGAGCAGATGGTCTGCGGCGACGAGGACGCCGTCGCGCAGGAGCATCAGCTGGCCGTCCGCGTGACCGGGCGCGGCGACGACCGTCCAGCCGTCGAGGGTATCGCCCGGGTCGACGAGGTCGGGATCGGGCTGGAAGCGGACGAACGGCCGGTAGAACGCCCCCTGCTCGACGAGCTCCGCCGTGACCTCGTCAGGCGCACCGTGACGACGGAACCAGGCGACGAGCACGTCCGCCCAGTCCTCGGCGTCCCAGACGAGCGTGCACTGTGCGTAGTCGAGCCGGCCCTGGGCGACCGGTGCGCCGGTCAGCTCCGCGAGGTCGGCGGCAGCGCCGACGTGATCTGGGTGGAAGTGCGTGACGAACACTCGCGCCACCGGGCCGGGCAGCTCGGCGAGCTCCGCCGCCCAGCGCTCCCGCGCGTCCGGAAGACCGAGGCCCGTGTCGACGACGAGCCAGCCGTCGTCGACGGGAAGCACGTAGGCGTGGACGTGACCCGGGCGGGTCGGGAGCGGCAGGGTGACGCGCCGGATCCCGTGCTCGAGCTCGTCCACGGGCGACAGCGTACGTTCGCGGCTGCGAGCTTGGTTGGAAGCTCACTAATACGACGAATAAGCGAGACTCATGCGGTACCGTTCGCCGGGTGGAACCGGCAGTCGCCGAGCTCGTGGGCCTGACCGAGGTCGAGACGCTCACCGCCGAGCAAGTCGTCGAGACGGTGCTCGAGCGTCTCCACCCGCGGGTCGCGCTCGCCTGCTCGTTCCAGAAGGAAGAGAGCGTCATCCTCGACATGCTCCTCGCGCGCGAGCCGAAGGCCCGCGTCTTCGCGCTCGACACGCACGTCCTCTTCCCGGAGACGTACGCTCTCTGGCGCGAGCTCGAGCAGCGGTACGGAACGCGGATCGAGGTGCACCAAGGTCCGTCGCTCGGCCGCCAGGCGGCGACCCACGGCGAGGCGCTCTGGGAGCGAAACCCGGATCTTTGCTGCTCGATCCGCAAGCTCGGGCCGCTCAGCACGGCACTCGCCGGGCTCGACGGCTGGATCACCGGCGTCCGTCGCGACCAGGCGCCGGGCCGGGCCGGGACGCCGAAGCTCGGCTGGGACGAGCGCCACGAGCTCTGGAAGGCAAGCCCACTCGCCGACTGGACGGACGACGACGTCTGGGCCTACGTCCGCGAGCACGAGCTGCCCGTGAACCCGCTCCACGACCGCGGGTACGCCTCGATCGGGTGTACGCATTGCACGCGACCCGGCGACGGACGAGCAGGCCGCTGGGCCGCGACCGACAAGACCGAGTGCGGGCTGCACGCGTGAGCCGGACGGACGCCCTCGTCCACCTCTCGCACCTCGATGCGCTCGAGTCGGAGGCGATCCACATCATGCGCGAGGTCGCCGCCGAGCTCGAGCGGCCGGTGCTCCTCTTCTCGGGAGGGAAAGACTCGATCGTGCTCCTCCGGCTCGCCGAGAAGGCGTTCCGGCCGGGACGCTTCCCGTTCCCGCTGATGCACGTCGACACCGGGCACAACTTTCCGGAGGCGATCGAGTTCCGCGACCGTCGCGTCGCCGAGATCGGCGAGCGGCTCGTGATCGCGTCGGTGCAGGCGTCGATCGAGCAAGGTCGCGTCGTCGAGCAGACGGGGCCGCGCGCCTCCCGGAACCAGCTCCAGACGACGACGCTCCTCGACGCGATGACCGAGCACGGGTTCGACGCCGCGATCGGCGGCGCCCGCCGGGACGAGGAGCGCTCGCGCGCGAAGGAGCGGATCTTCTCGTTCCGTGACGATTTCGGCCAGTGGGATCCGCGCGCCCAGCGGCCCGAGCTCTGGAACCTCTACAACGGCCGAATTCGGAAGGGCGAGCAGGTTCGCGTCTTTCCGATCTCGAACTGGACGGAGCTCGACGTCTGGCAGTACGTCGCCCGCGAGCGGCTCGAGCTGCCCGCGATCTACTTCGCCCACCAGCGCGAGGTGTTCGAGCGCGATGGGATGCTCTACGCCGCCTCCGACTTCATCGAGCGGTACCCGCACGAGGAGCCGTTCCGCGAGTGGGTGCGGTTCCGGACGGTCGGCGACATGTCGTGCACGGGGGGTGTCCGCTCGCGCGCCGAGACGATCGACGAGGTCGTGGGCGAGATTGCCGCGACTCGGATCACCGAGCGCGGCGAGACCCGCGCGGACGACAAGGTGACCGAGGCGGCGATGGAGGACCGGAAGCGTGTCGGCTACTTCTAGCGTCGTCGCCGAGGGCGAGGACACGAGAACCGAGCTTCTCCGGCTCGTCACGTGCGGCTCGGTCGACGACGGCAAGTCGACGTTGATCGGACGGCTCCTCTACGACACGAAGCAGGTGATGGCCGACCAGCTCGAGCACGTCGAGGAGACGAGCGAGCGGCGCGGCGACGGCTACGTCAACCTGGCGCTCCTCACCGACGGCCTTCGCGCCGAGCGCGAGCAGGGGATCACGATCGATGTCGCGTACCGGTCGTTCGTCACCCCCACGCGCCGGTTTCAGCTCGCCGACGCGCCGGGTCATGTCCAATACACGCGGAACATGGTCACGGGCGCGTCGACCGCCGACGTCGCGGTCGTGCTGCTCGACGCGAGGCGCGGCGTGATCGAGCAGACGACGCGCCACACCTACATCGCAGCGATGCTCGGAATCCCCCACATCGTCTTCGCCGTCAACAAGCTCGACCTCGTGGAGTTCGAGGAAGCGCCGTTCCGCGCAATCGAGGCGGAGCTCGACGTGCTCGCGGAGCGCCTCGGCGTGCGGGACTCCTTTGCGATCCCGATCGCCGCGCTCCCGGGCGACAACGTCGTCGAGCCGTCCGAGCGCCTGGGATGGTGGGACGGTGGCACGTTCCTCGAGCGCCTCGAGACGATCGAGATCGCGGGCGACCGCGACGCGACGCATCGCCGGCTCCCGGTGCAATGGGTGATCCGGCCGATGTCCGACCAGCACCACGACTTTCGCGGCTACGCCGGTCAGGTCGCCGGCGGCGAGTGGCGTGCCGGCGACGAGGTGGTCGTGCTGCCGTCGGGTCGCACGACGACGGTGGCGTCGGTCGAGACGCACGACGGTTCGCTCGAGGTGGCGGTGCAAGGCCAGTCCGTCGTCGTCCGCCTCGCGGACGCGCTCGACGTCTCGCGCGGCGACCTCCTGAGCGACCCCGCCGACCGGCCCGTCGCCGCTCGCGTGCTCGAGGCGACCGTCTGCTGGATGAGCGAGCGCCCGGCACCGACCGGCAGCCTGCTCGCGATCAAGCACACGACGCGGTGGAGTAGAGCGATCCTCGACGAGGTGCTCTTCGTCCTCGACGTCGAGACGCTCGAGGAGGTGCCCGCCGAGGGTCTCGCACTCAACGACCTTGCCCGGGTGCGCCTGCGGCTCGCCGGCCCGGTCATCGTCGACCCATACACGGTCAACCGGCAGACGGGCTCGTTCATTCTCGTCGACGAGGCGACGAACGAGACGGTCGGCGCCGGGATGATCCGCGCCGCTTCGGGCTGACGCGCCCCGCGCGGCGTCGAACTGAACGCGCCCGCTGGTCGGCACATCCGCTTCGCGCATGTGCCTATGAACTACACCTCTAGCACTAGCGAACCAGGACGGCGCGGCAGGGGCGCAGATCGCCCGGGATGCAGCTCAGCGTCTCGTCGACCGGTCCGCCGGGCTTGCCGTCGGCGATGAAGTAGCCGACGATCTCGCCGGGCAGAGCGGGGTCGTCGTCGGGGCAGGGGTCCCGGTTGGCGCCGTTCCCGCCCCAGCCCGTGACGTAGAACTTTGGGAACTCCGTGATCGGGAATGGCGGCGTAGTCGACGCCGGCGGCAAGCGCCCCCGCGTCGGCACGGTTCTGCAGTTGCCGCTTGTGCGTGTGCCAGTTGCCGACGTCGACGACAAGGGCGACGAGCACGAGGAACAGCGGAATCAGAACGGCCGAGAGCACGAGGACCGTGCCGCCCTCGTCACCGAGTGCCGCACCGACGTGCCCCAGTCGCCGGCCGTCCGGCCGCCGCATACCCACTCCCCCTCGTCGGGCCAACCCCCTCCGGGGGCCTTCGCACGCATCATGTAGTCCCACCCGCAACGGCCAAGCCTCGCGAGTCCCTGGCGAACATATGTTCTATAGTGGGACGATGGCCGTCGCCTACCGCGAGCAGTCCTGCCGGAGCGCGTTGAACCGCGTGAAGGGCATGCCTTTCGGGTGGTCGCTCAACCCGTACACCGGGTGCGCGCACCGGTGCACGTTCTGCTACGTCCGGGCGTTCGAGGAGCGAGCGGATCGGCCGTCGGACGACCGCTACGGGCGCTCGATCCGGGTCAAGGTCAACATCGCCGAAGTTCTTCACCGGGAGCTCACACGGGCGTCGTGGCGTCGCGAGAGCGTCGCCGTCGGCGCCGCCACCGACCCGTACCAACCGGCGGAGGGCCGCTACCGGCTGACGCGTGCCTGCCTCGTCGAGCTCGGTCGCGCGAGGACGCCATTGTCGCTGATCACGCGCGGCCCGATGATTCGTCGCGACATCGACGTGCTCGCCGAGGCCGCGAGCCGGGCGAAGGTTCACGTGACGCTCTCGATCCCGACCCTCGACGAGGACGTCTGGCGGACGACCGAGCCGGGTACGGCGCCACCGCGCCGCCGGATCGAGACCGTGCGCCTCCTCGCCGAAGCCGGCATCGACACGGGCGTCGCGCTCGCCCCGATCCTGCCTGGCCTCTCCGACGATCCGGCCCGGCTCGGCGAGGTCGTCCGCGAAGCGAGGCAAGCGGGCGCGAGCGGCGTCTGGGCGAACGTCGTGTACCTGCGCCCCGGGACGCGCGAGCATTTCCTCGCGGCTCTCGAACGCGACTGGCCCGAGCTCGTCCCGACCTACGAGCAGCTCTTCGCGGGACGTGCCTACCTGCCGAAGGACGCCACCGACCCCGTGCGGGCGACGGTGCGCGAGCTCGCCGGGCCACGGTGGGTTCCGCGGCGTCCGCCGATCAGGCCGCAGCCCCTACCCGAGCAACTTGCCCTGCTCTGAGCGGTAGAACGAGTCGTCTTGTCCCCTGCCTAGAATCCGGTCGCAATGGTGGAGAACGGCGAGAACGGCGAGATCACCGTCCTCATCGCCGACGACCACGAGGTCGTACGCGAGGGGCTGCGCCTCGCGCTCCTGCGCTCGACGCACATCCGCGTCGTCGGCGAGGCGCCGGACGGCGAGACCGCGGTGTCGTTGACGGAGCGGCGCCGCCCGGACGTCGTGATCATGGATCTCCGGATGCCTCAGATGGACGGGATCGAGGCGACCGAGGAGATCGTCGCCCGTGTGCCCGACACGAAGGTTCTCGTCTTTACGGCGTACAGCGAGCGGGCGCTGCTTCAGCGCGGCCTCGAGTCAGGCGCGCGCGGCTACGTCCTCAAGGAGACGCCGCACGCGACCCTGTTGAAGGCGATCGAGAAGGTCGCGGCGGGCGAGACGTTCGTCGATCCCGCGCTGATCTCCTCGCTCGCGACAGGCAAGGACGGCCAGGAGATTCTCACCGCCCGCGAGCGCGAGATCCTCCAGCTGCTCGCCGATGGCATGTCGAATGCGGAGGTCGCCACACGGCTCTTCATCTCACAGGAGACGGTGAAGAGCCACGTCCGCCACATTCTCGCGAAGCTCGAGGCCGAGACGCGCACCCAGGCGGTCGCGATCGCGCTCCGCGAGGCCATGATCGATTGAGCGACGCCACCCGCCTGGCCGAGCGTCTGATCGCGGAGCGGGCGGAACGGCGGAGGATCGCCGAGCAGCTGCACGATGGGCCGGTTCAGCACCTCGCCGCGCTCTCCCAGATGCTCGATGCGACGGTGCACGCGATCGAGGACGGCGACACCGCCGCCGGGGCGCGGCTCGCGTCCCGCGCGCTCCAGGTCGCCCGTGATGCTGCAGAGGAGGTGCGCGGGATCGCATCCGGGCTCGAGCCCGTGGCGCTCGACGAGCTCGGGCTCGATGCCGCCGTCCGGGAGCTGCTCGCGCGAACGCTCGAACGGCGTGGCACGGCGGTCGCGGTCTCGATCGACGACGACGGCCTCGGCGCCGGCGCCCGGTCGAGCCTCTTCCAGATAATCCGCGAGGCGCTCGACCAGGCCGCGGGGCGCGGACCACCGACCGTCGTCGAGGTCGCGCTCGCGCGAACCGCGTCAGGCGGCGTCGAGCTCGTCGTCAGCGACAATGGCGCCCCCGAGCGCCGTCAGGCCGTGCTCGACGGGCTCGCGGAGCGGGCGACGGAGCTGAACGGCACGTTCTCCGCCGAACGCCGGGACGACCGCACAGTGATCCGCCTTACGTTGCCTCCTTCGGCAACAACTCTGTGACGTATCAGGCGGGCGGCTCGTTCTGGACGTCGTTCTCGTCCGCGTACTGCTGGACGAGAGGGTCGATCACGGCCGCGCCCTGCGGGAACGCGTAGTTGATCTTGACGAAAGGCTCCCACTTGTCGGGAAGCGCATCCTCGGGGAAGATCGCCTCGACAGGACACTCCGGTTCGCACGCACCGCAGTTCGAGGTCAGAACACCACCCGCGAGCGTGAACTCGTGCTTGCCCGGGACGACAGCACAGAACGTGTCATTGGGGTCGTCCTCTTTGGCGTGGACG
>Ga0183260_10002045_pt1 | contig 16780 bp, 12 predicted proteins | sample AntDrymUQ4972206_2_FD_129768 | JGI IMG/M metagenome (GOLD analysis project Ga0183260, IMG submission 129768) | Polar desert sand microbial communities from Dry Valleys, Antarctica - metaG UQ497 (22.06) (version 2) (version 2) | ecosystem: Environmental > Terrestrial > Soil > Desert | place...
GGGGGGGGGCGGGGGGGGGGGGGGGGGGGGGGGGGGGCGGGGGGGGGGGGGGGGGGGGGGGGGGGCGGGGGGGGGGGGGGGGGGGGGGGCGGTCGTGGATCCGGTTGCTTCCCGTCGGGAGGCTCGGTGGGCGCTCCCCCGCCCGTGGCTCCCGGCGGGGTGGCCGGGGGACGGCGGGGCGGCGGTTGGGACGAGTCCTCGGCCTCTGAGTCGTCGATGAGGAACTCCCACCAGGTCCGGTCCGATGCGAGCTCGGGCGCCGGTTCGGGTTCGGCCGTACCCCACATCGCAGGGTGGAGGAGGTCGAGGTCGCCGGTGCCCGCCCCACCGTCGCCCGGGTCGCCGACGGGGGGCCGGGGACGGTCGGCCTCCCTCGGTGCCCACATGTCGATCTCGTTCGCCGGGGGGTCCTCCACCGGGAGGGGGGCGGGGGCCGCCGGGCGCCCGGCCGTCTCGGACAGCAGGTCGGGGACGGGCAGTTCCTCGGCCGACGTCCGTTCGCCCTCCTCCACCCGGACCGGCCTGCGGCGCCTGAGGGGGGGCGGCGGCACCGGCTTGGGCCGGGACCCCAGGTTGGGGAAGGCGGTGGGACGAGCGGTCGGGGTCGCCGATGCCTGCCACTCCGCCTGCCGATCGAGACGGGTCACGGCCATGCCTGCCATGCCCGCGGCTCCGGCGCCCGCAGGCGTTGGGACCGGCACTGTCGGCGGCCGCCGCCGCAGCCACAGCGTCTGCAACCCGGCCCCCACGAACAGGGCGATCGTCGTGCCGACGAGGATCTGGATGCGCCGCTCGCGACCCGGCATCAACGGCGGGCCGGCGGCGGCTGCCGGGGGCGGCGCCGCGCCCACCTTGGCGATGAACGCGTCGTCGGCCCCACCCCCCCTCGAAGCCTGGATCGGCGAGGCAGTCGGAAAGTCGCCCGAGGTCGTAGAACCGACCACCACGAGGGCACCGTGCTTGTCGCCGACCACGGCCGTTCCCTGGTCCTCACCACCGGCGCCGAGGTACGACGCCAGGAGAGGGCGCACACCGTCGGCGTCGAACGTGGCGAGGAACCCGTCGAGGGACCCGCCTGCCTTGGCCCCCTGGAAGGGGTCCACCGTGCGCAGGTCGGGCGACGCGGTGGCACCGGTGACCGACGCCCTGCCCTGGCGGTCGACCGTCACCGATGCTCCACCGTCGGCCCTGCTGCCGCCGAAGTAGGTGGAGTAGGCCAGAGCCGAGCCCTCGGAGCTCACCTTGGTGGCGAAGGCGTCGAAGTCGCCGCCGTGCTGGGGCTGGAGTGCTCCCACCACGGGGAAGTCGGCAGAGCTCGTCTTCCCGGTGAGGTACGCATTGCCGCCACCGTCGACGGCGATGTCGGCCCCTTCGTCGGCCTCGGCACCGCCCAGGTACGTTGAGTAGACGAGCGACGAGCCACTGCGGTCAACCTTGGACACGAAGACGTCGGGTCGCACGCCGTTCGGCCCCGGGTCGGGGCTGGCCAACGCCGCCTGGATCGGTGCGGCCAACGGGAAGTCGGTCGAGCGGGTGTCACCGGTTACGTACGCGCTGCCCTGGGCGTCGAGGGCGACGGCCAGGGCATGGTCCTCGGCCGATCCCCCGAGGTAGGTCGACCAGGCCCAGGCCGAGCCCGAGGCGTCGAGCTTGGTGATGAAGGCGTCGGAGTCGTCGGGGCGGCTCTGGGCGCCCTTGAACGGGGTGCCGGCGACGGGGAAGTTGCCCGACGTGGTGCTCCCCGCCACGAAGGCGTTGCCCGCCTGGTCGACGGCGATGCCGCGCGCCCGGTCGGGCGCGCCGCCCCCCAGATAGGTGGAGTACTGCAGCACCGCTCCCTGGGGAGCGAGCTTGGCGACGAAGCCATCGGTCGCGCCGCCGGGCTTCCGCTGCACGGGTCGCGCCGTCGGGAAGTCGGACGAGTCGGTGTCTCCGGTGACGTAGACGCTGCCGTCGGGGCCGACGGCGATGCTGTACGCCGTGTCCCGGCCCCGGCCGCCGAGGTAAGTGCTGTAGACGAAACCGTCGCCCGCCGGGTTGATCTTGGCCACGAAGGCGTCGGTGCGCGCGTCGACCGACTCGACCAGGCTCGGCTGCTGCGGCGCCTCGGTGGGGAAGTCGACGGACTCGGTCGACCCGGCCACGTACACGTTGCCGTCGCCGTCGACCGCCACCGCATGGGCGATGTCGGAGCCGGTGCCGCCCAGATAGGTGGAGTCGAGGACGACCGGATCGATGACGAGCGGGACGGTCGCGTCGTGGGAGCCCACGGAGAAACCGACGCGTCCGTCGGGGCGCAGGGCGAACGACCCCGCGACCGGGCGTCGGGTGCCGTCGGCGTCCTGGTAGAGGACGGGCCTGGCCATACGCACGTCGCCGCCTGCCAGGACGAGCGTCAGGTCGCCCTCGTCGGTGATCCGGAGGTCGCCCGCGCCCGGAAACGACAGCTCGACCGCTCCCGGGTCGGTGTCGGGAGCGACCACGAAGTCATACTCCAGCCGGTGACCCTGACCCCGGTAGACGACGTCGATGCCGGCCCAGACATCGGCGTAGGCGACGCGCCCGAACGTCTGGACGCCGGAACGCCAGCGGCCGGAGTCGTCGCCCAGGAGGAGGTTCGTCCGCCCGGGAAGGGGGTCGTGGGCGGTGGCGACGACGCCGGGTCGGGCGCCCTCCAGGCGCACGCGCACGGGCGGCCGGGAGCCGGCGGCCACCACCACCTCGTCGGACGAGACGCGAACGTCGTAGCCGAGCCCCCGGGCCACGAAGCGCGAGCCGCCGCTTTCGGGGAGGAATGCCAGAGCGGCGCGCTCGAGTGCGGCGGACGCCGCCATCTCCGTTCCGGAACGGGTCAGCGGCCCGATTGCTGCGGCTGGGCCGGCGGGTCCGTGCGCGGGCCCGCCGGAGCCGGCCAGCACGGCCAGGAGGAACCCGGCGAGGACAAAGGGGCGGACCACCAGCCTCCGCATCCGCGTCATCATCGCCCATGGTTGGCGCCGGGCGGGGGTTCGACGGGCCGGAGCAGGAGTCAGGAGCGCGCGCGCCGGTAGGGAACGGGCGACTGCTTCACGGGAACGAGGTCGCGCCGGTACTGGCGATGCGTCTTCTCGATCGCCTCCCGGGCCTCGCGTACGACCTGATTGACCTGCGCCCTCAACCGGACCACCTCTTCCTCCAGCTCCATCACCCGCTTGACACCCGCGAGGTTGAGCCCGGACTCAGTCAGCTCGTGGATCCGATGTAGCAGCTCGATGTCACGCTGGCTGTACCTGCGACTGCCGCCTCCGGTGCGCGCCGGGTCGAGCAATCCCCGTCGCTCGTAGATGCGCAGCGTTTGCGGGTGGACGCCGGCCAGCTCCGCCGCCACCGAGATCACGTACACCCCCCGATCGAGCTCGGCCATACCTCACACTCCCAGATGGGATCGGGGGGACCCGGTGGAGGCACCGGCCAGAGCCTCGACCGCCTCCCGCTCGGCGGCGGACAGCTTGGTGGGCACAGCCACCTCCACGGTGACGAGCAGGTCGCCCGCACCGGCGGTTCCCGAAGCCGACGGCAGGCCCCGGTTGCGAACGCGGAAGGTGCGGCCCGAGCGCGTGCCGGGCGGCACCTTGAGGGTGACGGGATCGTCGAGGGTCGGCACCTTGATCTCGGCCCCGAGGGCGGCTTCGGCGAAGGTGACGGGGACGGTGAGCAGCAGGTCGCGGCTGCGCCGGCCGAAAAGCGGGTGGGGCGCGACCTTGACGGTGACGTAGAGGTCGCCCGGCTGGCCGCCCTGGGGCGCGGCGCCACCCCGACCCTTGAGCCGGATGCGCTGGTCGTTGTCGACCCCGGGCGGGATACGGACCTTCACCTGCCGGGGCCGCAACTCGGTGCCCGTGCCCCGGCAGGTGGGACACGGCGTCTCCACTACCATCCCCCGGCCCGCACACTTCGGGCACGGGCGGCTGAACGAGAAGAAGCCCTGGTTCTCGTCGAGGACGCCCTTGCCGCTGCACTGCGGGCACACGGAGGCGCTCGTGCCCGGGGCGGCCCCGGTTCCGGAGCAGGTGCTGCACGGCGCCTCGGAGGTGACGTTGAGCGCGGTGGTCACGCCGTGGGCGGCGTCGAGGAACGACAGGTGGATCTCGGCCTCGACGTCGTCGCCCCGCCGGGTCGCGGCGGCGGACGGGCCCTGTTGCCCTGCGCCCCGGAAGCGCCCGAACAGGTCGCCGAACATGCCGCCGAGGTCGTCGCCCGTGAACGTGAACGGGCGGCCGCCACCCGGCCGGGCCCCCGCTCCGGCACCGGGGCCGAAAGGCCCGGCACCGGCCATGGGCCCGAGGCGGCGCACCTCGTCGTACTCCTTGCGCCGAGCCGGGTCGGACAACACGTCGTAGGCGGCGGAGATCTCCTTGAAACGCTCCTCGCTCCCCGGGTGCGCGTCGGGATGGTGGGCCTTGGCGAGCTTTCGGTAGGCGCGCCGCAGCGTGTCCTCGGACGCGTCCGCAGGAACGCCGAGGGCCTTGTAGTAGTCCTTCTCGAACCACTCACGCTGGGCTTGGGCCACCACCGATCACCCTCGGACCTTCACCATGGCGGGCCGCAGGACACGGCCCTTCCACCGGTAGCCGGCTCGGAAGACCTCGGCCACGAGAGGCCCGTCGTCGGCCGGCTCGTGGGCGACGGCATCGGCCTCGTTGGGGTCGAACGGCTTGCCGGAAGGATCGATCTTCTCCAGGCCCTCCTTCTCGAGGACGCCCATGAGCGACGCCTCTACCTGATCGAAGCCCTCCCCGTGGGCCAGGGCGGCGTCGAACACGTCGAGCACCGACAACAGCTTCTCGACCAGACCCTCGGCCGCCCGCTCGACGTGCTCGCTCTGTTGCTTGAGCATGCGCTTGCGGTAGTTGTCGAAGTCGGCGGTGATGCGGAGGAGCTGGTCGAGGTAGTCGTCGCGCTCGGCGACGAGCTTGGCCAGGTCGTCGAGGACCTGCTGCTCGGCCTCCTCCACTCCCTCGCTGGCCCTCGCCTCGGCGTATGCGGCGTCGGCGATGGCCTCCGCTTCGGCGATCAGCTCGGGGTCGGCGTCGTCGCCGCCCGCGAGCGACTCGTCGACCGCCACCACCTCCTCGCCTCCGACGGCCTGCCGGAGCTCGTCCCAGGCCGACGAGGCGTCGACGGGGCCCGATTCCCGGTCCGAGCCGCCGTCTGCCGCCTCCCCCTCGCGTGAGGGGAGAGAGGGCGACGGGTGGCCCGTACGGGAGGGGCCCGCCGATGCGTCAGCATCGGTGGGAGGGTCCCCGTGAGGGACAGGACCCGTCGACCTCCCGGGGCGCCCCACTACCCCTCCTCGTCGACGATCTCGGCGTCGACGACCTCGTCGTCGCCACCGCCGCCACCCGGGTCGGCACCGTCGCCGCCCGACTGGTTGGCGGCCTCCTGGTACATGCGCTGGGCCACGGCCGACGTGGCGGCCATGAGGGCCTCACTGGCGGTGCGGATCCGCTCGCCGTCGGTGCCCGAGAGGGCGGCCTTGGTCTCCTTCAAGGCGTCCTCGATCTGGGTCTTCTCGTCGAGGTTGACCTTGTCGCCCTGGTCACGAAGCAGCTTCTCGCTCTGGTAGACGACGCTGTCGGCCTGGTTCCGGGTCTCGGCCTCGGCCCGGCGCTGGCGGTCTTCGTCGGCGTGCGCCTCGGCGTCGCGCATCATGCGCTGGATCTCGTCGCGACCGAGCCCAGACTGGCCGGTGATGGTCATCGACTGTTCCTTCTCGGTGGCCCGGTCCTTGGCCGACACGTGCACGATGCCGTTGGCGTCGATGTCGAAGGTGACCTCGATCTGCGGGACCCCGCGCGGAGCGGGGGGGAGGTCGACGAGCTGGAACTTGCCGAGGGTCTTGTTGTAGGCGGACATGTCGCGCTCGCCCTGGAGCACATGGATCTCGACCGAAGGCTGCATGTCCTCGGCGGTGGTGAACACCTCGGTGCGCCGGGTGGGGATCGTGGTGTTGCGGTCGATGAGCTTGGTCATGATCCCGCCCTTGGTCTCGATTCCGAGGGACAGCGGGGTCACGTCGAGCAGCAGGATGTCCTTGACGTCGCCCTTCAGCACGCCGGCCTGGACGGCGGCGCCGATGGCCACCACCTCGTCGGGGTTGACGCCCTTGTGGGGCTCCTTCTTGGTGAGCTGCTCGACCAGCTCCTGCACTGCGGGCATCCGGGTCGAGCCGCCGACCATGATCACGTGCTCGATGGCCGAGGGCTTGAGGCCGGCGTCTTTGATGGCCTGCTGGAAGGGCCCCCTGCAGGACTCCACCAGGTCGGCGGTCATCTCCTGGAACTTGGCCCTGCTGAGCTTGTAGTCGAGGTGCAGCGGGCCACTCTCGGTGGCGGTGACGAAGGGCAGGTTGATGGTGGTCTCCTGCACGGTCGACAGCTCGACCTTGGCCTTCTCGGCCGCCTCCTGGAGGCGCTGCAAGGCCATCTTGTCCTTGCCCAGGTCGACCCCGTGGTCGCCCTTGAACGACTTGACCAGCCAGTCGACGACCCGCTGATCCCAGTCGTCGCCGCCGAGCTGGGTATTACCGCTCGTGGCCTTGACCTCGAACACACCCTCACCGATCTCGAGGATCGAGACGTCGAACGTGCCGCCGCCGAGGTCGAACACCAGGATGGTCTGCTCCTGGCCCTCCTTGTCGAGGCCGTAGGCGAGCGCCGCGGCGGTGGGCTCGTTGATGATGCGCAGCACCTCGAGGCCGGCGATCTGGCCGGCTTCCTTGGTGGCCTGGCGCTGGGCGTCGTCGAAGTAGGCGGGAACGGTGACCACGGCCTGGTTGACGGTGGTGCCGATGTAGGCCTCGGCGTCGCGCTTCAGCTTCTGCAGGATGCGGGCCGAGATCTCCTGGGGCCGGTACTTCTTGCCGTCGATGTCCACGCTCCAGCTCGTGCCCATGTGGCGCTTGACGGAGCGGATGGTGCGGTCGGGATTGGTGATGGCCTGACGCTTGGCCACCTCACCCACCAGCACCTCACTGGTCTTGGAGAACCCAACGACCGACGGAGTGGTGCGACCGCCTTCGGCGTTGGGGATGACGACAGGCTCGCTCCCCTCGAGGACAGAGACGACCGAGTTGGTGGTACCGAGGTCGATGCCGACGGCCTTGCCCATGAGTGGTTCCTCCCGAGAACGGATGACTGTAGACGGACTGTACCAAACCTGAGTGTCTTCGTATCAAGGTCTCTACTGGTCAGTCTGATCCCTGGGACGGGAGCAAGGGAGGTAGGCACTATGCGCCGTACTTCGCCAACCGGCCGGCGGCACCGAGGGCCAGCGGCATGAGGTCGGTGGAGGGGCGGCGGCCCAAGGCTCCGTCCAGGCACCAGCGTTCGCCGAAGCGCTCGGCTCGATCGCGTCCGACCCGGGGGCCCCACATCACCACCGGCACCGGGTGCCACGAGTGGGCCGCCATCTGCGACGGCGTGGCGTGGTCGCCGGTGACGATGAGCACGTCGGGAGCCAGGTCGACCAGGTCGGGGATCACGGCGTCGAGAGCCTCGATGGCGGCCATCTTGGCCTCGAAGTCGCCGTCCTCGCCCGCCGAGTCGGGGCCCTTGTGGTGCATGAAGAAGTAGTCGTAGCTCAACCAGTTGTCGCTCAGGACGGTGGTCTCGGCGTCGAGGTCGGCGACGGGACCGAGCACGTCCATGCCTACCAGGCGGGCGATCCCCCGGTACATGGGATAGACGGCCGTCGCCGCCGCCGTGAGGCCGTGGCGGTCGGCCAGCGTCGGGAGCTCCTGGTGCGAGTCGAACCCGCGCAGGAGCAGGCCGTTGGCCTTGGGGTGGCTGGCCAGGATCCTGCGGGCCTGGCGGTCGAGCTCGGCCACGACCCCAGCGGTGTGCTCGGCGTCGGCCGGGTTGACGGCGTCGGGCGTGGGCCTGGGGGTCACGGACGGCACGCCGGTCGTCTGGGGATCAGTGTCGACGATGCCCGGGTCGAGCCCGTCGCCCCGCATCACGACCAGCACCCGGTGCTGCGCCTCGTGGGCGAACGTGACCTCGACTCCCTCGATGCGCACCCCTTCCCGCAGGAGCGCCACCACCTCGTCGGCCTCGTGGTCGGGAAGGCGGCCCGCCCGCCGGTCGACCACCAGCCCCTCGGGCGAGAGTGTCGCCAGGTTGGCCCGCGCCGCCACGTCGCCGGGCTTCACCTCCACCTCCAGGCCGGCGGCCGACAGGGCACCACGACCCAACTGGAACTCGTAGGGGTCGTACCCGAACAGCGCCAGGTGGGCGGGCCCCGACCCGGGGGTGACACCCGGTCCCGCCGGGTGGAGCAGCCCCGAGGACCCGGCCTCGGCCAGACGGTCGAGATTGGGCGTGGCCGCCTCCTCGAGCTCGGTGCCCCGCTGGCCGTCGGCATACCCGCCGAGCCCGTCGAGAACGACCAGCACGATCCGGGTGTCGGCGGGGTGAGCGAGGACTGAGAGGTCGGCTGGCATCGCCTCAGCCTATGGCTTCGGTACGTGGGTCTCGGCCGGCGCATCCCCCGTCTGGTCGGGCGCGGCGTGAGTCGGTGACAGACCGCTCGGGCTCGCCGGTGACGGGCTGGCATCGGGCGCCGGTGGAGATGGCGGATGGCGCCCGCCGCCCGAGTCCTCCCGCCGTGGCTCCGCTCCAGTTCGTGCCGCAGACCGGCGCCAGCCCCGTTGGCGCTTCCGCACGGCCCGGCCGGCGAGCGCATCGGTGACCGCCGCCTCCAGACCACCGTCGAGCTTCGACCCGCTTCGGTCCGTGACCTGGAATCGGTCGACGGCCTCGCCGCCGGTCGTGGTCACCCGGGCGGTGTGTACGTCGACGCCGGCGGTGGCGAAGGCGGCGGCCACGGCATGGAGGAGGGCGGGACGGTCGGGTGCCCGCACCTCGCAGAGCGTGTACCAGGGCGACGCCTCGTCGTCGAAGGTGACTCGGGCGCCGGGCGCCGGCTCGGGCGCCTGGGGTTTCCCGAGAACGGCCTCCAATGCGGCTTCGAGGCGTCCGGAGGACGGCGGCACGGCTGCGTGCACCCGGAACGACTCGAGGGCGACGCCGTCGGGCCAGGTCGCCAGGAGGGCCTCGCTGACGTCGAGCCCGGCGTCGGCCAGCACGGCGGTCACCGTGGCCAGCAGGCCCACCCGGTCGCGCGACACGACCTCGACGAGCCACCCGCCGGCCGGCAACCCCACTCGTGGTGGACCCGCCGCAGGGCTCACGGCGACCCGGACCCGTCCCCGGCCGGGTGGCGGATCGAGCGTCGCCGATTGCCGGGCGACGTCGGTCGGCTCGGTGACGAGGAGGTACCCGACCGGGGCGGTGAGCACCCGAGAGGCGGCGGCCGAGTCGTTCCCCACCCGCCGCGTGGCCTCGGCGCGTCGCCGCTCCATGGTGTTGCGCGCCACCCGACCAGTGAGCTCGGAGCGGGCCAGGGCGGCCTGGACAAGGGCGTGCAGGTCGTCGAGGCGGTGGCGCTCGCCGGGGGCGAGGGGCCCCAGAGCGAGGCTGATGAGGTACAGGGCCCGTGCCCGCTCCGGCCTGTCGAGATGGATGGCGATGGGTAGCACCGCCTCCCCGCGCAGCCCGCCGGGGCGCATCGCCGCCGCCCGCAGAAGGCTGCTCTCCCCGACCAGCAGCGCCACCTCCTGCTCGGCGGCCGCCCCGAGGTCGAGACGCTTGACCAGCCGGCGGGCGGCCTCGACCGGGGAGGAGCCGTGGCCCGCGGTCTCGAGAATGAGCGCGGCCAGCACGAGCCATTCCGGGTGCTCGAGCCGCCGGTGCTCGGCCGACGCCACGGGATCGTCGCCGGCCACGTCACGTAGCGCCTCCACCAGCCGCCATCGCAGCAGGTTGGACGGGTCGAGCTCGAAGGGGTCGGCCTGGCGGCGGCGCACCGTCTCGGCCAGCTCCGGAAGGGCCCGGTCGAGGACGCCCGACACCTCCAGGAAGCGCCAGGAACGAACATCGCCTTCGGCCAGCACCCGAAGGAGCAAGGCAGTGGCCTCGCGGTTCCACGGCAGTGCCGACTGGTCACCCGAGCCCAGCCAGTCCAACAGCCGGGAACCGGGACGGTTTCCGTGAGCGACGAGGAGGGACGCCTCCAGCGCGAGCCTCAGGGCCAGGTGGTCGCCCGGGGAGCCGGCCAGCTCGACGCTCCCATCGGCGGTTGCCAGCCAGCCGCCGGCAGGCCGGGGCGAGGTCGGGGCCGGCCGCCGTCCGGCCTGGATGCGCTGGAGACGCCACCTGAGCAGCGATGGGGAGACGACGGTCGTCACGAGAACGACCAGGAGCAGGGCAGCGTAGAGGTCCTGGCCGAGTATCCCTGCACGCAGACCGAGTCCGGCGAAGATGAGCCCGACCTCGCCCCGGGGCAGCATGCCGAACCCGATGAGGAGCCGGTCGCCGGACGAGCCGATGGCTCCCACGGCGGAGATCAGCTTGCCGATCACCGCCACGATCAGGAGCAGGGCGGCGACGCCGAGCACCCGGGTGTCGGCGAACTGGCCGAGGTTGGCGTCGATACCGATCTGCAGGAAGAAAACCGGTACGAACAGGTGGCCCACCGGGGTGAGCTCCCGCCGGATGCGCTCCGCCTGCCGGCAGCGGGCCAGCGCCAGGCCGGCCACGAACGCCCCGACGATCGGAGCCAGTCGAGCGGCTTGAGCCAGGCTGGCGAAGGCGAGCGCAAATGCGAGCGCTACCGCCACGAGCGTCCCGGCCGAGCGGGCCCCGCGGTCGACGAGGTCGAACACCGGAGGCGCAAGGCGCCCGCCGACGAGGCCAGACAAGACGAGGAAACCGACGGCTACGGCGATGATCACCAGCACGGTGCCGACCGAGATCGAGCCGCCGACGGCCACCCGGGTGACGACGGTGAGAATGACCAGTCCGAGGACGTCGTCGATCACCGCGGCTCCGAGCACGGTGCGCGACTCGGTGCTGCCGAGAACGCGGAGATCGCCGAACACCCGGGCGGTGATGCCCACGCTGGTGGCAGTGAGGGCGCCGCCCACGAACAGCGCAGTACGGGCGGCCTCGCCGGTCAACATGGCCACACCCGTCCCCATCAGGAGGGGCCCAGCGGCGCCGACCACCGCCACGAGACACGAGGCCCGCCCCACCGACCCCAGCTCCTTGAGGTCCATCTGCAGGCCGACCTCGAGCAGCAACAGGATCACGCCGATCTCGCCCAGCACCCGCAGGACCTCGTCCTCGCCGCCGACGATGCCGAGCGCGGACGGCCCGATCAGCAGGCCGGCGGCGATCTCGCCGACCACCGCCGGCACGCCCGCCCGTTCCGCCACCTCGGCCGCCACCTTGGCGGCGATGAGGACGACGAGGATGTCGAGGAGGACGTCGGCGACGTTCACCGGTTCTCAGCCCCGAGCGATCGGGGTCGTGGTCACGCCGGCTGGCCGCGCCCGGCGGTCACCGCCCCGTTGTCACGCTCGACGAATTGGCTGTTCTCGGACTCGAGCAGATAGCCGCGACTGCGCACGGTGCGGATCGCCAGCCCCAACGGCAAGAGGCGGCGGCGCAGCCGGAGGACATGGACGTCGAGCGCATTACGCCCGGGCGCCTGGTCCGGCCAGACCCCCCGGATGAGCGTTTCGCGGCCGACGACGGCACCGAAGCGTTCGAGAAGCATGGCGGTGAGGCGCGCTTCCAGCGGCGGCAGGGAGACCCACCGGCCGGCGAGGCGGAGCACGCCGTTGCTGTCGAGGCCTGGTAGTTCGTGCCCGTGGGCCAGGCTACGCGCCTCCAGAGCAGCGACCCGGGTCCGCACGTCCTCCTCGGACGCCGGCACACGGATCCAGTCCTCGAGGCAATCGGACACATCGGGTGGCGGATGGCCGTCGTCCACGAGGAGCAGGCGAGCTTCGCCCGTCACGCTCATTCGCTGGCGACGACCGCCCTCAGAGGGCCAGCGGAGTAGAGCGACATCCATGATCAGAACGGTAGGAGGCCCGCGTTGCGACAATGTTTCGCACCCGTGAACAGGTCGGGGCTGATGGAGAAATCACCAGCTCAACTCGCTTCGCCGTCCAGGGTGTCCGGAGCTCCCCGCTGCTGTGCTTCGCTCACGAACGATCCGGATCGGCTCCTCCCGGCCACGTCGCCCGGTCGGAACGGGTCCGATGCGCCGACACTCTGCTGGACGCATACGCGACCGCTCGGCACCGTCTCGTACCGCGGAACCACGGACGGGGCCAGGGCCGGCACGACCAGGACAGGGCAGGGGGCGACGCGAGCAAGTCTGCGGACGATCCCGCCGACCTGCCAGCTGAAGGCTCTCCGCCGGGACGCGCCGATGGCGATGAGGTGGGCGCCCTGTTCTCGGGCCACCGCGGCCAGAACGGCCGCCGGCGGGCCCTGCCGTGCGTGGTACTCGACGGCCCCCGCCTCGAGTCTCAGTGACGCCGCCATCGCCGCCAATTGCGTGTCACATGCCTCCCGCAGAGGCTCCACCGCGGTTCGCGCGTCGTCGGAGAGCCATGCCTGGGCCAGGTCCCTATAGGCGTGCACAAGGTGGAGCCGGACCGGTGCCGACCTCTTGGCGACGACAGCATTGGCGAGGGCCTCACCGGCCACCGAGAGGTCACCGATCCCCACAACGACGATCTCCATGGCGAGCTACCGACGCCCGATCGACGGTGTCGCGCCACCAACACGGTCGGTCCTGGTACCGGACGGCTGCGGTTTCACAGTAGGTAGTGCCATCGTCTTCCACCCTCTCTGTCGTCGGTGCCGTCATTGCGGCCCCCTTCGAGCAGTGGAGGACGAGCCCTGGACGCCGTGACCATCTGTAGAGCGCCGACTCACGGTGGTGATACGCGGGGCGTCAGCCGAGGTCCTCGTCGGCGCGACGACTAGCGCTCGGCGTGACTAGATCGGTTCGGTCGAGCTGGTGTGGTTGGCTTCGCCGCCGCCCACCCCAGCGGAGGCTCCTCCCGTGACGAACTCCCGTTCGCCGCTCGGGTCCTTGCCGCTGTCGACCTCGGTGAGAGCGCCCGGCATGAACTCGGGGTAGGCCGGGACACCCATCTCGGAAAGGTCCAAGCCGGTCACCTCGTTGGCCTCAGTCGAGCGAATACCGCCCTTGGTGAGCTTGTTCTGAATCGTGAAGAAGGCGAACGCGATGCCCAGCATCACCGTGCAGAGCACAGCCGCTCCGATGAGCTGCGACCCGAGCTGTCCCCAGTCCCCGTAGAGGGCACCGGTGACGCCGGTCGAGACCGGCTCGGCGATGGCGTTACCGGTGGCGTTCCAGCCCGCCCCGTAACTGCCGTCGGCGAAGAGGCCGACGCACACCACGCCGAAGAGGCCGCAGACTCCGTGCACCGAGATGGCGCCCACCGGGTCGTCGATCTTGGCCCTGCGCTCGACGAACCAGATGGCATGGATCACCAGCACGCCGGCGATGCTGCCGATCAGCGCCGCCGCCCAGGGCTGCACGAAGGCGCACGGAGCGGTGATGGCGACGAGGCCGGCGAGCATGCCGTTGGCCGTCATGCCCGGGTCGGGCTTGCCCGTGCGCATGATGATGTAGAAGAGGGCGGCGATCGAGCCGAACGCGCCGGCGATGGCGGTGTTGGCGGCCACCACCGCCAGGCGGGGATCAGTCGCTGCGAACGTGGAGGCGGCGTTGAAGCCGGAACCATCCGAACAGCAGGATGAAGGTGCCGAGCATGGCCATCGGGATGTGGTGGGCCCGCAACGTCCGCGGCTTGCCGTCCTTGCCGAACTTGCCGATGCGAGGCCCCAGGACGACCGCCCCGGCCAGGGCGGCCATGCCTCCCATGGCATGGACGACCCCCGAGCCGGCGAAGTCCACGTACCCCTTGCCCAGGTCGAAGTTGTTGCCAAGCTGCGAGAGCCAGCCCCCTCCCCAGGTCCACATGCCGAACAGCGGGAAGTAGATGGCACCGCAGAACAGGCCCCACCAGATGAAGCTCTTGAACTTCCAGCGCTCGGCCATCGATCCCGTGGGGATGGTGGCCGTGGTGTCCATGAATGCCACCAGGTAGAGGAAGAAGGCCATCACACCGACGTCGTAGGCGTCGCCCGACAGGGCCGGCCCGGCCCAGGCGAACACCGCCCCGAACCCGTCGATGTTGCCGATGAAGCGCCCGATCGGTTCGGTGAAGGCACCGATCACTGGCACGGCGTCGGCCCCGATCGTGGCGCTGTAGCCGCCGAACATGATGCCGAAGCCGACCAGGAAGTAGGCCACGAAGCCGAGGCCGAAGATCGTGAAGTTGGTCATCACCACGTGGGCGGCGTGCTTGGCCCGGCAGAACCCCGTCTCGACGAGGGCGAAGCCCGCCTGCATGGATCACCAGCACCGCCCCGAGGACGATCCACAGCAGGTTGAAGGAGACGTCGCTCCCCTCGAGCGTCTCGGGGATGAACTCCGCACCGGTTGGGGATGCCCACGCCCCCGCAGTACCGGCTATCAAGACGGCGGCCGAGGCCGCTCCCGCGAGCCCCGCAAACCGCCAGGCGCGTGATCGCACATGTCCCCCTCTGGTAGCGAGTCTCCAACGAGGGACGGTACGGGGCGAGTGTTTCCGCCCAATCACCTGAATGTTTCGATCGCGTGGCCTGTCTGAAACCGCGCCAGGGGGATCGACCGGCAGGGACGACCGTCGCGCCGGGCGGTACAGTGACGTCTCACCGCGGGCGTAGTTCAGAGGTAGAACATCAGCTTCCCAAGCTGAGAACGCGGGTTCGATTCCCGTCGCCCGCTCTCCACAAAACCGCAGGTCAGGCTACCTGACTGGCTTCCTGGAACCCCTCGGGTACTTCTCTAGTCCTCCCGTCGTGCCATATCCGTGCCACAGTGGCTGGCATGAGATACCGTTCTGGGCGTGACAGACAGCGCTGAACGCACCGGACCGCGCTGACGCGTGGCACGGCGACGAAGTCCGTGGGGCAGCGTGAGGAAGCTTCCATCGGGGCGGTACCAATGCCGTTATCGGGTCGATGGGATCGAGTACACGGCTTCGGACACCTTCCGTACCCAACGTCAGGCTGACGCCCATCTCGCTCAGATCAGAGCAGATCTGGGACGGAAGTCGTGGGTCGACCCCCTCGCCGGCCGCGTCGTTCTAGAAAACTACGCGCGGCGGTGGCTCGCCGAGAGACCATCTCTTCGCCCCCGAACGCGGGAGCTGTACGAGGGCGAGCTGAGGCTGCACATCCTGCCGACCCTCGGCAGCATGGAGCTTGCAGATCTCTCGACGAGCCGGATCAGGAGCTGGCATGCCGGTCTCCTCAACGCCGGGAGGCCTGGCCCTACCACCGTCGCCAAGTGCTATCGCCTGCTCCGAACGATTCTCGGGACGGCTGTGGAGGACGGCCTCCTCGCCAAGAACCCATGCGTCATTAAGGGTGCTGGGGTCGAGCGGCACCCGGAGCGCCCAGTGGCCACAGTCGAGGAGGTGTTCGGGATGGCCGACGCAATCGATCCCCGGTTCCGAGCGATGGTGCTAGTGGCGGCGTTCACGGGCTTGCGACTCGGCGAGCTGCTTGCGCTCACTCGGCGTTCCCTGGACCTGGAAGATGGCACGATCACCGTCGTCGCCCAGCTGCAGGAGCTGGCCAAGGGCGGTCACTATCGGGGACTTCCGAAAAGCGAGGCGGGTCGCCGGACAGTCGCACTCCCCGATGTCCTCCTTCCGACGCTCGCCTCGCACCTCGACGCATGGGTGGGCAACAAGCCCGACGCGTTGATCTTCGGCGGAAAAGACGGAATGCCGCTAAGACGGGCGACCTTTTACAAGGCGTGGCACAAGGCCGTGGCTCAGGTCGATCTTCCAGACTTCCGATTTCATGACCTGCGCCACACCGGGAACACCCTCTCGGCAGCCACCGGAGCGAGCACGAAGGAACTGATGGCTCGGATGGGCCACAGTTCTGCACGAGCGGCGCTCATCTACCAGCACGCCACGAAGCAGCGAGATGCGGCGATTGCTCGAGGATTGAGCGACACGATCACCCGCTTGGTGCCATCCCTGACAAGCAAGGCCACTGATCCGTAGTCATTTGCGGCCCGACCCTCGACCAGGCTCGGAAAGGTGAAAGTGCAGGTGGGACGTGAGAGCGGACAGCTCATACTCCCGGTAGGCGGACACGAACCTCCCGGCTGATGGACACGAAAAATCCCGGCTGACGGACAGCCGATCTCCAGGTTCGAGGTCCACCACGACAGTTCCTCCGGCAGGTTCGATCGGGTTCCCCAACTCGACGAGCCACCGGAGGAACTGTGACCAAGCCTGACAGGGAGATCATGGAGATACTCGCAGCGTTCGACTTGACCCACTGCCCGTGGTCGGCAGCCAAGCTGTGCGGCGCCGACCCCAAGACCGTCCAGCACTACGTCGACAAGCGTGACGGCGGCAACAGCCCGTTTGAGCGTGCCCGCCGGCCCCGTCTCATCGACCCGTTCCTGGAGAAGATCGAAGAGCTCGTCGAGCGCAGCAATGGGCGCATCCGCGCCGACATCGTGCACGACAGCCACATCGTGCCCATGGGCTTCGCCGGCGACGAGCGCACCACCCGCCGAGCCGTGGCCTCAGCCAAGCAGTCGTGGACGATGGGACGCCGGCGCATCTATTGTGTAGTCCGGCCGAAAGCGGACACTGATTCCAGGACTCCTGACATCCCCCCAGAGTTGATGCGGCCTCTCAGTTGTCCTTGACGGCATAGACGAGGCTGAGGCTGGTGCCCGGGTAGGTGGTCTGGGTGGCGGTGAGGTCGGCACA
>Ga0183260_10002046_pt1 | contig 16779 bp, 13 predicted proteins | sample AntDrymUQ4972206_2_FD_129768 | JGI IMG/M metagenome (GOLD analysis project Ga0183260, IMG submission 129768) | Polar desert sand microbial communities from Dry Valleys, Antarctica - metaG UQ497 (22.06) (version 2) (version 2) | ecosystem: Environmental > Terrestrial > Soil > Desert | place...
CCAGCTCAACGTGGGCGGCAACATGGACTTCAAGAACATGCTCGAGCGCGACCGGCTGGAGTCGAAGAAGATCTCCAAGACCCAGGCGGTGACCAGCAACATCGAGCACGACCTGGGCGCCCGCAACGTCCATATCGGGCCGAGCGACTATGTCCAGTGGCTGGATGACCGCAAATGGGCCTATGTGCGTCTCGAGGGCCGGGCCTTCGGTGACGTGCCGATCAACCTCGAGTACAAGCTCGAGGTATGGGACTCCCCTAACTCGGCCGGCATCATCATCGATGCGATCCGCGCCGCCAAGATCGCCAAGGACCGCGGCATCGGTGGAGCACTGCTGGCCGCGTCTTCGTACCTGATGAAGTCCCCGCCGGTGCAGCGTCCCGACGACGAGGGCCGCGCATCCGTCGAGGCCTTCATCCGCGGTGAAGTGGAACGCTGAGGGACCGTCCTACCCGGTGCGCTGACGGTGCCGCTGCGCCACCTCGGCGTAGTGGCGTCCGCTGTCTTTGATCGTTCGCTGCTGGGTGTCGTAGTCGACCCGGACAATGCCGAAGCGCTGCGAATAACCAAAGGACCACTCGAAGTTGTCGAGCAGCGACCAAGCGAAGTAGCCCCGCACGTCGGCACCGGCTTCGATCGCCTGAGCAACCGCGCCCAGGTGGCTGGCGAGGTAGGCGACTCGCTCGGGATCGTGCACCTGGCCGTCGTCGGAGACCACGTCGGGCCAGGCGGAGCCGTTCTCGGTGATGTAGAGGGGCAGATCGCCATAGTCGCGGTTGAGTCGCAGCAACAGTGACGTGAAGGCTTCGGGGTCCTGCTCCCAGCCGATGCCGGTTAGCGGCTCGCGTGGAGGGGCAGCCGTGTAACCGGAGTAGACCCTGTCCTCGGGAGTTGCGCCTGTTGTGTCCCTGGGACACACGCGGGCCGGCGTGTAGTAGTTCACGCCCAGCAGGTCGATTGGCCGGGACATCTGTGCGAGGTCGCCTTCTCTCACCCAGTCGAACCCGCCTCCGCCTTCGGCGGCTGCTGCAACGAGATCAGCAGGATATTTGCCGCGCAGCACAGGATCGAGGAACAGTCGGTTGGCGAGGCCGTCAGCACGCTCGACCGCAGCGAGCAGAGGCTCGTCGCTGATCCGCTCATGAGCTGCGCCCGTGATAACGCCCGACTCCTCGAGGGTGCGGATATGAGTCAGGTTGAGCACGATGCCGACGCGGGTTTCTGGAGCCGATGGATGCTGCGGCGCGGCGGCCGACGCCCGGATGACATCGACGGCCAGGCCGTGCCCGAGCAGGAGATGATGTACGGCGAGCAAGGCACTTCGGGCATCCGTCCGGCCCGGCGCGTGAATGCCTTGGTGGTAGCCGAGGTACGACGAGCACCACGGCTCGTTGAGAGTCAGCCAGGTCCGAACCCGGTCACCCAGTCGATCGACCACGGCTCGGGCGTAGTCCGCGAACCGGTAGGCGGTGTCCCGTGCCGGCCAGCCCCCCTTGTCCTCAAGCACCTGCGGCAGGTCCCAGTGGTAGAGCGTCGTGTACGGCGTGACATCGGCCGCCATCAGTTCGTCGACCAGCCGGTCGTAGAAGTCAAGCCCCCGGGGCTCGATGATGTGACCGTCGGGCTGGACCCGTGGCCAGGCGATCGAGAACCGGTAAGCGTCGAACCCCAGCTCCTTCATCAGCTGGATGTCCTGGGGGTAGCGGTGGTAGTGGTCGCACGCCACTGCGCCGGTGTCACCTCCAAGCACCTTGCCTGGCGTCTCGCTGAACGTGTCCCAGATTGACCGGCCACGTCCATCCTCGTCGGCCGCACCCTCGATCTGGTAGCTCGCGGTCGCTGCTCCCCAGACAAAGCCATCAGGAAAATCTACTGTCGCGGTCTCGCTATTCGCGTTCACGGCTTCTCCCTCTTCCCCGGGCGCGTACTGGCCAAACGAGCTGGATGGCCTCGAACGACTCAGCCTGGCGAGAGCCGGGAGAGCGCAGCCTCGGTGAGGTGGCCCCAAACCCTGAGGCGGGACAGTCCACCATCGGGATAGACATCGAGACGCACATGGGTGAACGACCTTTCGGGTTCAGAGTCTGGCAAGAACCGGTGCCGGGTGTCAGGTTGGCTGCGCTGCTTAGCTACGACGTCGAACCACTCGGCCCGCTCATCTGGGTTCACGCCGGGCGACTGACAGCCACTGAGCTTGACCTCCCCCGGCGCGTTGCCGACGAAGTAGGACGTGTCGATCTCGACGTGTTCCACAATGCCTTCGCCGGTCAGACGGAACACGGCGTAGTCGTTGCCATCGCCTCGCCGGCGAGCATTCTCCCAACCCTCGCCCATGCTTCTCGCGCGGCCGGGCAGGATCAGGTTCGAGGGGGAGGAATAGAAGGCGTCGGAGCACTCGACCAGCCCGCCGCCATTCTCGAGAGCAATCAGGTCGATCGTTCCGCACAGGAAGCGCGGGTCAGGTCGGGGCTCGCCGTGCACCCGGAAGCGCGCCACTCCACCGTCGGGATAGATCGAGAGCCGGATGTGGGTCCACCGCTCAGCACTTTCGACGTCGTACGCATTGGCCGTGTCACCGCTGGCGGCGACCTTGCCGAGGATGGTCGTCCAGTCGACCTGCTCGAGCTCTGCCGGCGAGGGGTAGCCGTCCACAGCGACGGCCTCGGCAGAGATGTGCGGCGGGTAGTTTCCTTTGAACCAGGCGGTGTCGACGACTACTCCGTGCACAATGCCCGGCACCCCCAGACGAACGATCGCCCAGTCGTGTCCAGGCTCCCTGCGACGGCGAGTCTCCCAGCCGTCGTAGACCTTGCCCTTCGGGCCGAACTGGTGCAGCGAGAACACCGGCGGCTCGGGCTTGATCAGGTTCTCGCGCTCGGCGAACAGCTCGTCGTTGGCGCAGACCACGCTGCCGGCCAGCGCCCGTGAGGCAAGGTCTGGCCAGGCCATGAAGGAGGGTGTGCCGTGCGGTGTTGCAGGCTGAGACATCAGACCTCTCCTCGGCTCAGCAGATGTCCGGTCGGCAGCACAGCCGCAGAGTCCGTGTGCGCGAAGACACACGTGCCGCGCGACCAGGTCCGCCGTACCACTCCCCAGAGGGCCCGGCCGGCGTACGGGGTGATGGGGTTCTTGAAGTGCAGGTCATCCACGTCGACGACGAAGTCAGCGTCCGGGGCAAAGATCACGAAGTCGGCGTCATGGCCGCTGGCGATGTGTCCTTTGCCTCGTACGCCGGCGATGTCAGCTGGGCGGCTCGCCATCCACCTCACCACTTGGGCCAGGTCGTGGCCGCGTCGGCGCGCCTCGGTCCAAACCAGGGGTAGGCCAAGCTGCAGGGACGAGATGCCTCCCCAGGCGCCGCCGAAGTCGCCCGTGTCGAGCAGCTTGAGCTCGGGAGTGGTCGGCGAGTGGTCGGACACGATGCAGTCGATTATCCCGTCGGCCAGACCGTCCCACAGTAGTTCACGGTTCTTCGCGTTCCGGATCGGCGGACAGCACTTGTACTCGGTCCGGCCGTCGCCGATCTCCTCTGCGGCCAAGGTGAGATAGTGCGGGCACGTCTCCACCGACACCTGCACCCCGTTGTCTTTGGCGTCGCGGATCAACCCGAGCGCGTCGCCGCTGGACAGGTGCAGGAGGTGCACCCTTGCCCCGCGTTTGGCGGCCAGTTCGAGGACGGTCTCGACAGCAGCGATCTCCGCAGCTGCCGGGCGGGAGGCGAGGAAGTCGGCATACCGTGGCCCGCGTTTGTGCGGAGCACGTTCGATGATCCGAGCATCCTCGGCGTGGACGACCAACAGACCTCCGAACGAAGCGACTTCGGCTAGCGCTTGATCGAGCTGGTCGTTGTCGAGAGCGGGGAACTCCTCGACCCCACTGTCCGCGAGGAAGCACTTGAACCCGAACACCCCTGCCTCATGCAGCTCGCGCAACGTGCCCAAGCTGCTCGGCACCGCACCCCCCCACAACCCCACGTCGACATGGCGTTTGCCCTTGGTCGCTTCTCGTTTCACCTCGAGCGCCGCAACGTCGATCGTCGGAGGAATCGAGTTGAGCGGCATGTCAAGAATCGTGGTGACACCGCCGGCAGCGGCCGCCATGGTGGCCGACTCGAAGCCCTCCCAATGCGTGCGGCCTGGCTCGTTGACGTGCACGTGTGTGTCGACAAGGCCTGGCAGCAGAACCTCGTCGTCATCAAGCTCCACCACCTGAACCGCGTCGGACACCTTCGTACCGGCGTCGATCACCGCCTCCACCGACACAATGACGCCTTCGCGCACCGCCACCTCGGCGGGGACGATCCGGTCGCCGAGGACACAGCGGCCCCGCAGGACGAGGTCGGCGGTCGCCACCACCTTCACTTCGCCGCCAGGCGTCATGGCTGATCCACGGCCGGCATGGCGTTCGGAGTTGCGGACAGGTCGGTGAGGCGGGTCGGCAAGTCGGCACGGCGGACGGCCAAGGCGTCGAGTACGGCGAGATCGACGCCGGTCTGAGACTGCACCTCGTCGAGGGTCACGGCACCGCAGTGCACACCTCGGCGGACGAATGCGGCCAGCGCCTGAGCCGTGGCCGGCTCGTCCATGACCCCGCCGCCGGCGCTCCCCGACGCAAAGGCGCCGAGGCGCTTCAGGACAACTGCCAGTCCGTCGCGGAAGAACAGGTACGTCGACAGGTAGCGCGTCGGCAGCTGTGCCGGGTGCAGGTCCCAGCCCTGGAAATAGCCGCGCTCGAGAGAGCGGCGCACGAGCCGCGCATGCAGCGCCCACGCTGCGTGGACGACCGACTCGTCTCCTACCGGGACTACGTTGGTGGAGCCGTCAGACAGCCGAGCCCGGGTCCCGGCGGCAGCCAGGGCCATCACCGCCTTCGCGTGATCGGCAGCCGGGTGTTCCATCGACTGATAGGCGGCCGCGATCCCGAGCGCCGCCGTGTAGTCGTAGGTCCCGAAGTGCAACCCACTACAGCGCCCGTCAGCCTCCTGAATCCAGCGCGCGACCGGCGCTCCACCGTCTGGACCCAAGATGGATTGCGGAGTCTCCACCTGGATCTCGAAGTGCAGCCGGTACTCGTCGAGCCCATGAGCCCGCTCCAGCCGAGCACAGGCCTCGACCATGCCGGCGACCTGCTCCGTAGTCGTCACCTTTGGAAGAGTGACAACGAACCCCGCGGGCAACGGCCCCACTGCCAGAGCGCTGCTGAGAGCGAGGTCCAACGTCCGCAGTCCGCGTGCCCGAGTGCCGGCCTCGAGGGACTTGAAGCGCACGCCCCAAACAGGTGGCGCACCGCCGGCAGCCTCCGCTCGCGCAAGGGCGGTGACCGCGGCCGAGACGTCGGCATCTTCGGCCTCGTCTCCACGGTCGCCATACCCGTCCTCGAGGTCGATTCGCAGATCCTCGATGGGTTGCGTCGTGAGTTTGCGTCGGATGAGCGGCCACACCGCGGCCGTGGCGGCCTCGTCGACCCCCGCCGCCGCCGCCAGCGCCGAGGCTGTGGGAGCGTGGTTGTCCAGCGCGATGAGCGCGGCGCGGCCCCACCGCTGTGGCGTGTCGACTGTCACCGCGTCGGCCGGCAGGTAGGCGGTGTGCACGGGCTGACGGGAGAGGTCCGGTCCGGGGAACTGCCGGGCCAGACGCTGCTCTCCAGGTGAGACCAGGTCTTCGACAGCGGCATGGTCGGCGGCAGAGAGCCGAGGCCCGACGGTGGCGGGGTCTGACCCTGTCATCGAATTCAGGTCCTGGTTATGTGCTCGGGCCGCACGGGCGCCCGGGTCAGGTCCAAACCGGTTGCCGCACGGATGGCCGACATGATGGCTGGACCGGAGGAGATGGTGGGCGCCTCCCCGACTCCGCGCAACCCATAAGGGGCGTTCGGGTCGGCGTACTCCAGCACTTCGATCGGCATCGGCGGGGTGTCGAGGATGGTGGGGATGAGGTAGTCGGTGAACGACGGGTTCAGGATCTTGCCGTCCCGAATGACGATCTCCTCCATCAGGGCCAGACCCAGGCCCTGAGCGCTGCCGCCCTGGATCTGACCGACCACCGCTTGCGGGTTCATGGCCTTGCCGACATCTTGGGCGCAGGCCAGCTCGACCACCTTGACGAGGCCGAGCTCCACATCGACGTCGACGACCGCTCGGTGGGCCGCGAAGGCGAACTGCACATGGGCGAACCCTTGACCGGTCTCGGGGTCGAGCCCGTGCGTGGGTCGGTGCCGCCACTCGTCGGTCTCCTCGACAACCTCGTCGCCGAGCACCTGCTCGATCGAGGCAAGCACCCCCTCGGACCGAGACACCACCGAGCCGTTCTCGAGTCGCAGGTCGGAGACCGTTCGACCCAAAGAGGCCTCTGCCAGCACCAACACCCGGTCGCGCACCTTGCCGCACACGTGCCGCACAGCGCCACCGGTCATGTAGGTCTGCCGGGACGCGGAGGTCGAGCCCCCGGAGCCGACGGAAGTGTCCTTGGGGTGTACGACGACGCTGTCGACGCCCAGCTCGGTGCGGCAGATCTGTTGCTCGATCGTGACGAGGCCCTGGCCGACCTCAGCCGCAGCCGTGTGCACCGTCACGATCGGGTCTCCGCCACTCACCTCGAGCCGCACGCGCGCAGTCGAGTAGTCGTCGAAACCCTCGGAGAACGCGACATTCTTGTACGCAACGGCATATCCCACGCCGCGCTTCACACCCTCGCCGTGCGTCGTGTTGGAGACGCCTCCGGGCATCCGCCGCAGGTCGAGCTGGTCGGACTCGGTGGGTGGCAGCGGCATGGCCCTGAGCCGTTCTAGCAGCTCGGCGACGGGTGCGGCGCTGTCGATGACCTGGCCGGTCGGCACTTGTGCGCCCTCTTCCAGAGCGTTCATCTGCCGGATCGCCACCGGGTCCAGGCCAAGCTCGGCGGCTAGCTTGTCCATCTGCGCTTCGTACGCGAACGCGGTCTGCACCGACCCGAACCCGCGCATCGCGCCGCAGGGCGGGTTGTTGCTGTAGGTCCCGTACGCGTCGACCGTGACATGGGGGATGACGTAGGGACCAAGACCCATGGTGCCCGCATTGCCCACGACCGCCGGCGTGCTGGATGCGTACGCCCCGCCGTCGAGGTACATGCGAACCCTGGCGTAGACGAGCTTCCCGCTGCGCTCGGCGCCGTACTCGTAGTAGAGCTTGGCGGGGTGTCGGTGCACGTGGCCGAAGAAGGACTCCAGCCGGTTGTAGACCATCTTGATGGGTTTGCCGGTGCGCAGCGCGAGCATGCAGCCGTGCACGTGCATGGACAGATCCTCGCGACCTCCGAAAGCACCGCCCACACCGGCCAGCGTCAGGCGGACCTGCTCAGGGGGCAATCCGAGGGCTGCGCATACCTGGCGCTGGTCGACGTGCAACCACTGGGTTGCGACGTACAGGTCGACACCGCCCTCTCCGTCAGGGACCGCGAGACCGGACTCGGGGCCAAGGAACGCCTGGTCCTGCATCCCGACTTCGTACTCCCCAGTGATGACCACATCGGCGGTGGCGTCTTGTTCCCCCCGGCGAAGCTTGAGATGTCGCACCAGGTTGCCGCTGGGGTGCAGATGCGGCACCTGTCCGTCGACGCCTGCGTCGACGGACTCGGCTGGTGGGTTCCACGGCTTGTGGCCGATGGCCACCTCGGCATCCACGACCGGCGCCAGCACCACGAACTCGACCGTGATCTTCTCCGCTGCCCGCCGCGCGATCTCGGGGTGGTCGGCCGCGACCAGAGCGATCGGCTCGCCCTGATATCGCACGATGTCCTTGGCGAGAACTGGCTGGTCAGCGTGCTCGAGGCCGTAGAAGTTCTCGCCCGGCACGTCCTCGGAGGTGAGTACGGCGAACACGCCAGCCGTTGCGAGCGCCTCGGAGATGTCGATCGACTTGATCAGTGCGAAGGGGTGCGGGCTGCGCAGGGTGTAACCCCACAGCATGTCGTCCAACCACATGTCGCTGGAGTAGCTGAACTCGCCGGTGACCTTGAGGATCCCGTCGGGGCGAGACGGGCTGTCTCCGACGCCTCCCGGGGTGACGTCTGTCCGGTCGGCTCCCTTGACAGCAGCCTTGTCCGGCCGAGTCTGCGGCGTGGTGGTCACGAGATCACTCCGGCTCGAGATAGCAGCGTGGTGCTTGCGGACAAGACTTCCCTTGCGACGATGTCTTCGTCGAGGGTGACAAGACGGTCGCGCTCGACCGCGCGCTGGCCATTGACAAGGAGCAGTTCCAGCGGCGGTTGGGCTCCCAGGACGAGCGCGGCCACCGGATCGGCGACGCCGATATGTGCCAGCGTGTCAAGACGCCACAGGGCCAGGTCGGCCAGCTTTCCTGGCTCCAGCGACCCGATCTCGCGATTCCAGCCGAGCACTTCGGCGCCGCCCAGGGTGGCCATCTCCAGCGAGTCGCGAACACTCAGCGCCTGAGGGCCGCCCCTGGCACGGGCAAAGAGCAGCGAGGTGCGCACCTCCTCGAGCATCGACCCCGCCTCGTTGGAGGCAGCGCCGTCTACGCCGAGTCCGACCGGCGCCCCAGCGTCGCGCAGGTGCCGGCTGCGGCAGATGCCCGCGCCAAGGCGCGCGTTCGAGGAGGGGCAGTGCGCGACCCCGGTGCCGGTGCCACCGAGTTTGGTGATGGCGTCGTCGTCGAGGTGAATGCCGTGGGCGTACCAGACGTCGTCGCCCAACCAGCCGAGTGACTCCATGTAGTCGACGGGCAGGCAGCCGAACCGGTCCTGGCAGAAGCTCTGCTCGTCGAGAGTCTCGGCGAGATGGGTGTGCAGGCGGACACCCTTGTCGCGGGCCAGCCCGGCTGCCTGCTTCATCAAGTCGCCCGTCACGGAGAACGGCGAGCACGGAGAGACGCCGATGCGCAGCATGGAGTCGGGGCTCGGGTCGTGGTACCGGTCGATTGCGTCCGTGGTGGCGGCGAGGATCGTGTCGAGATCCTCGACGACCGAGTCGGGCGGCAACCCGCCCTGGCTCTGCCCGAGGTCCATGGATCCGCGGGTGGGCAAGAAGCGGAGGCCGACGCTCTGTGCGGCCTGGATTTCCGCTGCCATCAGGTCGCCACCATCGGCAGGAAAGACGTAGTGGTGGTCCATGGTCGTCGTACACCCTGTGCGAGCGAGCCAGGCCATGCCTCCCGTTGCTGCAGTTCGGACGATGTCCTCGTCGATGCCGCCCCAGACGGGATACAGCGTGGCCAGCCACTCAAAGAGCGTGGAGTCGACCGCGAGGCCGCGGGTCACCCATTGATAGAGGTGGTGGTGGGTGTTGATCAGGCCTGGCGTGGCAAGGCAACCGGTCCCGTCGACGTAGGTGGCACCGGGCAGGTCAGGGGGAGCTGGCCCCGCGCCGACTGAGGTGATGCGGGTGCCCTCGACCACGAGATGGCCGGTCGAGTACTCGTTGCGGTCCGGATCCATCGTGACGACGCTGCACCCGTCGATGACGGTGGTCGTCATTTAGCCACCTTCGTCGGACTGCTGGCCATCCGGGAGGCCGCGAGCTTCACCGCGTCGAGAATCTTCTCGTAGCCGGTGCAGCGGCAGAGGTTGCCCGCCAGGTACTCGCGTATCTCACTGTCGCCTGGCTGCGGCGTGCGTGCGAGCAGGTCGTGGGTTGCGACGACGAGGCCGGGTGTGCAGAAGCCACACTGAACGGCCCCCGCGTCCAGGAAGGCTTGCTGAACCGGATGCAGATCGTTGCCCTCCGTGAGTCCCTCCACCGTGACAATGTCGCGCCCGTCCGCCTGTCCCGCAGCGACCAGACATGCACAGACCGCAACGCCGTCCAGATACACCGTGCAAGAGCCGCACTCCCCTTGCTCGCAGGCGTTCTTGGACCCGGGCAGTCCCATCCGCTCACGCAACATGTAGAGGAGGCTCTCACCCTCCCACACGTCGTCGACATCGCGGGCTTCTGAGTTGACGGTCGTCGTGATGCGCATGTCTCAGTGCTCCTGTCCGGAGGCGTAGTCGTTCCAGACCCAGCCGAGCGATCGGCGGGCCATCACCGAAAGGGAGTGCAGCCGGTAGGCGGCGGTGCCCCGCACATCGTCGATCGGGGAGGCGGCGGCAGCGACGAGGCCGGCGAACTCGCGGGCGAGACCCTCCGGCAAGGCGCCTCGGGACTCCCAGAGGCCGTTGGCTTCGAGGGCGGCAGCCAGCCACGTCTCCGCATCGACCGCCCGCCTAGGGGTGGGGGCGGCCGAACCGATGCCGGTCCGCACCTCTGAGCGATCGGGGTGCAGGGCGATCGAAAACGCAGAGACCGAGATCACCATGGCGTTGCGGGTCCCGATCTTGCAGAACTGCTGCGGACCCGAGGGTGGCGTGATGTGGACGGCGGTGATCAGCTCGTCGTCGCGTCCCGCGTGCCGCTTGACGCCGGTGTAGAACTCGGTGGCGGGCAGTCGGCGCAGACCGTTGACTGACCTGAGTTCGATCTCGGCATCGGCCGCAAGCAGTGCCGGGTGAGAGTCGCCCGCCGGCGAGGCGGCGCCGAGGTTGCCGCCGACGGTCCCACGGTTTCGGATCTGGGGTGAGCCGACCGTCCGCGATGCCATCGCCAGGCCGGGCAACTGATCTGCCAGCTCCGCAATGACTCGGGTGTAGGAGACTCCTGCGCCGAGTTTGATGCTGCCGTTGTCTCGCCCCCATTCAGCTAGCTCGGGAATCCGCGTGAGGTCGAGCAGGGTCGCCGGTCGACAGCGGTCGAAGTTGAGCTCCACCATCACGTCGGTGCCGCCCAGAATCGGCTTGGCGTCAGGATGAGCCGACTTGGCCTCCAACGCCTCCTGCATGCTGGTCGGTGTCAGGAACTCCATGGGCTCTCTTTCGGCGACTTCGTTTGTGCACAGCTTGGCTGCTTGGTGCAGCAGTGGGATTTCCTCGTCAACGCAAGGCGGGGACCGCCTCCCAGGCGCTGCCCGCATCGGTGACATCATCGCGCTGCACTGTCACCTGAATCAGCCCATAGGGGCGATCGTCCACGTGGAAGACCTCTTGGTTGTTCGCCAGACCGAACCGCTCGAGATCGTAGGCGAAGTGGTGGATATTCGGTGCTGACAGCTTGACCTCGGCGACATCGCCGCGGGCCCGGAGCACACCCTTTCCCATCTCGAACAAGGTCTGCTGGAGAGCGAGGCTGTGCACGCTCGCAAACTTCTCGACCAAGACGGTCCGGATCTCGTCGTACGCCGTGGCCCAGTCGCAGTCGGTCGTGAGATAGCGCCACCGCACCGTGAGAGACGTGGCCATCACCCGGTCATGCGTCTCAGGCAGCGTCGTGTAGTCGTCGACGAGGAACCCGGCGAACTCCGAGCCTGTCGACTTGAGCACCACGAGGTCTCGCAACCCCGAGACCACCCAGGCAGACTGGCTGTCACCCAAGCCGTCGATGGTGACGACGGTATTACGGATTTCCTGTCCTTTGCGCACGAAGCTGTGGTCGTGGAGTTTGCCGGCCACCGCGATGCGCTCCCAGGCGTACTCGTCAACGTCGATGCGGGCACCTTCCACCGGTTCGATGTCGTCGACGAAGTGACGGCCGAGAGCGAGCGCGTAGTCCTCGATTTGCTCGATGCCGACCTTCTTCGCGTAGGCGTAGGCGGTGTTCTTCTGGGTGTCGGTGGGGAGCACTCGAGCCTGATCGCCGCTCAGATGGGCGGCCGTGAAGTCTCCACGCAGAGCAGACGACACGTTGATGTCGCGGATCTCGTGCCGGGACGAGTCGCGGTAGATCCTGACCACGCGGTTCTCTGCCTTGCCGTACGAGTTCGGCCCAAGCACGATGCTCACGGCTAGCTCCCTCGGTAGGTGGAAAAGCTGTAGGGGCTCAGCAGCAAGGGAACGTGGTAGTGCTGGTCCGGGTCGGCGACGGTGAATGCGACCACTACCTCGGGATAGAACGTCGCCTGCTGCCGCCCGGCAAAATAACCGCCAGTGCCGAACCTCAGCCGATAGTCGCCTGGATCGAGCCGGTCAGGCCCGAGGCCGGTCACTCGGCCATCGGGGTCGGTCTCTCCCGCACCAAGCCGCTCACCGCTTGCGCATGACTCGAGTACGACAACAACTCCCGCCGCGGGTTGGCCCGCGGACGAGTCGAGGACGTGCGTGGTGACCGTGCTCACGAGAGGTGCCTGTTGAGCGCTGAGTCGAGGCGCAGCAGGGCGATCTCGAGAAGCTGCGCCACGGTCTCCGCCCTCTCTGTCGTCTCGTCGTTTGACAGCCTGCGCTCGAGCTCCGACAAGATCTCGTCGGCCGAGCGCCCTGCCGCCCTGATCAAGAAAACCCGGTTGAAACGCTGCTCATAGGCGAGATTGCCCTTGCGCAGCGCAGCCAGACTCTCCTCGTCCGCTCCGACGCCCAACTGCTCCCGCGCCGACTGTGCGGCTTCAGCCTCGCCTGATGCAAGCCTTTGCCCGATTCGCGGATGGCGGGCCAGCGCTGCTGCCAACTCGTCGTCGCTGAGACTTCTCGCGCTCTGCCGCGCCTGAGCCGCGACGTCCTCATTGTCGCCGTACGGACGCCCGGAAGCAACGTCGTCGACCCATCGCTGGACCGCCAGGCAGCTCGCTAGCAGCTCGCGCACGTCGTCGTCTGGCAGGTGGTTGAACCAGTCGATGCCGGTCGCCGCTCGCGACCCGGTACCCGAGGCCCGAGAAGTGCTCATACCTGTGACGGTACGCAGGAACGCAACCGGGCGCGGGGGATGCTCAGCGAACCAGCTGGTCGACCCGGAGTCGGAAGGCTCCTTGATGAGCGTCTCGCAGACGGCAGACTGTGCGGTTATGACGTTCGTGCGCGGGCTGGTGACGCTGCTGGCCAACCGGCGCTTCCGGCAGCTCTTCGCAGTCCGTGTCACAGGGCAGTCCGCCGATGGCATCTTCCAGGTGGGGCTGGCGTCCTATCTGCTGTTCTCTCCGGAGCGCCAGCCGGACGCGGCGTCCATCGCCGCGGTTCTTGCCACTCTGCTGCTGCCGTTCAGCGTGTTGGGGCCGTTCACCGGCGTATTCCTCGACCGCTGGAGCCGCCGTCAGGTCCTCTTGATCGCTAACCTGGTCCGGGTTGTCCCGGTCACGGCAGCGGCTGGGCTGATCACGTGGATTGAAGAAGAGGCTTTGGTGTTCGCGGCGGTGTTGGTCGCCTTCAGCATCAATCGCTTCTTGCTGGCCGGGCTGTCAGCGGCCCTGCCGCATGTCGTGGAGACACGCCAGCTCGTGCTCGCAAACTCGATCGTCCCGACGAGCGGCACTCTCGCTTTCATGATCGGCCTGGGTGTCGGTAGCAGCCTGCGCCTGGTGCCCCCAGAGCTGCTGCCGTCGGATCTGAACGCCAACGTCGGACTCCTCCTGATGGCTGCGGCAGGTTACGGACTCGCTGCGGTGCTCACCTGGCGGATCCCGCGGCACCTGCTGGGCCCCGATCTGGACCCGGCTCGCCCTGCCGTCGCCGAGGCGCTGAGCCGGGTGGGCCGAGGGTTGATGGCCGGTCTGCAACATCTGCGGGAGCGACCGGTGGCCGCGAAGGCACTGGGCGTCATTGCCGCACATCGCTTCTTCTACGGGTTGTCCACGGTGGCCACGATCTTGCTCTACCGCAACTACTTCAACGACCCTGACGACGTCGAGGCGGGACTGGCCGGCTTGTCAGTCGCCGTGCTCGTGTCAGGCGCGGGATTTCTGTTCGCGGCGGTGGTGACTCCGGCAGCGACAGACCGGCTGTCTCCTCCGGGGTGGATCCTCGTCCTGCTGAGCCTGGCGGCTGTCTTCGAGGTTTTCCCGGGTGCCCTGTACACCGAGCCCTCGTTGCTCGTCGCAGCCTTCGTGCTCGGCCTTTCCTCGCAGGGCGTCAAGATCTGCGTCGACACCCTGGTTCAGACCTCCGTCGAGGACGCGTTCCGTGGTCGTGTCTTCTCTGTCTATGACGTTGTGTTCAACGTCGTGTTTGTCGCGGCTGCGGCGGTCGGCGCAGTGGCGCTGCCGGCGGACGGCAAGTCATATGCCGTCCTGGCCGCCATCGCACTCGGCTATGCGGCAACCGCGTTCCTCTACTTCCTGGCCACCCGCGCGGACCCGCCCAGCGAGGCGTACAGCTGAGCGGGCACGGTCGGCAGGCGCCCTACCATGTGGCCATGTCCGAGCCGTCTCGTTCACCATTCGATCCGCCGTTGGATGAGATGCGTTCGATGGGAGCCGATGTCGTCGACTTTGTCACTCGGTTCATCGAAGACCGCTACGACGCTCGAACCTCCGACTACTCCGGGCTCGAGCCACTTCTCAGGTCTTTGAGCGCACCACCACCAGAGCACGCCACCGCGCTAGGGCAGCTGCTCGACACGATCGAGAAGGCGGCTGGCAAGGGTTTCGACACCGCCAACCCCGGATTTGTGGGCTACATCCCGGGCGGCGGGCTCTACTCGGCGGCTCTGGCTGACTTCGTCGCCTGCGTGGTCAACCGCTATACCGGAGTGGCGCTGCCTGCACCCGCCCTGGTGCAGATGGAAGTGAGCGTGTTGACCTGGCTCTGCGAGATCTTCGGGTTGCCCGCGACATCGCAAGGCGTCCTGACGCCAGGTGGCTCCATGTCGAACTTCTCCGCAATCGTCGCTGCACGCACCTCCAAGCTCGGAGAGCGTTTCCTCGACGGCACGCTGTACGTCTCCGCCGAGGTTCACCACTCCATCGCGAAGTCAGCTCTCATCGCCGGACTGCCGAGAGACGCCGTACGGATTGTGTCGACAGACGATGCCCTTCGGATGGACACTGACGCGCTACGTCAGGCCATCTCAGCGGACCGAGTGCGCGGCCGAACTCCCTTCTTGGTCGTCGCGAGTGCCGGCACAATCAACAGCGGTGCAATCGATCCGCTCGCGGACGTGGCGAAGGTCGCGGAAGAAGAACAGCTGTGGTTCCACGTGGACGGCGCCTACGGAGGCTTCTTCCAGCTGACCGAGCGGGGACGGCAGGCCCTTCAGGGGATCGAGAAGGCCGACTCGATCACCCTCGACCCGCACAAGGGCATGTTCTTGCCCTACGGCACAGGTTGCCTGCTGGCAAGAGACGGCGAAGCGTTGCGCCGCGCGCACGAAGTGCGGGCGCACTACCTCCCTCGGCCGTCCGACGACCCGGACCTGCCGGACTTCTCCTCCTTCACTCCCGAGCTCACCCGCGACTTCCGGGGGCTGCGGCTGTGGCTGCCCCTGCACCTTCACGGCGTAGACGCGTTCGTTCGTGCTCTTGACGAGAAGCTCGACCTCGCGCGCTTCGTCCATGACCGCCTCGACGGGGCACCAGAACTCGAGGCGCCGTGGCCGCCCGAGCTGTCACTGGTGGCCTTCCGACCGCTCAACGGCACGAACGAGGATGCGGAAGACCTGCTGGATCGCGTCAACTCGAGCGGCAGGCTGTGGCTTTCTTCCGCTCCTATCCGAGGCGATACCTATCTACGAATGTGCATACTCTCGCACCGCTCGCATCCAATCCGGATCCGGGAGGCGGTAGAGCTGATTGTTTCCTCGGTCGCCTGAGCGGCGCGAGGGTCACCGACGCGCCGCCCACCAGTCGAGCAGCTCGCGCCTCGCACGTTCCTCACCCAGCGGCCCTTGATCCATCCGCAGCTCTAGCAAGAAGCGGTAGGCCTCGCCCACCAGTGGACCCGGCCGAACCCCGAGGATGTCCATGATCTGCTGGCCATCGAGATCCGGTCGAATCGCGGCCAGCTCCTCCTCGGCAGCCAGCTCGGAGATACGACGCTCCAGCTCGTCGTAGGTCCGACTCAAACGCTCGGCCTTTCGGCGGTTTCGTGTCGTGCAGTCGGCGCGGGTCAGGACATGCAGCCGATCCAGCAGAGGTCCGGCATCTCGTACGTAGCGACGAACGGCCGAGTCGGTCCACCCGCCCGAGCCGTATCCATGAAAGCGCAAGTGCAGCTCGACAAGCTTGGCCACATCGTCGATGACGCCATTGGGGAAGCGCAGCGTCCGCAACCTCTGCTTCGTCATCTTGGCGCCCACGACGTCGTGGTGGTGGAAGGTCACCGAGCCGTCTGGGGCGAAGCGCCTAGTGCTGGGCTTGCCGATGTCGTGCAGCAAGGAGGCCAACCGAGTGACCAGATCGGCTGTGCCCGGCGGAAGGCGGCTCTCCAATGCAATCGCCTGATCCAATACGGTCAAGGAGTGCTCGTAGACGTCCTTGTGGCGGTGATGCTCGTCCCGTTCGAGCCGCAGCGCGGGCAGTTCGGGCAGCACCTGCCCAGCGAGCCCGGTTTCGACCAGCAGCATCAGTCCGATGCGTGGCTGGTCGGCGAGGACCAGCTTCACCAGCTCGTCTCGCACCCGCTCTGCGGACACGATGGAGATACGGTCGGTCATCGTGCACATCGCCTCAACCAAGCCCGGTGAAACCGTGAAGCCGAGCTGGGCTGCGAAACGAGCCGCTCGCATCATCCGCAGAGGGTCGTCGGTGAAGGACTCCTCGGCTGTCGCCGGAGTTTGGATCACCCTGCCGGCAAGGTCTCGCAATCCTCCGAACGGGTCGAGGAACTGCAGCTCAGGCAAGGACACCGCCATGGCGTTGACGGTGAAGTCACGCCGCCGCAGGTCGCTGATCACGCTGTCTCCGAAGGCGACCGTTGGCTTGCGAGATGTCGGGTCGTACGAGTCGGCCCGGTAGGTGGTGATCTCCATCTGCCACTGACCAGCACGAGCCCCGATGGTGCCGAACTCGCGTCCGACATCCCATCGAGCGTCGACCCAGCCCTCGAGGCAGCGCTC
>Ga0183260_10002047_pt1 | contig 16769 bp, 14 predicted proteins | sample AntDrymUQ4972206_2_FD_129768 | JGI IMG/M metagenome (GOLD analysis project Ga0183260, IMG submission 129768) | Polar desert sand microbial communities from Dry Valleys, Antarctica - metaG UQ497 (22.06) (version 2) (version 2) | ecosystem: Environmental > Terrestrial > Soil > Desert | place...
GAGCCGTTCAACGCCCACGACGAGCAGGCGATGGGCGAGATCGTGGGGCGCTACCGGCTCGATCTGCGCATGGAGACGATCCCCGAGCTGCTCGAGCGGCACGGGCTGCAGCCCCCGGTCTAACCGCGCGTGTTTGTGTCGCCCTACGTCTTAGGAATAGTCTCCGCTCGGCGGGACAACGAGGGGGGTACTTGGCGAAGGTCAGCTTCGAGGGTGTCAGCAAGATCTACCCCGATGGCACGCGGGCCGTCTCGGGCATGGATCTGGGCATCGAGGACGGTGAGTTCATGGTGCTCGTCGGCCCCTCGGGCTGTGGGAAGACGACGGCGCTGCGCATGGTTGCCGGGCTCGAGGACATCTCCGAGGGGGAGCTGCGCATCGGCGAGCGCGTCGTCAACCACATGCCCTCGCGCGACCGCGACATCGCGATGGTGTTCCAGAGCTACGCGCTCTATCCGCATCTGACCGTCTACGAGAACATCGCCTTCGGCCTCCGGCTCAAGAAGGTGTCCAAGGCCGAGATCGACAAGCGGGTGCAGGAGGCCGCGCGGGTGCTCGGGCTGGAGAGCCTTCTCAAGCGCAAGCCGCGCGCCCTCTCCGGAGGTCAGCGCCAGCGCGTCGCCATGGGCCGCGCGATCGTGCGCCAGCCGCAGGTATTCCTCATGGACGAGCCGCTCTCGAATCTCGACGCGAAGCTGCGCGTGCAGACCCGCGCCGAGATCGCGCGGCTCCAGACCGAGCTCGGCGTGACGACGATCTACGTCACGCACGACCAGGTCGAGGCGATGACGATGGGCGACCGTGTCGCGGTCATGCGCAAGGGCGAGCTGCAGCAGGTGGCGCCGCCCCAGGAGCTCTACGACCACCCGGTGAACCTGTTCGTGGGGGGCTTCATCGGCAGTCCGTCGATGAACCTCGTCGAGACGACCCTCGAGCGCAGCAACGGCTCGGTTGCCGCCACGCTCGGCAGCCAGCGTCTCGAGCTGCCTCCCGATCTGCTCGAGGCGCGGCCGGCGCTTCGGGACTACGATCGCCGCTCGCTCGTGCTCGGCATCAGACCGGAAGATCTGGAGGACGCCGAGCTCGCCGCCGACGGCGAGTCGAGCCAGCGCATCAAGGGCCGCATCGAGCTCGTCGAGTCGCTCGGCTCCGAGAAGGTCGTGCACTTCGCGGTCGACGCCAAGCCCGCCGTCACCGACGAGATCCACGAGCTCGCGAGCGACATCGGGGGCGCGGACGCCGGGCGCCAGCTCACCGGCAGCGGCGCGACGCTCGTGGGCCGCTTCGACGCCCACGCGCGCCTCGCGGAGAACGAGGAGCGGGAGGTGCTCGTTGACACGCGGGCGCTGCATTTCTTCGATCCCCAGACGGGGCTCGGCATCTACGACACAGGGTCAACGAAAGGAGCAACTCCATGAAGAAGCACCGATTGCTTGCCGTACTCACGGTGGCGCTCGTGGCGGCGCTTGCCATCGCCGCAGCCGCCGTCGGCGGCAAGGCACCGGCACGCGAGGACCGCGCAGCCGGCGCGAGCAACACGATCAGCGTGACCGCGATCTGGGGCGGCGCCGAGCAGCGCTCGTTCGAGGCCGTGCTCAAGCGCTTCAACGATACGACCACGTACACAGCCAAGTACACCTCGGGCGGCGATCAGCTCCCGACGACGCTCGCAACACAGGTTCGGGGCGGCAACCCGCCCGACATCGCCGTGCTCGGTCAGCCCGGACTCCTGCGCGACTTCGCCCGGAGGAAGGCGCTGAAGCCGATCACCTTCGCCCGGGGTGCGATCAGGGCCAACTTCGCCCCTGACTGGCTCCGCCTCGGCACGGTCAACGGCACCCTGTACGGTCTCTTCTACAAGGGCGCCAACAAGTCGACGATCTGGTACAACGTGCCCGCCTTCCGCTCCGCCGGCGTGACCCCGCCGGCGACGTTCCCGGCGCTCATCCGTGCCGCTCGCACGATCCGGGCCTCCGGCGTCCCGCCCTTCTCGATCGGCGGGGCCGACGGGTGGACGCTCACGGACCTGTTCGAGAACATCTACCTCCGCCAGGCCGGGGGCGCTCTGTACGACCGCCTCGCAGCCCACACGATTCCCTGGACGCATCCCTCGGTGAAGCGGGCGCTGCGCACGATGGCGCAGATCGTCGGCGATCCGCAGAACATCGCCGGCGGGGTGGCCGGCGCCCTGCAGACGGACTTCCCGACCTCGGTCAGCCAGGTCTTCCGGACGCCGCCGCGCGCGGCGATGGTGATCGAGGGGGACTTCGTCGGCGGCGTCATCAGCGACTCGACGCGGGCACGCCCGCGGACGGGCTACAACGTGTTCAACTTCCCCACGATCGGCGGCCGCCAGGCGGTCGTCGGCGGCGGTGACGTCGTCGTCATGTTCAGGGACACGCCGGCCGCCCGCGCGCTGATTCGCTTCCTCGCCAGCCCGCAGGCGGCGGCGATCTGGGCGCGGCGGGGCGGCTACGCATCGCCGAACCGGCGCCTCTCGGCCGGGACCTACCCGGATGCGATCACCCGCACGACGGCGAGCGCGCTCGCGCGGGCGCGGACGTTCCGGTTCGACCTCTCCGACCTCCAGCCCTCTGCCTTCGGCGGAACGGTCGGACAGGGGCTCTTCAAGCTGTTCCAGGACTTCGTGCGCACCCCGACGGACGTCGACGGCATCGCGCGGAAGATGGAGCAGGCGGCGGCGCGCGCCTACAAGGGGTAGTCGCATCGGCGTCGGCAGCGTGACGGCGGAGCCCCCGGCAACGGGGGCTCCGCCCACAGCGGGCTCCTCGAGGGGACGCGGGTACTGGACGACGCTCGCGTTCCTCGCGCCCGCGCTGATCCTGCTCGGCGTCTGGATGGTCTACCCGATCGTGTACACGATCGGGCGGAGCTTCTTCGACCGCTCGGGCGACCGCTTGATCTGGTTCGACAACTACGAGGAGCTCTTCACGAGCGACATCCTCGTCACCGCGATCAAGAACAACGCCCTCTGGGTCGCGGTCGTGCCCGCGCTCGTGACCGCAATCGGGCTGATCTTCGCCGTGCTCACCGAGCGCGTGAGCTGGTCGGTGGCCTTCAAGACCGCCGTCTTCATGCCGATGGCGATCTCGCTCTTCGCGGCCGGGGTGATCTGGCGGATCATGGATCAGCAGGACCCCGACCGAGGCGCGCTCAACGCCGGCATCGCGATCGTGAAGGACGCGGTCGACCCGCCGGGGCAGCTCTCCGACGCCTTTCCCTCGACCGAGGGGCTCACGGGCACGGCGCAACAGGGTCTCGTCCTGCGCACGCCGGTCCGGGCTGGACAGGTCGTGCCCCTGGGCCTGACCGGCATCCCGCCCGAGGAGGTACCGGAGGGCGGCGTTCAGGCAGTCCGGCCCGAGGCACTCGCGGGCGGCATCACGGGCGTCGTGTGGCGGGACTTCAAGCCCGGCGGCGGTGTTCCGGGGAGGGTCGAGGCGCAGGAGCTTGGGCTCCCGGGGGTGACGGTGGAGCTCCGCGACCCGGGCGGGCGCGCCGTCGACTCGACGACGACCGAGCCGGACGGCACCTTCCGCTTCGAGGAGGTCGCCGACGGCGAGCTCCGGGCCGCGATCGGCGCCCAGACCTTCGCCAAGCCGTACGGAGGTGTGAGCTGGCTCGGGCCGAGCCTCATCACGCCGGCGATCATGATCGCCTACATCTGGGTCTGGGCCGGTTTCGCCATGGTCGTGATCGCGGCAGGCCTGGCGGCCATCCCACGCGACACGCTCGAGGCGGCGCGCACCGACGGCGCGACCGAGTGGCAGGTGTTCCGCCGCATCACCGTGCCGCTGCTCGCGCCCGTGCTCAGCGTCGTCTTCATCACCATGCTGATCAACGTGCTGAAGGTGTTCGACGTCGTGCTCTCGGTTGCCCCGGGCTCCGTGCAGGACGACGCCAACGTGATCGCGCTCGCCATGTGGCGCACCTCGTTCGGCGGTGTCGACGACTTCGGGCTCGGATCCGCTATCGCCGTCTTCCTCTTCCTGCTCGTTATCCCCGTCCTCGTTCTCAACATCCGGCGCTTCCGGAGGGAGGTCTGATGGCCACAGCCGCCGTGCGGAGGCCGAACGTCGTCGTGCGAGAGGGCGCCGCGCCGCGCATCCTCCGCGTGCTCGGCAAGGCGCCGGTGACCATGCTGCTCGTGGTCGTCGGCCTGCTCTGGCTCGTGCCGACGCTCGGGCTCTTCCTGACCTCGCTGCTCACGCCGGCCGACTTCAACGAGCGCGGCTGGTGGCAGGTCTTCTCCAAGCCGAGCATGACCACCTTCGACAACTACCGCGCGCTCTTCGACAACGCGGCCATCACCGACTCGCTGCTCACGACCGCCTACATCGCCGTCGGCTCGACCGTGCTGCCGATCATGGTCGCGGCGCTTGCCGGCTACGCCTTCGCCTGGCTCGAGTTCCCGGGCCGCGACTGGCTCTTCATCGGGGTGATCGCGCTGCTCGTCGTGCCGCTCCAGATGGCGTTGATCCCGATCTTCTCGCTCTACAACACGCTCGGCATGTTCGACACCGTGATCGGGCTCGTCCTCTTCCACACGGCGTTCGGGCTGCCGTTCGCGATCTTCCTGCTGCGGAACTTCTTTATTGGGATCCCGAAGGAGCTGCTCGAGGCGGCCCGCATCGACGGCGCCTCGGAGATCCGCATCTTCGTCCGCCTCATTCTCCCGCTCGGTCTGCCCGCGATCGCGTCGCTCGCCATCTTCCAGTTCCTGTGGACATGGAACGACCTGATCGTGGCCCTGACCTTCGCGCGCGAGACCCAGCCGATCACCGTTGCGATCTTCTCGCAGCTCCGGCAGTTCGGCTCGAACATCGAGCTGATCGCGCCTGCCTCGTTCGTCTCGATCGCGATCCCGCTCGCCGTCTTCTTCGCCTTCCAGCGCTACTTCGTGCAGGGCCTCCTCGCCGGGTCGGTCAAATGAGGCCCGCCGACGGGCTCGTGCGCCGCCACCCCTGGCTGAACGTCGCCTTCTTCCTCGTGGTGGCGGTCATGCTCTTCCACCAGAGCGAGCACGCGGCCCAGATCGTGCAGAAGGACCTCCGCGGCGACGCCTGTCCGAACGACTGCCGCGGCCTGCTCGGCTTCGCCTTCGACGTGGAGTGGGTGCACGCCGCCTACAACCACTCGATCCTGGTGCTGCTCGTCGGGCTCTTCCTCGCCTACCGGATGTGGCGGCCGGCCTGGCGACGCGCGCGGCCGTGGGCGTGGGCGGTGCTCGCGCTCGGCGTCTTCGTGCTCCAGGGCTACCACGTGGTCGAGCACACGGTGAAGCTCGACCAGTGGTTCGCGAACGGCCACAGGTCGCCGACTCCGGGCCTCCTGGGACAGCCGCTGCCGATGGCCGAGGGGGTCAACTTCAGCCTCATCGAGCTGCACTTCGTGATCAACACGCTCGTCCTGCTGTGCGTGCTCGCGGGCTACCTCGGCTTCGGCTTCCATCGCCATATCTGGGTCGACAGGCCGCGGCTCGGCCTCGCGCTCGCGGGCGCCACGGTCGGGCTCTTCCTGCTCATCCTCGGGATCGGGTTCAGCTTCCGCCCGCCGACGGAGCACCTGGCGGCCGGCGTGCACAGGGGGCCGCTCGTGCTCGATCGAGCGCAGACGCTCGTCGGCGAGCCGGGAGCGGTCGTCCAGGGCGGTATCCGGGTGCTGGCCGACAACGTGACGGTGCACGGCGTCGAGGTGCGCGGGGGCGAGTACGGGATCGAGGTCGATGGCGCCGAGAACGTGGTGCTCGAGGACGTGACCGTCTCGGGCTCCAGTCTCGACGGGATCCACGTCCGGCGCGGCAGCGTGATCATCCGCGACTGTGCGATCGGAGCCCTCTCGAGTCCCTACGCGCAGGGCATCGACATCTCGTTCGGAGGCGACAAGCCGATGAGCCACGTGCGCCGATGCAGCATTCTCGGCGGACTGGAGGGGATCGTCACCCACTTCGCCAACGTCAGCATCGTGGGGAACCGGGTCAGCAAGACGAGTCTGCGTGGGATCACGATGACCGAGATGTCGATGGGGGCGATCGAGCGCAACGACGTGCAAGGCGGCCTCGGCGTCGGCATCTTCTGCGGCGACTACTCGCACTGCAGCATCACGCGCAACACCGTGCGCGACACGCGCTCCGACGCGCCCTCGGGCGATCGGTCGCGGATGGGTGTCGGGATCTCCTCCCACTACGGCGCGGTGGCGCGGGTCGGGTCGAACACGGTCTCGACGAGCCCCGGCGGGGTGGAGGCGTTCATCGGCGCCCGCATCGTCCGGGACTGACAAGCCGTGCGCGCGAATCTCTTCGAGCCGGAAGGCCGACGTTGCGCACGGCGGACGGCTCGCGCGAGCTCGCGGTAGGGGAGGTTGTCGCGTGCCCGACCGGTCCTTAGCGGCGCCCACCGCGTGGAGAACACGAGCGGCGAGCCCGCCGGGTGCTGATCATCAACCGTCGGGGCTCGCCGGCGATCTCGTCCTCAACACCCGCGGCACGCCCCCATGGCGGGAGGACGCGCGGGCGTGGCGAGGGAGCGCTCTCGGGCACGCCGGACCGGTGGGAACGTCCAGCCGACGTAGCTGATTAGCCTCTCGCTTAGTCGAGTGAGACAGATCTGATGCTAGTCTCCCCCAATGGTGAGCGGAGACCTGCTGCACGAAGCACGACTGCGGGCCGGACTGACGCAGGCTGAGTTGGCGAAGAGGGCGGGTACACCGCGGTCGCAGATAAGCCGCTACGAGCGCGCCGATGTGCTGCCCAGCCTGGAGACGCTCCGTCGTCTGATCCGGTCTTGCGGCCTCGATCTCAGCTTCCGTCTCTTCAACGCCGACCTGGAGGAGCATGACGCGACGCTGATCGCACAGGTGCAGTCACTGACTGCGGAGGAGCGGGTCGATCGGGCCGTTCGGGCGGTGAAGCACGTCTACAGGCGTGAGTAGGGCCGCGAACGTCGCCGACTTCGAGCCCGGTCAGATCCTGCGAGCGCTCGAGGCTCACCATGTCCAGTACGTCGTCATCGGCGCGATCGCCGCGATCGCGGCAGGGGCGCCGATCCTGACCACCGACCTCGACGTGACACCGGCACGCTCGCGCGAGAATCTCGAAAGCCTCGCGCTTGCGTTGCGCGATCTCGACGCGAAGTTGCGAAGCGTAAGCGCTCCCGCAGGTGTGCCGTTCCCGATCGAGGCTGAGATGCTCGCGACTGCCGACAGCTGGACGCTGAGCACGCGCGCCGGCGATGTAGACCTGATGTTCCTACCCGCAGGCACGCAGGGATACGACGATCTCCGCAGAGGCGCGCGCCGGGAGCGGATCGCCGGCGTGGTTGTGAGCGTCGCCGCCCTCGCAGATGTGATCCGGTCCAAGGAGGCGGCCAACCGCGAGAAGGACAGCATGCAACTACCGATACTGCGCAGGACACTGGAGCAGACCCGCGTGCGAGGACGCGAACACCATTCTGCGACCTGACGCCGACGTTTGGTGCGCGCTGTTCGATCTTGAGACCTGACGCCGACGTTTGGTGCGTGCGTGCGCTTCCGGCAAGCTGGGGCCATGCCTTGCTCGATCTGCGAGACGTGCGGTACGCAGTTCGCCGAGACCGTCGAGCCGCCACCTTGCTGCCCCGTCTGCGAGGACGAGCGGCAGTACGTCGGCTGGCAGGGGCAGCGCTGGACGACACTCGAGGAGCTGCGCGCCGGCCGCCGGACCGTCCTGCGCGAGGAGGAGCCGGGGCTGCTCGGCATCGGCACGGAGCCGTCCTTCGCCATCGGCCAGCGCGCCCTGCTCGTGCAGACGCCGGCCGGGAACGTGCTCTGGGACTGCATCTCGCTCCTCGACGAGCGGGCGGTCGCGCGCGTGACCGAGCTCGGCGGCATCGCGGCCATCGCCATCTCGCACCCGCACTACTACTCCTCGATGGTCGAGTGGAGCCGCGCCTTCGACGACGCGCCGATCCTCCTCCACGCTGCCGACCGCGAGTGGATCATGCGGCCCGACCCGTGCATCGAGCTGTGGGAGGGAGAGACGCGCGAGCTCCCCGGGGGCCTCTCCCTCATCCGCTGCGGCGGCCACTTCGCCGGCGCCACGGTGCTGCACTGGCCCGGCGGCTGCGAGGGCCGCGGCGCGCTCCTCGCCGGAGACGTGATCCAGGTTGTCTCCGACCGGCGCTGGGTGAGCTTCATGTACAGCTATCCGAACCTGATCCCGCTCGCTCCGGGCACCGTGCACCGGGTCGTCGCGGCGGTGGAGCCGTACGCCTTCGACCGCATCTACGGCGCCTGGTTCGACCGCGTGGTCGAGTCCGAGGCGAAGGCCGTTGTGGCACGTTCGGCGGAGCGCTACGAGCGCGCCGTCACGCGCTGACGAAGCCCTCGAGCGCAGCCTCCACGAGCCGCGGCAGCGTCCCCAGGTTGTAGCCGCCCTCGAGCACCGCGGCCACGCGCGGGGCCAGGGCGGCGCTGCGCCGGGCGAGCTCGCGGAAACCGTCCTCGCTCACGCGGGCGTCCGCAAGCGGATCCTCGCTGTGCGCGTCGAAGCCGGCCGAGACGAGCACGAGTTCGGGATCGAAGCTGCGCACGCGGGGCTCCACCGCCCGGGCGAATGCCTCCGCGTACTCGGCGTCGCCGGCACCGCTTGGCAACGGCACGTTCAGCACCGTGTCGCCTTGATCCTCCGGGCCGCCGCTGCCGGGATAGAAGGGCCAGCGGTGCAGCGAGACGAAGAGGATGCCGGGATCGTCCGCCACGATCGCCTGCGTGCCGTTGCCGTGGTGGACGTCCCAGTCGAGGATCGCGAGGCGCTCGATCCCGAGCTCCTGCTGCGCGTGCCGGGCGGCGACGGCGACGTTGCCGAAGAGGCAGAAACCCATCGCGCGGCCCGGCAGCGCGTGGTGCCCGGGCGGGCGAACGAGCGCAAACGCGCTGCGCTCGACGGCCTCGATTGCCGTTCCGGCGGCATGGCGGGCAGCCTCCCAGCTGGTCTGTGAGCACAGAGTGTCCCCGTCGAGCCACATCGCCGCCCGAGTGCTGCGCACCTGCTCGACGTGTGCGGGGGTGTGGCAGTGCTCGAGCTCCTCGGGCGTGGCGAGCCGCCCGGATTGCAAAAAGGGAATCGCCCCCTGGAGCACGGCGAGGCGCTCCTGCGACTCCGGATGCTGACCGGTGGGATGGAGCTGCGAGAAGGACGCGTGGCTGAGGGCGTCCACTACGGGAGCGCCGCGAGCCGGTCGGCGAGCGCGTTCAGCCCCAGCTCGCGTGCGAAGGAGGACGCCCCCACCCCCCCGGGGGAGTGCCCTTGGAGAGAGGGGAGGGGGGCGGAGGCGTCGAGCGTGGCTATTCGCCGCATGAGTCGCAGCTCCTCCGCCTGTGTCGAGAAGCGGCCTGCTGCAAGCGCCGCCTCGAGCGAGCCGTGCTCCCTCAGCACGGCCGCCGCCCGCTTCGGTCCTACGCCGCGGGCGCCGGGGAGGCGGTCCGACGGATCGCCTCGGAGCGCGATGAAGTCCGGCACCTGCGCCGGCTCCACGCCGTAGCGCTCCTGCACCTCGGCAGGCCCGATGCGCACGAGTTCCCCGCCCCCGCGCGCCGGCTGCAGAATCGTCGTCTGCGAGCTGGCGAGCTGGTAGGCGTCCCGGTCGGACGTGGCCACGAGCACGGTGCCGCCGCGACGCTCGCCCTCGGCCGCCACGGCGGCGAGGAAGTCATCCGCCTCGTAGCCCGCACCCTTCGCGGCGGCGAAGCCGATCGCCGTCACGAGCCCGGGCAGGAGCGCGAGCTGCTCGAGCAGGTCGGCGTCGAACTCACGCCCGCTCTGATACGGCGGGAACGCCTCGTGCCGGTAGGTCGGCACCTCGAGGGTGTCCCAGGCCACGACGACGCTCCGCGGCGACTCGCTCTCCCAGAGGCGCAGCAACATGTTGGCGAAGCCGACGAGCGCCCCGGCCGGGCGACCCTCTGCCCGCTTGATCGTCTTCGGCAGGGCGTGGTAGGCGCGGTGGGCAAAGGAGTCGCCGTCGACGACGAGGAGCGGGCCGCTCACAGGGAGGCTTCGAGCTCGCCGATACTGGCCATCAACCGGTCGGTCGCTATCTGGGACGCCTGCCGCGGTTCCATGTCCTGGAGGTCGCCGACGTCGATCGCAGCGCCGTAGGCAACGCGCAGCCGGGGGAGCCGCGCCAGCCGGTCGGTACCCCCGATGGCAGCGGGAACGAGCGGCACACCCGCCTCGAGCGCGATGCGCGCGGCTCCCGTGCGCGGACGGGCCTCGTAGCGCTTGCGCAGCCCTTTCTTGCGCCGCGTGCCCTCCGGGAACATGACCACGATCTCGCCCTCGCGGCAGAACTGCACAGCTGTCTCGATTGCCTCGAGGTCGGCCTGGTCGCGGCGAACCGGAAAGCCGCCCCCCGCCAGGATGAACGGCTTCAGTACCGGGTTGAAGAGCTCCGACTTGGCCATGAAGCGGAGGTGCCGGCGCGGGAAGAGGGGGATCCCGAGCGGCCATGGGTCGAAGTTCGAGTTGTGGTTCGCAGCGAGCACGCAACCCCCCGTCGCGGGCACGTTCTCGGCGCCGCGCGACCGCAGCCGGTAGAGCCCCCGCACGACGGGGAAGCTGGCGGCGCCGATGAAGAGATAGAACGGAGATGGCACGTTCGGGGGAGTATCCCCGCCGGGACCCTTCGCTAAGGTGGCCCGCGTGAGCAAGACCCTGATCATCGCGGAGAAGCCCTCGGTCGGGAGGGACATCGCAGCCGCCCTGCCCGGCACGTTCTCGAAGTCGGAGGGCTACCTCGAGTCCGGCGAGCGCGTGATCACCTGGGCGGTCGGCCACCTCGTCGAGCTCGTCGAGCCCGAGGACTACGACCCTCGCTTCAAGCGTTGGCGCATGGCCGATCTGCCGATCGCCCCCGAGCGCTTCCAGGTGCGCCCACGCGACGGCAAGTCGAAGAAGCAGCTCGACCTGATCCGCAAGCTCCTCAAGCGCGCCGACGTCGAGCTCGTGGTCAACGCCTGCGATGCGGGGCGCGAGGGTGAGCTCATCTTCGCCTACCTCTTCGAGGCCGCCGCCGTCGACAAGCCGGTGCAGCGCCTGTGGCTGAGCTCGATGACCAAGCGCGCGATCCAGGAGGCGTTCGAGCGGCTGCGACCGGGCGACGAGATGGCCTCGCTCGAGCAGGCGGCCCGGTCCCGCTCGGAGGCCGACTGGCTCGTCGGCATGAACGCGACGCGGGCAGCGACCATCCGGCTGCGCTCCGCCTTCGACGGCGCCGTCTCGCTCGGCCGCGTGCAGACCCCTACGCTCGCGCTCGTGGCCCGCCGCGAGGAGGAGATCCGCGCCTTCAAGCCCGAGCCCTACTGGCTCGTGGAGGCGCTCTTCGCCGCGACCGGCGAGCGCGTCTACCGAGGCCGCTACCTCGGTGGCAAGCGCCTGCCCGAGGAGGAGGCGACCGCGGTCGTCGAGGCCGTCCGCGACCGTAGCGGCACGATCACGAAGCTCGAGCGCAAGGAGGAGCGCGAGCGACCGCAGCTCCTCTACGACCTCACCACCCTCCAGCGGAACGCGAACACGCAGTACGGCTTCTCGGCTCGGCGCACGCTCTCCGCCGCCCAGAAACTCTACGAGGAGCACAAGGCGCTCACCTACCCGCGCACGAGCTCGCGCTTCCTGTCGGGAGACCTCGTGGAGGACATCCGCCCGACCGCGGCACTCGTGGGCGGCAATCGCGAGTACGCGAAGGCGGCGCAGTACGTGGCCGGTCTCCGCGAGCTGCCGCTCGGGCGGGTCGTGAACGATGCGAAGGTGACCGACCACCACGCGATCATCCCGACGAAGGCCGAGCACGACCTCGGCCGCATGGGCGAGGACGAGCGCAAGGTGTACGACCTCGTCGCCCGCCGCTTCCTCGCCATCTTCCACCCCGAGGCCGTCTACGAGCGCACGCGGGTCGAGACGACGGTCTCCGAGCGCGTCTTCCGCACGAGCGGCCGTGTGCTGGTCGAGGCCGGCTGGAAGAGCGTCTACGGCGAGGAGGTGCGCGCCGCCGACGCGCCCGCCGAAGACGACTCGGGCGGCGACCAGCTGCTGCCACGCCTCGAGCAGAGCGAGGCCGTGGACACGCGCTCGGTCGAGTCGCTCGCCAAGGAGACCCAGCCGCCGCGGCGCTTCACCGAGGCGTCGCTCCTCGCCGCGATGGAGACGGCGGGCAAGGACATCGAGGACAGCGAACTGCGCGAGGCGATGAAGGAGTCGGGTATCGGCACGCCGGCGACGCGCGCCGCAATCATCGAGCGCCTGCTCACGGTCGGCTACGTCGAGCGGGAGGGGCGCGCGCTGCACGCGACCGAGAAGGGCGTGCAGGTGATCCGGCTGCTGGGCTCCCACGCGCTTACCTCGCCGGAGCTCACCGGAGGATGGGAGCACCGGCTCGGCCAGATCGAGCGTGGCTCCGACAGCCGCCCCGCGTTCATGTCGGACATCGTCAAGTTCACGACCGACACGGTCGCCGAGCTCGAGAAGCTCCAGAGCATCCAGGTGGAGCGGGCGAACCTCGGCCCCTGTCCCGTCTGCGGACGCGACGTGATCGAGAACCGCAAGGGCTACTCCTGCTGGACGAAGGATGACCCGGGTTGCGGTTTCGTGATCTGGAAGCAGAAAGCGGGGAAGACGCTGCCCGCCTCGACCGTCAAGGAGCTGATGGCCACCAAACGCACCGAGAAGGCCGTCACGGGCTTCCGTGGTCGCTCGGGCAGGAGCTTCAGCGCAAAGCTCTCGCTCGCCCAGAACGAGGAGGGCAGGTGGCGGGTCGACTTCGACGAGGAATGGGCCAGGGAGCCACGCGAGCCCACCCCGGCAGTGGAGCAGAACGGCGAGCAGCCCGCAGCCGCGAAGGCGAAGGCGAAGCCGAAGGCGAATGGCGGCCGGCGCCGGCGCTCCGCACGGGTGCCGTCCGCCGAGTAGTTCAGGCTGTCCTTCGCCGGGCACGTCGAGGGTGGAATACGAAGCGGAGGGGAGTCGTTGAGCGTGTGGGGAGGACCAGCGTGACGCCCAGCGTCTTAACGCTGGCACAACGAGGAAACACCCTCTAGAGTGAGAAGGTTTGGAAGACCCCAACCGATGTAGGCATTGAAAGGACGTAGAGGTTTTTGACGCCGAATCAGCTTCATGACCTGCTTGACACCGATGGCGCGAAGGCCCTCGTCGAGGGGGCCGAGGAGCGCGGCTACCTCGAGCCGACCGAGCTCGAGGCGTTCTCGCTCGAGCACGACCTGAACGAGGTCGACGTCGAGGAGCTCACGCGCGAGCTCGAACGGATTGGCCTCGAGGTGCGCGAGCCGGCCAAGTCCGCCGAGGAGGAGAAGGCGGCAGAGCCCGCTCCCGTAGTTGAGACCCACGCGCTCTCCGGCTCGGCCGACAGCCTGCAGCTGTTCCTGGCCGACGTCGGGCGCCACAAGCTCCTGACCGCGGCGGAGGAGGTCTACCTCGCCAAGGCGATCGAGCGCGGGGATCCCACCGCGAAGCGGCGCATGATCGAGTCGAACCTGCGCCTCGTCGTGTCGATCGCCAAGGGCTACCGCGGCCTCGGCGTGCCGTTCCTCGATCTGATCCAGGAGGGCACGCTCGGCCTGAACCGTGCGGTCGAGAAGTTCGACTGGCGGCGCGGCTACAAGTTCTCGACATATGCGACGTGGTGGATTCGCCAGTCGGTCCAGCGCGCCGTGGCGAATCACGCTCGCACGATCCGCGTGCCGGTGCACGTTGTCGAGCGGCAGCAGAAGCTGTCGCGGGCGGCCCGCCGGCTCGAGGTCGAGCTCGGCCGCGAGGCGACGAAGCTGGAGCTCGCAGAGGCCACCGGACTGCCGATCCAGCACGTCGACGAGGCGCTCGGCGCTGCGCAGGCGTCCGTGTCGCTGAACCAGACGGTGGGCGCGGACGACGAGGGCGAGCTCGGCGATCTCTTCGCCGACCGCGAGGCCGCTGATCCGTTCGACGAGGCCGAGGAGTCGCTGCGCCGCCAGGGTGTGCGGCGGGCGCTCGACGCCCTGCCCGAGCGCGAGCGGCGTATCCTCGAGCTGCGTTTCGGCTTCGAGGGCGACCCGTGGACGCTCGAGGCGATCGGGCACGAGCTCGATCTCACGCGCGAGCGCGTCCGCCAGCTCGAGGGTCAGGCCATCGCGCGCCTGGCCGCGCTGCGCGATCTCGCCTCGCTCGCTGCTTAACCTCTGCGAACCTGAGAGCCGGCGGGAATGCTCCCGCCGGCTCTTCTTCTTGAGCTTCGTCGCCCCCGACTGAGATACTGCGGCTCTTGGCGACGAAAGGAGAGAGCGTGGGGCGCATGTCCTTCAGGATTCTGCTGGCACTCGCCGCGCTGCTGCTTGCGGTTGGGGCAGCAGGATGCGGCGGAGACGACGAGGGGAGTGGAGGGGGCGACGGCGGCGGTACGCTCGTCTTCGGGACCTCCGCAGACCCGGTCGTCCTCGACGGCTCCCTCGTCTCCGACGGCGAGTCGCTGCGTGTGATCGACCAAATCTACGAGACCCTCGTCTCTCTCAAGGCGGGCACCACCGAGCTCGAGCCGGGCCTCGCCGAGAGCTGGGAGATCAGCGAGGATGGGCTTTCCTACACCTTCAAGCTGCGCGAGGGTGTGGAGTTCCACGACGGCGAGCCGTTCAACGCGGAGGCCGTCTGCACGAACTTCGACCGTTGGTACAATTTCAAGGGCTCGTTCCAGAACTCGAGCGCGTCCTACTACTGGCAGACCGTCTTCGGCGGCTTCAAGACGCCGGAGGAGGGCAGCCCCGACGAGTCGTTCTACGAGAGCTGCGAGGCGACCGACGAGAACACCGTCGTCCTCAAGCTGTCGAAGCCGTCTTCGTCGATCCTCGGTGCGCTCTCGCTCGCGGCCTTCTCGATCGCGAGCCCCAAGGCGCTGGAGGAGTTCGGCGCCGACGAGGGACGCGTCGACGAGGAGGGCGTCTTCCAGCCCACCGGCACCTTCGGCACCGAGCACCCGATCGGGACGGGCCCGTTCAAGTTCGAGTCGTGGGAGCGCGGCGATCGACTGGTGCTGAGCCGAAACGACGACTACTACGGTGAGAAGGCCACGCTCGAGCAGGTCATCTTCAGGCCGATCGACGACAACGCAGCGCGCCTCCAGGCGCTGCAGTCCGGCGAGATCCAGGGCTTCGACCTCGTCGAACCGCAGGACATCGAGACGATCGAGGGCGACGAGAACCTCCAGGTGCTCGACCGGCCGGCCTTCAACGTCGGCTACGTCGGCTTCAACCAGGCCATCAAGCCCCTCGACAACATCAAGGTGCGCCAGGCGATCGCCTACGGCCTCAACCGCCAGGAGGTCGTGGACGAGTTCTACGCCGGCCGCGGCGAGGTGGCGAAGCAGTTCCTGCCGCCCGAGGTGACCGGCTATGCCCCGGAGGTGACCGAGTACGAGTTCGACCCCGCGCGGTCGCGCAAGCTCCTCGAGGAGGCCGGCCTGAAGCCGCCCGTGAAGATCACGTTCTGGTACCCGAGCGACGTCTCGCGTCCGTACATGCCCGACCCGAAGCGGAACTTCGAGGCCTTCTCGGCAAGCCTGAAGGAGGCCGGTTTCCAGATCGTGCCGAAGACGGCGCCGTGGAGCCCGGACTACCTCGGACAGGTCGACGAGGGCAAGGCGCAGGTCTACCTACTGGGCTGGACGGGCGACTTCGGCGACCCGGACAACTTCATCGGCACGTTCTTCCAGACGCCGCAGAAGGCCTGGGGCTTCGAGAACAAGGAGATCTTCGACAAGCTGGACGCGGCCGAAGCGGAGACTGACCTCGACGCGCGTGAGGGTCTCTACCAGGATGCGAACCGGCTGATCATGAACTTCCTGCCGGGCGTCCCGTACGTCCACACGAAGCCCGCGCTCGCTTTCCAGGCCGACGTGCAGGGCTACGAGCCGAGCCCGGTATCGCTCGAGTCGTTCGCCACGGTCACGCTCGGCGGCGAGGGCGGCGAGGAGTAACAGGCTGAAGAGTCAGAGCCGGCGGACGGCGGCGCGCTAGAAGATGCTGCGTTTCGTCGTCCGCCGGCTGCTGCTGCTCGTCCCGATACTGCTCGGGCTCTCGATCCTCGTCTTCCTCTGGATCAGGGCTCTGCCGGGAGGGCCGGCCCAGGCGCTCCTCGGTGAGCGCTCGACGCCCGAGGCGGTGGCGCAGATCGAGCGTCAGTACGGCCTCAACCAGCCGGTGCACGTCCAGTACTGGCGCTTCCTGAAGAAGTCGGCCCGCTTCGACTTCGGCGACTCGACGACGACCCGGCGGCCCGTCACCGAGGAGCTCGGCAACCGCTTCCCGGCGACGGTCGAGCTCGCGCTCGCGGCGATGCTCTTCTCGGTCGTGATCGGCGTCCCGCTCGGCTTCATCGCGGCCAAGCGCTACGGCACCGCCGTCGACCACGCGAGCCTGATCGCCTCGTTGCTCGGCGTCTCCATCCCGATCTTCTTCCTCGCCATCCTGCTCAAGTACATCTTCGCGGTGGAGCTCGGGCTCTTACCCACCGTGGGCCGCCTGTCGGTGCTGATCGATCTCGAGCACCCGACGGGCTTCTACCTCCTCGACGCTCTGATCGCCGCCGACGTCGAGGCGCTGTGGGACGCGATCAAGCACCTGATCCTGCCCGCCATCGCGCTCGGCTCGATTCCGCTCGCGATCATCGCGCGCATCACGCGGGCGGCCGTGCTCGACGTCCAGAACGAGGACTACGTGCGCACGGCGCGCGCGAA
>Ga0183260_10002048_pt1 | contig 16760 bp, 14 predicted proteins | sample AntDrymUQ4972206_2_FD_129768 | JGI IMG/M metagenome (GOLD analysis project Ga0183260, IMG submission 129768) | Polar desert sand microbial communities from Dry Valleys, Antarctica - metaG UQ497 (22.06) (version 2) (version 2) | ecosystem: Environmental > Terrestrial > Soil > Desert | place...
ACGTTCGTCGCCATCGACGAGGATGGCCGGCCGGCTGAGGTGCCGAGACTCATTCCCGAGACGGACGACGAATGGCGGCGCCACGAGGCGGCTAAGGAAAGACGCCGACGCCGTCTCGAGGAAAGAGTGTTGGAACGGTCGACCGCATCCAAGGGTTGACCGCGGGCGCTCGACCCGGCACCGTTCGGCCATGCGCACACGATTCAGCGTTGATGACGCGAACAGCATGCTCCCACTCGTGCGTCGCATTGCGACCGACGTCGTGCGCGACTACGGAAGGTGGCAGGAAAAGGTGAGGGAGTTCGAGGAGGCGGCGGTCAATCGTACGATCGACACTCCCGACGAGAACGCTGATCGCCTCGAGCGCGAAGCTCAGCAGCTCGCCCGCGACATCGACGGATACATCGCGGAGATCACCGGGCTCGGCGTGCAGATGAAAGGGTTCGACACCGGGCTGGTCGATTTTCCCGCCGAGCTGGACGGGAGACCGGTCCTGCTCTGCTGGAAACTCGGTGAAGAGTCGGTGCGGTACTGGCACGAAGAAGACGCTGGATTCATCGGGCGGCGACTGCTGCCTGCTTCATAGGGAGACAGGGAATGGCGAAGGGCCGGGGGGGCGCGATGCGCGGGTTCAAAGGTCCGGACGGCACCAGCTGGGGCGTCGAAGTGAAGATGCCTACCGCGAGCAACTCGATGGTTGTGTTCCATCATCCAGGAAGTCGTTCGTCGCGGCTCGACCGGTATGCATGGCATCACTGGCACGGACCCGAAGCAAGGAGCGTAACGTCGCGCGTACTGCCGGAGACCGTTATGAAAACGCTTGGCGACGATGCGCTGGAGCTGCTGTTCCGCAGATCGATGCCAATCTCCGCGGGGAAGAGCCCGCTTAGCGGACAGCGCGCAATGTCCACCGCGACGGGTAAAGCTGACGGCGACATGGAGCCGCGGGACTAGAAAATGTTGTCAGAACGGACTCCCGACCGGACACCGCGAGCTGTCGAGCTTCTTCTCGGCGTCGCGCTGCATCTGCTTCTCATCGTCGCGGTTGCGCAGGCGTGGATGATTTCATGGCCCGGAAGAATGTGGCTCACGGGGGGTGCACTGCTCGCTATCGGGTTGTCGGTCGCCCTTTGGAGGGGCCCGCGCAACGCTACCCTCCTGGTTGGCTGCGTGGCCGTTGCCGGATTGTTCGTTCTTCCCGCCCTGCGCTATGGGTCGAGCGCGGCTGGACTGCGGATCGGCGGGCTGCCTTTTGGAGTCGCGAGCGGGGGCCTGATCGTCGTTGCCCTGATGATTTCCGCCTGGCAGTTCTGGAGAATGGCATCCTCTCCACGCGTGCCGTACTGGCTCCGCTTCGTTCCTGTGGGACTCGTGCTGTATGCGATTGGACTGATCGTTCCTGGACTGCTGCGGGGCGGATCAGTCGCCGATGCGATGTCTGCGGACGGCCGGTTGCCGTACTGGATTTCCGGACCGTACATCGGCGGCGCCATTCTTCTCCCCCTGGCAGTGCTGACCGCGATTGCCAGTCTGGGGATCGCGGCGGCGCGGCGGCGGAACGGTTTGGCGGCGCTTGGTGCAATCGCCATGTTACTGATGACCGGCGCTCTGCTTAGCGGCCTGGAGCTGACCCGCCAGGGCCGGCCGAATCTGGCGCAGTTTTTGGTACCAGTCCGATGACCAGCGCTGCGGTTCGGCTTTCAGGAACTACGCAGATACTTTGTGGCTGAGCCGTAGACCGCGTCGCATGTTCCTTTCCGACCCAACCCCCGTGTTACCCTCCGCGTGCTCCGTGTTGAAAAAGCTTTTTTAGAGCATACCAGCTAATTCGTGAAGAATTCTCTTATCTGCATGCTGAATCACCAGGCAATTCCGTAATCCTCGCCATAGTTGCTCGACGCGCCCCAGAACGTTCCGTGCTTGCGGTCAAAAAGAATGGCGTTGATCGGACCCGACGTCAGCCGCTCGAACTGCAGCGTGTAACCCATTCTCTGCAGGTCCGCGCGGACGCTGTCGGCAGTTGACGATGCGAGCAGCATGTGGCCGGGCCGTGATTCGTGCGCCCCGAACGACGAGCGCATCTGAAAGCTGTTGATGTTCGGAGCTTCGGCCGCTGCCTGCGGCGTCATCCCGAATTCCACCACGTTGAGAAAGAATTGCAGCAGATTCTGATCCTGTGAGTCGCCCCCCTGGACGGCAAACGACAGGTACGGGAGCCCATCCTTTAGCGCCAACGTTGGCGTGAGAGTGACGCGTGGTCTCTGGCCTGGCTGCATTACGTTGAAAGGCCCATCAGCCGGATCGGTAACGAAGCTCTGCGCGCGCTGGCTGAGTCCCACGCCGGTCCGTCCGGCTACGACAGCCGGCACCCAACCGCCGCTAGGTGTGATGGACACCACCCAACCCTCTTCATCGGCCGCCTCGATCGAGGTCGTGCCGTTGTAGAAGCCGTGGCTGAACGCTGAATCGCTGCGGGCGACGTCTGCCAGATCGATCTTGATGCGAGAGTCGTGCGCCATCGGCTCGCGCACTGGTGACTTGACAGTGTCCGACGCAGGCGGCTTTGCGGCGTCCGATGGGGGGAGCCGGTCCTGCTGCCCGCTCAGCGGCTGGGAGGCGACAGCGCCCCTCACGCTCCAGTCCGCGAGCACGCGCGCAAAGGGATTGACAGCATTCTGGTACGGATACGGATCGCCGGGTTTTATCAAGGAATCATTGCGCGCCCAGTTGATTCCCGCGAAGCGCGCCTTCGCATACTCCTTCGAGAGAAGTCCGCGCGCCGGCTCTTCCGGGGCAAAGTAGGGGTCGCCGTAGTAAAAATCGCGGTCGGCGAAGGCGAGACTCATCGCCTGGTAGATAGTGTGGATGTATCTGGAAGAATTGAATCCCATTCCCTTAAGGTCGGCGTTCTCCAGAATATTGAGGGCCTGGAGCATCGCCGGACCCTGCTGCCAGAAGGGAAGCTTGTAAACCTGGATTCCCTTGTACGTCGTGCTCACTGGCTCCTCGATGCGCACCTTCCAGCCGGCCAGGTCCTGCATCGTGATCAGGCCGCCTTCCTCCTGAACGCCGCGCACGAGCTCCACCGCGATGTCACCCTTGTAGAACCTGTCATACGCGGCGTAGATCGCTTCCTTGCGGCGCTTTCCGCTGCGCAGCGCATCGCGTTCGGCGGCGACGAGCTTGCGAAGTGTCGCGGCGAGATCCTTCTGCACGAACAGCTCGCCTGCACTGGGGGCTTCGCGGGTCGCGCCTGGATGCGTGAGAAAAAGCGTGCTCGAGTATTTCCACTTCTTGATGTGCGCCTTGTCGCGCTCCATCGTGTTTGCCGTCTGCGCCTCGATCGGATATCCGTCGGCCATCTGAATAGCGGGCGCGAGAATATCCGCGAGCGAAAGCTTTCCATACTCAGCGAGCATGGTCAGAAGTCCGCCCGGGGTGCCCGGCGTGATCGCTGCAAGCGGCCCGTACTCGGGGGGATGGCGCATTCCCTTCGACTTGTAGAACGCGGCCGTGGCGCCCGTCGGCGCTACACCGAGGGCGTTGATGCCGATGACTTTCTTCAGCCCTGGATGATAGATGAGCGCCTGCGTTTCGCCGCCCCACGAGAGAACGTCCCACATCGTCGCCCCCGCGGCGAGCATCGCGCACGCCGCATCTACCGCATTGCCTCCCTTCAGAAAAGCCATCGCTCCGGCCGTCGCGCTGAGCGGCTTGCCGGTGATGGCGATCCAGTGCTTTGCATGGAGGGGCGGCTTCGCAGTCCGCTGGGCGGAAAGTGGCAGAGCGGCAAAACACACCGTGAGGGCAAGGGCGCGGAGACTGATTTTCTGCATCAGGATTGGGTGTTCGAGATTCATGCCTTCGCACCAGGGCGCGGCTGCCGGGTTGCCGCGACGCCGAGCCTCGTGCGGCGAGAGTACGCATCTCAATCTGATGAGTGATCGCGGTCGTCGCCATGCCACCGCTCCCACTGTCCGCAATCCGCTGGCAATCGATCCGCGCTTTACGGCTCTCAGGTGGAGGGATACGTTGACCAATGTGAGCATCGCAGGCGACGGAATATCCGGATGACAGGAGAACCGCTGGTTCAGCACGAAGACCGGTACTTCGACGCTGACCCCGCGACGCGCCGCGCTGCGCGCACTATCTACGATGACGTCCGCGATCTTCCACTGGTGTGCCCGCACGGGCACGTCGAGGCCGAGCTGCTTGCCAGTGATGCTCCGTTTCCGGAGCCTACCGCGCTTCTCATTACACCCGACCACTACATCTACAGGATGATGTATTCGCGCGGGGTCCCAATGGAGAGTCTTGGCATACCAGCCCGCGATGGGACCGTGGTCGAGACAGACCCGCGCAGAATCTGGCAGACCTTCGGAGAGAACTACTACCTGTTTCGAGGGACGCCAACCGCCGCGTGGCTCGACTACGAGTTGTTCGAGCTTTTCGGTATTCGAGAAAAACTCGGGGCGGAGAGCGCGGGAAGGATCTACGACCGCATACGCGAAACTCTGAGTACCCCGGAGTACAGGCCGCGTGCTTTGTTCGATCGTTTCAACATCGAAGTGCTCACCACGACCGACAAGGCAACGGATACACTCGGCCAGCACCGCGCTATCCGGTCCTCCGGATGGGGTGGAGTGGTCAATCCGTGCTTCCGTCCGGATGCCGTATTCCGCATCGCGTCGCCGGCGTGGCGGACGGAGATCGAGGAGCTCAGTCTTGCTGCGGGGAGGGATGTCGCTGGCTACTCCGGATTCATCAGCGCAATTGAAGAACGCCGGACTTTTTTCAAATCGATGGGAGCGACCTCGTCGGATCACGCCATTGTCGAACCATTTACGCAGCGACTGTCCGACGGCAGAGCGGAGGAGATTTTTCAGCGCGCACTTCGTGGACAGTCGACATCCGTGGATCAACGTGCGTTCGAAGGCCACATGCTGATGGAATCCGCGCGGATGTCCGCCGAAGACGGGCTCGTGATGCAGATTCACTCCGGTTCCTTCCGTGACCACAATACAAGAGTGCACGAGCGGTTTGGCGCTGATCGCGGCGGCGACATTCCGATGGCCACCGAGTTCACCAGGAACCTTCACGCACTGCTCGCTGCCTACGGCAACGACCCGCGTCTCACGCTCGTGCTTTTTACGCTCGACGAATCGGCGTACTCGCGCGAGCTGGCTCCGCTCGCCGGACACTATCCCGCTGTGCGCCTGGGGCCGGCGTGGTGGTTCAACGATTCGGTCGAGGGAATGACGAGATTCCGCCGCAGCATCACCGAAACCGCGGGCATCTACAATACCGCGGGCTTCAACGATGATACGCGTGCGTTCTGCTCCATTCCTGCCCGCCACGATCTTTCGCGACGGGTGGACGCGAACTGGCTCGGCGGACTGGTCGCGCGGCACACGGTCGATCTTGCGGACGCGCGCAGTATGGCGCGGGCTCTCGCCTATGATCTCGCACGCGAAACATACAAACTCGATTCCGGTTCGGTGAGCCAACGGGAGCGGACTGCTGGAGTCAATCGCACCGAGTCGGCGGCGTGACTACCGGCGTAGAGTCCCCCGGCGGTGCGGTGCGCGTGGCGAAGTCATTGCGGGCGCTCCGCATCAGCGCCGAGGATAACGTCGCCGTTGCCCTGAGTGCGCTCTCTGCGGGAGACTCGGTCGTGGTGGGAAACCGCTCGATCGAGCTTCGTGCAGATGTGCCGGCGGGACACAAGATCGCGCTCGACACGATCGCCGACGGCGACCCTGTCACCAAGTACGGTTTTCCGATCGGCGTCGCGACTGCGTTCATTCAACCGGGCGACTGGATACACTCGCACAACCTCGCAACGGGCCTTTCCGGGTCCGTCGACTACGCGTTCAAGGGATCCTCCCCCCCCACGCCGCGCGCGGGGGCGGCGGGGGCGGTGCCATCCTTCATGGGTTATCGCCGGAGCGACGGACGGACTGGAACCAGAAACGAGATCTGGGTGCTCAATACTGTTGGCTGCGTGAATCACGCCGCGGAGCGCATTGCCCGCATTGCGTCCGAGCGATTCGCCGGAAGTGTCGACGGAGTACACGCGTTCTCGCATCCCTACGGCTGCAGCCAACTGGGCGATGATCTGCGCAATACGCAGCGAATCCTCGCCGGACTCATGCGGCATCCGAACGCGGGCGGTGTGCTCGTCCTCGGGCTGGGGTGCGAGAACAATCAGATGGAATCGCTGCTCGAGGTCGCTGGCGATTTCGACCGCTCACGTTTGCGGGTGTTCAATACTCAGGATGTCATTGACGAGATCGCTGAGGGCGGCGCCGGCGTGGGCGAGCTCGTGGAAAGAATGGCGAGTGACCGCCGCGAGGAATGCCCCGCGTCGGATCTCATTATCGGGCAGAAGTGCGGGGGATCGGATGGATTCAGCGGGATCAGCGCGAATCCCCTCGTCGGCCTGATCGCGGATCGGATAGCGGGCTTTGGCGGGGGAGTACTTCTCACGGAAGTTCCCGAGATGTTCGGAGCCGAACAAGTCCTGCTGGACCGCGCCGCCAGCCGCGAGGTTTTCGACGAGACCGCTCAGATGATCGACCGATTCAAGACGTACTTCACACGACACGGCCAGCCCATCCACGAGAATCCTTCGCCAGGAAACAAGGACGGGGGTCTTACCACTCTCGAGGAAAAATCGCTCGGAGCGATTCAGAAAGGTGGCCGCGCGACGGTCGAGCGCGTTCTGCGCTACGGCGCCCAGGCGACAACGGGCGGGCTCTCGTTGCTCGAGGCGCCAGGCAATGACGCCATCTCGTCAACTGCAATGGTGGCAAGCGGCGCAACGCTGCTTCTCTTCACGACGGGACGGGGAACGCCGCTGGGATTTCCCGCTCCCACGGTCAAGATATCATCAAACAGCGATATCGCCACGAAGAAACCTCACTGGATCGACTTCAATGCGGGAGAGGTACTCGACGGCAAGGCCACCATGGAGAGCCTCGCCGACAACCTCATGACACTCATCCTCGACGTAGCGTCGGGGCGAAAGCAGACCAGAAACGAAGAGCACGGCTATCGCGAGATCGCGATCTGGAAGGAAGGGGTGACACTGTAGATGGCGGCGCTCACGTCCTCCCGCCCCGGCCCCGGCCCCCGCCCGCGCCTGAGCAGGCGCCTGCTGACATCGCCCGACTTCATTCCTCCACCGGCGCTGCATGCTCCCGACCGATCGCTGCTCGACCTGCCCGAGCGTGCGGTCCAGTTCGGCACCGGGGGATTCCTCCGCGGCTTCGTTGATTTCTTTGTCGATGCCGCAAACCGTCAGGGGCGTTTCCTCGGGCGGATCGTCGCGATCAGCTCCACCGGCAGCGTGCGCGATCGATCACTGAACGAGCAGGACGGTTTCTACACGCTCGTCGTGCAGGGTGTCGAGGCGGGACAAGCGAAGCAGGAACACCGGATCATTGCATCCGTGAGTCGAGCGGTTTCCGCACCGAACGACTGGAATTCCGTGCTGCGCCTGGCCCACAATCCGGACTTGGAGCTAGTGTTCTCGAATACCACCGAGGTTGGAATCGCGGCAGATCCTTCCGATTCCGCGTCGTCGTGCCCGCCACGTTCCTTTCCGGGAAAGCTTACGCGTTTTCTCTTCGAGCGCGCACAGCACTTCGATTTCGCCCTGGACAGAGGGGTCGTTGTCGTCCCTTGTGAGCTGATCGAGAACAACGGTGACCGGCTGCGCGAGATCGTGATGGCAGTCAGCGACCAATGGGACCTCGGCGGCGCATTCACCGATTGGCTGGAACGCGCGGTTCCGTTCTGCAACACGCTGGTGGACCGCATCGTGACCGGCGCACCAAATGCGATGCAGCGCGAGGAGCTGGGAAGCTTTCTTGGTTACCGGGACGAGCTGATCACAGTGTGCGAGCCCTATCGCCAGTTTGTGATCGAGGCCGACGAGTCGACGCGCGGGCGCATCGGGTTCGCGAGCTCCGATCCCGCGATTCTCCTGACAACTGACGTCACGCCCTATCGCGAGCGGAAGGTTCGACTCCTCAACGGTGCTCACACCATCCTGGTACCGATCGCGCTCATGTGCGGTTGCAGGACAGTATTCGATGCGGTCCGCGACGACGCCGTCGGCCAGTTCATCCGGCTGGCGATGTTCGACGAGATCGCGCCGACGGTTGACGCCCCCGGTGCCGACGAGTTCGCGGAACATGTGATCGACAGGTTTGCGAATCCTTTCATAGAGCACGTCCTGTCCGACATATCGCTCCACGGCACGACTAAAATGCGCGTTCGGGTCGTTCCGTCGATCGTCGGTTACACGGAGCGCAACGGCCGCTTTCCGCCTTCGCTCACGTTCGGATTCGCTGCATATCTTCTGTTCATGCGCGGAGACCTCTCCATCAGTCGTGCTCGCGATGGACTTCCGGCCCCGCGCGACGACGCCGGTGACAGTGTAAGAGCGGCGTGGGCATCCGTTAGTGGCAGTGGCGATTCCGCACTGAGCGGCTTTGTTCACCAGATCTGCTCCGACATTTCACTGTGGGGAGCAGACCTGTCGCTTCTACCAGGGTTCCATGCCGCGGTGGCGGATGATCTCGCGGCCATCATCCGTGACGGAGCTCGCCGTGCACTCGAGGAGCATCTGGCAGAGCAGCTCAATCCCAGCGTGCCCTCCGCATGACTGACAGTGGAAACGCCGGAATGGACCGCACTCCTGAAACCGTAGCATCGACACCAGAGCCGCTGGCGCTACTGCGTCGGCTGAAGCTTGTTCCGGTAATTGTCATAGACAATCCAGCGGACGCAGCTCCGCTGGCGCGGGCTCTGGAATCCGGCGGACTGCCGTGCGCCGAAGTCACATTTCGAACGCAGCACGCAGCCGCGGCGCTGGAGAGAATTTCGGCTGAATGCCCCGGTGTGCTCGCCGGCGCGGGCACCGTGCTCACACCGCTGCAGGCCGCTGCTGCTCGTAAGGCGGGCGCCCGCTTCATAGTTTCGCCGGGTTTCAGCCCCGCGGTCGTGGACTATTGCCTCGACCAGGGAATCCCTGTATTTCCGGGAGTCGCGACACCTACCGAGATCGAGGCCGCCCTTGCAAAGGGCTTGTCGGTTCTCAAGTTCTTTCCCGCCGAGCAACTCGGAGGAGTCGCGTACCTCAAGGCGATGTCTGCGCCATACGGGCAGGTCGAGTTCATGCCTACTGGCGGGATCTTCCCGGGAAATCTCGCCAGCTATCTGTCATTGCCGCGCGTCGTTGCGTGCGGGGGATCGTGGATGGCCCCTTCGGAGTGGATTGCGGCAAAGCAGTTCGACCGGATTCGCGACGAGGTTTCAACCGCCGTTGCCACCGTATCGCGTATTACAGGAGCAGAAAGGACGTGACGGCAGTGGTGACCTTTGGCGAACTAATGCTTCGGCTCAAACCCCCGGGCTTCGAGCGTCTGCTGCAATCATCGACGATGGAGGCGACCTTCGGCGGAGCCGAGGCAAATGTCGCCGTGTCACTCGCCCAGTACGGACTCGACGTCTCATTCGTTACGGCGCTTCCATCCAATCCGCTCGGTGATGCTGCGGTCAGCGAGATACGAGGTTTCGGCGTCGACACGCGGTTCGTCCGGCGTGGTGGCGACCGGATCGGCATCTATTTCCTCGAGGGCGGCGCGAATCAACGGCCCTCGAAGGTGACGTACGACCGGAGCGGGTCATCCATATCCACGGCACGGCAGGGGGACTTTGACTGGGCCGGAATTTTCGAGGGATCGAGCTGGTTTCACGTCAGCGGAGTCACTCCCGCGATAAGCGCGAGCGCCGCAGCGCTGACGCTGGACGCTGTTCGAGAGGCACGCAGCAGAGGTCTTACAGTTTCGTGTGATTACAACTATCGAAACAATCTCTGGCGATACGGAAAAAAAGCTTCCGAGGTGATGCGCGAGATAGTTCAACAGGTGAACGTCGGTATCGCCAACGAGGAGGACTGCCAGAAGGCCCTTGGCATTGAGACCGATGCCCGAGTGCAAGATGGTGAGCTCGACGCGTGGCGGTACCAGCAGATCGCCGAGCAGGTGCTGGCTGCTTTCCCCAATCTCGACAAGCAGGTGATCACGATGCGGGAGAGCCGAAGCGCCGACCATAACGGCTGGTCAGCCGTGCTGCACAACCGTCGCGAGCTTATCACCAGCAGCACATACGAGATTACCGACATCGTCGATCGCGTTGGCGCGGGAGATTCATTTGCAGCCGGACTGATCTACGGCCTCATCACTTACGACGATGACAGGCAGGCGCTCGAGTTTGCGACAGCGGCCTCGTGCCTCAAGCATTCGATACCAGGCGACTTCAACCGGGTGACTGTGAAGGAAGTCGAAACGCTCGCCAGCGGGGAAGGAAGTGGTCGTGTCCAGCGTTGAACCCTCCGCGGTGAGCGGCATGGCCGAAGGCACGTCAAGCCGGTACCGATGGACGATCTGCGCGCTGCTTTTCTTCGCGACGACGATCAACTACATCGACAGGCAGGTGCTCGGCATACTCGCGCCGACGCTCCAGACCGAGATCGGATGGTCGGAGTCGCAGTACGGTGCGATCGTGTCGTGGTTCACGTTTGCCTACGCACTCGGCTATGTCGGCGCGGGCCGGATGATGGACAAGATCGGAACGCGTCTTGGCTTCGCTATCGCGGTGGTGGTGTGGAGCGTTTCGGCGATGGCGCACGCGCTGGCCAGCAGCGTGGCGGGGTTCAGCGCCGCGCGTTTCGCTCTGGGAATCGGCGAATCGGGAAATTTTCCCGGCTCGCTCAAGACAGTATCGGAATGGTTTCCGGCGCGCGAGCGGGGGCTCGCCACGGGAATATTCAACGCAGGGTCGAACGTCGGCGCGATCATCACGCCACTTATCGTTCCGTGGATCGCGCTCACCTGGGGATGGCGATGGGCCTTTATCATCACCGGATTGCTTGGCTTTATCTGGCTCGCGTTCTGGCTGCCGATGTACAAGCGGCCGCACGAGCATCCGAAGGTCTCGAAGTCCGAGCTCGCGCACATCCACAGCGACCCGACAGAATCGACTGAGCCGGTAAGGTGGTTCAGCCTGTTCGGGTACCGTCAGACATGGGCATTCGCGCTCGGGAAGTTCATGACCGACCCGATCTGGTGGTTCTACCTTTTCTGGCTTCCCAAGTTTCTGGACGCGAGATATGACATCAAGCTCGCGAAGGTCGCGCTGCCGCTGATCGTCATATACCTGCTCGCCGACGTCGGGTCGGTAGGTGGAGGCTGGCTGTCGGGCGCATTGATCAAGCGCGGATGGACGATCAACCGCGCGCGCAAGGTGACGATGCTGATCGCCGCGGTGCTTATAGTGCCAACGATGCTCGCACCCGCGGCCACCAACTTATGGGTTGCGGTCGGGATCGTCGGGCTCGCCGCCGCGTCGCACCAATGGTGGTCCGCGAACCTGTTCACGACAACGACAGACATGTTTCCTCGTCGCGCTGTCGGCTCGGTTGTCGGTATCGGCGGCTTTGCCGGTGCGATGGGTGGTGTACTGTTTCAGCGCATCACGGGGAACGTGCTCGAAGCGAACGGCAACAATTATTCACCAATCTTCGTGGTCTGCGGACTTGCATACGTGTCAGCGCTGCTCGTCATTCATCTGCTGGTCCCGCGGCTGCAACCAGCGAAGATCTAGCGCCATGGTTCGCGGAAGAATTGCCGCTGCCGCAGCGGTTGCCCTGGTATCGCTGAACACTGGTTGCGTCAGTCGAACGGCGGCGACGCCCGCGAACCCCTCGAGTTCGGGTCCCGTCAGTCCCGTGAGTCCGGCGAATACGGCAAATCCGACGAATCCGTCCAGTCCGTCGAATCCGTCCCCCACCCCACCCGCCGAGGCGCTGACCTCCAGGAGTGGCGCGGCACCACTGCTAAGCCGCGCACGCGTCGCTTCTCTGCCCGCGACTCAGCGCACGGCGTGGCTTCAGTACCTCGACCGCTCCGAATCCCAATACGCGCGCGACACTGCATCGATGAACGCAGAGCTTCGATCAATCGGAAGCTCCGCAATGCGCCGGGCACCGTACGGACGCGGATTTCAGGTGACAGCCACGATGACAACGGCGTGGTTCGCCACGGACACCGCCCGCCAGATCGCCGCGAATATCATTTCATTCCAGGCGCCTAATGGGGGATGGTCGAAACATGTCGACGTTACACAGCACCCCAGGCAGAAAGGCGAAAGCTATTTCGCGGAGAGCGAGAAATGGCAGTGGATCTCGACACTCGATAACAACTCCACGACGGAGCAGCTGCGGTTCCTCGGTCTGGCCTACACCGCGCACGCCAACGTCGAATACCGCGCCGCTTTTCTCCGCGGCATGGAGTTTCTGCTGAATTCGCAGTTCCCTAACGGATGCTGGCCGCAGATCTGGCCGCTGGAAGGGAGCTATCACGACGCCGCGACTTTCAACGACGATGCGACGATCAGCGCCGCCAGTTTCCTTCGTGATGTTGCCAGCGGCGCGTATCCGTTTGTTGCGGCATCGGACCGGGAGCGGGCGCGTTTGGCGACGGAAAGAGCGATCGAGTGTCTGCTCGACACCCAGACTGTGGTGGATGGAAGGCTGACGGTCTGGGGACAACAGCACGATCCGATAACGCTAAGGCCGACCGGCGCGCGCAGCTACGAGCTGGCGTCGCTCACCGCTCAGGAAAGCGCAAACATCATCCGGTTTCTCGTACGCACTCCGTCCCCGAATGCGCGCGTCAGCGCGGCCGTTCACTCGGCGGCGGACTGGCTCAAGTCGACGCAGATACATGGTCACACGTACAGTTTTGAGGCCGGGCGGAAAGACGTGCCCGGCGCTGGCCCGCTGTGGGCGCGGATGTACGAGATTGGTACCAACCGCCCTATCTTCAGCGACCGGAACGGCATCAAGCTGTACGACTGGAATCAGCTTGTCGACCGGCGCACTGGTTACGGCTGGTACACGTACGCACCGGTTCTTGCGCTGAGGCAGTACGAGAACTGGGCACGCAAGCATCCGCGACCGGGAATATCTCGGTGAATCCAACGCGTGCGGGAATTCCTACGCGACGCGAGTTCGTCAAACAGCTCGCTATCGGTGCCGGCGGCTTGATTGGTGCCCCCGTTTTTGGTTCCGCCTGCAACGCGTCCGCCGGCCGCAGCAAAGAAGCGATTCAGCGTGCCGAACCAGCAGGATGGGATCTCGTTCCGCGGATAATCGGGCGCATCACCCCGCCGAAATTCCCGAACCGCAACCTCGACATCAGGCGCTATGGTGCGATTGGCGACGGACGCACCGATTGTACCACAGCTTTTCGCAACGCGGTGACCGCCTGCGCCGAGTCAGGGGGCGGGCACGTAATCGTGCCGGAAGGGCGCTTTCTCTCTGGCCCGATTCATCTGGCAAGCGGGGTCGATCTGCATGTGAAAAGAGGGGGGACCATCGCCTTCGTCCGGACTCCCTCCAGTTACCTGCCCGCCGTCCTTACCCGGTTCGAAGGTGTGGAGCTGATGGGATACTCACCGCTCATCTACGCGATCGACTGCGAGAACGTCGCAGTAACCGGGCAAGGAACGCTGGACGGTCAGGCGGACAACAGGCACTGGTGGCCATGGAAAGGAAACACCGCATATGGTTGGAAAACGGGTGACCCCCGGCAGGCCGAAGCCAGACAGCGGCTGTTTCAGATGGCCGAAGACGGAACACCTTCGGGCCGGCGCATATTCGGCGAAGGATCGTATCTGCGTCCGAGCTTCATCCAGCCGTATCGCTGCAGAAATGTCCTCATTGAAGGTGTGACGGTTCTCAATTCGCCGATGTGGGAGATTCACCCGGTTCTCAGCCGGAACGTGACTATCCGGAATGTCACTGTCACCACACATGGCCCTAACAACGATGGGTGCAATCCCGAATCGTGCCGCGACGTCCTGATCGATCGGTGTCACTTCGACACCGGTGACGACTGCATCGCGATCAAGAGCGGGCGCAACGCCGATGGGCGGCGTGTCGCCACGCCCAGCGAAAACATCATCGTTCGCGACTGTGTGATGCGGGACGGCCACGGTGGGGTGACGATCGGCAGCGAGATCTCCGGCGGGGTCCGCAACGTATTCGCAGAGAACTGTCTGATGGACAGCCCCAATCTGGACCGCGCACTGCGGTTCAAGAACAACGCCGCTCGCGGCGGTGTCCTGGAACACATCTACATGCGAAACGTGACCGTCGGCCAGGTTGCCGACGCCGTCCTCTCCATCGATCTGCTCTATGAAGAGGGCGCGAACGGAGCATTCACTCCCGTCGTGCGCGACGTCGAGATGCGGAACGTGACGAGCAGGCAAAGTGCATACGCGCTATATATCCGCGCTCTTGAGCGGTCGACAATCAGTGACATCCGAATCATTGATTGTGCGTTCAGCAATGTCGCCAGGCCCAGTGTGGTGGAGCGCGTCAGCGGACTCGATATTCGAAACACGAGAATCAACGGGAAGCTCGTCGCGTGAAGCTCATGCGTGCAAGACGATCGGGACCATCTATCGCGCGCGATTTCACGGCCGCCACTTTGATCGCCATCGCCCTTGCAGGCGCACAACCGGCAGTTGCAGAAAGCCAGGCGCCCCGGCGGTCATCCGCTTTGCAGCCGCCGTGGTCGCTGCGTTTTTCCGAAGCGGTGATGGCCCGCAATCCCGAGGTTCATCGGCGATGGGACTACACCGCTGGCGTCGTACTTCTTGCCATCCAGCGTGTCGGCGAATCGAGACGTGATCCTCGACTGCTCTCGTATGTCAAGACGAATATGGACCGTTTCGTTCAGCCGGATGGATCGATCGCCGGCTATCGCCCGGACGAGTTCAATCTCGACCACATCGCGCAGGGCAGGCTGCTTTTCCCGCTCTACGCGACAACCAGGGATGGTCGATACCGCAAGGCCGCCATTCGCCTCAGAGACCAGCTGCGCCGGCAGCCCCGCACGAGCGAGGGTGGGTTCTGGCACAAGCAGATCTACCCCCAGCAGATGTGGCTCGACGGATTGTACATGGCTGAGCCGTTCTATGCCGAATTCGCGCGCACGTTCAACGAGCCGGCTGCGTTCGACGACATCGCTCGCCAGTTCCTCCTCGTCGCACGCCACACGCGCGATCCGCGCACGGGATTGATGTATCACGGATGGGATGCGGCGCACGCGCAACGCTGGGCAGACACGGCAACCGGATTGTCCCGGAACTTCTGGGGACGCGCCATCGGGTGGTACATGCTGGGTGCGGTCGAGACGCTGGAGATAATTCCCGCGAACCATCGCGAACGCGCAGCGGTTATGCGCAGTCTTCAGGCTATCGCCGACGCGATCGCGAAAGTGCAGGATCCGGTCACCGGCCTCTGGTGGCAGGTGCTCGACCAGCCCAATCGCACCGGCAATTATCTCGAGGCATCCGCATCCAGCATGTTCGCCTATGCGCTTGCCCGCGGCGCAAGGCTCGGCTACCTCGACGCACGATTTCGTGGAATTGCCGAGAGGGGATTAGACGGGATTGTGCGTGAGCTGGTGAAGGTAGGTGCGGACGGCCACCCTTCGCTCACCAACATTTGCCAGGTCGCGGGTCTTGGGGGCGCACTTCGCAAGGACGGATCCTACAGAGACGGATCATACGCGTATTATGTCAGCGAGCCGATAGTTGCCGACGACTACAAGGGCGTGGGTCCGTTCATCATGGCCGCGCTCGAGCTCGGCAAGTAATGCAGGCGATTGCGGACAGGTTTTCTCTCGACGGTCGGAGAGCGCTCGTCACCGGTGCGAGCCGCGGACTCGGTAAGGCGATGGCAATCGCGCTGGCGGAGGCGGGCGCGGATGTAATTATTGTCAGCTCGCGTCCCGGCGGGTGCGCGGAAACGGCCGCGGCAATCCGCGGATGCGGGCGCGAGGCGTGGGAGCTCGACGCCGACCAGTCCGACCGCGACGCCGTGCTGCGGCTGGCCGATGAAGCGGAGCGCGATGCGGGAAGGGTCGACATTCTCGTCAACAACGCGGGAACCATTCGGCGTGGGCCAGCGACGGAGTATACGATTGAGGACTGGGACCTCGTGCTGCGTACAAACCTGGATTCGGTTTTCATCCTGTCGCAGAGGCTCGGACGTTCCATGGTGGCGCGGGGGCAAGGCAAGATCGTGAACGTCGCGTCGCTGCTTTCGTTCAGCGGCGGAATCACTGTGCCAGCGTACACAGCGAGCAAGCATGCCGTCGCCGGACTAACGAAGGCGCTCGCCAATGAATGGGCGGGCTCGGGCGTGCAGGTGAACGCCATCGCCCCCGGATACTTCAAGACGGACAACACGGAGGCTTTACGCCACGATCCAATCCGGTCGCAGGAGATTCTTTCCCGCATACCGGCTCACCGGTGGGGAGATCCGGCCGACGTCGCCGGAGCGGTGGTCTTTCTTGCCTCCGGAGCGAGCGACTACGTCAATGGTCATCTGCTGGTTGTCGACGGCGGCTGGATGGCCAGATGAAACTAACAACATCCCAAATGACATCATGGTGAGCAGCGCGATGCAATACTTTCCCAACGCAGGTCACGCGAAGACACTGACGACGGAGGAGCTCCGGTCCTGCTTTCTCGTTTCCGACCTGTTTACGCCCGGTGCGGTGAAGCTGCGAGTCATCGACCTCGACCGGGTCGTCCTCGGTGGCGTGGTGCCGGTGCATGGACCTCTCAAGCTTGAAGCACCCGAGGAGTTGCGGGCCGAGTACTTCATGGAG
>Ga0183260_10002050_pt1 | contig 16755 bp, 14 predicted proteins | sample AntDrymUQ4972206_2_FD_129768 | JGI IMG/M metagenome (GOLD analysis project Ga0183260, IMG submission 129768) | Polar desert sand microbial communities from Dry Valleys, Antarctica - metaG UQ497 (22.06) (version 2) (version 2) | ecosystem: Environmental > Terrestrial > Soil > Desert | place...
TCTTCCCGAGCCTGTGCAAAGCTCGTATCTCTCCACACCAAATGCCCACAGCGCAACACCGCTGAGCGACCCGGTCTGCGCCGTCGTCCCCGCAGTCCACACTCCCTACGACTACAACGAGAGGTTTTAAAGAACATGATCGAAACAGACATAGTGGTCGGGTCGGGGCTAAAGGTCACCTGCTCCCGGGACGAGCTGGCACAGCGGCTCGCCACGGTGTCGAGGGCAGTCTCGACCCGAACGGCGGTGCAGGTGCTGCTCGGCGTCCTCATGCGGGCGGAGGGCGGCCGCCTCGAGTTGGCCGCGACGGACATGGAGGTCTCCCTGCGCGGCGGCCTCGAGGCGGAGGTGGCCACAGAGGGAGCCGTGGTCGTCCCGGCCCGTCTGCTCGTCGAGCTCTCCCGTCTGCTGCCGTCCGCGGACGTCGTGATCGAGCACCGCGCCAACGAAGGCATCCTGCAGATCGACTGTGGGCCGGCGTCGTACCGGCTGCATACCTACAGCAGCGAGGACTTTCCACGGCTTCCGGAGCTCACGGCGCTCGAGACCTTCACCGTGGCGCGCGAGGCGCTGCTGGACACGGTCGCCCAGGTCGTGCGCTCCGCCTCGCGGGACGAATCGAGGCCGGTGCTGACCGGGATCCTCGTGCGCTTCGAGCCGGGACGGCTCGCGATGGCCGCCACCGACTCGTATCGCCTCTCCGTCAAGGAGACCGAGCTCGAGGGCGACTCGCCCGAGCTCGAGGCGATCGTGCCGGCGCGGGCGCTGACGGAGCTCGGCCGCATCGCCGGTGGCTCGGAGACGGTCGAGCTGGGCGTGCACGAGAACCAGGTGGTCTTCGTCGCCGGCGGCGTCACGCTCACGAGCAGGCGCATCGACGGGCAGTTTCCGAACTACCGCCAGCTCCTGCCGGAGACCTTCGAGTACGAGGTGCCGCTGCCGCGCAAGGAGTTGCTCGACGTCGTTCGCCGCACAGCGGTGATGGCACAGCGCAATTCACCGTTGCGGCTGCGCTTCGCGGAGGGCGAACTCACGGTCTCGGCGCAGACGCAGGATGTCGGAGAGTCGCGCGAGTCGCTTCCCGCCGGCTTCACGGGAGAGCCGCTCGAGATCGGCTTCAACGCCGACTTCCTCCGCGACGGCATTGAGTCGATCGCCTCGGACGAGGTGCGGCTGAAGCTCATCAGCCCACTGCGGCCGGCCGTGCTGCAGGGCGACAGCGAGGCCTACCGCTACCTGATCATGCCGATCCGCCTCGCGGGCTGATCGTCTCGACGGTCTCGCTCCGAGACTTTCGTTCGTACGCGCGGCTGGAGCTCGCGCTGCGTCCGGGAATCGTGCTCGTGGTCGGTCCGAACGGCGCCGGCAAGACAAACCTGCTCGAGTCGCTGCACGTGGGCACGCAGGGCTTCTCGCCGCGAACGCGGGTCGACTCCCAGCTTGTCCGCTTCGGCAGCCGCGCGGCCCGCATCGCGCTGCGCGGCGTGCGCGGGGAGGGAACACCGGTCGAGGTGGAGCTGACTCTTCGGCTTGGCGAGGGTCGGCAGGCAAAGCTGAACGGCGCACCGCTCCGGGGCGCCGAGAGTCTCCGCAGTGAGTTCTCCACACTCGTCTTCACGCCCGATCGCCTGGCGGTCGTGAAGGGCGGCCCCGCGGTGCGCCGGGCCTACTTCGATCGCACGCTCGGACGGTTGTTGCCGGCCCGAGCCGAGCTGCCTTCCGCCTACGGCGCTGCCGTGGGCCAGCGCAACGCGTCCCTGCGCCGGGTGCGGCTCGGCTTCTCCTCCCGGGAGGCGCTCGCGCCCTGGACGGAGCGCGTCGCAGTCCTCGGGGCCGAGCTCGTCGCGAGTCGCCGCGACCTCGTCGCCCTGCTCGCGCCGCCCACCGCCGAGCGGGCGGCGCAGCTCGGCCTGCCCGGCGTCTCGCTCGGCTACGGCGGCGAGGAGCCGACCGAGGAGGCGCTCGCCGCCCGGCTGGAGCGCGATCTCGAGCGCGGGACGACCGGGCTCGGCCCGCATCTCGACGACATTGCCTTCACGGCCGGCGAGCGCGACCTGCGCCTCTTCGGCTCCCAGGGCGAGCAGCGCCTCGCCGTGCTGTCGCTCATCCTGGCCGAGACCGAGCTGATCGCGAGCCGCGGCGGCGTGCCGCCGCTCCTGCTCCTCGACGACGTGCTCTCGGAGCTCGACCCGGATCGCCGCCGCTTGCTGGCCGAGCGCGTGGCCTCCGGCGGGCAGACCGTGATCACCGCGACGAGTGCATCCGCTCTCCCGGCCGAGGCGGATCAGGTGCTGGAGGTGCGCTCGGGCACGATCGTCGAGCGCCCGTCGTGAGGGGCATCGGCGACGAGCTCGCCCGCGAGCTCGCCCGCTTCGGGCCGGTGACGGAGGGCATGATCGAGCTCGTGCGGGCGTGGCCGGCGGCGGTGGGCCCGGCCGTCGCCGAGAATGCGTGGCCGGCGCGCCTGGCGCCGGACGGGACGTTGCACGTGGCCACGAGCTCGGCCGTGTGGGCCTTCGAGCTCGGACAGCTTGCGCCGACGCTGCTCGAACAGCTGCGCGCGAGCCTCGGGGCGGCGGCACCGCGCGTCGTCCGCTTCCGGGTAGGAGCCCTGCCGGAGCCGGGCGAGCCGCTGCCGGAGGCGCGGACCCGAAGGCTCCCGGTTCCCGGCCCCGAGGAGCTCGCCGCGGCTAGGGGACTCACTGCCGAGATCGAGGACGAGGAGCTGCGCGCCCTCGTCGCCCGGGCGGCTGCCGCGAGCCTCGTTCGAGGGGCGTCCGACCGCTGACTTTGATACACTGGACACTGCCCGCAAGATGGCCGTTTGCAGGGCTTTTTTATGGCTGAAACCACCTACTCCGCAAAGGACATCACTGTCCTCGAGGGCCTTGAGCCTGTCCGCCTGCGTCCGGGCATGTACATCGGCTCGACGGGGCCGCGCGGTCTCCACCACCTGATCTACGAGGTCGTCGACAACTCCGTCGACGAGGCGCTCGCCGGCCGTAACGGGGAGGTCGACGTGACCTTGCACCCGGACGGCTCGGTCACGGTGCGAGACTCCGGCTCGGGCATCCCCGTGGACGTCATGCCGGAGCAGGGCCTGCCCGCGCTCACCGTCGTGCTGACCAAGCTCCACGCGGGGGGCAAGTTCGGCGGCGACGGCTACAAGGTCTCGGGCGGATTGCACGGTGTCGGCGTCTCCGTGGTGAACGCGCTCTCGGAGTGGCTGGTCGCCGAGGTCAGGCGCGATGGCAAGGTCTATCGCCAGGACTTCGCCCGCGGCGTCCCCACGACCGACATGGAGATCACCGGCGAGACGACAGGCGCAGACACCGGCACGACGATCAACTTCATGCCCGACCAGGAGATCTTCCAGGACGGGATCGAGTGGTCGACCGAGACCCTCGTTCAGCGCCTGCGCGAGACGGCGTTTCTCACCCGGGGCCTACGAATCGTCCTGACCGACGAGCGGGAGGGGGAGGATCGCCACGAGTTCCACTACGAGGGCGGCATCCGCGACTTCGTCGCCTACGTGAACGAGGCGAAGGAGCCCGTACACCGGAACATCGTCTCCTTCGAGGGCACGGGCGAGCAGGGCGACGTCGAGATCGCCATGCAGTGGAACACCTCGTACGTCGAGTCCATCTTCTCGTTCGCGAACAACATCAACACGCACGAAGGCGGCTCGCACCTCTCGGGCTTCAGGGCCGCGCTGACCGGCACGCTGAACCGCTACGCGAAGGAGAAGGGCTTCCTCAAGGAGAAGGACGACAACCTCGAGGGCGACGACGTCCGTGAGGGCCTCGCCGCCGTCATCTCCGTGAAGCTGCAGAACCCGCAGTTCGAGGGCCAGACGAAGACGAAGCTCGGCAACCCCTGGGTGCGCACCATGGTCGAGCAGACCGTCAACGCCAGGCTCGCGGAGTTCCTCGAGGAGAACCCGAACGACGCCAAACAGATGATCCAGAAGGCGGTCAGCGCGCAGAGGGCCCGCCAGGCGGCGCGCAAGGCACGCGACCTGACGCGGCGCAAGGGCGCCCTCGAGAGCTCGTCGCTGCCGGGCAAGCTCGCCGACTGCCAGATTCGCGACCCGGAGGCGGCCGAGCTGTACCTCGTCGAGGGCAACTCGGCCGGCGGCTCTGCGGTCGAGGCGCGCGACCGCCTCTTCCAGGCGATCCTGCCCCTCCGCGGCAAGGTGATCAACTCGGAGAAGAACCGTCTGAACAAGGTGCTCTCGAACACCGAGATCCAGTCGATCATCACGGCGCTCGGGACGAGCATCGGCGACGAGTTCGACATCTCGAAGCTCCGCTATCACCGGATCATCGTGATGACCGACGCTGATCAGGACGGCTCTCACATCCGCACGTTGATCTTGACCTTCCTCTACCGCCAGATGCCCGAGCTCGTCGAGCGCGGCCACATCTACATCGCAGTGCCGCCGCTCTACCGGGTCAAGATCGGCAATCAGGAGCAGTACGTCGAGAAGCAGTCGCAGTTCGAGGAGCTGCTCGTGCGCGAGCGCGTCAAGGACATCGAGGTCACCGACCGCGCCGGCACGGTCTCGAAGCTGACCGAGACGCGCTACGGCCGGTTCGCGCGCGGCCTGACCGAGTTCGAGGGCTGGACCGGCCGGCTCCGAGCCGACTACGGGAACGCCCCGTCGGACTTCGTCGTCACGCACCGGCTCGTCGAGACCGAGGCGGGGCTGGTCTCCGATGTCGGGCCGGCGCTCGACCTGCTCGACGGCGACGGCTACGACCTGACGATGGCCGAGTCCGACGAGGGCGGATTCCGGATGAAGGTGATCGAGCTCGAGACGAGCGCAGCGACGCATATCACCGTCCCTGCCGAGCTGCTCGCGTCGAAGCCGTACGCCAGCCTGCGACGCACGTACGCGCGCCTTGCGGAGATCGTCGGGGCGCCGCCGTTCACGCTCGCTCTCGGCAAGAAGCGGCGCACTGCCGACACGTTCCAGGACCTTCGCTACCAGCTCCTCGACCTCGCTCGGGACGGTATTCAGGTGAGCCGCTTCAAGGGCCTCGGCGAGATGAACCCCGACGAGCTGCGCGACACGACGATGGATCCGGCGAAGCGGATGCTCATTCGCGTCGAGGTCGAGGACGCCTCGATCGCGGACCGCATCTTCTCGACGCTGATGGGCGACCAGGTCGAGCCGCGCAGGGAGTTCATCGAGCAGAACGCCAAGGACGTGCGCTTCCTCGATGTCTGAGCTGCCCCCGGAGCCGCTGTCCGGCGGGCGCGTGGAGACACGCGAGCTCGAGCAGGAGATGCGCTCGAGCTTCCTCGACTACGCCATGAGCGTGATCGTCTCGCGCGCCCTGCCGGACGTGCGCGACGGGCTCAAGCCGGTGCACCGCAGAGTCCTCTACGGCATGCACGAGGCCGGCATGCAGCCGGGCAGGCCGTACAAGAAGTGCGCCCGTGTCGTCGGGGACGTGATGGGCTCGTACCACCCGCACGGCGACCAGGCGATCTACGACACGCTGGTCCGCCTGGCGCAGCCGTTCTCGCTGCGCTACCCGCTCGTCGACGGCCAGGGCAACTTCGGCAACATCGATGACTACCCCGCCGCCGCGATGCGCTACACAGAGTGCCGTCTGACGCGCCTGGCGACGGAGATGCTGCGCGACATCGACGCCAACACCGTCGACTTCGTCCCGAACTACGACGAGTCCCGGCGGGAGCCCTCGGTGCTGCCGTCGCGCTTCCCGAACCTCCTCGTCAACGGCTCGTCCGGGATCGCCGTCGGCATGGCGACGAACATCCCGCCGCACAACCTCTCGGAGGTCGTCTCGGCACTCGTCGCGATGATCGACGAGCCGACGATCGACGTCGAGCGCCTCGCACGACACATCAAGGGCCCCGACTTTCCCACGGGCGGCGTCGTGCTCGGCCGCAGCGGCATCACCGATGCCTACCGCTCGGGACGCGGCCGCGTAATCATGCGCGCGCGCGCCCACGTGGAGGAGCTGCGGGGCGGCAAGTCGGCGATCATCGTCTCGGAGCTGCCCTACGGCGTGAAGAAGGGCGGCGACACCGGCGTGATCAAGAAGATCGCCGACCTCGTCCACGACAAGGTGCTGACCGAGATCTCGGATCTCGCCGACCACTCCGACAAGTCGGGGATGCGGATCCAGATCGAGCTCAAGCGCGACGCGATCCCCCAGGTGGCGCTGAACAAGCTGTTCAAGCACACACCGCTCCAGGCGACCTTCGGCTACAACGCCGTTGCCCTCGTCGACGGGGTGCCACGAACGCTCTCGCTGCGCGCCATGCTGCAGCACTACCTCGACTTCCAGCGCGAGGTCGTCACCCGCCGGCTCAAGGACGAGCTGCGCAAGAACGAGGCGCGCGCCCACGTCCTGCGCGGCTACCTGATCGCGCTCGACAACCTCGACGAGGTGATCGCGCTGATCCGCGCCGCCGACGACACGGATATGGCGCGCGAGGAGCTGATGGCGCGCTTCGACCTCTCCGAGATCCAGGCGCAAGCGATCCTCGATCTGCGGCTGCGCGCGCTCACGGGCCTCGAGCGCAAGCGCGTCGAGCAGGAGGCCCACGACCTCGAGGAGCGGATCGCCGAGCTGCGCGCGATCCTCGGCGACGAGTCCCGCATCGACGCGGTCATCCGCGAGGAGCTGCTCGAGATCAAGGAGATCTACTCGAAGGGGGACGAGCGACGGACGGAGATCGTCGCCGCCGAGGGGGAGTTCCGACTCGAGGACATGATCGCCGAGGAGGACATGGTGATCGCGATCACGCGCTCGGGCTACATCAAGCGCCTTCCGGTCACCGCCTACCGTGAGCAGCGGCGCGGCGGGATCGGCGTCATGGGCATGGAGCTGAAGGACGAGGACTACATCGAGCATCTCTTCGTCGCCTCGACGCACGACTACCTGCTCTTCTTCACCTCGGTGGGCAAGATCTACCGGCTGAAGGTGCACGAGCTGCCGCTCGGCTCACGGCAGTCGAAGGGACGAGCGATCGTGAACCTGCTGCCCTTCGCCCAGCAGGAGAAGGTGCGCGCCGTGATCGCGACGCGCGACTTCCGCGAGGCCGAGTACCTCCTGCTCGCGACGAAGAACGGCGTCGTCAAGAAGACGCGCTTCGCGGAGTACAACACGCCGCTGAAGGCGGACGGGATCATCGGGATCCGGCTGCGCGAGGACGACGAGGTCGTCGGGGTCCTGCACTCGTCGGGCGACGACGACATCCTGCTCGTCTCGCGTGGCGGACAGGCGATCCGCTTCCACGAGAGCGAGGCACGACCGATGGGTAGGGCCACCGAGGGCGTCCGGGGGATGACGCTGCGCCGGGGCGACGAGGTGATCGCCGCCGCTGTGGCCACGAACGACGCCGAGCTGCTCGTCGTGACGGAGAACGGATACGGCAAGCGCACGCGCATCGACGAGTACCCGGTCAAGGGCCGGGGAGGCCTCGGCGTCAAGACGGTGCAGCTGACGGAGGCCAAGGGCAAGCTTGCAGGAGCGCGGATCGTGCGTGAGGGCTACCAGGTGATGCTCATCTCGACGGGTGGCACCGTCATCCGCATGCCCGTCGAGGGCATCCGGCGCGCGGGCCGGTCGACGCAGGGTGTAATCGTCATGCGCCTGCGGGGCGACGAGATCGTCTCGACGCTCGCGCCCGTGGCCGAGTCGACCGCGGTCGAGCTCGAGGCCGGCGAAGCGGAGGATGCCCCGATCGACGCCGGCTCCGGCAATGGCGCTGGTCCGCCGCCCACCTCCGTTCTCGACGACCCCGAGGTGGAGGACGACGAGGACGAGCCTGCGGCGGAGGGCGAGCCCGAGGACGAGGAAGAGATCTAACCGTCCAGCAGGGTGTTCACCTCAGTCACGGGAGGTGGCCGGTGGATGGGCGCGGGCCCCGCCCGGCGTAGTAGGCCGTCCACCGCTCGGACTCGGCGAGCTGTTCCTCGCGGAGCCGCTGAAAGTACGCGCTGTCCCCACGGAGCGCCAGCGTGTTGGCACGCAAGCGCCCCGCGAGCAACTGAACCACGCGCGCGACCGATGCTCTGCCGACCATGCCGGTGAGGGCCAGTTTCCCGAATTCCCTTTCTCGCCCGAGCTCGGCCACATCGAGCTCGATCTCGCCGCGCGGGTCGAAGGTGGCCGTGACGCTGACCCGGGCCGACTCGAAACGCACACGCTGAGCCTCGTCGGTCACGATGTGGAACCCGCAGTCGTCCACGAGGTACGCAAGCTCGCGTCGGGCAGCGGCCTGGAACGAGTCCCCATCCGAGCGTCGCGTATCCATGCGCTACGCCGTGAGTTCTCGCAGCTCGCGCGCCGCCTGCTCGGGCGGCAGCGGGTTGACGTAGAGACCGGCGCCGAGCTCTACGCCCGCGGGCACCGTCATGCGCGGTAGCGCCTCGAGGTGCCAGTGGCCGTCCTCTCCGAAGGGAGGCACATGGAGCCACGCGTTGGCAGGTTGCGGCCCGTGCAGCGTGTGGAGGCGGCGCCAGGCGCCGGCCAGCAGCGAGAGCCCGATCGCGAGCCCATCGCCCTGCCAGGCATCCGGCTCGTGACGAAGCGGCGCGACGAGCAGCTCGAAGGGCGACCGGGACGCGAACGGGCAGAGCGAGACGACACCGTCGCGATCGTCCACGACGCGCTCGCCGGAGCGGGTCTCGGTGGCGAGCAGCGCACAGACCCGGCACCCGCCCGCCCCGCGCCGTCGTTCCTCCGCGGGCAGTGGAGGCTCCTCCCGCAGCCAGACGAGCTGGGAGTGCGAGTGCCCCAGCGTCGCGCCCGCGGCGCGACCCTCGTTCACGAGCGCGTGCACGTACGCGAGTCCCTCCTCCTGCGCGGCCGCCGCGCGCTCCTGCCAGGCGCGGGCGACGAGAGCGAGCTCGCGCTCGTCGAGCTCCGCGAGCGAGCGAGCGTGCCGAGGCGTGTGGATCACAACCTCCTGCCGAGCGAAGGCGGGGTAGAGGTTGGGCACGACCCGCACGCCCCACCCCGGCGTGTCGGGCTGGGCGAGCTCACGGCTGAGCGCGAGCGTCTCGGGCGGCGTGCGTGCCTCACGACCCTCGCAGAAGGGGCATGTGTCCAGCTCCTCGGCGCTGGGAGCCTCGATCGCCTCTCGCCCGAGACCCGGTCGCAGAGCCCGGCCCGGCGCGACGACGACAAGGCGACCCGACAGCGGGTCTTCACGCGGAGGGTGTAAGGATTCCATGCGGAAGGGCCGCCGCGCACGAGCGCGATGGCCTAATTCTGCCACGCTGCTGCCACCCCCGACGTGAAGCTCGCCCTAGCCGCCCTCCTCCTCCTTCTGACCGCGCCCGCCGCCGCGCGGGCGGAGCTCGCCTCCATCGTCTCTCGTGACGTGCAGCTCGGGGGCACCCGCGCGCTCGCCCTCGAGCGCCCGGCGCCTCGCTTCACGCTCGTCGGGCTCCACTGGCAGGGTCGGGGCTCGGTCGCCTTCAGCACCCGCTCGCTGTCCGGGCGGTGGAGCCCCTGGCGCCCCGCCGCGCCGGAGGACGAGGATCGGCCCGACGGGGGCAGCGGCGAATCGAGTCCACGAGGCTGGCGTCTCGGGAACCCGTACTGGACAGGGCCCTCGAACGGCATCCGGTACCGCGTCTCGGGATCGGTCAGGAGGCTCCGCGCCCACTTCGTGTGGAGCAGGCCGGGCGGCGAGCCTCCGAGGCGCCTCGCCGCCACCGGTTCCCCCGCCGTCCTGCCGCGCTTCTCGTGGGGAGCCAACGAGCTGATCAAGCGCCGAGCGCCGCGCTACGCCCCGACGACGCGCTTCGCCGTCGTGCACCATACGGCCGGAGCGAGCGGTTACTCCCGAGCGGACTCAGCGGCGATCGTGCGGGCGATTCAGGTCTACCACGTGCGCGGGAACGGCTGGGACGACATCGGTTACAACTTCCTCGTCGACCGCTTCGGACAGGTCTTCGAGGGCCGCGCCGGCGGGATCGCGAAGAGCGTCGTCGGCGCTCACGCGCAGGGCTTCAACACCGGCTCGGCGGGCATCGCCGTGATCGGTAGCTACGGCGCGGCCGCACTTCCCGAGCCGGCTCGGAAGGCACTCGTCGCAGCACTCGCCTGGCGCCTGGATGTGGCGCACGTCGATCCGCTGCGGACCTTCTCGTGGATCTCGGGCGGCAACCCGCGCTTCGGAGAGGGCGTGCCGGTCTTCCTGCGGCCGATCACCGGGCACCGCGATACGGGCTTCACGGACTGCCCTGGGGACAGCCTGTACGCAAGAATCGACGATCTCGCCCGAGCAGTTTCCCTTACGGGCCTGCCCAAGCTCTACGAGCCGGATGTGCGCGGCAGCCTCGGCGGCAAGCTCCGCTTCGGCGCTCGGCTGTCCGGGGTGCTGCCCTGGCGGGTCGTGGTAAAGAGCGCCCGGGGCGGAGTCGTAGCCTCCGGGTCGGGCACGGGGTCGGCCGTTGCGTGGACGTGGAACTCGGCTCGCGCCCCGGCCGGTGCGTACACCTACGCGATCACCGCCGGATCCTCTGCTCGCCCGGCGAGCGGCACCCTCGGCACGAAGAGAGGAGGACAGCCCAGCACACAGCCACCACCCCCTCGCCCCGCCCCGCCCTCTCCTTCCCCGCCGCCCGTCATTCCGCCCGCGGCTCCGATTCCGGCTTCGTCCCTGACGGACCTCCGGGCGAGCCCGGCTGCCTTCACCCCCAACGGCGACGGCGTGGACGATGCCAGCCTCGTGACGTACACGCTCGCGGGGCCGGCTACGGTCACGGCGACGCTCGTTGACGCGGCGGGGAGCACGCGGGCGACGCTCTTCGTCGAGGCCAAGCTCGCCGGCCCGCAGAGCTTCACCTTCGCCGGCGACGGCCTGGCCGAAGGCACGTACACGATCGTCCTGACCGCTCTCTCCACCGCGGGACGGACGGCTACGGCAAGTGTCGTCCTGCTCGTGAACAGGACGCTTTCGGCCTTCACCGCCTCCGGAGCGGCGTTCTCGCCGAACGGGGACGGCCGTCTCGACGCGCTGAGCTTCACCTTCACGCTCGCCACCCCGGCAGAGGTGAGGCTTCGCATCCTGCGCGACGAGGGCTGGATCGCGACCCCCTTCGCCGGCCCGCTCCCGGCCGGCCCGCAGACGCTCGCCTGGGACGGGGTGAAACGTGTCGGCAGGCTCCTCGACGGCGACTACGAGGCCGAGCTGACCGTGTCGGATGCGGCCGGCGCCGTCTCCCAGCGCGTTCCGTTCCGGTCGGACACGACTCCTCCGAAACTCGCCCTCCTCGGGCGCTCCCCGCTGCGCCTCCAGGTCAGCGAGCCGGCGGAGGTCACGACGGTCGTGAACGGCGTCACCCAGATGCTCATCCGCGCGCTGCCCGGCCCGTTCACGATCGTCGTTCGGGAACAGCTGCGAACGCTCTCCGCCGTCGCGCGCGACCCGGCTGGGAACGTGGGCGCGATACTGCGACTGCCGTAGGGCTACCGCGGCCGGTCGGGGAGCGGGGACGTGGTCGTGCCGGCCCGCAGCGCGACGCGCCACGCGGCAAGGATGATCGGGAAAGCGCTCGGAGGAGCAAGCCCCTCGGGCAGCTCGCCCCACGCGAACCAGCGGGCCTCCGTCACCTCCGCCGGGTCCGGCGTCGCACCGTCGGCGGCCACCCGCTCGGCGTGGTAGTAGGCGACAGAGACGAGCTCGTCGCCGTCTGTGCCCGCGGCGTCGTTCTCGGCGTAGTAGGAGATCCACGTCCCCAGGTAGCCGGTGACCCGCACGGCGATGCCCGACTCCTCGCGCGTCTCGCGCTCGGCGGTTGCGATCGGATGCTCGAGGCCGTCGCAGAAGCCGGACGGCGCGCACCACAGTCCCCGCCATGGGTCATGAGCCCGCCTGACGAGCAGGAGCTTGCCCGCGCTCGTGACAAGCGCCGCGGCAGCCGGCGCCGCGTTCCGCCAGTGCCGCACACCGCATCCTGGACACGCGACCGGTGGGACGCCCGGGAGTTGCGAGCCACAGCGCGAGCAATACGGCAGGCCGCGGGGTAAGGCCTGGGCGGGGGTCGGTGGCTCGGACACGGTCGGCAGGCGGCCTCGTAGACTAGACGGGTGGTCACGGAGGTACCCACGGCGCCGCTCGGCCGCAGCGAGATCGAGCGGATCCTGCCGCACCGCGCGCCGTTCCTCTTCCTCGACGAGGTACTCGAGCTCGTCCCTGGCGCCCGCGCGCTCGCCCGCCTGACTGTGCGCGAGGAGCATTGCGCGGGGCACTTCCCCGGAGAGCCCGTGATGCCGGGCGTGCTCATGGTGGAGGCGCTTGCCCAAGCGGGAGCGGTTGCCGTCCTGTCCGAGCCGGGGCACCGCGGCAAGCTCGCCCTCTTCGGAGGCATCGACGGCGTCCGCTTCAAGCGCGTGGTGCGGCCAGGCGACGAGCTCGAGCTTCGATGTGACCTGGAAGCGGTGCGTGGGCCCGTGGGACGCGGCCGTGTGCGAGCGACCGTGGGTGGCGAGCTTGCCGTGCGGGGGACGCTGACCTTCGCGGTGGAGCGGTGATCGGCAACGTCAGCGCGTCTCCGCGCGTCTCCATCACCGGACTCGGCTCCTACGTTCCGGAGCGCGTGGTCACGAACGACGACCTCGCCGAGACGCTCGAGACGACAGACGAGTGGATCCGTGAGCGCACGGGCATCCGCGAACGCCGCGTAGCCGCGCCCGAGCAGGCGCTCACCGACCTCGCGCTGCCCGCCGCTCGGGAGGCCCTCGCCGCGGCCGGCACAGACCCCGCCTCGATCGACCTGCTGATCGTCGCCACGGTGACCCCCGACATGGCGTTCCCCTCCTCGGCCGCCCTCATGGCCGACACCCTGGGTATGCCGGACGCGGCTGCCTACGACCTGTCCGCCGGTTGCACGGGCTTCATGTACGCGCTCGTGCAGGCCTACGGCATGATGGCCGGCGGCCTCTGCGAGCGCGCGCTCGTGGTCGGTGGCGACGTCCTCTCGAAGATCGTCGACTGGACCGAGCGCTCGAGCGCCGTCCTCTTCGGCGACGGTGCGGGAGCAGTCGTGCTCGAGCACGTCGAGTCCGGAGGCTTCCTAGCCTTCGAGCTCGGCGCCGACGGCGCGGGTGGGATCCACCTCAATCAGCCCGGCGGCGGCTCGCGTATGCCGGCCACCGCGGAGTCGGTCGGGGAGCGCCACCACTTCGCCCGCATGAACGGTCCGGAGGTCTTCAAGTTCGCCACGCGGGTGCTCGTCTCGTCGGCCGAGAAGGTGCTGAGGGAGTGCGACCGGCGTGTGGAGGACGTGGACGTCTACGTGCCGCACCAGGCGAACGTCCGCATCATCGACCACGCCGTGCGCAAGCTCGGCATCGATCGCGAGCGCGTGGTGATCAACGTCGACCGCTTCGGGAACACCTCGTCGGGCTCGATCCCGCTGGCGCTGGCCGATGCCGCCGCGGACGGACGGCTGCGGCCGGGCGAGCTCGTGCTGATGACGGGCATGGGAGCCGGGCTCACGTGGGGCTCGGCCGTGATCGAATGGACCGAGAGGATGGCGGCGTGACGACAGTGAACGGCTCGCTCGGGAAGGTTGCCTTCTGCTTCCCCGGACAGGGATCGCTCGAGGCCGGCATGGGCCGCGAGCTGGCCGAGGCGGTGCCCGAGTCGATGGAGGTCTACGAGCAGGGCAGCGAAGCCTCCGGACTCGATCTGCGGCAGCTCTGCTTCGGGGCGCCGCTCGAGGAGCTCGTCGTGACCGAGGTGCAGCAGCCCGCACTCGTCGCCACGAGCCTCGCCATCCTGGCCGCCCTGCGGGCGCGCGGCATCCAGCCCGACTTCGTCGTCGGGCACTCGGTCGGCGAGTTCGCCGCTCTCGCTTCGGTCTCGGCGATCGGCACCTCCGACGCCATCGGGCTCGTACGCGAGCGCGGCCTCGCCATGGCGGAGGCGGCGCGTGAGCATCCCGGCTCGATGGCCGCCATCCTCGGTCTCGAGGACGAGGTGGTGGAGTCGCTCTGCCGCCGCATCATCGGCGTGTGGCCCGCGAACTACAACTGCCCCGGCCAGGTCGTCGTCTCGGGGGAGACAGCCGCCGTGGAGGAGTGCTGCGCCGCGGCCGAGCGGGAGGGTGCCAGGCGGGCCGTCAAGCTCAAGGTCTCGGGCGCCTTCCACAGCCCGCTCGTCGCCCGCGCCGCCGACCGCCTGCGACCGGCGATCGAGCGCGTGCGCCTCAGCGAGCCCGTCGCTCCGTTCATGTCGACCGTGACGGCGACGATTGAGCCCGCTCAGCGCTTGGCGGCACTGCTCGTGGAGCAGCTGACCGCCCCCGTGCGCTTCACACAGAGCACGCATGCGCTCGTGCGCGAGGGCGTGCGCATGTTCGTCGAGGTGGGGCCGGGCAACGTGCTGTCGGGGCTCATCCGGCGCATCGACGGCGGCGTGAAGGCGGTCTCCGTGCACAACCTGGCGTCGCTCGAGAAGCTCGAGGAGACGCTCTCCACTGCCTGATACCACGCCCGCCTTCTGCGCGCTCGACGGCAAGCGCGCGCTCGTCACGGGCGGCTCGAGAGGCATCGGCCGCGCGATCGCGCTCGAGCTCGCCCGGGCCGGCGCGGCCGTCGTGATCGGCTACCGCACGGGCGCCGAGGAGGCCGAGACCGTGGCCGCTGAGGCGGGCGGCCGCGCGGTACAGGCAGACGTGTCGCAGCCCGAGGAGGCGTCTCGACTCGTGCAGGAGGCGGGCGAGCTCGACATCCTCGTCAACAACGCGGGCTTGACGCGCGACGGGCTGATCGCGCGCATGTCCGACGAGGACTGGCGGGTCGTTCTCGACACGAACCTGGGCGGTGTCTTCCACACGTGCCGAGCCGTCGCGCGCGGGATGATGAAGCGACGCGCCGGCGCGATCGTCAACGTCTCGAGCATCGTGGGCGTCCACGGCAACTCCGGGCAGACCAACTACTCCGCCTCGAAGGCCGGCATCATCGGCTTCACGAAGTCGCTGGCCCGCGAGCTCGGCACGCGCGGCGTCCGGGCGAACGTCGTTGCTCCCGGCTACGTGGCCACCCGGCTCACCGACGAGCTGCCCGAGGAGTTGCGCCAGGCGATGCTCGCCAACACACCGCTCGGCCGGCTCGGCACGCCCGAGGACATCGCGGGGGCCGTGCGCTTCCTCTGCTCCGATGGTGCGGCCTTCGTCACCGGCGAGGTGCTGCTCGTCGACGGCGGACTCGGAATGTAGGGTCGGGAGGCGTGAGCGACAACGGCAGGCGCAGGGTCGTCATCACCGGGCTCGGAGCGGTCACCCCGCTCGGGAACGACGTCGAGACGACCTGGAGCTCCCTGCTCGCAGGCGGATCCGCGGCAGGGCCGATCACCCACTTCGACGCGGAGGGGTATCCGACCACGTTCGCCTGCCAGCTCAGGGAGTTCGATCCGGCTGAGTGGATCGAACGCAAGCAGGCGCGGCGCATGGACCGCTTCGCGCAGATGGTCATTGCGGCGGCCCGGCAGGCCGAGACCGATGCGGGCATCGACGTCGCGGCGGAAGCCGACCGGATCGGGGTCTCGGTCGCAACCGGCATCGGCGGTCTGAAGTCGTTCCAGGACTGCTACGACACGCTCGTCACCCGCGGGCCCGATCGCGTCAACCCCTTCTCCATCCCGGCCATCATCCCGAACATGGGCGCCGCCTGGGTGTCGATGGAGCTCGGCACGCGCGGGCCCCTGACGTCGCAGTGCACAGCCTGCGCCGCCTCGAACATGGCCATCGGCGAGAGCGCCGACGCCATTCGCCTCGGCCGCGCCGACGTCATGTTCGCCGGCGGCACGGAGGCTCCGATCACGCGCGTCGGCATCGCCGGCTTCGGCTCTATGCGCGCGCTCTCGCGCCGCAATGACGACCCGAAGGGCGCGAGTCGGCCGTTCGACGCCGACCGCGATGGGTTCGTGATGGGCGAGGCTGGAGCGGTGCTCGTGCTCGAGGAGCTGGAGCACGCCCGCGCCCGCGGCGCGAGGATCTACGCCGAGCTCAGCGGCTACGGACTCTCGTCTGACGCGGCCCACATCACGGAGCCGGACCCCACCGGCGTCAACCCCGCCCGCTCGATGACGATGGCCTTTAGCGACGCGGGCATCGAGCCCGCGGAGATCTCCTACATCAACGCGCACGGCACCTCGACGCCGCTCGGGGACGCGAGCGAGACGCGTGTGATCAAGTTGGCGGTGGGAGAGGACGTCGCCCGCGGCATCCCCATCTCCTCGACGAAGGGGGCGACGGGGCACTGCCTGGGTGCGGCCGGCGCCGTCGAGGCAATCTTCACGACCCTGGCCGTGCATCGCGGCAAGCTCCCACCGACGATCAATTACGAGCGCGCCGATCCTGCCTGCGACCTCGACTACGTGCCCAACGAGGCGCGCGACGCGGAGGTGCGCGTGGGTGTTTCCAACTCGTTCGGCTTCGGCGGCCACAACGCCGCGATCGTGATCAAAGCATGGGACGAGTCAGACGTGGGGGCACCCGTGGTTCCCCCACGGGCCCCCTCCTTCGCAGAGTGATGTTCTGGTCTGCGGCGTGGCCTCCCGCCCGGGCAAGCCGGGCTCCGGCCAGGAGCAGCTGCTCGAGGTAGAGCACCCGAAGTACACGTCCGGAGCGTGCCTGCCGCCGGCTAGCGCGCGGTGGTCGGCCTCCAGCTGCTCTGTTCTCGGGACACGGGGACGCGCAATCTCCCATTGCGCGCCAACCGCGATAGTGCAACAGGACGGGGTCAGGTCTCA
>Ga0183260_10002053_pt1 | contig 16745 bp, 18 predicted proteins | sample AntDrymUQ4972206_2_FD_129768 | JGI IMG/M metagenome (GOLD analysis project Ga0183260, IMG submission 129768) | Polar desert sand microbial communities from Dry Valleys, Antarctica - metaG UQ497 (22.06) (version 2) (version 2) | ecosystem: Environmental > Terrestrial > Soil > Desert | place...
AGGGCGGCGTCTACACCTTCGAGTAAGCAGGGCTTACAGCTCGGCCTCGATCGCGGCGGCGAGCTCCTCAGGCTTGAAACCGTCCGGACCGCGCTCGCCCTGGAACGCGACGCGGCCATCGCGTCCGATCAAGTAGAGCCGGTCGGGCCACCCGCCGAAGGCCAGAGCGACGGCGTCGTCGACGCCGTCGAGCAACACGGGGATGCGCGTCCGCAACCGCAGCACGCAGGCATCCGCGGCCGCCGCGCGCTCCTCGAGCGAGGTCGGGTCCGCGACCGCGATCTGGTCGCGGCGGTTGTCGGCGAGCACCCAGCCGTCCTCGGGGTGAGCCTCCCGGATGTAGACGATGAAGAACGCGACCTCGTCTTTGTGGCGGTCGTAGAGCTCCTCCAGCTCGCCCAACTGGCGGCGGAAGGGAGGTGGTCAGGTATACGAGCCGAAGACGAGGGCGACCGGCCGCTCGCCTTCGAAGTCCGCCAGGCGCAGACGCTCTCGGCTCGGTGCGTGCGTCTCCGGGTCGAGCAAGGGTAGGTCGAACGCGAACGCAGGCTCGCCGGGCCGCAGTTCGGGTGCCATCAGGTTGCCGTAGAACGGCGACGACATCACGTCGTGGAGCGTCAACGGCGAATCGGCCGGCGTCTCCGGCGAGTCCATGTTCCTACGACGCGAGCTCGCGTCGGCGCTGCTGCATCTCCGGCGTTGGCACGTTGACCTTCCAGACGAGCCCGAGCCGGCGCATCAGCCTGATCACGAGGCCGCCGATGTCGAGCTCCCAGGGCCTGAGCCCGTGGAACGCCGACGAGGGGAAGGCGTGGTGGTTGTGGTGCCACGACTCGCCGAACGAGATCCACGAGAGCCACCAGACGTTGCGCGACTCGTCCTTGACGCGGAACCGGCGCGAGCCGACGAAGTGGCAGACGGAGTTGACCGACCAGGTGATGTGGTGCAGGAGGAAGATCCGGATCAGACCGCCCCAGAACATGGCCTGCAGACCGGCGCCGAGCGTGCCACCCCAGATCCAGCCGACGGCAAACGGGGCGATCAGCGATACCGCGACCCAGAGGGGGAACATCCGGGAGATGAAGACGATGCCGCGGTCGGCGAGCAGGTCCTTCGCGTACTTCGTCCACTCCGCGCGGCCGACGGTGCGGAAGAGCCAGCCGACGTGCGCGTGCCAGAGGCCGGCGAGCTTGCCGCGGATCCCGGGCGCGAAGCCGGCGTGCGGCGAGTGGGGGTCGCCCTCCCGGTCGGCGAAGCTGTGGTGCTTGCGGTGGTCGGAGACCCAGCGGATGACCGGGCCCTGCACGGCCATCGACCCGAGCACGGCGAGGCCGTAGCGGATGCTCTTGTAGGTCTCGTACGACCGGTGCGTGAAGAGGCGGTGGAAGCCGATCGAGATTCCGAGCGTCGTCAGCGCGTACCCGACCGCGAAGATGATCAGGTCGCGCCAGGTGACGTAACTGCCCCAGAGGAAGAAGATCGAGGCGAGGAAGCCGGCGAACGGGATCGTGACCCCGAGGAGGTTCGTGATCTTCTGACCCCGGCTCATGTGGGTCTCGATTGCGACCTCGCTCACTCGGAGGAGAGTAGCGCCCTTGCGGGACGACCGCGGGTTCCTTTGCCATTTGCGCGCCCACCGGAATAAGGTACGCCGGCCGATGGCCCTGCTCTCGCTGCGGAACGTCACTCGCCGGTTCGGTGGGATCGTCGCCCTCGACGGCGTTTCCTTTGACGTGCCCGAGGGGCAGATCGTCGGTCTGATCGGTCCGAACGGCGCCGGCAAGACGACGGCGTTCAACGTCATCACCCGGCTGTACACGCCAAACGAGGGCGAGGTCGAGTTCGGCGGCGAGTCGCTCCTGAAGACGCCCGTGCACAAGATCGTCGGGCGTGGCATCGCGCGCACTTTCCAGAACGTCGAGCTCTTCAGGACGATGACGGTGCTCGACAACGTCCTCGTCGGTGCGCACACGCGCAGCGGCGATGTCGAGGCGGAGGCGCTCGAAGCGCTCGACTACGTCGGTCTCGCGCAGCTCGCGTCGCGCCCCGTGGCGGGCCTCCCATTCGGGACGCTGAAGCGGGTCGAGCTCGCGCGCGCCCTCGTGGCCCAGCCGAAGCTGCTGTTGCTCGACGAGCCGGCGGGCGGGCTGAACCACGAGGAGGTCGAGGAGCTCGGCCGCTTCATCCGGAAGATCCGCGACGACCGCAAGCTCACCGTGCTCCTGGTCGAGCACCACATGAACCTCGTGATGGGTATCTCCGACCACGTGCACGTGCTCAACTTCGGCCGCACGATCGCGGAGGGCCCGCCTGCCGAAGTGCGCGCGAACCCGGCTGTGATCGAGGCCTACCTCGGCACCGACGAGCAGCCTGCGAGGGGTCCCGAGCAGCCGGCGGAGGAGCCGCCCCCGAAGGGAACCAATGGCGCTGCTTGAGCTCAAGGATGTCGAGGCCCGCTACGGGCAGGTGCGGGCGCTGCACGGCGTCTCGCTGGCGGTCGACGAGGGCCAGATCGTGGCCGTGCTCGGCGCAAACGGCGCGGGCAAGACGACGACGTTGCGAGCGATCTCGGGCACCGTCAAGCGGACCGGCGAGATCGCGTTCGACGGTCGCTCGCTCGGCCGCCGGGGCCCCGAGGCGGTCGCCAAGCTCGGCGTCGCGCACGTCCCCGAAGGTCGCGGCACGTTCTCGGAGCTCTCGGTCGAGGAGAACCTGCGCCTCGGCGCCTATACCCGCCGTGGCTCGATCGACGGCGAGATCGAGCGCATGGGCGGCTATTTCCCCTGGATCGGCGAGCGGCTCGACCAGCACGCCGGCACGCTCTCCGGCGGCGAGCAGCAGATGCTCGCGCTCGCCCGCGCGCTGATGAGCCGCCCACGCCTGCTGCTGCTCGACGAGCCGTCACTCGGCCTCGCTCCGCTCGTGACGCGTGAGATCTTCCGGATCGTGCGCGAGCTGAACGAGCAGGATGGCCTGACCGTGCTCGTCGTGGAGCAGAACGCTGCGATCGCGCTCGAGGTGGCATCGCACGCGTACGTGCTCGAGGTCGGCAAGGTCGCCGTGTCCGGAGCGAGCGAGGAGCTCGCCCGCGACGAATCCGTCCGCAAGTCGTACCTGGGGTACTAGTGGCTGCCCCGGCAACAGTTAGGGCACCGCTCGCACGCGATCTGCGGCGCGCTGCGGCGTCCTCAGTCGCGTCCAGGCTAGTCAGCCTGGACGCCCCCTGCGTCCTTGCAGCGCTTGAAGCTCCCGCGCGAGCGGCGCGAAACTGTCACCGGGACAGCCACTGATGGCCGCCTTCTTTCAGCAGGTCGTCTCGGGGCTCGCGTCCGGCGGCATCTACGCCGCGCTCGCGCTAGCGCTGGTGCTGATCCACCGCGCAACCGGGGTGATCAACTTCGCCCAGGGCGAGATGGCGATGTTCACGACCTACATCGCCTGGACGCTGACCGCCAACCACGGCTGGTCGTACTGGCCGGCCTTCGCCGCGACGCTGGTCTTTGCATTCGCCCTCGGCGTCGGGATCCAGCGGGTGATCATCCGCCCGATCGAGCGGGGGCCGATCCTGACGACGGTGATCATCACGATCGGGCTGATCCTGGTCTTCAACGGCCTGGCCGGCTGGATCTGGTCGGCCGAGGTGCGCGCGTTCCCGAGCCCGTTCCCGAACGACACGTGGAACGTCGGCGGCGTCGCGATCTCCGTCCAGGACGTGGGCACGATCGCGATCGTCCTCGTGCTCGTCGCCCTCCTGTGGGCGTTCTTCCAGTTCACCAAGGTCGGGCTCGCGCTGCGCGCCTCGGCGCTGAATCCGGACGCGAGCCGGCTCGTCGGCGTGCGCGTCGGCTGGATGCTCGCGATCGGCTGGGGCCTCGCCGCGCTGCTCGGCGCCGTCGCAGGGATGCTCACCGCGCCGACGATCTTCCTCGACCCGAACATGATGCAGGCGATCCTGATCTACTCGTTCGCGGCAGCCGTGCTCGGCGGCATCGACTCGCCGTTTGGCGCGGTGGCCGGCGGGATGATCCTCGGCGTCGGTCTGAACTTGATCGGCGCGTACGTCGACTTCGTCGGCGCCGATCTGCGCCTCCCCGTGGCGCTCCTGATCATCCTCGTTGTCCTGCTCGTCCGCCCAGCTGGCCTCTTCGGCAAGGCGATCACGAGGCGCGTGTGAGACGCCGCGAGCTGATCGGGGTGGGGGTCTTCGTCCTTGCCGTCGCCGCGGTCATGCTGCTGCCGCGCGCGATCAGTGACTTCCGGGCGCAGCAGCTGGCGTACGTGGGCATCTACTTCATTGCCCTGCTCGGGCTGAACGTGCTCACCGGCTTTACGGGGCAGATCTCGCTCGGGCACGGCGCCTTCATGCTGATCGGGGGCTACACAACGGCGATCCTGATCTCCGATCAGGGTCTGAAAATCGGCTCGCACGTCTTCTCGAGCGACATGAAGGACATCTGGACGATTCCGATCGCCGGGCTCGTCGCCGGCATCGTCGGCTTCCTCTTCGGCTTCCCGGCGCTTCGCCTGACCGGTCTCTACCTCGCGCTGGCGACGTTCGCCGTCGCTGTGGCGGCGCCGGCGATCGTCAAGAAGTACGAGCTCTTCACCGGGGGCGGCGGGGGAGTCAACCTCTTCGGCCTCCCCGGCCTGACGGGCGCCGTCGAAGGCGTCGAAATTTTCGGCCACAGGCTCAGCTTCAACGAGTGGCTCTACTACCTCAGCTGGACGATCGCGCTCGTGCTGTTCGCCGTCGCCTGGGCGATCCTGCGCGGCCGCATCGGCCGGTCGTTCCGCGCCGTGCGAGACAGCGAGCTCGCCGCCGCCTCTTCCGGGGTCAACCTTGCTCGTTACAAGACGCTCGCTTTCGGCATCAGCGCCTTCTACGCGGGTGTTGCCGGTTCGCTCCTCGCGATCGCGACCACCTTCGTCAATCCGGACACGTTCCCGATCACGCTCTCGATCTTCCTTCTGGTCGGCGTCGTCGTGGGCGGTCTCGGCTCGCTCTGGCCACTCGTCGTCGGCGCGGTCTTCATCCAGTTCCTGCCGCTCTGGGCCCAGGAGATCTCCAAATCACCGGGCGCGCCGGCCGTCGTCTACGGCGTCGTCCTGATCCTCGTCATGCTGGCGCTGCCAATGGGTGCGGCCGGGCTCGTGCGACGGATCGTCTCGCTTACAACTCGCGGCTACCATCGAGTTCGCTAAGCCTCGACCGAAGGAGCTTTTTCACCGATGCGTAGTCCCAGACTCGTCCTGTCCCTGCTGCTACTCGCGGGCGCGATCGCGACCGGCGCGACGGCTTCGACGAGCGCCGACCCCGGCATTACCGCCAAGACGATCCTCCTCGGTGGCACCGCGCCGCTCTCCGGCCCCGCCGCCGCATACGCCTCGGTCGCCCGCGGCGCCAACGCCTACTTCAAGTATTCCAACTCCCGAGGTGGCGTCAACGGCCGGACGATCACCTACACGTACGTCGACGACGCCTACAACCCGGTTCAGACCGTGCAGGCGACGCGCCAGCTCGTCGAGCAGGACAAGGTCTTCGCGATCTTCAATTCACTCGGCACTGAGCACAACGCAGCGACGCGCGACTACCTGAACGCGGCGAAGGTGCCGCAGCTCTTCATCGCCTCGGGCGCGACGACGTTCGGCCGCGACTACAAGAAGTACCCGTGGACGATCGGCTTCCAGCCCAGCTATGCGGCGGAGGGCTGGATCTACGGCAAGTACCTGGCCCGAACGAAGCCCGGCGCCAAGGTTGCCGTGTTGTTCCAGAACGACGACTACGGCAAGGATCTGCTGGCGGGGCTGAAGCAGGGGATCGCGCGTTCGAAGGTCAGGGTCGTCGCCGCGGAGCCCTACGAGGTGACCGCGCCCGACGTGCAGTCGCAGATCGCGAAGCTGAAGGCCTCCGGCGCCAATGTGCTCGCGCTCTTCGCGACGCCTCGTCACGCGATTCAGGGCTACGTGTTCGCGAACCGGCTCGCCTGGCGACCGCTGATCATCAACAACGCGGTTTCGAGCGCCTCGAACATCATGACGCTTGCCTCCGAGGGGAACACGAACAAGTCGGTCGAGAACTCGATCTCGATTGTCTTCCTCAAGGATCCGACCGACGCGAAGTGGGGCGACGATGCCGCGGTCAAGCTCTACCGCTCGATCATGGCGCGGTACGCGAAGGGCGCGAACGTGAAGGACGTCTACCACGTCTACGGCATGGCGGTCGCCTACGAGACGGTCAAGGTGCTGAAGGCGGCCGGCAAGAACCTGACCCGCGCCTCCGTGATCGCCCAGACGAGCAAGCTGAACGACGCATCCAATCCATTCCTGCTGCCGGGGATGACGATCAAGACGAGCGCCACCGAGCGCTTTCCGATCGAGCAGGCGCTCCTGCAGCGCTGGTCGAAAGGCAGCTGGAAGAGCTTCGGCGGGCTCTGGGGCTACCGCGCGGGGTAACCCCCTCGCGTCCCTGGGCGGCTGCGCCTCCCGGCCGGCGGAGCCGGCCTCCGGCGCAGCCTCGCGCCGCTCGCGGCGCTCCAGCCGGCGGGCCCGTACCTCCGTACTGTTCCACCGGCCTACGCACCGCGAGCGACGCGCCAGGAACCCGAGGGAACGAGATCTCAGAGAGGCCGGCGGAGACGCCGGCCTCTCTCGTTGGGCGGCTGCGCCTCCCGGCCGGCGGAGACGCCGGCCTCTCTCGTTAAGGTGGCCGCATGACGCTGGACGAGCTCCTCGCGGCGCCTCTCGACCAGCTGCTTGCGGCCGCGCGCGAGCGCCGGCGGGGCGACGGGCTCGTCACCTACTCGCCCAAGGTCTTCATTCCGCTGACCACCCTCTGTCGCGACGTATGCGGCTACTGCACGTTCGCGCGCCCGCCGCGCCGCGGCGAGCGCGCTTATCTGACCGAGGCGGAGGTGCTCGCGATCGCGCGCGCCGGCGCGGCGGCCGGCTGCACGGAGGCGCTCTTCACGCTCGGCGACAGACCGGAGCAGCGCTACCAGGTCGCGCGGGCGGAGCTCGCGGCGCTCGGGTGCGAGACGACGCTCGAGTACCTCGGCCGGGTCGCGAAGCTCGTCCTCGACGAGACCGGCCTGCTGCCGCACCTGAACCCGGGCGTGATGAGCCGCGAGGAGCTCGTCGCGCTGCGGCCGGTTTCGGCCTCGATGGGGATCATGCTCGAGACGGTGTCGGATCGGCTGTCCGCGAAGGGAGGCCCGCATTGGGCCTCTCCGGACAAGTTGCCCGCCCGCCGCCTCGAGACGATTGAGCTAGCCGGCGCTCTCGCGATTCCGTTTACGAGCGGGATCCTGATCGGGATCGGCGAGACGCGTGCCGAGAGGCTCGAGGCGCTCGGGGCCCTGCTCGCGCTGCACGAGCGGCACGGCCACCTCCAGGAAGTGATCGTGCAGAACTTCCGTGCCAAGCCGGGCACCCGGATGGCGTCGCATCCGGAGCCGAGCCTCGAAGACCACCTCTGGACGATCGCGGCGGCGCGGTTGCTACTGCCGGACGACGTCTCGGTGCAGGCGCCGCCGAACCTTGCCTACGACGATTTTCCGCGCCTGCTCGATGCCGGCATCGACGACTGGGGTGGCGTCAGCCCGGTCACGATTGACCACGTCAATCCGGAGGCGCCGTGGCCCGAGCGCGACCGGCTTGCGGCGGCGGCACGCTCGCGCGGGCTGGAGTTGGCGCCGCGACTGCCCGTCTACCCCAAGTACCTGTCCGGGGAGTGGATCGATCCGAAGGTGTTGCCGACGGCGCTGCGCGCGTCCGACGCGCTCGGGCTCGCGCGCGAAGACGGCTGGCACCCCGGCGAGGCGGGCTCGGTCCCGTTCGTCGTCCGGCGCGACGCGCTGCCGGTCGACACGCCCGGCGAGCTGGGGGAGGAGGAGCTTGTCCGGCTCTTCCGCGCCCGGGGCGAGGAGCGCCAGCGCGTGTTTGCGGCGGCTGACCGGTTGCGGCGGGAGGTCTGCGGCGACGAGGTCAGCTACGTCGTCACCCGCAACATCCAGTACACGAACGTCTGCTACTTCCGGTGCGGCTTCTGCGCCTTCTCGAAAGGCCGCCTGGCTGCGAACCTGCGTGGCGCGCCGTACCTCGTCCCGCACGGAGAGATCGTCCGCCGCGCCCGCGAGGCATGGGACCGTGGCGCGACCGAGGTTTGCCTCCAGGGCGGCATCCACCCGGCGTTCACCGGCGAGTACTACGCGTCCGTCGTCGACGCGATCAGGAGCGAGCTGCCCGATCTGCACATCCACGCCTTCTCGGCGCTCGAGGTCTGGCAGGGCGCGGAGACGCTCGGCCTGCCACTCGAGGAGTACCTCGCGATGCTGCGCTCGCTCGGCCTCGGCTCGCTGCCGGGCACCGCGGCCGAGATCCTCGACGACGAGGTGCGCGCAATCATCTGCCCCGACAAGGTGTCGACGGAGCAATGGCTCGCCGTGCACGGGGCCGCCCATCAAGTCGGACTGCGCTCGAACGTGACAATCATGTTCGGGCACGTTGAGCGTCCGGAGCACTGGGCGCGGCATCTGCTGCGGGCCCGCGAACAGCAGGAGAGGTCGGGCGGCTTCACGGAGTTCGTGCCGCTGCCGTTCGTCCACATGGAGGCGCCGATGTGGCTACAGGGCCGGGCGCGGTCTGGCCCGACCTTCGGCGAGTCGCTGCTCGTGCACGCAGTCGCCCGGTTGGCGCTTCATCCCGCAATCACGAACATCCAGGCGTCGTGGGTGAAGCTCGGGCCCGAAGGCGTGGCCGCGGCGCTTCGCGCCGGGGTGAACGACTTGGGCGGCACACTGATGAACGAGTCGATCTCGCGCTCCGCAGGATCCGAGCACGGCCAGGAGATGTCGCCGGAGTCGATGGAAGAGCTGATCCGCGCGAACGGCCGCGTGCCGCGTCAGCGTACGACCCTTTATGCCGACGCCCCCGCCGAGCGCCGGGCCGCCTCCTTCGCGGCCGCGCCGCTCGCCGAGCCGCGCAACCCGCCCGTGCGTGAGGCGGGCCTGAAGGCGCCGCCGCGGCTCGTGCGCCCCGGCCTGCTCAGCCCTGCTCGCTAGGACTTGTCGCGGACGATGCGCGGGATCCCCACGAGCCAGCGCGGAATCCGCCGGCGGCCAGTCCGTAGCGCCCGATCGACCGCGGCCGCAGCGGCCCCGCCGTGAATACCCTCACCATGCCCTACGAGCAGGTGCTCGACGTCGAGCCCTGCCAGCGCGCGAGGGCGCCTGAGCCGAAGGAACGGGTGCAGGCCGGCGGGCTCGTCGCCCGCACGAAAGAACGGGATCGTGCCGAGCGCATCGGCGCAGACGAGGGTCCGGCGCTCCGGCCACCAGAGCGCGACCTCCTGCCACCAGCGATTCCCGACGATCGGGAGAAGTTCGAACGGCGTCCCCGGGAGCGTGCGGGGCACGACGTGCAGCGGCACGCCCAGCCGTTTCGCCCAGGCGGCGCTGTCGCGGCCGTGTCGGTCGAGCAGCTGGATCACGCCTGCCGGCTCGCCGGCGCCTCGGATCCGCTCCTCGACGCCGTCACCGTCGATCGGGTCGATCAGCCAGACGCGGTCGTCCACGGAGAGTGCGTGCGAGGTGCGCTGCATCCGCTCGTTCTCGATCCAGCCGACGGAGCCCTCGATCTCGTCGATGAAGTGGGTGCTCACGGGGCTTCTTCCAGCCGGGCGAAGGCGTGCTCGAACGCCTCGTTCGGCTGGGCCCCAAGCACGAGCAGCCGGCCGTCGAGCAGGAAGGCGGGAACCGCGTTCGCGCCGATCGAAGCTGCCTGGCGGGTCGAGTCCTCGATCCGGTCACGGTAGCGGTCTCCGCCGAGCACCTCCTCGACGTCTGCCTCAGGCAGCTCGAGCTCGCGGGCGAGGCGGCGCAGCACCTCGGGGTCGCCGAGGTCCTGAGCCTCGCTCCAGTACGCGTCCATCAGCCGATCGTGGACGGCCGCGTGGCGGCCCAGGTCGCGTGCGAGCTCGGTCAGTTGCTGCGCCCGCATCGAGTTCGGCACGAACTCCGGGTTCGGGTTGTAGGGCAGTCCGCGGCTCGCGAAGAAGTCACGTACCCGGTCGGTCATGCTCGGGCCGTAGCGCGCCAGGAGTTGCTCGCGCGGCAGCCCTTCCGGGGGGTACTCAGGGTGTAGGTCGAACGGCAGCCAGGTCACGCGCGCACCGAACCGGTGCTTCATCCACGCGGCCGTCGGCTGGCTCGCGCGGCAGAACGGTCAGATGTAGTCGCTCCAGATCTCGACAACGCGCTCGCTCATCCCTCCAGGCTAACCGCGTCCGCCAGGCTGAAACGCCCGAGCAGAAGGGCGGTGCCCGCCACCGCGCCCTCGCAGCCGAGCTCGCGGACTGTCCGGAGGTCGTCGAGCGAGGAGATTCCGCCCGCTGCCAGCACCGGCAGGCCCGAGGCCTCGAGCACCTCTGCGAGCAGCTCGAGATCGGGGCCTGCGAGCGAGCCGTCGCGGCCCGTGCTCGTGACGAGGAGCCTCGTGACGCCCGCTTGCGCGCAGCGCCGTGCCAGCTCGGCAGGGCTGATGTGTGCCTCCTCCGTCCAACCCTCGATCGCGACACGACCGTCCCGCGCATCGACGGCGACGACGAGCGCCTCGCCGAAGCGCGCCGCTGCGTCTTCGAGGAAGCCAGAAGAGAGCGCGGCGGTACCGACGAGCACGCGCATTGCGCCGGCGTCGAGCCCTGCCTCGATCGCCGCGATGCTGCGGTAGCCGCCGCCGACCTGCACCGGCACGCCCGCGGCGGCGACCCGGCGCACGAGCTCCGGGGATGGCGCGGAGCTGAAGGCGCCGTCGAGATCGACGAGATGAAGCCACGTTGCACCCTCCGCAGACCAGCGAGCCGCGAGCGCAGCCGGGTTGCCTGCCTCGATCGTCACCCGCTCGCGGCGGCCCTCCGAGAGGCGCACGGCGCGACCCTCGAGCACGTCGATCGCCGGGTAGACAGTGAATTCTTTTCGTGTTAACACGTTAGCATGCTATCATGATCCGATGACCACTCTTTCAACCACACGACGCGATGTCGAGCCCGTGCCCGGGTTGGACGAGTTGGCGGATGCCGTGCTCGCGTTGCGGGGCCGCGACGAGGTGCGGCGTTTCCTGCGCGACCTCTGCACGCTTCCCGAGCTGGAGGCGCTCGCGCACCGTTGGCGCACCGCGGAGCTGCTCGAGCAGGGTGTGCCCTATCTCGAGATCGCAGAGCGCGTACCGACGAGCACAGCGACAGTGACGCGAGTCGCTCAATGGCTCCGCAACGGCACGGGTGGCTACCGGATCGCGCTCGACCGGCTCCACACGAAGCGGAAGCGGAAATGAGCTCGAACGGGTTCACCCGCGCAGGCGCAAACGGCCGGCTGACGCTCGCCGTTCCCTCGAAGGGACGGATGTCGGAGCCTGCGCTCAGGCTCTGTGCAGACGCTGGCCTCAGCTTCGAGGCGACCGACCGCGCGCTGCTCGTCCCGTGCGCGAACGCGCCGGTCGATCTCCTGCTCGTCCGGGCGCACGACGTTCCCGAGTACGTTCAGGACGGCGTCGTCGATCTCGGGATCACCGGCGCGAATCTCGTGGCCGAGGCAGAGGCCGAAGTGGTCGCCCTCGCCGAACTGGGGTTCGCGCGCTGCACGCTCCAGGCCGCTGTGCCGGAGGACGCGCCCCAGGTCGAGTTGGGCGACCTCCAAGGGCTGCGCGTCGCGACCGCGTACCCGACCTCGACGCGTGCGTGCCTCGCGGAGCTCGGGATCGAGGCCGAGCTGGTACCGGTCTCGGGCTCCGTCGAGGCGGCGCCGCGGCTTGGGCTCTCCGACGCGATCGTGGACCTCGTTTCGACCGGCTCGACCGCGAGCGCGAACGGACTGCGGCTGCTCGGGAGACTGCTCGAATCGCAGGCCGTGCTCATCGCGAGCGAGTCGGCGCTCGCCGAGAAGGGCGAGCTTGCGGAGCGGCTGCAGCTGATGCTCGCCGGGGTCGTCGCCGCACGCCGTCGCCGCTACCTGATGATGAACGTTCCCGTCGCTGCTCTCGCCGAAGTCGAGGCACTGATCCCGGGCATGGGCTCGCCCTCGGTGCTCGACCTCGCCGAGGAGGGGATGAAGGCGGTGCACGCGGCGGTCGAGGCCGACGCGATCTGGAGCCTGCTTCCCTCCCTGAAAGCGGCCGGCGCCTCCTCGATTCTGGTCCTGCCGGTGGAGCGGCTGATCCCGTGAGCGGCGTAGGCTCGACGGAGCCGCCCAGGAGCGGAGGTGTCGGCTTTGCCGGCGGCGGAGCGGGGCGAGGCAGTGGTCTCGACGAGGTCATGCCGCGAGTCGCGGAGATTGTCGCCGACGTGCGTGCCCGCGGCGACGACGGCCTGCTCGACTGGACCGAGAAGCTCGACGGCGAGCGGCCCGTGCTCAGAGTCCCACCGGAAGAGCTCGCTGCCGCCCGGCTCGACGACGACGTCCGTGCCTCGGTGCGCGCTCTCGCCGACGCTGTTGCGGCATTCTCCGAGGCGCAGCGCCCCGCGGACACGTCGGTCGAGGCGGTTCCGGGCGTCGTTTCCGAGCGCCGCTGGCAGCCGCTCTCTTCGGTCGGGATCTATGTACCCGGCGGTCGCGCCGCCTACCCGTCGTCACTCGTGATGACCGCTGTGCCTGCCGGTGTGGCGGGGGTCGAGCGGATCGTCGTCGTCACACCGCGCCCCGCCGAGGCGACTCTCGCCGTCGCGCGCGAGCTCGGGATCGACGAGGTGTACGCGGTCGGCGGCGCCCAGGCGATTGCCGCGCTCGCCTATGGCACCGAGACGATCGCTCCGGTCGACAAGATCGTCGGACCGGGCAACCGCTGGGTCACCGCCGCGAAGCTGCTCGTCTCGAGCGCCGTCGCGATCGATCTGCCCGCGGGCCCGAGCGAGATCCTGGTGATCGCGGACGCGAGTGCTGACCCCGCCCAGTGCGCCGCCGACCTGCTCGCGCAGGCCGAGCACGGGCCCGATAGCGAGGCGCTTCTGCTCGCGCTCGACGACGGGCTCGCCGACGCCGTTGCGGCCCTCGTTGCCGAAGAAGGCAACATCTGGATCGAACGCGTTGCCAGCCTGGATCTCGCGCTCGCCCGCTCCGACGACTACGCGCCGGAGCACCTGGAGCTCTGGCTCGACGACGCCGAGGCGGTCGCGGCGAGGGTGCGCAACGCCGGCACCGTCTTCGTGCGTACGTCGGCTGTCGTCGGCGACTACGCCGCGGGGGCCACGCACGTGCTGCCGACGGGGGGGCTCGCGAAGGGCGCAGGTGGGCTCGGCCTCGAGAGCTTCCTGAAGCCGGTGCAATTCGTGCGCGCCGAATCGCTCCAGCGCGCCCGGGAGATCGCGTTGCCGCTCGCGCGCGTCGAGGGCCTTCCGCGCCACGCCGCCGCCCTGGAGCCGCGGTGAACCCGACCGCGCTCGCCGAGGACTATCGGCCGTACGCATGGGCGCCGTCGAACGAGGAGGTCGCCGCGCGTCACGGGCTGCTGCCCGAGCAGGTGCTCCGCTTCGACCAGAACACTCCGCCGCTGCCGGGGGTTCCGCAGGTCGCGCTCGCGGAGAGCTTTGCGCGCCTGAACGATTATCCGGACGGCACCTTCCGCGAGCTGCGTGAGGCAGCGGCCGCTTACTCCGGCGTTGGTCCGGAGCAGATCGTCCCGGGTGCGGGCGCGGACGAGCTGATCGCCGTCTGCGCCAAGACGTTTCTCGCCCCGGGGCGACGAGCCGCCGTGTTTTCGCCCACCTACGGCCTCTACCGGATCGCGTCCCAACTCGAGGGAGCCGAGCTCGTGACGGAACCGGAGACAGCCGACCTGATCTGGCTCTGCAATCCGAACAACCCGACGGGCGAGCTGCGCCGGCCGGAGGAGGTCGTCGCGCTCGCGCGGGCCCACCCGGAGGCGGCCGTCGTCGTCGACGAGGCGTACTGGGAGTTCGCAAGCGTCACCTGCGTGCCGCTCGTGGCCGAGCTGCCGAACCTGATCGTGCTGCGCACCCTCTCGAAGGCGTTCGGTCTCGCCGCACTCCGAGTGGGGTACGCGGTCGCCTCGCTCGAGGTCGCCGCGGAGCTCAACCGCCGCAGGCCGCCCGCGAGCGTATCGGCGCCTGCCGCGCGGATCGCCGCCGCGGCGCTGCGCGAGCCGCGCCTCGAGATCGAGGCGACCGTCGCGGAGCGCGAGCGCGTGCGCGCTGCCCTGGTGGCTGCAGGCCACGACTGCCCCGAGACGCACGGGAACTTCGTGTGGCTGCGCTCGAACGAGTTGCTCGGCGAGCGGCTGGAGGCGGCCGGGCTCGTGGTCAGGATCTTCGCCGAGGGGATCCGCATCTCGCTGCGCCGGCCGCCCGAGAACGACGTCCTCCTCTCCGCGCTGGGCGCCACGGCCGGCGCGGCTCCCGGCCGGACGGCGCTCGTCACACGCACGAGCATGGAAACGGCGCTGCGGATCGTGCTCGACCTCGACGGTGCCGGACACGTGCGCATCGCAACCGGGATCGGCTTCCTCGACCACCTGCTCACGCTCTGGGCCTTCCACGGTGGCTTCGACCTCGAGTTGCTCGCGGGCGGCGACCTCGACGTCGACGAGCACCACACGGTCGAGGACGTGCTGGCGGCGCTCGGCGACGCGCTGACGGCCGCGCTCGGCGATCGTGCGGGCATCGCCCGCTACGGCTCGGCGTCCGTCCCGATGGACGAGGCGCTTGCGACGTCCGCGGTCGACCTCGTCCGTCGGCCGCACGCGGAGATCGAGCTCGCCTTCTCCGACGAGCGGGTCGGGGGGCTGGCGCCGTCGCTGCTCCCGCACGCACTCGAGCGCCTCGCGCTGCAGGGCGGTTTCACACTCCACCTCTCCTCGTCCGGAATGGACGACCACCACGTCGCCGAGGCGGCGTTCAAGGCGCTGGGTCAAGCGCTCCGGCAGGCCTGCGCGCCCGGCGGCGAGGGCGTCCGCTCGACGAAGGGACTGGCATGAGGGTGGTGCTGGCCGACTACGGCGCGGGGAACCTGCGCAGCGTGTGCGCCGCCCTGGAGCGTGCGGGCGCGTCGCCCGAGATCTCCACCGATCCCGCAGCCGTGCGCGACGCGCCGCTCGCGGTGATCGCGGGTGTCGGCCATGTCGAGAGTGCCGCGCGCGGGCTCGCGCCGGTCGCCGAGGCGCTGCGCGAGCGGGTCGCCGCGGGCCGGCCGCTGCTCGGCATCTGCGTCGGCATGCAGCTCCTGTTCGAGGAGAGCGAGGAAGGCGGCCGCGGGCTCGGGCTGCTCGAGGGCTCGGTGCGTCGCGTGCGCGCGCGGCGCGTCCCGCACATGGGCTGGAACGCGCTTGCGCTCACGCGCCCGTCCATGCTTCTCGACGGGCTCGAGGGCGCGGACGTTTACTTTGCGCACAGCTATGCCGCCGTTCCGGCCGGCGACGTTGCGGTGGCCGAAGTCGAGCACGACGGGACGCTGGTGGCCGCGGTCGAGTCGGGCCCGCTCGCGGGCGTCCAGTTCCATCCCGAGCGGAGCGGCGCTGCCGGGGCGCGCGTGCTCGAGAACGCGATTCGATGGTCAAGAAGCGCGTGATTCCCTGCCTCGACGTTGCGGGCGGTCGCGTCGTCAAGGGCGTCCGCTTCGAGTCGCTGCGGGACGTCGGCGACCCCGTCGAGCTCGCCACCCGCTACTCGGAGCTCGGCGCGGACGAGCTCGTCTTCCTCGACATCACCGCGACCATCGAGCACCGTGGCCCGACGCTCGAGCTCGTCGAGCGAGCCGCGGCGGAGCTGACGATCCCGTTCACCGTCGGCGGCGGCATCTCCGGGCTCGAGGACGCCCGAGCGCTCCTCCGCGCCGGCGCCGACAAGGTGGCCGTCAACCGCGCCGCGGTCGACGATCCCGGCATCCTCGGGGCACTTGCGGACGAGTTCGGTGCGCAGGCGGTCGTTTGCGCGATCGACGCGCGCGCAGGCGAGGTTGTCACGCACGGCGGCCGCACGCCGCGAGGGATCGACGCGGTCGGGTGGGCTGGCCGCGCAGTCGCGTGCGGCGCCGGCGAGCTGCTGCTCACCTCGATTGACGCCGACGGCACGCGCGCCGGCTATGACCTCGAGCTGACGCGGTCGGTCGCGGAGGCCGTCGAGGTGCCGGTGATCGCCTCGGGCGGCGCCGGCGAGGCACGGCACCTCGCGGAGGCGTTCGAGGTGGGCGCTGAGGCGGCGCTGATCGCGTCGATCGTGCACGAGCGGCCCGAGCGGCTGCCCGAACTGAAAGCCGAGCTCAGGGAGGCGGGATGGAACGTTCGGATCTGAACGGTGCCGATTTGACCCCTGCCATCGTGCAAGACGTGGAGAGCGGCCGCGTCCTGATGCTGGCTTGGATGGACGAGGAGGCGCTGCGGCGCACGCGCGAGAGCGGCGAGGCGTGGTTCTGGAGCCGCTCGCGTCAGGAGCACTGGCACAAGGGCGCGACGTCCGGCCACACGTTGGCGGTCGAGGAGTTGCGCGACGACTGCGACGGCGACGCGATCCTCCTGCGCGTACGTCCGGCCGGCCCCGCCTGCCACACGGGCGCCGAGTCCTGCTTCGCGCCGTGGCTCTGGCGTCGGATCAAGGAGCGCGGGCAGGAGCGGCCGGAGGGCTCTTACGTCGTCACCCTGCTCGACGATCCCGCGCTCGCGGCACGCAAGGTGGGGGAGGAGGGGCTTGAGGCGGCGCTCGCCGGCGCCGGCGAGACCGACGAGCGCGTCGTCGAGGAAGTCGCCGA
>Ga0183260_10002054_pt1 | contig 16742 bp, 14 predicted proteins | sample AntDrymUQ4972206_2_FD_129768 | JGI IMG/M metagenome (GOLD analysis project Ga0183260, IMG submission 129768) | Polar desert sand microbial communities from Dry Valleys, Antarctica - metaG UQ497 (22.06) (version 2) (version 2) | ecosystem: Environmental > Terrestrial > Soil > Desert | place...
CGCCGACCGGCGGCTCCCCCGCGTCCCGCCGCCGTGCGCACTCGTGGTCTTCGGCATCACCGGCGACCTGGCCCAGAAGAAGCTGTTACCGGCGGTCTACGACCTGGCCAATCGCGGACTGTTGCCGACCAGCTTCGTGCTGCTCGGCTTCGCTCGACGGGACTGGGGGGACGGGGAGTTCATCGAACTGGCGCACAAGGCCGCCAAGGAGCACGCGCGCACGCCGTGGCGCGAGGACGTCTGGAAGCGATTGGCGTCATCCTGCAAGTTCGTACCGGGTGCCTTCGACGATGACGCGGCGTTCGACACCCTAGCCGAGACACTGCTCGACCTCGAGGAATCGCACGGGGTATCCGGCAACGCGGCTTTCTACCTGTCCATCCCGCCGGACTCCTTCCCGGTGGTGCTCAAACAGATGCAACGCACCGGGATGGCCGACAACATCGACGACTCGATCACCGGCTATTGGCGTCGGGTCGTCGTGGAGAAGCCGTTCGGCCACGATCTGGCATCCAGCCGGGAACTCAACGAACTGGTCGACTCGGTCTTCACCGCCCAGGACGTGTTCCGGATCGACCACTACCTGGGCAAGGAGACCGTCCAGAACCTCCTGGCACTGCGCTTTGCGAACACCCTGTTCGAGCCGGTCTGGAATTCCCACCACGTCGACTCGGTGCAGATCACCATGGCCGAGGACGTGGGAATCGGGTCGCGGGCGGACTTCTACGACGCGACCGGCACGGCGCGCGATGTCGTACAGAACCACATCCTGCAGCTGCTGGCTCTGACCGCGATGGAAGAGCCGGTGGAGTACACCCCCGACGCGATCCGGATCGAGAAGCTCAAGGTCCTGCGCGCGATCTCGCTGCCCGAGGACTTGCCTCGCTATGCGATCCGCGGGCAGTACACCCAGGGATGGCTTGCTGGGCAACGGGTTCCGGGCTATGTCCAGGAGGAGAAGGTTCCTGATGACTCGACGACCGAGACCTACGTCGCGTTGCGACTAGGCGTCCAGACCCGGCGGTGGGCCGGGGTCCCGTTCTACCTCAGGGCCGGCAAACGGCTGCCGCGTCGGGTCACCGAGATCGCCCTGACCTTTCGACCTGCCCCGCATGTGCCCTTCACTGCCAGCGACACCGAATCGCTCGGTCAGAACCAGTTGGTGGTCCGGGTCCAGCCCGACGAAGGAGTCACCCTGAAGTTCGGGTCCAAAGTGCCCGGCACTGTCATGGAGGTGCGCGATGTCGCGATGGACTTCCTCTACGGGACGGCGTTCACCGAGGCCAGTCCGGAGGCCTACGAACGGTTGCTGCTCGACGTCCTCATCGGCGACGCGACGCTGTTCCCCCGGCACGAGGAAGTAGAGGCATCCTGGGCGGTCATCGACCCGCTCGAGGAGTTCTGGGCCGGTCAGGAACCGGCGCATTATCGCGGCGGCGAATGGGGTCCCACCGAGGCCGACGAGATGCTCGCCTCCGACGGACGTGCCTGGAGGCGGCCGTGAGTGAGCATCGCAGCGAGGAACGAGCATCGCCGAGAGGGAGGGAGCATCGACCGAGCGCCAGCGAGGGAGGAGCGGACCGACCGGTGCGCGCAGCGCATGAGGCGGAATATCGGAGCGGAGCGAACGGCGTTTCGCCTCCAGCTCGGGAACCGAGGCGGCCGTGAGCACGCTTTGGGACACCACCGGGACCGAAGTGGTCAAGGCACTCGGTGCCGCCCGACGCAACGGCGCGGCGGTCACCTCCGGGTTGGCGTTGACCTTCGTCGTGGTGGCCGAGGAGAAGCAGGTGGAGATGGCCGAGAAGGCCGCGACCACCGCAGCTGCGATGCATCCCTGTCGGCTGGTGATGGTGGTCCGCCGCGAGAACACCGCCCCTGCCCCACGACTTGATGCCGAGGTGAGCGTCGGCGGGCGGCTCGGCCCCGGTGAGGCCGTCCAACTGCGGATGTATGGCCGGCTGGCTCTGCACGCCGAGTCCGTCGTCCTGCCGCTGCTGGCCCCGGACGCGCCCGTGGTGACTTGGTGGCCGGGAAGGGCTCCGGAGCGGCTGGCCACCGACGGCCTGGGAGTCCTGGCCGAGCGCAGAGTCACCGACTGCGCCGTGCACGACAACCCGCTGACCGCACTACGGGCCAGGGCGACCGACTACGCGCCCGGGGACACGGATCTCTCCTGGACCCGGATCACGTCCTGGCGCTCGATGATGGCCGCCGCGGTCGACTCTGCAGCCGGTCCCGGAAGGGCGAGCGTGGCTGTGATCGGCGGTCAGGTCTATGGCCACCCCGACAGTGCATCGGCTGCTCTGCTGGCGGGCTGGCTGTCCAGCCGGCTCTTCACGAGTGTCAAGGTACTCGACTCCGAGCCCAACGCCCCCGAGCAGGGCGGGCAGCCCGACGCCGCGGGAATCAGCGGCGTACGGGTGGACCTGGACGGCGCGGACCCGATCTACATCCGCCATCGTGACGGCGTAGGAGTGGTCAGCCGGGCTGGTCGCCCGGACAGCACGGCCGCTCTGGCCGAGCGCGAGATCGGGGAGTTGCTCGGAGAGGAACTTCGGCGCCTGGACGCGGACGAGCTGTATTGCGAGGCCCTGGCCTCGGCTACCGGAACGCGCGAGCTAGGTGACCGTGCGCCGACGCGTTCTCTCATCTGGGAGGACCCGGCTGCTGCCGGGGACAGCGCACAGGGGCGGAAGCGGACCGGGGCAAAAGCCGCTAGGCGCAGCAAGGAATGAGCCGCTCCCCCGAGGTGGTGGTTCACGCGTCTCCCGATCTGCTCGCCGATGCCGTGGCCGCTCGCTTGATCACGAAGCTGGTCGACGCGCAGAGCGCCCGCGGCTGGGCCAGCCTCGCCCTGACCGGGGGTGGCATCTGCATTGCGGTCCTGGGGGCCCTCCGGAACAGCCCCGCCCGCGACGCGGTGCAGTGGGACCGGGTCGACGTGTGGTGGGGTGACGAACGTTTCATCGCCGCAGATGACCCGGAACGCAACGATCTACAGGCACGGGAGGCCCTGCTCGACCACGTTCTGCTGGCACCGGACCGCGTTCACCCGATGCCGGCGGACGAGGGACGCTTCGCCGGCGAACCCGAGGACGGGGCTGAGTGGTACGCCGATCAGCTGGCCGCCAGCGCGCGCCCGGAGGACCACGGTTCCGTTCCCCGCTTCGACGTCTGCATGCTCGGGATCGGCGAGGACGGTCACGTCGCCTCGATCTTTCCGGGCGCGCCGGCGGCCTACGAGACTCGCAGCGTCGTCGCCGTCCACGGCTCTCCCAAGCCGCCTCCGGTGCGGATCAGCCTCACCTTCTCGGCCATCGGGTCAGCCTCGGAGGTGTGGCTCGTCGCGGCGGGAGCGGGCAAAGCCGCTGCGGTCGGACTGGCAGTCAGCGGGGCGGGGCCGGTGCAGATTCCCGCCGCCGGGGCGATCGGACGGGTACGCACGATGTTGCTGCTCGATCGTGCTGCCGCGACTGGCCTGCCGGCCGAGTTACTCCGCCTGCCCACAGCCTGAACTACGCAGCAAGTCAGGGCCGGCGGCGGACTGGGGGCGGCGGGATGCGCTTTGCCCGAGCAACATCGACGATCAACATCTCGGTCAGTGTGTCGTCCGAGCGCCGGATCGAAACGGTGATCGCGTCACAGTGCTCCACGATCCCCAGCACATCGGTGTAGGCCTGCCCACCGGTGGGACCGGTCTGTCCCGGGAGTCGACGCCGTACGACCACCCGACGACCGACATCGTCCGGACTGATCCCAGCAGCGGTCAGCGGCTCAGCCGCCGCGCCGCTCGCGGAGCTTGTTCAGCGCCTCTTGCAGGATTGCCTCGCCGTCCTCGTCGGATCGGCGTTCACGGACGTAGGCGAGGTGGGTCTTGTACGGCTCGTTGCGCGGTGCCGGAGGAGGTGCGGTCTGCTCCCGGCCGGCGGGCAGGCCACAGCGGGCGCAGTCCCAGCTGTCCGGGATCGCCGCGTCGTGCGCGAAAGCGGGGCGGGACTCGTGTCCGTTGGCACACCAGAAGGGCACCCTGGTACGCGGGGCGGACTCACCCCGTTCGGCTTCTCCCATCGGTCCCGATCCGACCCGACTTCCACGGATCGCACTGCCACCGGCCACGTACGTGTACTCCTTCGTTGAAGAGCTACTTGAGCGATCCTATGGCCGACGGTCGGCAGAACCTACACCTGAGCCGGCTGCAGGAAAATGGGGTCAGGCCGCGGGCCCCTGCGGAACCTTCAACAGGATGCCTAGCGCGATGATCGAGGCGCTCCAGGCGATCGCCACAAAGACCGTCAGCCGGTTCAGGTTCTTCTCGACCACAGTCGATCCGGACAGGGATGCACTCGCTGCGCCGCCGAACATCGAGGACAGGCCTCCGCCGCGCCCCCGGTGCAAGAGAATGAGGACGATCAGGAGAAGGCTGGTGGTGACCAGCACGATCGTCAGTAGAAGCTTCACGAGGGTCCAGCGTAGTCAGTGGTCACGAGACCCGTCCCAGCGCCCGTCGGCCTTGGTCAGCGGACCGCGACCGTGGCCAGGTCGTAGCCGGCATAGGCCCAGTGCACGACCGCGTTGTGCAGTCGCTCCCCGACGAGCAGCACGGTTCGCTCCTCCACGACCGGTACGTAGGAGCCGCTGCCCGTCACCGTCTGGGCCACGGTCTCCCATACGGCCAGCGCAGAGCGGTCATCGGCTGCGGCATACGCCGAGTCGACCAGACCGTTGATGGCCGGATCGTTCAACTCGGCCAGATTGGTATTGCCGGCCGCGGTGATCTCCCGACCGTCGACCAGCGGACCGAGAAAAGACGCTGGATCGGGGAAGTCGGCGCTCCAGCGGGTGAGCAGGATGCCGTATCCGTTTGCTGCGACCGTGGCCGGTGAGCCGATGTCGGAGGTGTAGAAGGTCGCCGGGTCCAGACCCTGGACGGTCGCGTCGATGCCGACCGCCCGCAGGTTCACTCGGATCACGTCAGCAACGGCCAGGGCAGCTGCCTGGTTGGGGGCAGCGATGGTCGTGCTGAACCCGGCGGGGAGGCCGCAGGCCGACAGCTGACGACGTGCCTCACCCACGTCGCCGGCCGACGCGGTACTGACGGCCGGCATGTTCCCGGCGACGATGCTGGGCCACAATCCGCGGGTCGGCTGGGCCAGCGAAGCGCCGCCGAGCGCCTGCTGAATGGCGGCCACATCCATCGCAGCGGCCACTGCCAATCGGCACGCTGGATTGTCGAAGGGCGCGACGGTCGCCGGCATCGCCAACAGTTGGAGTACACCGGTGGCGATCTGGTCCGTCCTGGCTGCGATGTCCGGCTCCCCCAGTACGCGCTCGAGCGACTCCGGTGCCACACCCCCGCCGAGATCCAAGTCGGCCGACCCCCCGAGGATCCGCTGGTCTCGCTCGAACGCGGCCAAGCCGGTGTGCACCTCCACCCGATCGGGCCGAGCGGTACGTACGTCGTCGGTGGCCGGGTCCCACGCTGGGTTGCGCTCCAATACGAGCCCGGTGATCGGGTCGATCGAAGACACCCGGTACGGACCGGAGGACAGCGGCGCCTCCCCGTAGTCCGCGCGGGTGTCGGCCTCCCTCGGTACGGGACTGGACGATGGCAGGGCCATCACCTGATCGAAGGCGGCATAGGGGCGATTGAGCCGGAACACGATCGTCGACGGATCAGGGGTCTCCACGCGAGCCAGGCTGGGAGCCGGATCGCCTTCGTCCGGGACAAAGTAGGGGCCGGGGTAGGGGGCTTCGGGATCATCGAGCAGCGACACGACGTAGAGCGGTCCCCCGACGATGACCTCCGAGGCGAAGGATCGTTCGATCCCGTACTTGACGTCCTCGGCGGTGATCGGCCGCCCGTTCTCGAACGCCGTACCCGGGCGCAGGGTGTAGGTCCAGGTCTGGTTGTTGTCCGACGGCACACCTAGCCCGATGGCCAGATCCGGGACCAGCTCGGCCCCGGCGGCACCAGCCGCGGAATCATAGGTGACCAACGTGCGCGTGTAGAGGCGCATCAGGTTCCAGACCCACGGCAAGTACGAGCGGGCTGGATCGAGACTGTCGACGGCAGGGGCGACCGCCCGCAGGGTTCCGCCGCCCTCGACCGATGGCGCCCGCGTCCCCTCCACCGCGGCGTCCTGGGTCGCCTCGGCGGTGCCGGCTACCGCCTCGATCTCCGGGTCTCCCGCGGAGCAGGCGCTGAGCAGCAGCATCGTCGACAGCAGTGCGGCGAGCCAACCGGAAGCGACGCGCGAGGGCGCTGCCCTGGTGGTCATACCTGCCTTCCATCGGATCCGGGATGGCGTCGGGGATCGCGCGCCACTGACTGGTCAGTCGTCAGCGGCGGCCCGGCAGATCGTCGCAAAATCTTCGGCCAGCACGCTGGCTCCACCGACGAGCCCCCCGTCGACGTCCGGCTGGGCGAAGATGCCCGCGGCGTTGTCCGCCTTGACCGAACCGCCGTAAAGGATACGCGTGGCAGCCGCCACCTCGAGTCCGTACGTCTGTTTCAGGCGCGCCCGCAAGGCAGCGCAGACTTCCTGTGCGTCCTGTGGGGTGGCGACCTCACCCGTTCCGATTGCCCAGATCGGCTCGTAGGCGACGACGAATTCGCCGAGTTCCCCAGCCTCCAGCCCGAGCAGAGCGGCGTCGAGCTGAGCCAGGCAGTGCGCGATCTGGTCTCCCGCCTGGCGGACCCGCAGTCCTTCCCCTAGGCAGAGGATGGGCAGCAGCCCGACCGCCCGGGCGGCCCGCAGTTTGGCGTTGACCAGGTCATCGTCCTCGTGGTGATGTTCGCGGCGTTCGGAGTGCCCGACCAGCACGTAGCTGCACTTGAGCGCCGCGAGCATGTGCCCACTGATGTCGCCGGTGTAGGCGCCCCCGGCGTGCGGTGACAGGTCCTGGGCGCCGTACCCGATCTCGATCTTGTCGCCGTCCACCAGCGTCTGCACGCTGCGCAACGAGATGAACGGCGGAACAACGACGACCTCGACCCGCGCCAGCTGGACCTCGGTCAGGCTGAAGGAGATCTTCTGTACCAGGGCAATCGCGTCGAGGTGGGTGAGGTTCATCTTCCAGTTGCCCGCCACCAACGGGCGCCGCTTGATGCGACTCACGGCGTGGCCGCTTGCCCGGCGGACTCGTCCAAGACGGCGAGACCGGGCAGCTGCTTGCCCTCCAGGTACTCGAGCGAAGCACCGCCCCCGGTACTGATGTGCGAATACGCCGACTCGTCCAGCCCCAACTGGCGTACGGCGGCGGCCGAGTCCCCGCCCCCGACGACGGACAGCCCGTCCACGTCTGCCACCGCCTGCGCGATCCCGCGGGTCCCGGCGGTGAAGGGGGCCAGCTCGAAGACACCCATCGGCCCGTTCCAGAAGACGGTCTGGGCCTGTCTCAGGTGCTCGGTAAAGGCCAGGACGGTGTGCGGACCGATGTCCAGCCCCTTGCGGTCTCCGGGGATCTGTTGGGCCGAGACAACCTGCAGTTGGGCGTCGGCGACCAGTGCTTGTGCGACCACGATGTCGACGGGCAGGACGATCCGATCGCCGGCCTCCTCGAGGAGCCCACGGCAGGTCTCGATCTGGTCTTCCTCCAGTAACGAACCACCCACGTCGTGGCCTTGGGCTGCCAGAAACGTGAAACACATCCCGCCACCGATCAGCAGCCGGTCGACCTTGGGCAACAGCGCTCGGATCACCGGAAGCTTGTCGGAGACCTTGGAGCCACCGAGCACCACGACGTACGGGCGTTCCGGATCCTGCGTCAGCCGATCGAGCACCTCGACCTCGCTGCGAACCAGATCGCCCGCGGCGTGCGGTAACCGCAGGGCGACGTCGTACACGCTGGCGTGCCGTCGGTGTACCGCGCCGAACGCATCGTCGACGTAAGATTGAACCAGCCCGGCGAGCAGGTCGGCGAAGGCCCCTCGGAGTTCGGGATCTTTCGACGTCTCGGCGGGCTCGAAGCGGACGTTCTCCAGGAGCAGAACGTCCCCGTCGGTCAGCGCATCGGCCTGCTTCGAGCTGTCCGGCCCGGCGACGTCGGTGGACAGCCGGACCTCCTGGCCCAGCAACTCGGCCAGTCGGGAGCAGATCGGCGCGAGCGACAAGGACGGGTCCCGACCGTTCTCCGGCCGGCCCAGATGTGCCACGACGATCACCCGGGCGCCGGCCTCGATCAGCGCCTTCAGGGTCGGGAGACTGGCCTTGATCCGGCCGTCGTCGGTGATGATCGGGTCCCCGGTCGAGGTGTCCAGGGGGACGTTGAGGTCGGCCCGGACCAGGACCCGGGTTCCCCGTACGCCGTCGGAGATGAGGTCGGCGAGTGAGCGCACGCGGCGCCGTCCCTACTTGGAGCCGACGAGGACAACGAGGTCGGCGAGCCGGTTGGAGAATCCCCACTCGTTGTCGTACCAGCCGACCACCTTGACCTGGTTGCCGTTGACCTTTGTCAACGGCGCGTCGTAGATGCATGACGCCGGGTCGTGCACGATGTCCGAAGACACGATCGGATCCTCGCTGTAGCGCAGGATCCCCTTGAGCGGACCGTCCGCGGCTGCCTGGTAGGCCGCCTGGATCGCGTCCAGATCGGCCTCGTTGCCGAGCGTCGCGGTCAGGTCGGTGACCGATCCGGTGGGAATCGGGACCCGGAGGGCGTACCCGTCGAGCTTGCCGTTGAGGTCGGGCAGCACCAAGCCGATGGCCGCAGCTGCTCCACTCGAGGTCGGCACGATGTTCAGCCCCGCGGCGCGAGCCCGTCGGAGGTCTGAGTGCGGGCCGTCCTGAAGGTTCTGGTCGGCGGTGTAGGCGTGGATGGTGGTCATCAGACCGCGCTCGATGGTGAAGCTGTCGTGCAGCACTTTAGCGAGCGGCGCAAGGCAGTTCGTCGTACATGAGGCGTTGGAGATGATGACTTGTGATCCGTCGTAGGTGTCCTCGTTCGCACCGATGACGACGGTGAGGTCCTCGCCCTTGGCCGGTGCGGAGATGATGACCTTCCGGGCGCCGCCCTGGTCGACGTGCGCCCGTGCCTTGTTGGCGTCGGTGAAGAACCCGGTCGACTCGATGACGATATCCACGTCGAGGTCCCCCCACGGGAGCGCGCTGGGGTCCCGTTCGGCCAGGATCTTGAGGGTCTTGCCGTCGATCTCGATGCCGTCGTCGACGACCTTGACCTCTTTGAAGAGTCGGCCCAGCACGCTGTCGTAGGACAGCAGGTGCGCCATCGTGGCGACGTCGCCGAGGTCGTTGGCGGCGACGATGTCGATGTCATGGCCGCCCTCGTTGACCGCCCGCCAGAAGTTTCGACCGATTCGACCGAAGCCGTTGATGCCTACCCGGACTGTCACTGCAATTCCCTCTCGTCATCGGACGCCTGCTCGGGAAACACTATCGAGGGCGACTCTGCACCTGCACTCAATCCGGAAAATGTGCATGGCAACCACCGCCCGACATGACTTGATCCGGGGAGAAAGTGCTGCGCGGTTACGGGGCCAGCATCTCGGTGGTGACGGCCGATTCGGTGTCCGGCACCCCAAGATCACGGGCCCTCTTGTCGGCCATCGCCAGCAGCCGACGAATCCGGCCGGCAACAGCATCCTTGGTCATCGGCGGGTCGGCGAGCTGGCCGAGTTCCTCTAAGGACGCCTGCCCGTGCTCCACCCGTAGGCGACCGGCTACAAGAAGGTGGTCCGGCGCATCCTCGCCGAGCAGATCCAGTGCGCGGCTGACCCGGGCTCCGGCGGCGACCGCCGCCCGGGCCGAGCGACGCAGGTTCGCGTCGTCGAAGTTGGCCAGCCGGTTGGCCGTGGCCCGGACCTCACGGCGCATCCGCTGTTCTTCCCACGCCAGAACAGCATCGTGGGCTCCGAGTCGGGTGAGCAGGACACCGATCGCGTCACCGTCCCGGATGACCACTCGGTCGGCACCGCGGACCTCACGGTTCTTCGCCGAGACAGCCAGACGTCGCGCGGCCCCCACCAGGGCCATCGCTGCTTCCGGGCCCGGGCAGGTCACTTCCAGGGAGGAGGACCGGCCCGGCTCGGTCAGGGAACCATGTGCCAGGAAGGCGCCGCGCCAGGCAGCCTCCGAACAGCAGACCCCGCCCGAGACCACAGCCGGCGGAAGGCCGCGGACCGGCCGCCCACGCGTGTCGACCAGGCCGGTCTGACGGGCCAAGCCCTCGCCGTGCTTGACGATCCGGACCAGATAGCGGGGGCCCCGCCGCAGGTTTCCGCCGGAGAGCACCGATATGGCGCTGGCATAACCGAACAGGTCGCTGACATCACGCCGGACCCGCCGAGCCACGGAGGCGGTGTCGAGTTCGGCCTCGATCACGACGCGACCACCGACGATGTGCAGGCCGCCGGAAAACCGCAGCAACGCGGTGAGTTCCGCCTTACGGCAACAGGTCTTGGTGATCGGCACGCGGGAGAGTTCATCCTTGACCTGGGACGTCATGGCCATGCGGGTTGCTCCTCTGTACTGCGGATGCAGGTGATCACGTGATCCAGGGCTACGGCCAGGAGCCGCGCATCGTGCTGGTCCCCGTCCTGCGACATGGCGACCGGCCGAAGAACGAGACGGGGTTCTGACCCACCTGCGGTCCGCAACGCCTGCACGGCACTCAATAGACCACGCCGGTCAACTACCCGCGAGGCGTCGGCGAGAACGGTGTTTACCGGCAGCCGCGGGGCGTGGGCTCGGAGGACGCTGAGGTGCTCTTGCGGGGAGAAGCCCTCGGTCTCCCCGGCCTGGGGTTCGAGGTTGAGCACCACGACGACGTGGGCCGACGTGCGTTCCAGGGCGGTCATCAGATCAGGAACCAGCAGATGGGGCAGAACCGAGGTGAACCATGATCCAGGGCCGAGCACCACGATGTCCGCGTCGTCGATGGCTGCGACGGCAGGCGGGCAAGCCGGTGGACCGTCGGGTTCCAGCTGAACTGATCGCACCCGAGCCGATGTCGTCGCAACCGCTACCTGGCCACGAATCAGCTTGTGCTCCAGCTTCTGCCGATCGCCCAGCACATCGACCCATGCGGTTATCTCGAGCGGGATCGTCGACATCGGTAGCACTCGTCCGACGGCGCCGATCAGCTCACCGACCGTGTCCAGCGCTCGTACGGTGTCCCCGCCGAAGACCTCGATCAGACCGGTCAGGAGCAGGTTTCCCACCGGATGCCCGGCCAGCGAGCTGCGGCCGGAGAAACGGTGCTGCAGCAGCGTTTCCATGTCGTGGTGTGCCGGCGTCGTACCGGCAAGGGCCGCCAACGCCATGCGGAGATCCCCGGGCGGCAGGACGTCGTGATCTCGTCGAATCAGACCGCTGGATCCGCCGTCGTCGGCGACTGTGACGATGGCGGTGAGCTGGGAGGTCAGTTGACGGGCCGCGGCCAGCGTCGCGGCCAAGCCGTGGCCGCCGCCGAGCGCGACGATGCGGGGCTGGTCAGCTGCTTGGTTCACTCGCGTCCCAGGTCCCGATGCACGACTGTGGTGTGTACGCCCGCGGCCACCAGTCGGGCAGCCAGTTCCTCGCTGATCGCCACGCTGCGGTGTTTGCCGCCCGTGCACCCCACGGCGAGGGTCAGGTAGCGCTTGCCCTCGCGCTGATAGCCGGTCCCGATCAAGTTCAGGATCTCCATGTACGCGTCGAGAAACCCTCCCGCCGTCTCCTGCCCCAGTACGTAGGCCCGGACCTCTGGGTGCTGACCGGTCAGCGGCCGCAACTCCGGTAGCCAGTGCGGGTTCGGCAGGAAGCGGACGTCGACGACGAGATCGGCATCCAGCGGCAGACCGTACTTGTACCCGAAGCTCATGACGGTTGCTTTGAGGCTGGGCACGAACTCTGCGCCGAAGGCCAGCTCGATCGTGGCCCGCAATTGGTGGACGTTCAGGTCGCTGGTGTCGACGGTGACATCGGCGACGCCGGCCAGGTCGGTGAGCAACACGCGCTCGGCCGCAATGCCGTCGGAGAGTCGGCCTTCGCCCTGCAACGGATGCGCCCGACGAACGGACTCGAAGCGCCGGATCAGGACATCGTCCCGGGCCTGCAGGAAGAGCACCTTTGGCCGGAAACCGCGCTCGTCGAGGCCGGCCAGCGTGCCGGTCAGGTCCGAGGAAAAGGCACGGGAGCGTACGTCCACAACGACAGCCAGCCGGGTCACCGCCCCGCGCGAACTGCTGCCCAGATCGACCATCGTCGCGATCAGCGCGGGCGGCAGATTGTCGACCACGAAATAGCCGAGATCCTCCAGGCACTTGGCCGCGGTGCTGCGACCCGCCCCGGACAGCCCAGTGACCAGGACGATGTCCAGAGCACTGGGCGGGCCGGCGGCCACGGCGTCGGAGCGGGCCCCATCCAGGTGCATGCCGGTCAGTCTGCCCGTCCGGCCCTGACCTCGTTCGGCCCGATGTCCTCGGCGAGGGCGGCGACAACTGCCTCGGCCGTCTTGCGGCCCACGCCGGGGACCTCGGCGACCTGGTCCACGTCAGCGGCGCGCAACGCCCGTAGCGAGCCGAACTTGGCCAGCAACGCCTTTCGTCGTACCTCGCCGAGCCCGGGCACGTCGTCCAGCAGGGAAGCCAGCATGCTCTTGGAGCGCCGCTCGCGGTGATGGGTGATGGCGAAACGGTGGGCTTCGTCCCGGATCCGCTGCAGCAGGTAGAGCGCCTCACTGGTCCGCGGAAGGATCACCGGGTCGGCTTGACCAGGGACCCAGATCTCTTCCATCCGCTTGGCGAGTCCGACGACGGCGATGTCCTCGATGCCCATCTCCTCCAGGACCACTTGGGCAGCTTCCACCTGCGGGACCCCGCCGTCCACAACGACGAGGTTTGGCGGGTAGGCGAACTTCCTCGGGATGCCGATGGCGAGGTCGGGCGGGCCGAGGACTGGACCGCCCGGGCCGCCGGCACCGCCCTGGGATTGCTCCTTGAGATAGCGGGCGAAGCGACGACGGACGACCTCGGCCACGGAGAGCGTGTCATCGCGCCCTCCTTCGGCGCTGATGATGAACCGCCGATAGTCCGAACGCTTGGCGACGCCGTCCTCGAAGACCACCAAGCTGCCCACGACGTTCGTGCCCTGCACATGGGAGACATCGATGCATTCGATCCGCAGCGGCGCTGCGGGTAGATCGAGGGAATCCTGGATCTCGGCAAGAGCGAGCGACCGCGCGGTCAGGTCGCTGGCCCGCTTGACTCGGTGTCGGGCGAATGCCTCACCCGCGTTGCGCTGCACCGTGTCCATCAGGGCCCGTTTGTCCCCGCGTTGCGGTATGCGGATGCCGACCGGTCCCCCACGCAGGTCACTCAGCCGGCGGATGTGTGCGTCGACGTCCTCAGGCAGTTCCGGCACGAGGATCTCCCTGGGGACGGCGTCCCGCACGGTCCCCGAACCGTCGGCGTCCTCAACGAGGTCTCCGCCGTACACCTGCAGCAGGAATTGGGCGACGAGGTCACCGGTGCTGACGTCCTCGACCTTGTCGACGATCCAGCCGCGCTGTCCGCGCACTCGGCCGCCGCGGACGTGGAAGACCTGGACGGATGCTTCTAGGTCGTCCTGGGAGAAGGCGACCAGGTCCGCGTCAGTACCGTCACCGAGCACCACGGCCTGCTTCTCAAGAGCCCGCCGCAGAGCGCCGATGTCGTCGCGGAGCCGGGCGGCCCGCTCGTACTCCTGGTCGGCGGCAGCTGCGGCCATCTGCTGGTCGAGCCGCCGGATCAAGGTGTCTGTACGGCCACCCATGAAGTCACAGAAGTCCTCCACGATCTGTCGGTGCTCGTCGGCGGTGACATTGCCCACGCAGGGCGCCGAGCACTTGCCGATGTAGCCGAGCAGGCACGGGCGGCCGATCTGCCCGGCCCGCTTGAAGACCCCGGCCGAGCAGGTGCGGGCCGGAAACACCCGCAGCAACAGATCCAGCGTCTCCCGGATGGCCCAAGCATGTGAGTACGGGCCGAAATACCGCACGCCCTTGCGTTTCGGGCCGCGCATCACCTGCAGCCGGGGGTATTCCTCGTACAAGGTCACCGCGAGGCTCGGAAAGCTCTTGTCATCGCGGTAGCGGACGTTGAACCGAGGATCGAACTCCTTGATCCAGTTGTATTCCAGTTGCAGCGCCTCGACCTCGGTGCTGACCACCGTCCAGTCGACACCGGCAGCACTGGTGACCATCTGCCTGGTCCGCGGATGCAGTCCGGCGAGATCGGCGAAATACGAGTTGACCCGGCTGCGAAGGCTCTTGGCCTTGCCGACATAGATGACCCGCCCGTACGGGTCGCGGAAACGGTAGACCCCTGGGCCCTCGGGGATGCTGCCCACCGCCGGGCGGTACGTCGACGGATCCGGCACGTATCCAGCCTACGACCGAGGTCCGTCACGGATCTGCCAGCACACGGCCGGGTCGCGCCCCGCCATCTCGGACCGATCGCCCGGGAGGCACCATCACCAGAATGCGTGGGCCACAGGTTGCGACGTGAGCAGATCGGTCACCCCACCCGAGTTCGGCTGGCGCCCCGGACTCAGGACCGGTGTCGGGCTGGGACTGGCAGTCTTTCCGGTCGCGCTGAGCTTCGGTGCGCTCGCGACCACACTCGGCTGGCCACCGGCCGCCACGATCATCTGTTCGGTGATCGTCTTCTCCGCGGGTGCCCAACTTGCCCTGCTCACCACGCTCACCGCCGGCAGCACTCTGTTCCTTGCCCTGGGCGCCGCCACGTTGATCAATCTGCGGTTCCTCCCGATGGGGATCGCCGTGGCCGGCAGCCTCAAGGGCCCCGCTTGGAAGCGGGCGCTCGGCGCGCAGACGATCCTCGACGGCTCCTGGGCAGCGGCCTATCAAGGTGCCGGGCGATACGACCGCCTGACGATGTTCGGCGCCAGTGCGGTCCAGTGGCCGGTCTGGATCCTCGGGACCGTCGTCGGGGTGGTGACGGCTCCTCCACCGACGCTGGTCGCATCCCTCGGCCTTGACCTGGTCTTTCCCGGCTTCTTTCTCGTGCTGCTGCTGGACACCTTCCGCTCGACGCCGCGGGCCCCGTGGATCGCAGGGATCGCGATCCTGCTCACCGGTGGATTGCTGCTCGTGGCACCCGCCGGCGTTGCCGTCCTGCTCTCGTCCCTGGCCGCCCTCGTGATCCTGATCGATGCGGAACTTGCATGACCTTGTGGGTGGCGATCGGGGTCCTGGCGGTGATCAATTTCGCGATCAAGGCCGCCGGACCGGCGCTGCTCGGGGATCGCCCGCTACCACCTCGGGTATCGCTGGTGGTGCAGTCGCTGGCCCCCGCCCTGCTCGCCGGTTTGCTGATCGTGGCGCTGCTGGGGCAGGGCTGGCGAGAGTTCGATTGGAGGCTGTTGCCCGGGCTTACGGTGATCGGGGTGCTGTGGTTACTGGGCCGGAGTCAGATCGTCTGCATCGTCGCGGGCGTGCTGGTCACCGTTGCTGTCCGCGCGCTGGTGTGATCTGCCTCCGCTCAGACGAAGATCCCGCGGTTGGCCAGCCAGATCACGGGATCGACCCGGACCCCGTTGAGCCCCCCGGAGTAAACCTCGAAGTGCAGGTGCGGACCGGTCGAGAAGCCCTGCGAGCCGACGAGTGCTATCTCCTGCCCGGCTGCCACGCGCTGCCCGGTGCTCACTTCGATGACTTCCATATGGCCGTAGACCGTGACGTCGCCGTTGTCATGCTCGATGTAAACGGCTTGCCCAAATCCTGTTGCGGGGCCTGCCTTCACGACTACGCCGTCCCCGGCTGAGTACATCGGAGTGTACATCGGTGCGGCGATGTCGATCCCCCAGTGCATCGTGCCCCAACGCTCGCAGAAGCAACTGGTGAGCGGCCCGGCCAGCGGTAGTGCCCAGCTGCCGGACAGTACGGGGCCGCCGCCGTAGGCGTCGGCCCGCGCTGACGCCTCAGCGGAGTACTGGCTCTGGAGGTCTTGCTCGTACTGCGCGAACGCTGCGGCGGCACCCTCTGGACCGAGTAGCTCTACCAGAGCCGCGTAGAACTTCTCGTCGTTGTCAGCCTTGTCCTCCAGGAGCTTGGGCAGATTCGCCTGTTGCTCCTCGAGCAGCGCCGTTGCCTGCTCGAAGGCTGTGCGCGCCTGAGCCTCGGCCTCGAGGTTGGTTCCCAGTGCCTCGGCGGCAGCTTCTTCGGTCGCGGCGGTCCTTCCCTGCGCGGCCACCACTCGGTCCAGCACCTCGGTACGGCTGGTCGAGACCGCATCCAAAAGGCTGGCCCGCTCCAGCAGGTCGGCCGCGCCATTGGAGTCCAGCAGCAGCATGCTGACCGCTAGCTCGCTGCTGGCGTTGACGTAGGTGTCCCGCGCGAAGCTCTCGAGAGCTTCCTGCGCCAGGCGCAGCTCGCGTTCGGCTGCGGTCGCGGTCTGTCTGGCCTGCTCGGCTCGCGCAGTCGCCCCGGCAAGATCGGCCTCGGCCTGGCGGTAGAGGTCGGCGGCCGCCTTGGCTTGGACTTCTAGTTGTTCGAGTTGTTCTTCGATGAGAAAGACGAGTCGGCTCAGCCGGGTCGCCTCCGCAGCCAGGCCTTCGCGGCCGGCGCTGGCCGCGGCTATTGCCTCGCTGAACGACGCGGGTACAGGCGGCGGATCGCTGCGCGAGGGTGGATCACTCGGCGGTGGGTCCGGCTCACTGGGGTCACTGGGCGGCGGTGGCGGCGGGTCACTCGTCGGGGGCGGCGGGTCACTCGTCGGAGGCGGGGGGTCGCTCGGCGGC
>Ga0183260_10002055_pt1 | contig 16733 bp, 13 predicted proteins | sample AntDrymUQ4972206_2_FD_129768 | JGI IMG/M metagenome (GOLD analysis project Ga0183260, IMG submission 129768) | Polar desert sand microbial communities from Dry Valleys, Antarctica - metaG UQ497 (22.06) (version 2) (version 2) | ecosystem: Environmental > Terrestrial > Soil > Desert | place...
CATCCTGCCTCGACTACGCTCGGCCGGTCCGACCACCCGGCAGGCAGCGAGGAGCGACAGTGGGCGAGCTCGTACGGCTCGAGGTTGCCGACGCGGTGGGAACGATCCGCCTCGACCGGCCGAAGATGAACGCCCTCGACGTGGCGATGCAGGAGGAGATCCGCGCCGCCGCGGCCGAGGCGGCCGCACGCGAGGACGTGCGGGCGGTGGTCGTCTACGGTGGCGACCGGGTGTTCGCGGCCGGTGCCGACATCGTGCAGATGGTGGACATGTCGTATACCGACATGGTCGCCCGGTCTGGCGCACTGCAGTCGTCGCTGTCGGCGGTCGCACGCATCCCCAAGCCGGTGGTCGCTGCGATCTGCGGGTACGCGCTCGGTGGCGGGCTCGAGCTGGCCCTGTGCGCCGACGTGCGGTTCTGCGCCGACGACGCCAAGGTCGGGCAGCCCGAGATCCAGCTCGGCATCATGCCGGGCGCAGGTGGCACCCAGCGACTGGCCCGGCTGGTCGGCCCCAGCCGGGCCAAGGACATCGTGTTCACTGGCCGTCTCGTCGGAGCCGACGAGGCGCTGCGGATCGGCCTGGTCGACCGAGTCGAACCCGGGTCAGACGTCTACGCCGCCGCGACCGCCTGGGCCGGCCGCTTCGCCAACGGGCCGGCCTTCGCGCTCCGCGCGGCCAAGGACGCCATCGATCGTGGCCTGGAGACCGACCTCGAGACCGGCCTGGAGATCGAGCGGCAGGCGTTCAGCGGACTGTTCGCCACCGAGGACCGGGTCATCGGGATGCGGTCCTTCGTCGAGAACGGTCCCGGCAAGGCAGAGTTCGAAGGCCGATGATGAGTCCCATGAAGATCGTCGTGTGTGTCAAGCACGTCCCCGATGCCGCGGCCAGCCGCCGCTTCGACGATTCCGACCACACCGTCGACCGGGCGGGGGTCGACGGGCTGCTGTCGGAGCTGGACGAGTACGCACTCGAGGAGGCGCTCAAGATCCGTGACACGGCAGGTGACGGGGGCGAGGTGGTCGTCCTGACCGTCGGGCCTGAGCCCGCGTCCGACGCTGTGCGCAAGTCGTTGCAGATGGGTGCCGACTCCGGGGTGCACGTCGTGGATGGCGCGATCGCCGGTTCCGACGCGCTCGCGACCTCGCAGGTCCTGGCCAGGGCGATCGACAGGATCGGCGGCTGGGACCTGGTGCTGTGCGGCATGGCCTCGACCGACGGCTCGATGGGTGTCGTCCCGGCGATGCTCGCCGAGCGGTTGAGCGTCCCGCAGGTCACGTACGCCGCCGAGGTCGTCGTCGACGGCACCCAGGTCACCGTGCGCCGTGACGGCGACCTCGCCACCGAGACCGTCGAAGCCGAAGCCCCGTTGGTGATCAGCGTGACCGACCAGATCAACGAGCCCCGATACCCCTCGTTCAAGGGGATCATGGCGGCGAAGAAGAAGCCGGTCGATAGGTGGTCTCTCGCCGACATCGGCGTCGACCCGGCCGACGTGGGCCTGTCGGCCGCCTGGAGCGTTGTCGCGAGCACCGAGGCCCGGCCACCACGCAGCCAGGGTGAGGTCGTCATTGACGAGGGTGACGGTGCCGGCCGGCTGGTGGACTACCTCGTGGGCCAGAAGTTCGTGTGAGCGAGGAGAGCCGAGTTGAGTGAGGTCCTGGTACTCGTGGACCACGTCGAGGGCGCCGTCGGCAAGACCACCTACGAGCTGCTGACACTTGCCCGCCGGCTCGGTGAGCCGGCAGCGGTGTTCATCGGACCGGGCATCGACGACGCAAGGGAGTCGCTGCGCGCGTACGGCGCTGAGAAGGTCTATGTCGTCGACTCGCCGGACATGAGCGACTACCTCGTGGTGCCCAAGGCCGAGGCCCTGGCACACCTGGTCGAGCAGGCCGCTCCCACCGCGGTGCTCATGTCGTCCAGCCTCGAGGGCAAGGAGATCGCCGGCCGGCTCGCCGTCCGGTGCGGTTCCGGTCTGATCACCGACGCGGTCGACGTGGTCGCCGGCGCCGACGGTCCGGTCACGACCCAGTCGGTGTTCGCCGGCAGCTATACCGTGCAGGCACGGGTCACGACCGGTACGCCGATCATCACGGTCAAGCCCAACTCGACCACCCCGGAGCTGGCCGACGGCGCAGCAGTCGAGGCGCCCGTCGAGATCACGGTGTCCGACGCCGCCAAGGCGGCGCGCGTTGTCAACCGTGAGCCGCGCAAGAGATCGGGGCGTCCGGAGCTGACGGAGGCCGCGATCGTGGTCTCGGGTGGGCGTGGCACCGGCGGCGACTTCGCCCCGGTCGAGGAGCTCGCCGACGCGCTCGGCGCTGCGGTCGGCGCCTCCCGGGCTGCGGTCGACTCGGGCTGGTACCCGCACAGCTATCAGATCGGCCAGACCGGCAAGACCGTGTCCCCCCAGCTCTACGTTGCGTGCGGAATCTCCGGCGCCATCCAGCACCGGGCCGGCATGCAGACCTCGCGCACGATCGTTGCCGTGAACAAGGATGCCGAGGCACCGATCTTCGAGCTGGTCGACTTTGGCGTCGTCGGCGACCTCAAGTCCGTGCTCCCGCAGGCGGCCGAGGCGGTCCGGCAGCGCAAGGGCTGATCGGCACGCTGATCCTGACGTTTGGCGGGCGACACGCGGCAGAACTGCCGCGAGACGTCAGGCGCAGCGTGGGGGCAAGGACCGGCGAGATCGGCGTGACCACCCGGCGCTCCCAGCCACCGTCGACCCGTGGTCGCCGCTGACTACGCTGACGATGATGGCGGCGACCACCCACTACCTCGACCACGCGGCGACCACCCCGATGCTTGCGGCAGCGGTGGCGACGGTGCACGCCGCCCTGTCCGAGGTCGGCAACGCCTCGTCGCTGCACACGTCCGGTCGGAGGGCACGCAAGCAGGTCGAAGACTCGCGCGAGCAGATCGCCACCGCCCTCGGCGCGCGGCCCTCCGAGGTGGTCCTCACGGCGGGTGGCACGGAGGGCGACAACCTTGCGGTCAAGGGCATCTACTGGGCGCGACGCGCCGCCGACCCGCGCCGTCGCCGGGTCCTCGTGGGTGCGGTCGAGCATCCCGCCGTGCTCGACGCCGCGGCCTGGTTGGCAACTCACCAGGGTGCCGAGGTCGAGCTGCTACCGGTCGACGACGGCGGCCGGCTGCGTCCCGGCGCGGTCGCCGCAGCGATCGCGCGCGATCCCACCGACGTCGCGCTGATCACCTGCATGTGGGCAAACAACGAGGTAGGCACGGTCCAGCCCGTCGCCGAGGTGGTCGCGCTCGCCAACGCCCACGGCATCCCCGTACACTCCGACGCCGTGCAGGCGGCGGGTGCGCTGCCGGTCGACTTCGGCGGCTCAGGTGTCGACGCGCTCACCGTCTCGGGGCACAAGCTCGGTGGACCGGTGGGGACCGGCGCGCTGCTCGTGCGCCGCGAGCTCGATCCGGTGCCGTTGCTGCACGGCGGCGGGCAGGAACGAGACGTCCGCTCCGGCACGCTGGCCGTGGCTTCCGTTCTCGGCCTTGCCGTGGCCCTGACCCACGCGGTCGAGCACCGGGCGGCCGAGTCGGCACGACGAGAGGAGCTCCGTGACCTCCTGGAGCGGGGCGTACGCGCCGCGGTTCCCGACGTGCACACGGTCAACGCCGCCGAGCGGCTTCCCGGCATCGCGCACCTCACGTTCGACGGATGTGACGGTGACGCGCTGCTGATGTTGCTCGATGCGCGGGGCGTCGAATGCTCGACCGGCTCCGCGTGCTCGGCCGGGGTGCCCGAGCCGAGCCATGTGTTGCTGGCGATGGGACGCGGGGAGGCGGCCGCCTCCGGTGCATTGCGGATCAGCCTCGGCCGTACCTCGAGCGTTGCTGACGTGCAGGCGTTCGTCGACGCCATCGCACCGGTCGTCGAGCGTGCCCGCGCTGCCAAGCCGACTGCCGGACCTGTCGGGAGGCGATGAGCCATGCGCGTCCTGGCCGCGATGTCCGGCGGCGTCGACTCGGCGGTCGCCGCGGCCCGCGCAGCCGATGCCGGGCATGACGTGACTGGCGTGCACCTCGCCCTGTCGCGCAGCAGTCCCGCCCTTCGCAGCGGCAGCCGGGGCTGCTGCTCGCGCGAGGACGCTGACGACGCCCGGCGCGCGGCCGACGTGCTCGCGATCCCGTTCTATGTCTGGGATGTCAGTGAACGGTTCGCCGCCGACGTTGTCGACGACTTCGTTGCCGAGTACGCCGCGGGTCGTACCCCCAACCCGTGCGTGCGGTGCAACGAGCGGATCAAGTTCGCCGCCGTCCTCGACCGCGCCCTCGCACTGGGCTTCGACGCAGTGGTGACCGGTCACTACGCACGTGTGCTGAACGGTCCCTACGGTCCTGAGCTGCACCGCGCGGTCGACGACGCCAAGGACCAGTCGTACGTGCTGGCGGTGCTCCGGCCCGCGCAGCTCGCCGGCGCCATGTTCCCGCTCGGCGAGATGGTCAAGACCGACGTGCGCGCCGAGGCAGCCCGCCGTGGGCTGTCGGTGGCAGCCAAGCCGGACAGCCACGACATCTGCTTCATCCCCGACGGTGACACCAGGGGGTTCCTGCGCCGGAACCTAGGGGAGCGGCCCGGTGACCTGGTCGACGAGTCGGGGGTGACGGTCGGCCGTCACGACGGCAGCCATTCCTTCACCGTCGGCCAGCGGCGCGGGCTGCGACTCGGCACCCCGGCCGCCGACGGTCGGCCGCGCTACGTGCTCGGCATCGAACCGGTGTCGGGCACGGTCACGGTCGGCCCACGCGAGTCGCTAGCGACATCGCACGTGCGAGCCGATGGGGTGGTGTGGGGCATGGGTCCGTCGCGGTCGTCGTTCGACGCGTGCGTGCAGCTGCGGGCGCACGGCGAGCAGCTGCCGGCGTCGATCACTGTCGAGGCCAACCAGCTCACCGCCGAGCTCGAGCGACCTGCCGACGGTGTTGCCGCCGGGCAGACGATGGTCGCGTACGACGGCACCCGGGTGATCTGCAGCGGCACCGTGTCCGGGCCCAAAGGACGGATGGCGTGACGTTGCGGAGGTCGGAGCAACCACAGGGTCACGAGCTCGGTCGGGTCGCTGTCCGGGCGACCGGGGTGGGGTCGCTGCCGGGGGAGAACGTGCGCGCGGCGGTCCGGCTCGTCGTCGACGAGCTGCCAGACCTGCCGCACCTGCCCGAGCTGGCGACCCGCGGTGCACCCGCGGGAATGGTCGGGCGGGCGGTGGGGCTGCTTGCCGGGCTGGGAGCCGACCTGCAACCGGCCGGCTGGCGACTGACCGACGCGCCGGGGATCGACCAGCGCCGCGCCCGGTCGCAGCTGACCGAGGACCTCGACGCGCTCGAGGAGCACACCCAGGGGCACCTAGGTCCGCTCAAGCTGCAGGTCGCCGGCCCGTGGACGCTTGCCGCTGCGGTGGAGCGACCGCGAGGCGACCGCGTGCTCGCCGACCACGGTGCCCGGCGCGACCTCGCGCAGTGCCTCGCTGAAGGGGTGGCCGCGCACGTCGCCGACGTCGCACGACGGGTGCCTGGCGCCGGGATCGTCGTGCAGGTCGACGAGCCGTCGCTGCCGGCGGTGCTCGCCGCGCGGGTGCCGACCGCGAGCGGGTTCGGCAGGCACCGCAGCGTCACGGCGGCCGAGGCGTCCAGCGGGCTCGGCTGGGTCCTTTCCGCGATCGAGACGGCGGGGGCGCGGCCGGTGGTGCACTGCTGCGCCGCCGACGTGCCCGTGCCGCTGATCGCCGGTGCGGGTGCCGAAGCCCTGCTGGTCGATGCCGGGCTGCTGCCGACCGACTCCTACGGCGATCTCGCGGCAGCGATCGATGGCGGGCTCGACCTGTGGCCCGGTGTCGTGCCCACCAGCGAGCCGAGCAGGCGCCCGGCCGCCGAGCAGCTGGCGGAGTCGGTGCACCGGCTGTGGTCGGCTCTCGGCTACGGCCCGTCCGACTTGATCGACAGGACGGTCGTCACTCCCGCCTGCGGGTTGGGCGCGGCCGCCTTCGGGTGGGCCCGGCAGGCGTTGGTGCTGGCCCGCGACACCGCCCGACAGCTGTCGGTGGAGGGCGAGACGGTGCGCCCATGAGCGAGGCTGCCTCCCAGCCGCCAGCCGCAGCGCCGCCCGTTGCCCCACCTGCTGCCCGCAACCGGCACCAGCGGTTGGCCGAGGAGATCGACGAGCACCGCTTCCGCTACCACACCAAGGACCGTCCGACCGTCTCCGATGCCGACTACGACGCGCTGATGCGCGAGCTGGAGGCGCTCGAGGCCGAGCACCCCGACCTGCGCACCCCCGACTCACCCACCCAGCAGGTCGGCGCCCCGGTCTCGACGCTGTTCGCCGCGGTCGAGCACCGCGAGCCGATGATGAGCCTCGACAACGCGTTCAGCCGCGACGAGATGGAGTCGTGGCTGCGCCGGATCGAGCGCGAGGGTGGCGCCGGCGCTGAGTTCTTGTGCGAGCTCAAGGTCGACGGCGTCGCGGTCAACCTCACCTACGAGCAGGGCCGCTTGACCCGCGGCGCGACCCGCGGTGACGGGCGTACCGGCGAGGACGTGACATCCAACGCTCGCACCATCGACGGTGTCCCGACCCGGCTGGCCGCGAGCGACGACTATCCCGTCCCCTCGCTGGTGGAGGTGCGGGGCGAGATCTTCTTCCCAGTCGAGGCGTTTGGAGAGCTCAACGCCGGGCTGGTCGCCGAGGGCAAGGCGCCGTTCGCCAACCCGCGCAACTCCGCGGCCGGGTCGCTGCGCCAGAAGGACCCCAAGGTCACCGCCCGCCGCCCGCTGCGGATGGTGTGCCACGGCCTGGGTGCGCGCACGGGCTTCGAGCCAGACCGCCAGTCCGAGTCCTACGCGGCGCTGGCCGCGTGGGGCCTGCCGGTCAGCGAACGGGTCCGCGTCGTGGCCGATCTCGACGAGGTGCTTGCCTATGTCGACCACTACGGCGAGCACCGGCACGCGGTCGAGCACGAGATCGACGGCGTGGTGGTCAAGGTCGATCAGGTGACGCTGCAACGTCGACTGGGATCGACGTCCAAGGCGCCGCGGTGGGCGATCGCCTTCAAGTACCCGCCGGAGGAGGTCAACACCGAGCTGCTCGACATCAGGGTCAACGTCGGCCGCACCGGCCGGGTGACCCCGTACGGAGTGATGCGGCCGGTAAAGGTGTCCGGCTCGACGGTCGAGATGGCCACGCTGCACAACGCATCGGAGGTCGAGCGCAAGGGAGTGCTGATCGGCGACACGGTCGTGCTGCGCAAGGCAGGTGACGTGATCCCCGAGATCGTGGGCCCGGTGGTCGACCTGCGCGACGGCTCCGAGCGGGCGTTCGAGATGCCGACCGAGTGCCCCGCGTGCGGCACTGCGCTGAGGCCCGAGCGGGAGGCCGACGCCGACATCCGATGCCCCAACGCGCGCTCCTGCCCGGCGCAGCTGCGCGAGCGGTTGTTCCACGTGGCCGGCCGCGGCGCCTTCGACATCGAGGTGATGGGCTACGAGGCCGCGGCGGCGTTGCTCGACGCGGGGGTGGTGCGCGACGAGGGCGACGTTTTTGGACTCGACGAGCAGACCCTGCTCCAGGTCCCGCTCTTTACCCGCGCCGCCAAGAAGGCGGAGCGGGAGGCGGCTATGGGGGAGCGGGTGCTGAGCGCCAACGGCCAGCGGATGCTGGACAACCTCGACGAGGCGAAGTCCAAGCCGCTGTGGCGGGTGCTTGTCGGCCTGTCCATCCGGCACGTGGGACCGACGGCGGCCCAGGCGCTGGCCCGGTCGATGGGCAGCATGCAGGCGATCGAGACGGCGTCGGTCGAGCGGCTGGCTGACGTCGACGGGGTGGGGCCGACGATCGCCGCAGCGGTCCGCGACTGGCTCGAGGTCGACTGGCACCGTGGTGTGATCGACAGGTGGCGCGTCGCCGGCGTACGGATGGAGGACGAGGTCGACGAGTCGGCGCCGCGCACGCTGGAGGGGTTGTCGATCGTCGTGACCGGCTCGTTCGACGGGTTCTCCCGCGACGAGACCAAGGAGGCCATCGCGGCGCGAGGCGGCAAGGCCACCGGTTCCGTATCGAAGAAGACCGACTTCGTCGTGGTCGGCGACTCGCCGGGGACGAAGTACGACAAGGCGGTCCAGCTCGGCGTACCCGTGCTCGACGAGGACGGCTTCCGCACCCTGCTCGCCGACGGCCCGGACGCCGCCCGTGCGGTCGCCGAGAGCTCCGACTCCTCGTCCGCCTCGCCGTGACGCACCGGGCAGGTGCAGCGCACCGAGTCGGGCCGGCACTCGCCGATTAGGCTTGCGCGACCCACCACGTCTAACCGAGGAGCGGCATGTCGAGCCAGGGTCACAGCGGCATCGCGATCGACGAGCTGAGCGAGGAGGTCCGCCCGCAGGACGACCTGTTCCGGCACGTCAACGCCCGCTGGCTGGCAGCGGCGGAGATCCCGGCCGACCGGGCATCGCACGGGGCGTTCCACGCGCTTCGCGACCAGGCAGAGCTCGACGTGCGTGTCCTGCTCGACGAAGCGGCTGCCTCCGACGCGGCCGCCGGCAGCGATGCGCGCAAGGTCGGCGACCTGTACGGCGCGTTCATGGCCGCCGATCACATCGAGGAGCTCGGCGACGAGCCGCTGGCCGCGGACCTCGCCGACATCCGCGGTGTCACGTCGACGAGGCAGCTGCTGCACCTGCTCGGGCGTCTCCAACGGCAGGGTACCCCTGGTCTCGTGGAGTTCTATGTCTCCAACGACGGCGACGACGCCACCCGCTACATCGTCCAGCTGGTCCAGGGCGGTCTGGGGCTTCCCGACGAGTCCTACTACCGGGAGGACGCGCACGCCGAGCTTCGCGATGCGTACGTGCAGCACGTCTCCACGCTGTTGCGGCTGGTCGACGAGCCCGAGCCGGGGGCGGCCGCGCGGCGAGTGCTCGAGCTAGAGGTGCGCCTGGCCAAGGGGCACTGGAGCCGGGTCGAGAGCAGGGACGCGCTCAAGACCTACAACAAGCGTCGCCGCAGCGAGCTCGACGAGCTGGCTGCTGGTTTCGACTGGTCTGCCTGGCTCGAAGGACTGGGTGTACCTCAGGGCTCGTTCGACGAGGTCGTCGCCCGCCAACCTGACGCGTTCACGGCGGCGGGCGAGGCGTTGACCGAGGTTTCGCTCGCCGACTGGCGCGCGTGGCTGGTGTTCCACCACGTGCGTGCGTCCGCGCCCTACCTCTCGAGCCCGTTCGTGGACGCCAACTTCGCCTTCTATGGCACCCGGTTGTCCGGCATCCCCGAGCTGCGGGAGCGGTGGAAGCGTGCCGTCGCCGTCGTCGAGCACGCGCTGGGCGAGGCGGTCGGCGAGCTGTACGTCGCCCGGCACTTTCCGCCAGCGCACAAGCAGCAGCTGGAGCGTCTGGTCGGCTGGCTGGTCGAGGCCTACCGCGAGGACATCAGTCAGCTCGAGTGGATGTCGGCGGAGACGCGAGAGCGGGCGCAGGCCAAGCTGGAGCGATTCACGCCCAAGATCGGCTACCCGGACACCTGGCGCGACTACACCGCACTGGTGATCGACCGCGACGACCTGCTGGCCAGCGTGCGGCGGGCCGAGGCGTTCGAGACCGACCGGCAGCTCGCCAAGATCGGCGAGGACATCGACCGTGGCGAGTGGCTGATGACACCGCAGACCGTCAACGCCTACTACCACCCGGGGATGAACGAGATTGTGTTCCCCGCGTCGATCCTGAGGCCGCCGTTCTTTGACCCCGAGGCCGACGACGCGGTCAACTTCGGCGGTATCGGCGCGGTCATCGGGCACGAGATCGGACACGGCTTCGATGACCAGGGCAGCCGCTACGACGGCGACGGCAACCTCAAGGACTGGTGGAACGACGACGACCGGGCGGGTTTTGACAAGCGAGCCAAGGCATTGATCAAGCAGTACGACGGGTTCGAGCCCGAGGGCCTCCCCGGTCATCACGTCAACGGCGCGCTGACCGTCGGTGAGAACATCGGCGACCTCGGAGGCATCCAGGTCGCGCATCGCGCGTACGAGCTGAGCCTGGAGGGCGAGGACGCCCCCGAGATCGATGGCTTCACCGGAAGCCAGCGGGTCTTCCTCGGTTGGGCGCAGGTGTGGCGCACCGCGGTCCGCGACGCCGAGCGCAAGCGCCTGCTCACCGTCGACCCGCACTCGCCACCGGAGTTCCGCGCCAACGTCGTGCGCAACCTGAGCGAGTTCCACGCGGCGTTCGACGTCGGCGAGAACGACGAGATGTGGCTGCCCGACGACGAGCGCGTGCGCATCTGGTGAGCCATCCCGAGCACGACGTGCACCATCTCGAGCTGCTGGAGCAGCTGCGGTCGCGTTGCCTGGCGCCCCTAGACTCGGCAGTCGTGTCCGACCCCATTCCCGGCATCACCCGCAACGACGTGGCGCACCTCGCACGATTGGCGCGGATCGACCTGACTGATGCCGAGCTCGACCACCTCGCGCCACAGCTCGCCGTCATCGTCGAGTCGGTGACCAAGGTGAGTGAGGTCGCCGATGCCGACGTGCCGCCAACGTCGCACCCGCTGCCGCTGATCAACGTCTTCCGCGCCGACGAGGTGACACCGAGTCTGACTGCCGACCAGGCGCTGTCCGGTGCCCCCGCGGTCGAGCAGCAGCGGTTCAGCGTGCCGCGGATCCTCGGGGAGGAGCAGTGATCGCGGTGCCCCGAGACGACCTGCTCCGGCTGTCGGCGTCGGCGCTGGCCGACGCGCTCAGCGTCGGCGAGGTCTCCTCGGTCGAGATCACCCAGGCGTACCTCGACCGGATCGTCGCTGTCGACGGCGCGGTGCATGCGTTCCTGCACGTCGACACGGCCGGGGCGCTGGCGCAGGCGGCCGAGGTCGACCGGCGCCGAGCGGTCGGTGCTGCTGTGCACGCGTTGGCGGGCGTTCCCATCGCGGTCAAGGACATCGTGGCGACCCGAGGCATGCCGACCACCGCCGGTTCCCGGCTCCTGGAGGGGTGGGTCCCGCCGTACGACGCGACGGTCGCGGCGCGGTTGCGGACGGCCGGGCTGCCCATGCTCGGCAAGACCAACATGGACGAGTTCGCGATGGGCTCGTCGACCGAGCACTCGGCATACGGGCCGACCCACAACCCCTGGGACCTCGAGCGCATCCCCGGCGGTTCCGGAGGGGGGTCCGCCGCGGCGGTCGCCGCCTTCGAGGCGCCCTTCGCGATCGGCACCGACACCGGCGGGTCGATCCGGCAGCCGGGGGCGGTGACTGGCACGGTCGGCGTCAAGCCGACGTACGGGGGCGTCAGTCGCTACGGCCTGGTCGCGCTGGCGAGCAGTCTCGACCAGGCCGGCCCGGTGGCTCGTACCGTGCTCGACGCGGCGCTGCTGCACGAGCTGATCGGCGGCCACGACCCGCTGGACTCGACCAGCATCGCCGGCTCACCGCCCCCTGTCGTCGAGGCGGCCCGCCGCGCCGACGTGCGGGGGATGCGGATCGGCGTGGTGCGCGAGCTCGGTGGCGAGGGCTACCAGCCGGGCGTGCGGGCACGCTTCGACGAGGCCGTGGCGCTGCTGGTCGGCGCGGGCGCGGACGTGGTCGAGGTGTCGTGCCCGCACTTCGACTACGCGTTCGCGGCCTACTACCTGATCCTGCCCAGCGAGGCGAGCAGCAACCTGGCCAGGTTCGATGCCATGCGGTACGGCCTGCGGGTCTGGCCCGAGCACGACCAGGCGGCCAGCGCCGAGGAGGTGATGCTCGCGACTCGGGAGGCGGGCTTCGGCGACGAGGCCAAGCGCCGCATCATTCTCGGCACCTACGCGCTGTCCAGCGGCTACTACGACGCCTACTACGGCTCCGCGCAGAAGGTCCGCACGCTGATCGCACGCGACTTCGCGCGGGCCTACGAGCAGGCGGACGTGCTCGTGTCGCCGACCGCGCCGACGACCGCGTTCCGGCTGGGCGACAAGCTCGACGACCCCATCGCGATGTACCTCAACGACATCGCGACCATTCCGGCCAACCTGGCTGGCGTCCCCGGGTTGTCGGTGCCGAGCGGGCTCGCCGACGAGGACAGCCTTCCGGCTGGCTTCCAGGTGCTCGCGCCAGCCGAGCGCGACGACCGGCTCTACCGCGTGGGCGCGGCACTCGAGGCGATGCTGCACGAGCAGTGGGGCGGTCCGCTGCTCGACCGAGCCCCGGCGCTCGAGGGGATGTCCGCGTGCTGACTCCGCTGCCGACCTACGAGGACGCGCTCGCCCGGTTCGAGCCGGTGATCGGCCTCGAGGTGCACGTCGAGCTGGGCACGGCCTCGAAGATGTTCTGCGGTTGCGCCACGAAGTTCGGTGCCGAACCCAACACGCAGGTCTGCCCGACCTGCCTCGGGCTGCCCGGGTCGCTACCGGTGCTCAACGGTGCCGCGGTCGAGTCGGCCATCCGGATCGGGCTCGCCCTCGGTTGCTCGATCGCCGACTGGTGCCGCTTCGCACGCAAGAACTACTTCTATCCGGACATGCCCAAGAACTTCCAGACGTCGCAGTACGACGAGCCGATCGCCTTCGACGGCTCGGTCGACGTCGCCGTGCCTTCCGCTGCGAGCGGGGGCGAGCTTGTGCGGGTCGGCATCGAGCGGGCGCACATGGAGGAGGACACCGGCAAGTCGCTGCACGTCGGCGGCGCGACCGGTCGCATCCACGGCGCCAGCCACTCGCTGGTCGACTACAACCGTGCTGGCATCCCGCTGATCGAGATCGTGACCACGCCGGTGATCGGAGCCGGCGCCCGGGCGCCGGAGGTCGCGCGCGCGTACGTCGGTCAGCTGCGCGAGCTGCTGCTCGCGCTCGGCGTCTCCGACGTACGGATGGAGCAGGGCTCGTTGCGTTGTGACGCCAACGTCTCGATCCGCCCGCGCAGCAGTGCCGTGCTCGGCACTCGTACGGAGACCAAGAACGTCAACTCCCTGCGCTCGATCGAGCGGGCGGTGCGACACGAGATCCGCCGCCAGGCCGGGGTGCTGCTGGCCGGCGGCACGGTGGTGCAGGAGACCCGGCACTGGCACGAGGACACCGGTGTGACGACATCAGGGCGGGTGAAGTCCGACGCTGAGGACTACCGGTACTTCCCCGAGCCCGACCTGGTGCCGGTGGCGCCCGAACGGGAGTGGGTCGATCGGTTGCGCGGCACGCTGCCCGAGCCCCCGCACGTACGTCGCGGGCGGCTGCAGCAGGAGTGGGGGTGTTCCGAGAACGAGATGCGCGACATCGTCGGTGCCGGCGCTCTCGGCCTGGTGGAGTTGACCGTTGCCGCTGGCGCGTCGCCACAGGCGGCCCGAAAGTGGTGGCTGACCGAGCTCGCCCGCCGGGCCAAGGAGGAGGGTCTCGGGCTGGCCGAGCTGCCCGTCACCCCGGCACAGGTGGCAGGGGTGCAAGCCCTGGTCGACGTTGGTCGGGTCAACGACACGCTGGCCCGCCAGATCTTCGACGGCGTACTCGCCGGCGAGGGGGAGCCCGAGGAGGTCGTGGCAGCCCGCGGCCTGGAGGTGGTCAGCGACGATGCTGCGCTCGGCGATGCCGTCGACCGCGCGATCACCGCCAACCCCGACGTCGTCGACAAGATCCGCGCCGGCAAGGTCGCTGCCGCCGGCGCGCTGATCGGTGCTGTGATGAAGGAGATGCGTGGTCAGGCCGACGCCGGCCGGGTGCGCGAGCTGGTGCTCGCGCGCCTGTCCTGACCGTGCCGCATGGCGGGCCGGCGTCGAGGCGTTCAGCTCAGCGTGATCCTCAGGATCCGGTCGTCACCGTCGCGGACCTCGCCGCGCCCGTCGGTGTTCGACGTGGTCAACCACAACGACCCGTCGGGGGCGACCTCGACCGTGCGCAGCCGGCCGTACTCACCGGTGAGGAACGCCTCGGGCTCTGCGACGACCTGCTCGCCGTCGGTGACGACGCGCCACAGCCGCTCGCCCGCCAGACCGGCCATCCAGACCGCACCCTCGGCGTAAGCGATGCCGGACGGCGACGCCTCGTCGGTGCCCCACTGCACCTTCGGGTCGACCACGCCTTGCTCGTCGCAGCGCCCCTCGCACTCCGGCCAGCCGTAGTCGTCGCCGGCCGTGATCACGTTCAGCTCGTCCCAGGTGTCCTGCCCGAACTCGGCGGCCCACATCAGGTCGCCGTCCCAGGCGATGCCCTGCGGATTGCGGTGGCCGAGACTCCACACCGGCGACCTCTGCACGACGTTGCCGTCGGCCGGCTCGCCTTCTGGCGTGATGCGCAGGATCTTGCCGCCGAGCGATGCAGGGTTCGGTGCCAGGTCCGCTTGGGACGTCTCTCCGGTCGTTGCGTACAGCATCCCGTCCGGTCCGAACGCGATGCGGCCGCCGTTGTGGACCTCGCCGCGCGGGATGCCGTCGAAGATCACCCGCTGCTCGCCCAGGCGCCCCTGCCGGTACGTGAGCCGGGCGATCCGGTTGTCCTCGCTGCTGGTGAAGTAGACGTACACGTACGGCTCGGACCCGAAGTGCGGCCCGACCGCCAGCCCGAGCAGGCCGCCCTCCGACGTCGTCTCGGTGTCCACGCCCTCGACGTCGCCCACCGTCGTGACCGCACCGTCGGGCGTGACCCGCTTGACCAGGCCGGTGTCCCGCTCGGCCACCAGGGCCGAGTCGTCAGGGAGGAAGTCGAGGCCCCACGGGCTGGTCAGCCCCGTCGCGATCGTCTCGGCGACCCGAGGCTCGGGCGGCGCGCCCGGCTGCGGCCCCCCGTCGTCCCCGGTCGTCGGGGTGCCGGGCGGGCGGTCATCGATCACCACCGGACCCGATCCCTCGGTCGGCTCGTCGCCCGTGCAGCCAGGCACGACGAGCACGAGGGCGAGGGTCAACCAGCAGGCCCGGCGCATCACCCGATCGTGCCACGCGGGACGACCTGACTTCGATCGTCCGGGTGCTGAGTCTGCGGTCTCCGGCCGCCCTTCCCCGGTGAACGTCGTTATGGTCGGGCGATGACCAGCGGCGCCGGCGTGGCCTCGGGTGGCCGGGCGACGGACCTGGTCCTGGAGGGCAGCGGGGTCAAGGGGCTCGCGCTCGCGGCGGTCGCGGTCACGCTCGGACGGCACGGCTGGCGCTTCCCTCGGGTCGCCGGCACCTCCGCCGGCGCGATCGCCGCCGCCGTGCTGGTCGCGCTCGACCGGGCGGGCGAGCCGATCGAGCGCGCCGAGGAGCTGGCCCGCGACCTCCCCTACGCCAAGCTGCGCGATCGCTCGATGGTCGGTCGGCTGCTCGGCCCGATGGGACGCGTGGTCGACGCGCTCTCGCTCGCGGTCGACGGCGGCATGTACGAGGGTCACCGGCTGCACGACTGGTTGCGTGGCGTGCTGGGCGACCTCGGCGTCCACACCTTCGCCGACCTGCGCGAGGACGACCCGGGCTCGGCGTTGGCGCCGGCTCGGGCGTACCGGCTGGTCGTGCTGGCCAGTGACCTGTCCCGGCGACGGCTGGTGCGGCTGCCCTGGGACTACCCCGACTACGGGCTCGACCCCGACGAGATGGCCGTGGCCGACGCGGTCCGGGCGTCGGCGTCGATCCCGTTCTTCTTCGAGCCCGTCACGATGCGTGGAACGGGTGGGGTGTCCACGCTCGTCGACGGCGGTCTGCTCAGCACCTATCCGGTGAGCATCTTCGACCGCGACGACGGCGTCCAGGCGCGCTGGCCGACCCTGGGGGTGCGGCTCACCGCCGGGCTCGGCGGCCACCGCTCGCCCGAGCCCGTACGCGGGCCGCTCTCGATGGCTCTCGCGGTGGTGGAGGCTGCGCTCGAGGCCGCCCAGAGCCAGCACGTCGACGACCCCGCGACGGTGGCTCGCAGCGTCTTCGTGGACACGTCGGGGGTGCCGTGCACCGACTTCGGGATCACGCCAGACCAGCAGCAACAGCTGTGGGAGGCCGGCAGGCGAGCGGCCGAACGACACGTGTGGGCGCGCGAGGAGACGCAGTGAGCAGACCGCTGGCTTGGATCCCGTTCGACCCCGCGCTGCTCGGCGACGAGGTGCCTCGCGGGGTCGATGTGGTGCAGGTCGACCCCGCGGACGATCCCGGCGCGGAGGGGTTCGACCGGGTGCGGTTCTGGGTGCCACGCTACCTGCCCGGCCTCGACTTTGCTGCCGCACTGTCGCGGATGACGTCGCTCGAGGTGCTGCAGACCCAGACGGCGGGTGTCGACGACGTGGCGCCGTACCGGCCCGAGCGCGTCACGCTGTGCAACGCCCGGGGCGTGCACGACGCCTCGACCGCCGAGCTGGCGGTGGGGCTGCTGATCGCCAGCCTGCGCAACCTGCCCGAGTTCGTCCGCGCCCAGGACGAGGGCCTGTGGGCCACCCAGCGGCGGCCGGCGCTGGCCGACTCGACCGTGCTCGTCGTCGGTGCCGGCAGCATCGCCTCGGCGCTGCGCCAGCGACTCCTTCCGTTCGAGGTGAGCGTGCTGCGCGTGGGCACCGGCGCCCGCGAGGACGACGAGGGTCTCGTGCACGCGACCTCCGAGCTGCCCGACCTGCTGCCGCGAGCCGACGCCGTCGTGCTGTTGGTGCCGCTCACCGACGCCACCCGGGGACTTGTCGACACCGACTTCTTGTCCCGGATGAGGGACGGCGCCGTCCTGGTCAACGTTGCCCGCGGGCCCGTGGTCGACACCGACGCCCTGCTGGCCGAGACGTCCGCGGGTCGCCTGCTTGCCGC
>Ga0183260_10002056_pt1 | contig 16731 bp, 11 predicted proteins | sample AntDrymUQ4972206_2_FD_129768 | JGI IMG/M metagenome (GOLD analysis project Ga0183260, IMG submission 129768) | Polar desert sand microbial communities from Dry Valleys, Antarctica - metaG UQ497 (22.06) (version 2) (version 2) | ecosystem: Environmental > Terrestrial > Soil > Desert | place...
CCGCCGCGCGCAGGCGCTGCTCGTTCATCGCGCCCTGCAGGACCGGGGTGCCGATCGCCATCAGCACACCGCCAATCGCCAGCACGCAGAGCAATTCGACCATGGTGAAGCCGCGCGCAGAGCTCCGTGATGCGATCATGTCAGTCAGTGGCAAGGCAAGACTCGTTCCCCGCTCGGTGGAGCGCCAGCCGATGCGAATCTGTCCCGGACGTTTCCCGGGCGGCTTCACGCTCCCTCTGGAAATCGGATACTCGAGACGTTTCTGTAATCCCATGTCGCGCGACATCGACGCCCTGACCTCGTGGACGCTGAAGCACCTCCGCGATCGGTGGTGGGATGCGCGCTGGACCCGCTGGGTGAGCAGCCATCTGCGCTGCGACCCTGGCGAGACGCTGATCCACGTCGGCTGTGGCAACGGCGAGGTCGACGTGGCGCTGGCCCTGGCGACGCCAGGCCTGCGGGTGGTGTCGGTCGACATCCACGCGCCCCGCGCTCGTCACACGCGCGATCTCGGCCTCGACGTCGGCGTCCGGCTCGCGGCCCTGGCCGGCGACCTGCGTGCCTTGCCGGTCGCCCCCGGCAGCGCCGACGCGGTGCTGTGCATCGGCGTCCTGCAGCATGTCGGCGACCCCGAGGCCGCCGCCCACACCCTGGCCGGACTGGTCCGCCCCGGCGGTCGCGTCCTCGTCGTCGAGCCCGACCTGGAGGCCTGCTACTGGTACAGCGCCTCACCGGCGGGCGTGCGGGCCTGGACGCTCGGTCGCGACACCCTGGCCCGGTGGCACCACGCCGAACGCCCCGAGATGCCAAGGCGGCTGGGCGTCCACGTGGTGTCGTGGCTGCGCGACGCCGGCCTGGACCCGCTGTCCGTGGAACCGCTGGCGGTGCCGGAGGCACGTCTGGGCGCGCCGCCCCCCGGCGTCTGGGAAGCCCGCGAACGCCGGCTCGCCGCTGCGGCCAGCGCCCCCGCGCGGATCGCCGACGCCCCCGCCCTGGCCGCGGCCCTGGCGGCGTACCAGGCCGACGCCGACCGCCAGGGCGCGGCGTTCGTCGAGGTCCAGCACGCGCTGCTGCTCGCCACGCTCGCCCAACGCCCTGCCCCCTGAGCCCTGAGCCCCCATATGCCCTCTGGCCACGAAGGGTGGGACGCGTACGCGCCCTACTACGACTGGGAGAACGCCCGCACGATGGGGCGCCGCGATCTCGCGTTCTGGCGCCAGCTCGCCACCCGCACCGGCGGGCGCGTCCTCGAACTGGGCAGCGGCACTGGCCGGCTGACCGTGCCGTTGCACCGCGACGGCATTCCGATCGTCGGCGTCGACCGCACCGCTGCGATGCTGGATCGGGTCGGACCCCGCTCGCGGCGGTCCCGCACCACGTGCCCGAACGTCACTCGCGGCGACATCACCCGCCTGCCGTTTGCCGACCGCTCGTTCCGGCTGGTGATGGCGCCGTACGGCATGCTGCAATCGCTGCTCAGCGACCTGCTGCTGTTGCGCACCCTTCAGGAGGCCTGGCGCGTGCTCGAGGCAGGTGGACGGCTCGGCATCGATCTGGTCCCCGACGTGCCACGCTGGCGCGAGTACACCCGCAAGCTGGTGTTCTTCAGCCCGAAGGGCCCGCGCGGCCTGCCGCTGACCCTCCGTGAAACCGTCCGCCAGGACCACGACAAGGGCATCACCACCTTCCAACAGGAATACAGTGAAGGTCGCGGCGCAACGCGCCAGGTGACCTCGTTCACGATCCGGTTCCGGACCCTGCCGCTGCCGGCGATTGCCCGCCGGGTGGAACGGGCTGGCTTCATCGTCGAGGCCGTCCTCGGCGACTACCGGGGCGCAGCCTGGGACCACCGCGCGGACGTCTGGATCCTGATCGCCCGCAAGCCTGACAACGCCGGCGGTGCGGGGCGCTGACGCACGGCACCGTGCTAAGATCCCGAGGTTTTTCGACCCTCAGCCGAGGAGTACCACGCGATGTCCGGTCACTCGAAGTGGCACACGATCAAGCACAAGAAGGGCGCGCTCGACGCCAAGCGCGGCAAGATCTTCACCCGCATCATCAAGGAGCTGTCGGTTGCCGCCCGCGCCGCCGGCGGTGACCCGGCGATGAACCCGCGGCTGCGGACGATCATCGCCGAGGCCAAGTCCGTCAACATGCCCAACGACAACATCGCACGCGCGATCCGGCGGGGCACGGGCGAAGAAGCGGGCGTGTCGTACGACGAGATCACCTACGAAGGCTACGGCCCGGGCGGGGCGGCGGTGATCATCGAGACCCTCACCGACAATCGCAACCGTACCGTCGGCGAGCTTCGCCACATGCTCGGCAAGTACGGCGGCAACCTCGGCGAGAGCAACAGCGTCGCCTGGATGTTCGATCGCAAGGGCTACATCGTGGTCGAGAAGGCACGCGCCGAGGAAGAAGCGCTGATGGCCGCGGTCATCGACGCCGGCGCCGACGACATGAGCGAGGCCGGCGACAACTGGGAGATCACCTGCGAGATCGGCAGCTACGACGCCGTGCTCGAGGCGGTCAAGGCGCTGTCGATCGAGCCGGCCAGTGCCCAGGCCACGGCGATGCTGCCCAAGAACACGATCATGCTCGAGGGCAAGACCGCCCAGCAGATGCTGCGGCTGATGGACGCGCTGGACGACCATGACGACGTCAAGCAGGTGTGGTCGAACTTCGACGTCGAGGAGAAGGAGATCGAGGCCTCGCTGGCGTGAAGATCTTCGGGATCGACCCGGGGTCGGTGCGCACGGGCTACGGCTGCATCGAGGTCGGCCGCGGCCGCGCCGCGCTGGTCTGCAGCGGCGCGATCGTGCCCGCCCCGCGGTCGACCTTTCCCGAGAGGCTGCAGTGTATCCACCACGCCCTCATTGATTTGCTGACCGAGGCGCAGCCTGACTGCGTGGTCATCGAGAGCCTGTTCCATGGGCTCAACACCCGCAGCGCCTTTGCGCTGGCTCACGCCCGCGGCGTGATGCTGCTGGCGGCGGCCGACCTCGGCCTGCCGGTCGTCGAATACGCCCCGGCCGAAATCAAGCGCGCCGTCGTCGGGTACGGGCGCGCCGAGAAGCCGCAGGTCCAACAGATGGTGATGCTGCTGCTCGCGCTCGAAACTGCGCCGACGCCGCTCGATGTATCGGATGCGCTGGCCGTGGCGCTGTGCCATGCCCATACCGCGGCGGCGAGGCTGCCGCAGGGGGATGCGTCGCCGTTCGCCCGCGGCCGTCGCGTGACCAGCTGGCGTCAGCTGCGGCCGCAGGATCTGGAGCCGCGGTGATCGCGGCCCTGCGCGGCCGGCTCCTCGAGAAGCAGCCGCCCCGAGTGGTGGTCGACGTCGGCGGGGTCGGCTACGACGTGCAGGTGCCACTGTCGACCTACGGCGGGCTCGGCGCACTGGGCAGCGAGGTGTCACTGCGCGTGCACACTCATGTGCGCGAGGAACAAATCGCGTTGTTCGGCTTCCTGACGCAGCTCGAACAGCAGATCTTCGAGCGGTTGATTGCGGTCAGCGGCATCGGGCCGAAAGTGGCGCTGGCGGTGCTGTCGGGTATCACGCCGGGCGACCTGGTCGGCGCCGTCGAAGGCAATGAGCCGGCCCGTCTGACCGCGATTCCCGGCATCGGCCGCAAGACCGCCGAGCGAATCGTCCTCGAACTGCGCGATCGCCTGCCGGCCGCGCTCCCGGTGACGCCGGACCTGCCGGGCAGCGGCGGCGCGGTGCGTCGCGACCTGAGCTCGGCGCTGGTCAACCTCGGCTACACGCGCGTGCTGGTCGAGAAAGCGGTCGGCGAAGTGCTCAAGAGCCAGCCCGACGCCGCCTTCGACGAGGCACTGCGCCAGGCACTCGGACGGTTGGCGCGGGCATGACGTCCGAGCCCATGCCACCGCCGGACCCGCGGCTGGTCAGCGCCCGCAGCGTCGACGAGGATGCCCAGGACGAGGCCGGGCTCCGGCCCCGCACGCTCGACGACTACATCGGACAGGACCGGGTCCGCGAGAACCTCCAGGTGGCGATTGCCGCGGCGAGGCAGCGCGGCGAGGCGCTCGATCACGTGCTGGTCTCGGGCCCGCCTGGCCTCGGCAAGACCACGCTCGCCTACGTCATCGCCAACGAACTCGGCGTCTCGATGCGGGCCTCGTCGGGCCCGGTGATCGAGCGGCCCGGCGACCTGGCGGCGATCCTGACCACGCTGCAACGCCACGACGTGCTGTTCATCGACGAGATTCACCGGCTGTCGCCGGCAATCGAGGAGATCCTCTATCCGGCGATGGAGGACTACGAGCTCGACATCATGATCGGGCAGGGTCCCGGCGCCCGCTCGGTCAAGGTGCCGGTCCAGCCGTTCACGCTGGTGGCCGCCACCACGCGCACCGGGCTGCTGACCGCGCCGCTGCGCAGTCGGTTCGGCCTGGTGCACCGCCTCGACTACTACGGCGAGTCGGACATGTACGAGATCGTCTCGCGATCGGGCCGGATCCTCGGCGTCTCGACCGCGCCGGACGCGGCCCGCGAGATCGCCCGGCGCTCACGCGGCACGCCGCGCATCGCCAACCGTCTGCTCCGTCGCGTCCGTGACTTCGCCCAGGTGCGCGCCGACGGCATGGTCTCGGTCGACGTCGCCCAGGCGGCGCTGACCCTCCTGGAAGTCGATGCGTACGGATTCGACGAGGTCGACCGCCGGCTGCTGCGGATCATCATCGACAAGTTCGACGGTGGGCCGGTCGGGGTCAACAGCCTGGCCGCGGCGCTCGGCGAGGAACGCGACGCCGTCGAGGACATCTACGAGCCCTTCCTGATGCAGGTCGGATTCCTGGAGCGCACCCCGCGCGGCCGAGTCGCGACACGACGTGCTTACGCATTCTTCGGGCTCGAGGAGCCGGGAAAGGACCATCGCCTGTGGTAACCGAGTCTGCCGCCAGCCCGCGGGGCGTGTTCAGTGGAGGCACGCCGACGATTCAGGCCTGCATCAGCGGCCTGGCCACCTACCTGCCGCCGAGGACGCTGACCAACGCCGATCTCGAGAAGATGGTCGACACCGACGACGAGTGGATCCTGCAGCGCACCGGCATCCGCAAGCGTCACATCGTCGATCCAGGCGTGGCGACCTCCGATCTGGCGGCCGAGGCGGCGCGCGGCGCGATTGCTCAGGCCGGGCTGACTCCCGCCGACATCGACTTCATCGTCGTCGGCACGACCACGCCGGACACGATGTTCCCGAGCACCGCCTGCCTGCTGCAGCACAAGATCGGTGCGACGCGGGCCTGGGGGTTCGATCTCGGCGCCGCCTGCTCGGGGTTCACTTATGCGCTGACCACCGCGGCGGGCTTCGTGAGCGCCGGCGTCTCGAAGCACGCGCTGGTGGTCGGCGCCGACGTGATGTCGAGCATCATCGACTACACCGATCGCACCACCTGCGTGCTGTTCGGCGACGGGGCCGGCGCGGCGGTGGTCTCGCCCTCGCCCGGCGACGGCCTCGGGCTGATCGACTTCACCCATGAGGTCGACGGCAGCGGCGGCCCGGCCTTGTGCATGCCGGCCGGCGGATCACGGCTGCCGGCCTCGCACGAGACCGTCGACAAGCGGTTGCACTACGTCCAGCAGGACGGGCAGACGGTCTTCCGGTTCGCGGTCCGCAAGAACGAGGAGATCTGCCGCCGGTTGCTCGAGCGCAACGGCATCAGCGCCGACGACCTCGACCTGTTCGTGTCGCACCAGGCCAACAAGCGGATCATCGAATCGGCCGGCGACAGGCTCGGCGTGCCGCGCGACAAGATGGTGATCAACATCCAGGAATACGGCAACACCACCGCGGCGACGATTCCGCTGGCGCTGCACGACGCGGCCAGGGACGGGCGCCTGCGCAAGGGCGACCTGGTGCTGCTGGCCTCGGTCGGGGCCGGCTTCACGGTCGGGTCGGTGCTGCTGCGCTGGGCCTACTGACCCGCGACCCGCTCGACCTTCTCGGCGGCTTCGAGCTTGACCAGGCCGCGACGGATCGCGGCCGTCGCCGCTTGCGTGCGATCGCGCACCCCGAGCTTGCCGAGCAGGCCATTGACGTACGACTTGATCGTCCCCTCGGTCGTGTTCAGTTCGGTGGCGATTTCCTTGTTGCTGTGCCCGCTGACGATCAGCCGCAGCACGTCCATCTCGCGCCGGGTCAGGTCGGCACGGCTCGCCGAGTCGAGCACCTGGCTGATCTGGGGCGGGATGTACTGCCGGCCCTCGTGCACGGCGATGATCGCCTCGCACAGCTCGTCGCTCGGCATGCCCTTGAGCACGTAGGCGGCGGCCCCGGCCGAGAGCGCCCGCGCGATGTCGACGTCGCCGTCGTACACCGTCAGCACCACCACCCGGGCGTCGGGGAAGTCGGCGCGGATGGCGCGAATCGCTTCCGGACCCTCCATCAGCGGCATCCGCAGATCCATGATCGCGAGATCGGGCCGGGTCCGCTGGAACGCCTCGACCGCCTCGACGCCGGTGGCCGCCGTGGCGACCACCGAAAATCGTGGGTCGCGATCGAGCACGGCCACCAGGCCCTGTCGCAGGATGTCGTGATCATCGGCCACCAGCAGGCGGATGGGGGTGCGCAGTTCGCCAGTCACAGAGATTCCTTGAAGGGCACCGTCCGGCGCGCGTTCCACGCGCGCCCGGACGAGGACACACCAGCCGCGAGCGGCACGTCGAGACGAACCTCGGTGCCCTCGCCTGGTGCCGATCGGATGTCGAGTTGCGCGCGCATCATGCGTGCCCGCTCCGCCATCCCCACGAGACCGAAATGCCCGCCCGGCCGAGAAGTCGCAGTGTCGAACCCGACGCCATCGTCCCGCAGGCGGAGTGTCAGCAGACGCTCGCTGTATACAAGATCGACACGAACCGCCGAAGCCTGAGCGTGCCGCCTGACGTTGACCAGGGCTTCGCGGCCGATGGCCAGCACCTGCAGCTTCACGTCCGGGGGCAAGTCGCGCGGCACCCCGGTCGACTCGACCACCGCCTGCGCGCCGACCAGCTCGCGGGCGGCGGCCTGCAACTGCTCGTGCAGCGCGCCCTCCTCGTGGTCGGTGACCTGGCGCAGGTCCCACACGAAGTAGCGGGCCTGGTCGAGGGCCCGGCGCGCCACCTGCGTGGATTGCTCGACGTGGGCGCGGGCACCGGCCGGGTCCGACTCCAGCCGCTGGGTGGCCGCCTCGAGCAGCATCGAGATCGCCGCAAAGCTCTGGGCGATGGTGTCGTGGACCTCGCGCGCAATCCGCAGCCGCTCGTTGACGACGGCCAGATAGCGGCCCCGCGTCTGCCCGAGGCGCAGCTGGTGCACGGTGACCAGGACCCCGCCCACCGCCAGCAGGGCGAGGATCGGAAACCACGGCGACTCCCACAGGTGAGGGTCGACGTTCAGCGTCAGCGCGCTGGCCGTGCTCCAGTGGATGCCGTCGATCGAGGCCTGGAGCGCGAACTGGTGCGGCCCGGCCGGCACATGGCTGTAGGAGACGCTGTGGTCGCGGGTCTCCTGCCAGTCGGGATCGACGCCCTCGAGCCGGTAGCGGAAGCGCACCGGGCGCGCCGAGGTCACCGGCAGCGCGGCAAACGTGAACGTCAGCCGCTGCATGTCGGACGGCAGGCTGATCTCGGCGCCCAGGGGCGGCGTGGCCTTGTCGGTCTCGACGCGGTGCACCGTGGCGGTCGGGGGTATCGGCAGCTGGGCGAGGCTGGCTGGCACCGCCCGGACCAGGCCACGCAGGCTGGCCAGGTAGATCTCGCCGGTCGGCGCGCGCCACGACACCGGTTGACCATCGGCGGGCGCCTCGAGCGTCTTGAAGCCGTCGGCCAAGTCGAAGCTCTGCACCGTGACCTGCCCCCGGCGGCGGTCGAGCACGGCGTGGACCTCGCTGGTGGCCACCGACAGCAGACCGGCCGGCGATGTCAGCCAGAGCCGGCCCCGGTCGTCCTCGAGCACCGAGGACAGCGGCTCGGTCGGCAGCCCGGCGGCCCGGCGCAGGGCTGACATCCGTCCGTTGGCGAATCGCCACAGGCCGCTGCGGGTGGCCAGCCAGACCGTCCCGTCCCGCCCCGGCAGGATCTGCTGCACCGACGGATCGGGGGTGTCGGGGGGCAGGGGCAGCGCGGTCAGGGCCCCGGCGTCCCACCGGAACGCACCGCGGGAGGTGCCGAGCCACATCGCCCCGTCGGGTGTCGAGGCGATGTCCTGCACCGTGCCGAGCGCGGCCTCGCGCACCAGCACCACCAGGTGGGCGCCATCCAGCCGCGCGACGATGCCGCGGCCGCCGGTGACCAGCACCGAGCCGACCGGCTCCAGGGCGGTGAACACCCCGCCGGGCGGCACCACGTCGAGCCGCTGCAGCCCAGTAGGGGTGACGCGCCACAGGCCGTGGCCGCTGGCCACCCACATCGTGCCGGTGGCATCCTCGGCCATGCCCGCCAGGCCGCCGTCGGCAATCGCCTCGCGGTAAGTGGTCGCGACGCCGTCGGCCAGGCGATGGATCTCGCCGGTCACGGCGCCCGCATAGACGGCGCCGTCGCGGCCCCCGGCCACCAGTCGCAGCCGGTCGGGTCGCAGGCCCTCCTCGGCGCCGAAGGTCTTGAGGCCGGCGCGCGTGCCGAGCGTCAGCCCACCGGTCGTGCCAGCCCAGACCTGCGCCCCGGCGGCGTCCACCAGCAGGCTCAGGACCTCGTTGTCGCTCAGGCCCCCAGCCCGGGTCAGGGCGGAGACGGCGCCGCTGGCGTACCGCAACACGCCGGCGTCGGTGGTGCCGATCCACACCCCCTGCGCGTTGCTGGTGATGGCGGTGACGGCGCGACCGGTCAGCGATGGGTGCGCCACCAGTTGCACGCCGCGATCGTCGACGCGTGCCAGGCCGAGAGACGTGCCGACCCAGACCGTGCCGTTGGCGTCGGTGTGCAGGGCACTGGTCGGGAGATCGGCCTGGCCGGGTCCGCGCCACCGGATGTAGGTGTCGCCGGACTTGCGAATCAGGCCGCGTTGCGTGCCCAGATAGGCGGTGTCGCGGCCGCTGAAGGCGATGCTGGTCCAGTGGCGATCCAGCAGCAGCGTCGGGATTTGCAGCCACTTCGCGCTATTGCTCGAGGGCACCACCCGGGCGACGCCTTCGCCGGCGGTGCCGACCCAGACCGCGCCGTCGGCCGCCAGCGCCAGGGTCAGGATGCGAATCGGGCGGTGCTCGCCGAGCCCGACCGTCAGCCAGCCATCGTCACTGCGGCGCAGCAGCGTGCCAGCTTCGGTGCCGACCCACAGGGTGCCGCTGGCGTCCACCAGCAGCGCGCTGATCCGCGGGTCGTCGCCGAGCGCGGCCGGCAGTCTGACTGATTCGAGCGCGAGCCCGTCGAAGCGCACCAGACCGCCGAGCGTGCCGATCCACAGCGTGCCGCCGTGATCGAGCGCCAGTGCGCGAACGCTTCCTTGCGGTAGACCGGCGTGGACGTCCCAGCTGCGCAGAGCCAGTTGTGTCAGCAACGGCTCACCGGTCAGGACCAGCGGGACACGGGCCGGCGCGGTCGCCGCGGCCGCGCCGGTGCCGTCGGCCAGCGCGACGGCCAGGCCCATGCCGACGGCACGACACCGGCGCAGAAGCAGACGCGGGATCACGAGTGAATCATGTTCGCACGAAAGCGTGTTCGCTCGGCAGTAGCGATTGGGGCGAGCTTCACGCCTCCGGCACGAGCACCGCCACGGGCAGGGCCTGCAGTGTCTGGGACAGAAAGATCCAGCGTTCTCCCGCAACTTCGGCGGCGGGGACAATCTCCCCGGTCAGCAGATCGCGCCACCTGGATCGGGGGCTGTCTGCAGGCAGCAGCACCCGCGAGGTCGCCCACGCTGCACCCACCGGCCATCGCCCGGGCAGGTGAGCGGTGCGTAGCCCGGTGACGACGACCGCCCACGCACCCTGGGCGCTGACTCGCGCGAAACTCATCGCCGCCGCGTCCACCGAGACGTCGACCGTCAGGGGTCGGTAGGCGCCGTGCAGCCAGAGGTCGGGTCGCTGGCGCCGCGCCCGCAACAGGCTGGCCGTGACATGCAGCTTGATCCGCCCGTCGGTCCAGCGCTCCAGCCAGCCGGCCACCTCGCCCGCGCCGAGGCGTCCCTCCTGACGGATCGCATCGAGCGCCTCCAGCATCTGGTCCAGTCGCTGGAATTCCACCGGCCGGCGGTTGTCGGGATCGACCAGATCCAGCTTCCAGGCCTCGCAACCCTGATACGTGTCCGGCACGCCTGGCGACGTCAGCCTGAGCACGGTCTGCGCCAGCGCATTGACGACGCCGTGACGGGCCAGCTGCTCGGCCAGCGGCGCGAGCACGCCGAGCACGCGCGCCGATTGCATACCGGCAAGCACCTGCGTCACGTAGTGGCGCGTCGCGGTCTCGTAGAGTTCGTTGGGGCTCAGCCAGCTGGTGTGCCGTTTGGCCTCGCGAATCGCCTTGAGCATGTACGCGCCGAGCCGATCGACCAGTCCGGACGACGCCTGGCTGCCGGTCGCGAGGTCCGTGGGCCAGCAGCCGAGCAGCACCTGCAGGAAGCGGTACTCGTCGTTGCGGTCGGGTGCCCAGGTGCCGTGCAGCAGCGTGCGTGCCGGCGCCGCCGCGCGCAGCGCCCGGCCGACGGCCTCGCGCCATGCATCGGGGATCTCGGACAAGGCGTTGATGCGCGCCCGCACGTCTTCGCCGAGCTTGGTGTCGTGCGTCGACAGCGTGGTCATCTCGGCGGGCCAGTCACGCTGCCGCGCCAGGTTGGACCCATGGACGTCATGCACCGCGTGGATCGCATGCGCCGGTTCGCCGCCGACCTCGTTCATCGAGACCAGCACGTTGTAGCGATAGAACGAGGTGTCCTCGAACGCCTTGGCCTGCACCGGGCCGGTGTACTGCTGCAGCTTCATCGCGAATGACAGCCGCCGGTCGCGGTCGGCCAGGTCGCCGGCGTCCGCCTGCTGATCGGCTGCTGGCGCCGGCAGCAGCACGTCGCGCATGAAGCGGAACAACGACGCCTCCTTGGCCGGGTTGCGCCGACGCGCCTCCGCGATCGTCCGGTCGATGATCCGCTCGTCGTCCTGCGTCCAGCCGCTGGCGCTGACGTACGTGCGATAGACCGACATGCAGGCGACGAATTCGGTGATCAACTCGCGCAGGCTATTGAGTGTGAAGTCGCGCGTCAGCCGGCTGGATCGGGCAATCCGGCCCAGGGCGTCGGTCAGCACGCCCAGTTCGCTGGACATCGCCGTGTTCATGATCAGCGTCTTGGCGCCATAGACGATTTCGCGTAGCGGCTCGCGCTGGCCGGTGGTGCGCACGTAAAGCCGGCGCATCGTGCGCATGCCGGTCTGGTCGAGGAACAGGCCGTTGATCTCGTTGAGGAAGCCGTATCCGGTCGTGCCGTGGACCTGCCATTCCGGCCGCAGCTGTTCGTCGCCCGACAGGATCTTTTCGGCCACGACGTAGAGCGGCGCGTCGTTGCCGGTCGACTCGCGGGCCAGTTGCTGGAGTCGTGCGAAGTACGCCCCCGGATCGAACAGGCCATCCGGGTGATCCAGTCGCAGGCCGTGGACGATGCCGTCGCGCAGCCACTGCGCGACCAGCGTGTGCGTGGCCGCGAACACCGCTTCGAGTTCGACGCGCACGCCGGCCAGCTCGTTGACGTCGAAGAAGCGCCGGTAGTTGATCTCGTCGACCGCGGTGCGCCAGGACGCCAGACGATACGGTTGCGCCTCGAGCAGTTCGTGCATCGCGTCGAAGCTCGCCGACTCGCCGGCGGCCCCGTTGACGTGCCGCACTGCGACGGCGATCGCCTCGAGTACGCGCGGCGCCTCGTCGACCAGTCGCAGCAGTCGCCCCCGAAGCACCTCCTTCTCGCGCTGGCGAATGGCAATCCGCCCGGGCGCGGTGTCGGTGTACGGCGGCAGGTTGGTCAGCCCCTCGAGGATGCTCTGAAACTCGATCAGGCTCGGGTCGTCCGCCTCGCCCTGCGCCTGCATGGCCGGCACGGCGTGCCGCAGGACGAGGGTCGCCTGTCGCGGATTGATCGGCAGCCGGTGCTCGAAGTAGGCGAGCCAGAGGCGCCCGTCCTCGTACGCGACCTGCAACTCGCCGCGAGCCAGCACCGCGCCGTACTGGTCGCCGAGGATCGGCAGCAGCACCTTGTGGCGCAGGTGAGGCGTCACCGGCTCCCAGTCGATGTCGAAGTACTCGGCGTACGGCGAACACGGGCCGTTTTCCAGCACCTCGTGCCACCACGGATTGGCGACCGGGTCGACGCCCATGTGGTTGGGCACGATGTCGGCCACGATGCGCAGGCCGTGCGCGGCGGCCGTCGCGGCGAGGCGGGCCAGATCGTCGGCGGTGCCGAGATCTGGATTGACCGCGCCGTGATCGACGATGTCGTAGCCGTGGGTGCTGCCAGGCCGCGCCTTGAGCATCGGCGACAGGTAGAGCGCGTCGACGCCGAGCCGCGCCAGATACGGCGTCACCGCCTCGACATGCGCGAACGTGAAGTCCGGCCCGAGTTGCAGGCGATAGGTGCTGGTCGGCGTCCACGCCGGCGCCGCGATCGTCATGATGCCGCGTCTCCCTCCACAAGACACACGAGGCCGAACGGCTCACCGGCCGGATGGATCACCAGGGCCCCCTCGTTGCTGCGCGTCAGCCGGACGCTGGCACTGTGCGGGTCCGGCCGCGTGGCATACAGCAGCCGCGGCAGACCGGCAATCGCGAGGCCGGGCAGCGAAATCGGGTCGCAACTACCTGCGAACGACACCACCGTAACCAGGTCGCCGCCCTGGGTACTCGGCTGCCGCAGCAGCAGCGTCCGGTGGTCAGCGGGCGTGCAGCGCACCGTCGCGGCGCTGCGGGAGGCCGCTGCGAGATGGTCGCGCCGCAGCTGCAACAGCTGCCGTGTCTCCCCGAGCACGTGCGCGTGTGGCGGCTCGGTGCGTTCGTTCCATCGCAGCACGCTGCGCCGCCAGGTCTGCTCGGCCTGCGGGCTCGGGATGTGCGCCCGTGACTCCTCGACGGCAAACGCGCTGAACCGACCGAACTCGCGGCGGCGGCCCTCGACGACCTGCACGCCGAGCGCGTCCTCGTGATCGGTGAAGTAGAGGAACGGGCTCGAGGCCGCCCACTCCTGCCCCATGAACAGCAGCGGCGTCTCTGGCGCGGTGAGCAGCAACGTACTGGCCGCCAGCCAGCTGGCTGGCGAGATCTGATGGTGGAGGCGCTCGCCGTGGGCACGGTTGCCGATCTGGTCGTGGTTCTGCAGGCAGATCACCGCGCTCTCCAGTGGCGCCGGTGCCAGTGCCGTGCCGCGCGGCCCGCCGAAGTGTCCGGCGATCTGTCCGCTGAAGATCCAGCCCTCCTGGATCGCCCGCGCGATCTCGTGCTCCGCGCCGCTGAAGTCCGAGAAGTACGCCTCGTCATCACCGGCCAGGTGCCGCCGCATCGCGTGGTGGAAGTCGTCGGCCCACACCCCGGTCAACCCGGTGCCGCCGTCGGCCGCCGATCGCACCAGCACGCCGAGGTTGCGGTCGTCCTCGGCAATCAGGTGCACCACGCGATCGGGCACGCAGGCGCGCACCTCTCGGGTGAGTTGCGCAAGCAGGTGCTCGTCGCCGTGGTCGGTCAGCGCGTGCGTGGCATCGAGCCGGAGGCCATCGAGGTGGAACTCGCGCAGCCACGACAGGGCGTTGTCGCAGATTGTCCGGCGCACCGCCTCGCTGCCCGGACCGTCGAGATTGATGCCGCGGCCCCATGGCGAGACATGGTGTTCGCTGAAGACATCGGGCACGACGGCGGCCAGATAGGCGCCGTCCGGGCCGAGGTGGTTGTAGACCACGTCGAGCAGCACCGCGAGCCCGAGTCGGTGGGCGGTGTCGACCAGCACGCGCAGGTCATCGGGGGTACCGTACTGCTCGGACGGCGCGAACAGCGCCGCCCCGTCGTAGCCCCAGTTGCGCGTACCCGGAAACGCCGCGACGGGCATCAGTTCCACAGCCGTGACGCCCAGATCGACGAGGTCGGCCAGCCGCCGCGTCGCCGCGGCGAAGGTGCCCTCCGGCGTGAAGGTGCCGACGTGCAGTTCGTAGCAGACCAGCGCTGGACGCGGCATGCCGCGCCAGCCGTGGTCGGACCAGGCGAAGGCGTCGGGGTCGATCAGCATCGACGGCCCGTGCACGCCGTCGGGCTGCCAGCGGGACCAGGGATCGGGCCACGGTGCGTGGTCGTCGACTTGCAGGCGATAGCGCATGCCGGCCCGTGCCTGCGGTGCCCGGCCGACGAAGTCTCGCTGGCCGTCACGCTGCAAGGCGATCGGCGGCAGGTCTTCGATCAGCCAGCGGACCTGGCCAGCGGCAGGTGCACAGATGCGGATGGTGGCCCCTTCGCCCGCCTGCAGGTGGGCTCCGTAGGACGGAGCCCCGGGTGCCATCATGCGGGCTCCCCCGTGTGCTGCGCGGCGAGATCGAGCAGCACCGCGCGAGCCATCTGGCGGCGCGGTTCCGAGGCGGCCACCGCATCGACCAGCAGGCGCCACAGCAGGCCGACCCGCAGGCCGCTGACCACGTCCTCGATCGGCAGCGTCGCCCGACCGGTGGCGGCCAGCTCCTCGAGCCAGCCCTTGACCAGGGCGGCGGTCACCACGGCCCACCAGCCACGCGCTGACGGGTCGCGCAGATCGCGTCGCCCGATCTGCTGCAACGCCGTCACGGCGACATACGCCAGGTCCGCGACCAGCGCGCCGATATCGCGTTCGCCGTAGTCGGCGGCCTCACCGACGACGCCGGGTGTTCTGTCGTCGGCGTCGACCGGGCTCGGCTCGTCCTGCAGCCAGCGCCAGCGCGCCAGCCCACCGAGCATCTGCCGCGAGTCGAGGATCCGATCGGCGGACGGGGAGGCCAGCAGCAGCGCCCAGCGACCGCGCACCGCCTCGGCGATTTCGGGCAACGCGGCCAGCGCCGCCTCGGCATGTTCGCGGTCCCGGCTGTCACTGGTCGACTGAGTGACCGGATTGGCCGCCAACTCCTGCCCGTACGCGACGTGCGTGGCCGCCACCCGGCGGCCGAGCGTCGTGGCCATCCGTCGGGCCTCGTGGAGCGGCTCGCTGTCGACCTGCGGAATCTCCCGCCCATCGCGCAGCCAGACGAACGGATCGGTGTCGGGCAGCGGTCTCGGTTCGGCGAGCCAGCGCAGCGCCAGTTGCAGGCTGCGGTCCCAGCCATCGTCGGTGAACGGCACGCGCGAGCGGAGCAGCATGAACGGCCAGCGCTCGCCGTCGGGCGTGCGCAGGTCGAGCGTCGCGTAGACGACCGGCAATTCCAGATCGAGGTCGTTGGCCAGCGTCGCCAGCAGGCGCTGTTCGTGCGATCGTCCGCGTAGCAGCCGCCGCCGGATCTTGATCTCGGCGGCCGCGCCACAGGCAATCACGGTCTGCCCGAGCGAGGTCGGCAGCGCGACGTACGGCTGGTGATCGGCGAGCACCGCCGGGCCCTTCGAGGCGACGTCGAAGACGCCGTCGCGCCCGCTGACCGACGTGCCGTCGGTGAAGGCACGCATCAGCGCCCGCACGGCGTCGACCTCGATCACCTCGTGCAGCACGCCGGCGCGGGCGCCGCCGATCCGGGCCAGGACACGACCTGGATGGCGGTCGAGCAACTCCTCGGCCCTGGGGCCGCCGGTGAACGTCAGCACCAGCCCATAGCGATAGACCTCGATCTCGCCCTCGACGTCGACGGCCACCAGAGCGATCGGCTCGGCGCCGTCGCGCAGCAGTGCGTGGCTGGCGATCCGGATTTGCCGAATCACCGCGCCGGGCGCGCGGTACCACGGCTGCTGTTCCAGATACGGCCGCAGGTAGCGTCGCTCGAGCACCGCCTTGCCCGGGCCATCGAGCAGGGTGTCCCAGCGCTCGCTCACCAGCAGGTCGGGCATGGGATGGCGCCGGACGTCGGCCGCGGCTTCACCGTGCGCCCGCGCATCGCCGGTCGGCACCATGTGCAGCCAGTACCAGCCGTACGGCGACAGGGTCAGGAACAGGCGCCCCCGGTCGAGGGCTGGCAGCCGCGACCGCCCGAGCAACTCCACCGGCACGCCGTCGAGCGTGGTCTGGACCTGCGCGGTCTGCACCTGGCCCGACAGGTTGGCGACCACCAGCACGGTGTCGTCGCCAAGCGTGCGCGTGAAGGCCAGCACCCGCCGGTTGCCGGTCTCGACGAACTCGATGCTGCCCCGGCCGAAGGTGCGATGCGCCTGGCGCATCGCGATCATCCGGCGCATCCAGTGCAGCAGCGAGGCCGGCGACCGCTCCTGGGACTCGACGTTGACGGCCTGGAAGCCGAACACCGGGTCCATCACGGGCGGGGCGCACAGGCGCTGCGGGTCGGCCCGCGAAAAGCCGCCGTTGCGATCGCCGGTCCACTGCATCGGCGTACGCACCCCGTGCCGGTCCGACAGGTAGATGTTGTCGCCCATGCCGATCTCGTCGCCGTAGTAGATCACCGGCGTCCCGGGCAGCGACAGCAGCAGCACGTTGAGCAGTTCGACGCGGCGGCGATCGTTGTCGAGCAGCGGCGCCAGCCGTCGTCGGATGCCGACGTTGATCCGCATCCGGGGATCCTCGGCGTAGGCGCCGTACATGTACTCGCGTTCCTCCGGCGTGACCATCTCGAGCGTCAGTTCGTCGTGGTTGCGGAGGAAGAGCGCCCATTGGC
>Ga0183260_10002057_pt1 | contig 16719 bp, 12 predicted proteins | sample AntDrymUQ4972206_2_FD_129768 | JGI IMG/M metagenome (GOLD analysis project Ga0183260, IMG submission 129768) | Polar desert sand microbial communities from Dry Valleys, Antarctica - metaG UQ497 (22.06) (version 2) (version 2) | ecosystem: Environmental > Terrestrial > Soil > Desert | place...
AGGCGTCGGAGAAGGCGTCGTCGGCGGTGGAGTCGAGCTCGGCGTCGACGGGGTCGGAGTGGGCGTCGACGGAGGCGGCGTCGTCGCGGTGGTGGTGGGAGCAGTCGTCGGCGGCGAAGTAGCGGACGTCGTCGGAGGTGGCGGTGGCGGTGTGGTCGGCGCAACCGAGGGGGTACCGGCCGGCCCGTCAACGAACGCCGGCGGCGGGAACGACTGGCAATCCTCACCCGACAGCGCGCTGCTCATGTAGGCCTGCCAGGTCCTCGCCGGGTATTCACCCCCGTAGAACGTCGGCAGGTAGCCTGCGAGCTGGTCGTTGCCGTCGCCACGGGTGTACGTGACCGCGGTCGCGAGCTGCGGGGTATAGCCGACGAACCATGATGACGAGACTGTCTCGCGACCCCGCTGGACGCCGGTCGCCGTGCCCGTCTTTCCGGCTGCCGGGCAGCGGATGTCGGCGTTCGTGCCCGTGCCGGACAGGACCACCTGCTGCAAGGCATAGCTGACATCGGCGGCGATGTCGGCAGAGAACGCCCGCTCGGTGCGCACCTTGTGGCTGTAGAGAACCTCGCCGTCGGGCCCGCTGACCTTCTCGACCGCGAACCAGTCAGCCTGCTCCCCCTTGGCCGCGATTGTTGCGTAGGCGTCGGCCATGTCGACGGTCGGCACCCGTTCGTAGCCCAGCGGGGTGACCACTGCCGGTGGATCGCCCCACGCATCCATGACCGCGTCGGGGACACCGGCGTCCTTGGCAGCTTCGACGATCCGGTCCGGACCCTCCTTCATCTGCAGGGTCAGGTCGATGTAGGCGGTGTTGATCGACTCCCTGGTGGCCGTGAGCAGCGACACCGGACCGAAGGACGTACCTCCGCTGTCGCCCTGGTTCTCGATGTCGTCACCGCCGGGGAGGTCGTAGGGCGAGCTGCCGTCAACGGTGTCCTCCAGGCTGAAGCCCTCACGCAACCCGGCGATAAGGGCGAACGGCTTGAACGACGAACCAGGCTGGGCGCCGGTGAGTGCCCAGTTGATCTGAGCGCCCTTTGTCTTGGCGACGTAGTCATCCCCGCCGTACATGGCGCGCAACGCCCCGGTGCCCGGCTCGATCGATGCCAGTGCCACGTTCAGCTGTTCGAGACCGTCCGGCTGCTGATCCAGCACCGCCTTCTGAGCGGCCATCTGGTCCTCGTAGTCGAGGGTGGTGATGATCGCCAGCCCACCACCGTTGATGTCGGCGTCGGTGAAGTCGAGCCGCTGCAGCTCGTCCTCGACCAGTTTGAGCAGGTACCCCTGCGGTCCACCGAACCGGTCGGTCCGTGTTACCTGTGGGAACTCGGGTAACCGGCGTCCGACCTTGTCGGCCTCCGTGGCGTCGAGCCGCCCGATCTCGACCATGCCGTCGAGCACGTAGCGGTAGCGGGCCAGCAGCGCCGTCCGCGCCGACCGGCCTTCGCGCGGATCGTAGTTGGCGGGCGAGTTCAAAATGGCGGCCAGCGCCGCCCCCTGCTCTACGGTCAGATTCTCGACGTCTTGTCGGAAGTACGCCTGCGCGGCTGCCTGGACGCCGTACGCGCCCCTGCCGAAGTAGATCGTGTTGAGATAACCCTGCAGGATCTCGTTCTTCGACAGCTGACGCTGGACCTTCAAGGACAAGAACGCCTCTTTGACCTTGCGAGTCCAGGTGCGTTCCTGGGTCAGGTACAAAACCTTGACGTACTGCTGGGTGATGGTCGATGCGCCCTGCGTCGAGTCGGTGCTCGCGTTGTTCCAAGCGGCCCGGACGATGCCTTGGACGTCGAGGCCCGGGTTGTCGTAGAAGGTCTGGTCCTCGGCGGCGATAACAGCGGCTTGAACATGATCAGGCACCCGCGACAGCGGTACCGATTCGCGGTTCTGCACCTCGAAGGTGCCGAGCAGGTGCTTGCCGTCCGAGTAGTAGACCCGCGTTGTCTGAGTGAGTGCCTCGGAGTTCGCGCTGGGGATGTCGATGGCTGAATAGGCCACAAAGAACGCGGCGACCAGGGCCAGCAACCCGACGAGGAACGTGAGACCCGTCCACTTCGCGAACTTGCGCAGGCGGGAATGCCGGCGGTCCGCCGCCGCGGCACCACGCGCCGGCAAGCTCACGCCCTGCTCGTCCGTCACCCGGTTGCCTCCATTGCTCCCACCCGTGGAGTATCCCCCTCAGCCCGATGTATCGTTACGATACATCGGCACACACCCACAAGGGCTCAAGCCGACGACGTCGAGGAGGTACTGCCGTGGCCAACCGCGGTGCCGCCCTCGACATGGCTGTCCTGGGCCTCTTGCACGAATCACCGATGCACGGCTACGAGTTGCGCAAACGGGTCAACGCCTTGCTCGGCTGGGGTCGGGTGCTGTCGTACGGCACGCTCTACCCCTGCCTCAAGCAACTGCTTCGCAAGGGCCTCATCGAACCTGACACCGCCTCCACGACACCCGTCGAGGGCGGCGGCCTGACCGGCCGTCGGGCGCGGATCGTCTACCAGCTCACCGCGGAGGGCAAGGAGCATTTCGTCCAGCTGCTCGGTCATTGCGGCCCGTCAGCGTGGGACGACGACAGCTTCGGCGTGCACTTCGCGTTCTTCGGCCGGACCGATTCGCAGACTCGGGTACGGATCCTCGAAGGACGCCGCAGTCGTCTCGAGGAGCGCCTCGACGGCGTCCGCCTGGCGCTGTCGCGTACCCGGGAGAGAGTCGACTCCTACACCCTGGAGCTGCAACGGCACGGGCTTGAGTCAGTCGAGCGCGAGGTGCGTTGGCTCACTGAGCTCATCGATGACGAGCGCTCCGGCCGGAGTCCCGGCGCGCCACAGTCCACCAACCGCGGCCGGGCCTCGGCTCGACACCGCACCGATCCCACCACCTGAAGGAGGGCCTCCTATGGCCTCGGTTCGTGTCGCCATCGTCGGTGTCGGCAACTGTGCGACGTCGCTGATCCAAGGCATCGAGTACTACCGGGACGCCGACCCCGAAGGCACCGTCCCGGGCTTGATGCACGTGATGTTCGGCGACTACCACGTCCGTGACATCGAATTCGTGGCGGCGTTCGACGTCGACGCGAAGAAGGTCGGCTTCGACCTGGCCGAGGCGACGCGAGCCAGTGAGAACAACACGATCAAGATCAGCGAGGTCCCGCCCACCGGCCTGATCGTCCAGCGCGGCCCCACGCTCGACGGCCTCGGCAAGTACTACCGGCAGACCATCGAGGAGTCCGACGCCGAGCCCGTCGACGTCGTGCAGGTTCTTTCGGAGGCCAAGGTTGACGTGTTGGTCTCGTACCTGCCTGTGGGGAGCGAAGCAGCCGACAAGTTCTACGCGCAGTGTGCGCTCGACGCGAAGGTGGCATTCGTGAACGCGTTGCCGGTGTTCATCGCCTCCGACCCGGAGTGGGCGCAGAAGTTCACCGACGCCGGGGTGCCAATCATCGGCGACGACATCAAGAGCCAGGTCGGTGCCACCATCACCCACCGGGTGCTGGCGAAGCTGTTCGAGGACCGGGGGGTCGTCCTCGACCGCACCTATCAGCTCAATGTCGGCGGCAACATGGACTTCAAGAACATGCTCGAGCGCGAGCGACTGGAGTCCAAGAAGGTCTCGAAGACCCAGGCGGTCACGAGCAACATCGACCATGATATGGGCAGCCGGAACGTCCACATCGGGCCATCGGACTACGTCGCCTGGCTCGACGACCGCAAATGGGCCTACGTGCGACTCGAGGGTCGCGCCTTCGGTGATGTCCCGCTCACCATGGAGTACAAGCTGGAGGTCTGGGACTCCCCCAACTCTGCTGGCATCATCATCGATGCGATCCGCGCTGCCAAGATCGCCAAGGATCGCGGCATCGGCGGGCCACTGCTGTCGGCATCGAGCTACCTGATGAAGTCACCCCCGGTGCAGCGCCCCGAAGATGAGGGGCGCGCCAGCGTCGAGGCGTTCATCCGCGGCGAAGTCGACCGCTAACCGCCTACGACTGGCGCGGCAGCCCTCGCCCCTATCCCACGTTCACGTGGTACGGGGTCACTTCCAATGGGTTCGAACCCATTGGAAGTGTCCCTAACCCATTCGAAGTAGCCGCTGCACGCCGGCTGTCCGGGCTTATCCACAGCTGCCGAAGGAACCTCCCGCATAAGCCACTGCGGCGCCACGATCAGTGTCATGGGCAACTCCCTCGAAGGCATCTGCGTCGAGCAGGGCGGCTACTTCAGCACCGCCGATGCGCACGACTGTGGGTACGACCGACGCGACATACGTGACGCCGTACGGGCGGGCGAGTGGCGGCGCTTGCGCCGCGGCGCATTTGCCTTTGCAAAGACGTACGACCAGCTGGCTGACGCTCAACGTCATGTGGTCGTCGCCCGTGCCGTCGTTGCCAAGCTCGACCACGATCGGGTCGCGCTCAGCCACCAGACCGCCTCGTGCGCGTACTCCCACGATCAATGGGGGTGGGACCTGAGCGTCATAAACGTGACTCGACTCGACCACGGCGCCGCGCGCTTGGAGGCGGGAATCAAGCACCACGTGGGCAGGGTCGTCGCGGACGACCTGACCGAGCAGGGCGGCCTGCTCGTCATCCGCGAGGACCGCGCAGTGGTCGAGGCGTGCACACAGATGTCCATCGAGGCGGGTCTGTGCATCGTCGACTCCGCGTTGCGCCGCGACCAGGTGACTGGCGATGAGCTCATGCGGCTCGGCAGCCTGTTCCGTGACTGGCCGGCCTCGCGACGTGCCCGCCTCGCGGTGTCACTTGGCGACGGCAGGGCGGCGACCGTGGGGGAGTCTCGGTCGCGCTACCTGTTCTGGCGATTCGGCGTACCCGCGCCTGAGCTGCAATTCGAGGTGCGTACTGGCTCGGGAACGTTGCTTGGCACCGCGGACTTCGCCTGGGAGAACTACCGCCATCTTGGCGAGTTCGATGGGCGCCGCAAGTACACACGTGATCTCGAGGAGGGGGAGGACGCGGGACAGGTGGTGTTCCGCGAGAAGCGACGTGAGGACGCCTTGCGGGGCGAGGACCTCGGCATGTCCCGGCTGATCTGGTCCGAGCTGGAGCCACCATTCAACCGATTCACGGCGGCGCGCTTCAAGAGCGACATGGAGCGCTCGCGTCGCCTGTACACACGGAACCGCGTCGTCATCGCCTGAGCGTCGTACTTCCAATGGCTAAGGAGCACTTTCAATGGGTTCGAACCCATTGGAAGTGACCCCATACCACGTGAACGTGGGATAGGGACACGGGGAGCCGCCGGCGTCGGGTGCGGCGACCCGAGCGGCGAGAATGAGAACGTGACGGCCCAGACCCAGGACAGCACCTCCCGGGTGGGGCTTGGTGAGCTCCTCGGCATGGCGGGCTTCCGCCGGCTGCTGGCCGTGCGCCTGGCATCCCAGTTCGGGGATGGGTTGTTCCAAGCCGGCCTGGCGTGGCTCATACTGCTGGCACCGGAGCGACACCAGACGCCGGCGGCCGTCGCCGGTGCCGCGGTCGTGATCTTGTTGCCGTTCACCCTGGTCGGGCCCTTCGCGGGCGTATTCCTCGACCGCTGGTCGCGCCGCCAGGTGCTGGTGTACGGGCAGGCGGCGCGGGTTGCCCTAGTCGCGCTGCTGGTGTCGATCGGATCGGCCACCGAACCCCGCATCGTCGAGTACGCGCTTGCGGTGGCCTGCCTGGGTGTGAACCGTTTCTGCCTCGCGGCACTGTCGGCCGGTCTGCCGCACGTGGTGGCGCAACGCCAGCTGGTAACCGCGAACGCGGTGGCGCCAACGGCAGGGACCATCGCAACCCTGATCGGGGTTGCCGTAGGCGGCCTGGTGCTGTCTTTGGAAAGCGCCGGCTCCAGGACGGTGCTGACGCTCGCCACCGTTGCATTCGGCACCGCCGGCCTGCTCGCCTTGCGGCTGCACCGCGACGGGATCGGGCCCGACGCAGCCGATGCGGCTGCGCACACCCGAGCCGGGGTACGCCAGGTGGCCGCAGACCTTGGCGCCGGCTTCCGCCATCTGGTGGATCGAGCGCCCGCCGGGCGGGCGCTCGCGGTGTTCGGTTCGTACCGCTTCTGGTACGGGCTGTGGACCGTCCAAGCAGCGATGCTCACTCTCGGCGAGCGAGCGTACGACCTCAGCGCTGCAGCCGTTGTGGCGACCGCCTCCGGTGCCGGCTTTCTCACCGCCGCCGTCGTCACCCCGCTGGGGCGAGCCCGCACCGGCGAATCCGTCTGGATCACCGGAGCGCTGCTCGTTGCTGGTGCCGCCGTCGCGCTCACCTCCTACTCGCCAGCGGTGGTCGTACTCGCGGGGATCGGGTTCGTGCTCGGCCTGGTAGCCCAAAGCCTCAAGATCTGCACGGACACAGCACTGCAGCGATACGTCGACGACGATCACCGGGGTCGGGCGTTCGCCAGCTACGACGTCGTGTTCAACCTGAGCTTTGTCGCCGCGGCCGGGCTCGCCGTGCTCGTCGTCCCCGTGTCCGGGCGCACCGCACTCGCCCCGCTCGTTGCCGGTGCCGCCCTGACCGCCACCGCTTGCGCCTACCGGGTCGCGTCCCGACCGTCTTGACGGCCGGCCCACCAGCGCAGCAGCTCTTCACGGGCCCGCTCCTCGCCCACCGGCCCGTGCTCCATCCGCAGCTCGAGCAGGAACCGGTACGCCTCACCCACCGCCCGACCCGCAGGGATACCGAGGAGCGCCATGATGGCGTTGCCGTCGAGATCTGGGCGGATCGCGGCCAGCTCCTCGGCCTCGAGAAGCTGCTCGATACGTTTCTCCAACGCGTCATACATGCGCTGCAACCGTTCGGCCTTGCGCCGGTTGCGGGTCGTGCAATCGGCCCGGGTCAGGACGTGCAGCCGCTGCAGCTGCGGGCCGGCGTCGCGGACATAGCGCCGGACGGCGGCATCGGTCCACTCACCGGTGCCGTAGCCGTGGAATCGCAGGTGCAGCTCGACGAGCAGGGCCACCGCCTCCGTGGTCTCCGTCGAAAACCGCAGGGCGCGCATCCGGTTGCGCGTGATCTTGGCGCCGACGACGTCATGGTGGTGAAACGTCACGGTCCCGTCACCAGCGAACCGGCGGGTACGCGGCTTCCCGACATCGTGCATGAGGGCGGCGAACCGGGTGACGAAGTCCGGCCGTGGCTTCGCCAGCGGGTCCACCAGCCGACCCTCCAACGCGATTGCCTGCTCCAACACGGTCAAGGTGTGCTCGTAGACGTCCTTGTGGTGGTGGTGCTCATCACGCTCCAACTTCAACGCCGGTAGCTCGGGGAGCACGTGATCAGCGACCCCGGTCGTGACCAGCAGCGTCAGCCCGCGGCGTGGGTACGGCGCGGTCACCAGCTTGACCAGCTCGTCCCGAATCCGTTCGGCAGACACGATCGCCAGCCGCTCGGCCATGTCGTGCATGGCCGACACCACCTCCGGCGCCAGGGCGAAGTCGAGCTGCGAGGCGAACCGGGCGGCCCTCATCATCCGCAGGGGGTCGTCCGCGAACGACTGCTGCGGGGTGCTCGGTGTGCGTAGCACCCGCGCCGCCAGGTCGTCGCGACCGCCGAACGGATCGACGAAGCGGCGCTCGGGAAGTCGGACGGCCATCGCGTTGATGGTGAAGTCGCGTCGGGACAGGTCGCCCTCGAGAGTGCGGCCGTACCGCACGTCGGGCTTACGGGAGTCCGGGTCGTACGTCTCCGACCGGTACGTCGTGATCTCGATCTGATGACCATCCTTGCGGCACCCGATCGTGCCGTAGTCGCGGCCGACAGTCCACACCGTGTCGGCCCACCCGCGCACCAGGCGTTCGGTGACGTCCGGCGAGGCGGAGGTGGCGAAGTCCCAGTCGGTGCCGAGGCGGGCGAGCAAGGCGTCTCGCACCGGGCCGCCCACGAGGGCGATCTCCTCGCCCGATGCCGCGAAGAGTCGTCCGAGGTCGTCGACCACGGGTGTCGGCGACAGCAGCAGGTCTTCGGGCACGACTAGGTACTCTACGGCCGCCACGCGGCCCCTCAGGCTCACCGCTCGAGCGCCCGCAGAACCCAGGTCAACGGCCGGACCGCCATTACCATGGCGGCGTGGACAGCGCCGCCGGAGAGCCGTAGTGGGCGCTCCCCGGGCGGCCACGGCGGTGGTCGGCGTCCTTGCGATGGTGGCGCTCGTCCTGGCGACGGGGGGCCCCGCGAGCGCCCAACCGGCCACCCAGCCATCCAGCTCCGACGGCGACCGGGTGACGACCGGCCTGGCCGTCACCATGGCTGCCATCACCCCCGCTTACCTGACACCCGGCGAACCGGTGACCGTTCGCGGCGACATCACCAACCTCGACGAGCGGGTCTGGCGGGACCTGCAGGTCTACCTGGTGATGTCACCCAGCCCGCTGACCACACGGGAGCAGCTAGCCGCGGCGGTGGCCAGTCCGGCCACCGCCTACGGCGGCAACCGGGTGACCGGCGAAGGTCTCTTCGTCGAGCTCGGCTCACTTCCACCTGGTGAGTCGACCAACTACTCCCTCGAGGTCCCGTTCGACCAGCTCGGTCTGTTGGCCCGCACATCGGGGGTGTACTCGATAGGCGTCCACGTCATCGCGACCGATGCCGACGGGGTGCGCAACTCCTCCGAAGCAACCGGGCGAGCTCGTGGCCTGATCCCGCTGATGCCGCGGGAAGTCGACGTCCCCGTTGCGCTCTCGCTCGTGTGGCCGTTCCAAGCGCAGGTGGAGCGAACAGCCGAGGGGACCTACTCCAACGCCGCCGAGCTGGTCGCCGACGTCACGGGCAGCGGCCGGCTGCGCCGCCTGCTCGACCTCGCCCGCAGCACGACCAGCGTGCCACTGACGCTGATCAGCGACCCAGCCGTTCTGGATGCGCTGCAACGCATCGCGAGCGGTTCCTTCGGCCCACAGCGAGCAGATGCGGACACCGACAGCGCACCGCAGACGGCAGCAGCCCGTGCCGCCCGGGAGTTCCTCCGCGATTTCACCGCGTTGGCCGCCGCCCAGTCGCTGTGGACCCAGGGATACGGCCGTCCTGACCTCACCTCGCTGGAGCAGCGGCCGGTACGAGGGGTGATGCGGTCAATCAACCGGGCGACGTCGACGACCTTGGCGCAGCTCGACCTCGCGGGACGGCGGACCTATCTGCCCACCCGAGACGTCGACCCCGACGCACTCGCTGGGCTGCCGTCTGAGACTGTGGCGCTGGTGTTCGGCGACCAGGTCGAGGACTGGACGATCGAAGACGGGCCGATGGCTTTGTTGGGCACCGACAGCGCCCCCGTAGATGTGGTCGTTGCCGATCGGGAGCTCACTCGAGGAGGCCCCGCTCCTGGACCCACCGACACCGCCTTGCAGGTGCGGCAACGGGTGCTCAGTGAGACCGCCCTGCTGTGGTTGGAGGCACAGCTCAACGACGTGAGCGACGTGGGGATGGTCTTCGTCGCCTCCCCGTCGTGGAACCCGGGTGGCACCTGGCCGACCGCCAACTTCTTCTCCGGCTTCGACGCGCCGTGGCTCGCCATGACATCGCTCGACACTCAGGTGGCCCGCGGCCCGTTCCCCTCAACCCAACGGCTCACCACTCTGGAGCCAGCGACGCAGAGCCTTCCCCGCCGGCTGCTGGAGTCGGCAAGGCTCCTGCAACGACGCGCCGCCATCGTCGGTGCCGTGACCGGCGACGGCACCGAGGATGATCGGGCCTACTACGACCAAGCGGTTGCCCTCAGTGTCTCGGAGTACTGGCGCACCGCACCGGCAACCGCGCAGGCGTTGGCCGACGCGTCACTGTCAAGCCTGGCCAAGCAGCTGGACGGAATCGTGGTCGAGGGACCCGAGTTCGTGACGCTGTCCAGCAGCAGCGGCCGCTTCCCGATCACCGTCACCAACACTCTCGACCAACCGGTGACAGTCGGGGTCCGGATCACCGCCGACGACGGCAGTATGGCCTTCGACGACATCGCCCCGGTCAACTTGCGCGGGCAAGAGAGCACCACGTTCACGGTGCAGACCCGAGCCGCCGACATCGGCGTCATCGGGGTCACCGCCTCGCTGACCACCCGCAACGGGAAACCGTTCGGGCAACGCGCAACCTTCAGCCTGCGGACCAGCGCCGTCGGAGTCGTCGTCTGGATCGTGCTGGGCGTCGCCGCCGGCTTGATCGTGCTGGCCGTCGCCCGCCAGCTTCGACGCCGTAGCCGAGTCGAACGGGGTGTCCCGACACCCGTGACGATCCGGACCTCACCGTGAGCGGCCGCGCCGCCGACACCGACGACCGGTCCGGTCTGCTGTCGGCCAGCGCCGTCATGGCCACCGGGACAGTGGTCTCCAGGGCTACTGGCTTCCTGCGTGCGGTGCTGCTCCTCGCGGTAATCGGCAAGTCCCTCGATGCCGACCTGTTCACGCAGGCAAACACTCTGCCCAACTCGCTGTACATCCTGGTCGCCGGTGGCGTTTTCAACGTCGTGCTCGTCCCCCAGCTGGTGCGCTCGATGAAGAACGACGCAGACGGGGGCGCCGCGTACGCCAACCGAGTATTCACGCTCGGACTGATGGTGCTAGCTGGTGCCACCGCGGTCCTGCTGTTAGCCGTACCGCTGCTGGCCCATGTCGCCTTCCCCACAAGCCTCTTCGACGCCGAGCTCGATGCCCAGCGGGAGTCGGCGTACACGCTAATGCGCTACTGCATGCCACAGGTGTTCTTCTACGGCGCCTTCGTGCTGGTAGGTCAGATGCTGAACGCGCGACAGCGCTTCGGTCCCATGATGTGGGCACCCATCGTCAACAACGTGGTGGCCTGCTCAGTCCTCGCTACCTACGTCGCGCTCTACGGGACGTCCAACGGCAGCGATGGCTTCACGTCGAGTCAGGAGGCGTTGCTGGGTATCGGGTCGACGGTCGGTATCGCTGTCCAGGCCGCGGTCCTGGTTCCGTACGCCCGCGCCGCGGGACTGCGACTGCGACCTCGCTTCGATTTTCGCGGCGTCGGTCTTGGGCACACCCTGCGGCTCGGCCTTTGGACGCTGCTGTTCGTCATCGTCAACCAGATCACGTACGTCATCGTCACTCGGGTTGCCGTCGACAGCTCCACCGACGCGGCTCTCGATGGCGGTGAGGCAGCTGGCGTCACCGTTTACCAGACCGCGTTCCTCATCACGCAGACACCCCACGCGATCATCACGGTCTCGCTGGTGACCGCCACCATGCCCTTGCTGTCTCGGCTCAGTGCCGATGGCGACATCGCACAGGTGCGTGGCGAGATCCTCTCCACCTTGAGGTACGCGCTCTGCGCGATCGTCCCCATCGCTGCGGCTCTCGCCTGCTTGGGCCAGCCGCTGGCGACCGTCTTGTTCTCACACGGCTCGCTGACTGGCGACACCGCCGTGATCGGCCACACCATCATCGCGTTCGCACCGGGGCTGGTCCTGCTCACCGTGCACTACCTGATGCTCCGTGGGTTCTACGCCGCCGAGGACACCCGCACGCCTTTCCTGGTCCAAGTCGTCCTAGGTGCGACCAACATCGCGGCCGCAGTCTTGTTCACGATGGCCGCACCCCCTAGTCGGATCGCCATGCTGTTGGCCCTGGCCTACGCAGCCGCCTACCTCGTGGGGGTCGCCGTTTCCGGCACCTTGTTGTCGCGGCGCATCGGCGTCCTCCTCGACACCCGGTTGCTGGCCTTCCTTGCGCGGCTGACTGCCGCCGTCAGCGGGGCGGCCGCCGTGATGCTCGGCGCCCGGTATCTCCTGCAGGAGGTCGGGATGCGGCTCGACCAGGCAACGGATGCGGCGGTGATCTTGGGCGCCGCCGGCCTCTGCGGCACCGGAACATACCTCGTCGCCGCTAAGGTGCTCGGGGTCCCAGAGGTGAGATCGTTGCTCGCGGCGGTCCACCGCCGATGAGAGTGGACAACCTTCGGGCATGCTGAGGCGTTGTCTCGGGTACGCGCACAACGCCCGGCCGTGACGACCCAGGAAGGACGCTGCGGACTTCACCGTGGATGGTCACGACCTCCAACCCGGCACGATCCTCGCCGGCCGTTATCGCCTCGAGGACCTGGTGGGTGAGGGCGCGGGGTCACGTTCCTGGCGCGCCGTCGATGTCATGTTGAACCGGTCCGTCGGGGTCGAGGCGTTGTCCAGCTCGGATCCACACTCGGTCGCCTTCTTGGCGGCCGCTCGGCAATCCACAGTCGTGTCCGATCCGCGCTTCTTGCAGGTCCTGGATGCCGTCGCGGACGAAGGCGGCGTGACGTACGTCGTGCGGGAGTGGACAGCGGCGGTGCCGCTGGCGGTGTTGTTGCGGGAGGACGCGTTGACCAGTCGCCGGGCGGCGAGCCTGTGCCACGAGGTGGCCGACGCGATGGCTCACGCTCACGAGATCGGGGTCTATCACCGGTACCTGAACCCGGTGACCATCCTGGTCAAGGAGACCGATGCGGTCCGCATCAGCGGCCTCGCCACCGAATACGCCCTTCGCTCGTCCGAGGGGGGCGACAGTTCCGGCGCGCCAGCCGGGCACGCGGAGCAGGTCGATGTCACGGCACTGGGACGGGTGCTGTACGCGTGTCTGGTTGCGCGGTGGCCCGGTGGCCGCGCCTTCGACCTGGCTGCCGCGCCCACTGAGCACGGCAGAGTGTTGCGCCCCCGTCAGGTGCGTGCCGGGGTGTCTCGAGACGTGGACGCTGTCTGTGACCGCATCCTCGGAAATCCACCGCGCCACCATGGTGTGCCGTTGCGTAGCGCACGTGACATCGCGGCGGCGCTGGCCCCGGTTGGTGAGGACGAGGCGCCGCTCGGTGACCAGTCCCCCAGTCTCACCGGTGCGGCGACCGTGGCGGCCTCGGGGCGCTCGTTTCCTCCGGGGGCCACTTCCGTCCCCGCGCCGCCGCCGTCCCCGGCTGCGGTCACCGGACATGCTCGCCGTCACGGTGCGCAAGCCCGGACGCTGGTTGCCATCGGTGTCGCCCTGTTGGTCGTCATGGTGGTCGTCATGGCCGCCGTGTTGCTCTTCATCGGCCGCGACAGTTCCGGCGGTGAGCCCGGCGATATCGCAACCGGCACAGCTGACCCGGCGTCGGCGGCACCTGTTCGACCCCTGCCGCTCCGGGTTGCCAGCGACTTCGACCCCGAAGGCGATCTGAGCGAGCATCCTGAGGAGGCCGCTGATGCGATCGACGGGGATCTCGCTACGGCCTGGACCACCTTGCAGTACACGACCGACCCGCAGCTGGGCAATCTCAAGAACGGCGTCGGGCTGCTGATCGACTTTGGCGACCAGAAGCAAGCAACTGGCGTCCGGGTGACGTTCGGAGACTCTCCGACGAACTACGAGATATGGGCAGCGCCGCGGAACACCTCGGACGCACCGACGCAGCTGACCGAGCTGCAGCAGGTCGCGTCGCGCAGAGCGTCCCAACGGGTGAGCAGTGTTCAGTTCGCGGATCCGGTGGCGACCCGCTACTTGTTGGTGTGGCTCACCTCCCTGCCCGAGGAGTCGCCTGGCTACTACCGAGGCGTGATTCGCGACATCCGGGTCGAGGGCACGGCGTGACCCCGGCCGGTGACCTGCTCGACGACATGGCCGGGCTGAGCGACCCAGAGCTGATAGCTCGGCACGTCGCGGGGGACCCGGATGCGTTCGGTCACCTTGTTCGCCGCCATCGCGACCGGTTGTGGGGGGTCGCAATCCGAACGCTCGGCGACCGGGAAGAGGCGGCCGACGCCTTGCAGGACGCGTTGTTGTCCGCGTTCCGGCGGGCGGACTCCTTCCGCGGGGATGCGGCCGTGACGACGTGGCTCCACCGGATCGTCGTCAACGCTTGCCTGGACCGGGTTCGCCGGCGGCGCGCCCGTCCCACCGAGATCTTCCCCGCGGACGCGGACCGCGTTGCCGAGCTGGCCGTGGCACCGGTAACCGATCCCGCTCTGGCGGGTGAAGAACGTCTCGACGTCATGGCCGCACTGCGCACACTCAGCGACGATCAGCGTGCCGCGATCGTGCTGGTCGATATGGAGGGCTACTCCGTTGCGGAGGCAGCCACCCTGCTCGGCTGTCCGACGGGCACGATCAAGAGTCGATGCGCGCGCGGTCGGGCCCAGCTGCTCCCGCTCGTCGCCCATCTCCGAGCATCAGGGAACCAGACAAGCACCACAACCGTCGCATCACCGAGTAGGCCGGCCCCCCCACCAGGACCGCGCCCGTCGGCGAGCGGAGGTGAGAGCCATGCCTGACGACCAGCGACATCTCGATGCTGCCGTCATCGCTGACCTTGACGCCGGAGCGCTCGATGCCCCGCAGGCCGAAGCGGCCGAGGTGCACCTCGCGACTTGTCCGGTCTGCTCCCGGCTACGAGCCGAGCTGGCGGAGCTGCCGGCGCTGCTCGCGGCTCTGCCGGCACCGGCGATACCGGCCGATGTGGCGGCGCGTCTCGACGCCGCAGTGGAACGAGCTGCCCTGGAGCGGTCGCGCGAGCAGGACGCCGCCGCGGTGACGGTGCTGTCCCCACGACGTCGCCGGTGGATCGCACCGCTCGCCGCCGCCGCCGCCGTCATCGCTGCCATCGGCTTCCTCGCTCCCGGGCTTGACCCGGGGGGTAACGGCGCTGACGACGCGGCGACCTCCGGTGGTGCCGAAACGCTCGTGGAGGGCGGCGGCGCAGGAGAAGATGCAGGTCCGGATGACGTGGCGGAGCCGCGCCTCCAGCTGTCCTCGGCCTCATTCGGGGACGATGTGGCGGCGAAGGTGTACGACCAGCCCTCAGCCACTGCAAATGATGCCCCCGCGTTCTCCGTTGCTCGACAACAGCGGCTGGACGCGCTTCTCGACCAACAAGGATGCCCGCCGTTAGCAGCACTTGCGAGCGCGCGGCAGACACCGGTGCTGCTCGACGGGGAGCCGGCAACGTTGTTGTCGTACGGTCCGCTGAGTAGACGGGTCGCGGTTGCAATCTCCTGTGCCGATGGCAGGCCGGCCGTTCGGGCGCGCACGGTGCTCGACCTGCGGTAGCGGTCGTTCGGCGGCCGCGGGAATCCGCGACTCCTAAGATCAGTTGAATGGATGTGCGCAACGTCATCATCATCGGTTCCGGACCTGCGGGGTACACCGCAGCCATCTACGCCGCTCGGGCGCGGTTGGAGCCGCTGGTGTTCGAGGGTTCGGTGACAGCAGGTGGTGCGCTCATGACGACCACCGATGTCGAGAACTACCCGGGCTTTGCGGACGGGATCATGGGACCCCAACTAATGGAGTCCTTCCGGGCACAAGCCGAGCGGTTCGGTGCCGAGCTCGTTCCTGACGACGTCGTCGATGTTGATCTGACCGGGCAGACAAAGGTGGTCAGCACCGCTGACGGGACCTCGTACTCCGCCCGTGCGGTGATCCTCGCAATGGGGTCCGGCTACCGCAAACTCGGCCTCCCCGACGAGGACAGGCTTTCCGGCCACGGCGTGAGCTGGTGCGCCACCTGCGACGGCTTCTTCTTCCGGGACCAGGACATCGCGGTCGTCGGGGGCGGCGACTCTGCGATCGAGGAGGCCACGTTCCTCACGCGCTTCGCCCAGAAGGTGACGATCGTCCACCGGCGTAAGGAGCTGCGGGCCAGCAAGATCATGCAGGACCGGGCGTTCGGCAACGAAAAGATCGAGTTCGCCTGGAACAGCACGGTCAACTCGATCAACGGTGGCGAGCGCCTCACGAGCGTGACACTCGAGGACACCACGACCGGCGAGACCCGTGACCTGCCGGTGACCGGGCTGTTTATCGCCGTCGGCCATGACCCCCGCTCCGAGCTGCTGCACGGGCAGGTAGCGCTCGACGGCGCGGGATACGTGATGGTCGATGCACCCTCCACCCACAGCAGTGCCCCTGGCGTCTTCGCCTCCGGCGATCTCGTCGACCACACGTACCGTCAGGCGGTCACCGCCGCCGGCACCGGGTGCGCAGCTGCGCTGGACGCCGAGCGCTACCTGGCCGCGCTCGACGACATCAGCACGGCCACTCTTGCGGAGACGCGCACTGTCGTGGTCTGACCGCCGCCGCGAATGCTCCACGGGGAATGTCCCCAGCGTCCGGCATTGTTGAGACCTGCAGATGCGCTACCCGCGTTCACCGATCTCAAGGAGCACATCGTGGCCAACATCTCAACCGTGACCGACGCCGACTTCGAGCAGACCGTGCTACGCGCGGACAAGCCCGTACTCGTCGACTTCTGGGCGGAATGGTGCGGCCCGTGCCGGCAGGTCTCGCCCATCCTCGAGGAGATCGCGGCCGAGCACGACGAGATCACGATCGTCAAGATGAACGTCGACGAAAACCCGCAGACACCGGCTCAGTACCGCGTCACCGGCATCCCCACCCTGAACGTCTACAAGGGCGGCGATGTGGTGAAGTCGATCGTCGGTGCCAAACCGAAGGCCGCGCTGCTGTCCGACCTCCGCGACTTCATCGCCTGAGCCGTAATCATGCCTGGTCGGGGCCTGTTGCGAGTGGTTGTCCACAAGCCCGGCGAGTCGACAAGTCGCCATAGAGGTTTCGCGCTAAGACGCCGTGTCGATTTCCGGATCCAGGAGGGCGACGACTCGGTGCAGGTCATCCAGCGAGGCGAACTCCACCGTGATGCGTCCCTTGCGCTGACCCAGATCCACCCGGACACGGGTCTCGAAACGATCGGACAGCCGGGCCGCGAGATCGGCAAGGTGTGGGGCGACAACCGTCCCTCGTCGG
>Ga0183260_10002058_pt1 | contig 16716 bp, 14 predicted proteins | sample AntDrymUQ4972206_2_FD_129768 | JGI IMG/M metagenome (GOLD analysis project Ga0183260, IMG submission 129768) | Polar desert sand microbial communities from Dry Valleys, Antarctica - metaG UQ497 (22.06) (version 2) (version 2) | ecosystem: Environmental > Terrestrial > Soil > Desert | place...
ACTGACTAACGCGGTGAGAGTCTGATCGTGCTCCAAAGCGTGATAGCGCCGAGTAGCAGCAACATTAGGCCGGCGGGAATCACCCATCCGGGCACTCCAGTTATCGCTACCTCATCGCCCGCGGCGGCAGTTGGTCCCGGCGACGGCGTCGAAGTTGCTGCTGACGTCGGAGTGGGGGACTGGGTCGTACCCGCAGTCGAGGACTGGCCTGGTGACGGAGAAACGCCGCCGATAGGAGAAAAATTCGCAGTCGGGGAAGAGACGGGAGAAAAGTCTGGAGTGGGGGAGAGATCGGAGCTGGAAGGTGTAGCGCTGGGTGTCGCAGGGCCCTGTCCGCGCTCGCTGAAGAGTGCCGCCGTAGCTAGACCAATCAGGACGACAATCAAACCAAGAACGCCGACGCGCAGATTCAATTTCTTTAAGCTCCCTTTATATGAAAACCAGTTTTCCAAAGGGAAGTGTAGCAGGCTAAATTACATCAATGTGGTTATTTGCGCACTGGAGCCCAATTGTTGGACGTCCGGAGCTAGGTATGGAGCGGGCGACGAGAATTGAACTCGCACCACCAGCTTGGAAGGCTGGAACTCTACCATTGAGCTACGCCCGCGAGCTAACTGTCATTGTAACGGGGCGAACCTAACTGCGAACGATTGCGCCGGTTAAGTCTTCTCGAGCAGGTTGTCGGCGGGTTCCTCTTCGAGGGATTTGGCTCGAAGAAATCCGCCCCTCTGGGATGTTCTGCGCCTGTGGCAGTTTGCACACACCACCTCACATTTCTCGATCTCGGCTAGCACGTCGTCCCAGTTGCGATCCCTGATGCCTCGGGCAATCTCGAAGACCGAACAAGGAACTCAAAGCGCGTGTCTAGCATTTTTCTGCGACGACAGGCCGCGTTGTCGATATATCGTTGGCGATTCCTCGCGTAATGCTCTTGCTTGTATCGGGCACGGCAGGGACGACAATAATTATCTCTCTGTCCCTTATTGATTCTTCTCCACGCGAAAGCAGTTGCCGGTTTTGCCAACCGGCATCGCCCGCATCGTCTCAACAACTCCGAGTCCAAGAGGCGCCTCCTAGCCTGAGCGAACATATGTTCGTATCATAACAGGAGGCTATGACACGTGCGGCTCAAGGTTGCTGCACGCGAAGACTGTAACGGTCGGGTCGGGATGGCCGGATTCGAACCGACGGCCTCGGCGTCCCAAACGCCGCGCGCTACCAAGCTGCGCCACATCCCGCTTGCCTAAGCGTAATGCGTTTCAGGGTTGTGAGCGAGAGAGCAGCGAACAGCTGTACGCGCCCGGCGTCCGCCGGCGCACTAAACTGGATCGACGCGCTCGTAGCTCAACTGGATAGAGCAGCCGGCTTCTACCCGGCAGGTTGGGGGTTCAAGTCCTCCCGGGCGCACGATTTTCTGGGGCGACTCCAGGTATGCAGAAAGCGGCTAACATTCATTAATGAAAACCACCGTGGAAACCGAGAGTCCAACCAAAAGGACGCTTCTTATTGAAGTCACTCCCGATGAGTTGGCGCCCCATTACGAAGCCACCCTAAAACGGCTGGCAAACGAACTGAAGGTTCCCGGTTTTCGCAAGGGCAAGGTCCTCAAAGCGGTGCTCGAAAGCCGCGTTGGCAAGGACACCATACGCGAGGAAGTACTGCGCGATGCTCTTCCCGCTCTTTATGCTCGGGCCGCAGACGCCGAATCTTTGGATCCGGTTACTTATCCCGATATCGAGGTCACCAAGTTCGAGCAGGGAGGGCCGCTCACCTTCACGGCTCGCCTCGAAGTGCGCCCAATCTTCGAATTGCCTGATTACACGGGTATCGAAGTTACCCGCCCCGAACACGAACCGAGCGAGGATGAAGTTCAGCAACAGCTTGAACGTATCCGCGAACAGTTTGGCACTCTGGAGTCTGTCGGACGAAACGCTATTGAAGGCGATCATCTGACGATCAATCTCAGTTGTTCGATCCACGGCGAGAAGTTGGACGAGGCCAGCGCTGATGCCCTCATCTACGAACTAGGCTCTTCATCACTCGTGCCAAAGTTGGATATCGAGTTAATGGGCAAACGACCCGGCGACATCCTGAAGTTCAACGATCTCTTGCCCGCGGGTATGGGCGCTCATGGGGGCCAAGAGGCGACCTTCACAGTTGTTGTCAAGGAAGTCCAAACTAAGAATCTGCCGGTCCTTGATGACGAATTTGCAAAATCGGCATCCGAGTTCGACACGCTCGACGAATTGACGAAGGCGGTCAGGGATCGCGTGGCCGGTTTCAAGGAGGTCGAGGCCAATCTGGTCGTCCGCAGCCGGGCCATTCGCGAACTTGTGACGAGGACGGACGTTTCGGTTCCGGAAGCGCTTGTGGCGTCTGAAACCCAGGCGAGGCTCTCGGATCTATTGATTCAGTTAGAGAACGGGAATGCGACTTTCGAGCAATACTTAGAGGCGAACCAAACCACCAAAGAGGCGCTGCTCGAGGAAGTGAGAAAGGAGGCCGAACAAGCCTGCGCGGCCCGGCTGGTACTCGAAGAAGTTGCCCGCCGCGAGGACATCAAAGTCACCAAGGAAGACCTGGCCGAATACCTGGTTGCACATGCGTCACGCCTGGACAAGGAGCCAGGCGAGTTCGCGAAAGAAGTTGAGAAGGCTGGACAAATGAATGCGATGGCCGGTGATATTCTGCGTCGGAAGGCTGCCGATCTCGTCGTAGAGAAAGCTTCGATCATCGACGCCGCTGAGCCCACACAAAATTTGGAGGATTGACGATGGAGAATTACCTGGTACCGATGGTGGTCGAACAGACCAGCCGCGGTGAACGCGCATATGACATCTACTCGCGTTTGCTAAAGGAGCGCATCATCTTTATAGGAACTCCGATCGATGATGCAGTGGCCAATCTGATCACGGCCCAACTTCTATTCCTGGAATCGGATGACGCGGAGCAACCTATTCGCCTCTACATTAACTCTCCCGGAGGTCAGGTCTACGCAGGCTTGGCAATCTACGACACCATGCAGTACGTGAAGCCCCCGGTGCAGACGTTATGCCTCGGTATGGCGATGTCGATGGGAGCGATCCTTCTGGCAGCCGGCGCCAAAGGTCATCGGTTCGCTTTGCCGAATTCAAAGGTGATGATCCACGAGGGTCACGCCGGGTTTCAGGGAACGCCCACCGATATCGGCATTCAGGCGAAGGAGGTGCTGGCCATCCGTGTGCGCATGGCCGAGATCCTGGCCCATCACACCGGACAATCGGTGGAACAGGTCGCGAAAGATATCGACCGCGACAAGTTTATGACCGCGGAAGACTCCAAGGCCTACGGTATTATCGATGAGATACTTGTCCATCGTGAACAGTCTGCCGTTGCGATGGAGGAGCTTGAAGAGCTTAAGGAAGCCCCAAAGAAGAAGGGTGAGTAAATGGCGAGGCTCGGCGTAGAAAGCGACCTAGTAAAGTGCAGCTTCTGCGGTAAGTCGCAGAAGCAAGTTAAGCGCCTCATCGCTGGCCCGGGCGTCTATATCTGTGACGACTGCGTCGACCTTTGTACCGAGATCATTGAAGAAGGATTGACGGAAAACGCCGAATTTAAATTCGACGAGCTCCCAAAGCCCAAAGAAATCCGTGAGTTTCTCGACGACTATGTCATCGGACAGGAGCAGGCTAAGAAAGTTCTTTCCGTTGCCGTCTACAGTCACTACAAGCGGGTCCAATCGGAAACTTCGAGCGCGAAGGACAAAGACGACGTCGAGCTTCAAAAGTCTAATGTCATCCTTTTGGGTCCAACGGGTTGTGGCAAGACTCTGCTGGCGCAAACGTTGGCGAGAATGCTGAACGTTCCATTTGCGATCGCAGATGCCACGGCCCTTACCGAGGCAGGATACGTCGGCGAGGACGTTGAAAACATTTTGCTCAAGTTGATCCAAGCTGCCGACTACGACGTAAAAAAAGCCGAAACCGGCATCATCTACATCGACGAAGTCGACAAGATCGCGCGCAAGTCCGAGAACCCATCGATCACGCGAGACGTCTCGGGCGAGGGCGTTCAACAGGCCTTGCTCAAGATTCTGGAGGGCACCACTGCGAGCGTTCCTCCGCAGGGGGGCCGCAAGCACCCGCATCAAGAGTTCATTCAGATCGACACCTCCAACGTGTTGTTTATTTGCGGGGGAGCGTTTTCGGGTCTTGAGAAGATCATCGAATCTCGCACCGGGACTCAAAGCATGGGGTTCGGCGCAGACATCCGTAAGATCGAACACAAGAATCTGGGCGAGATTTTCGCCCGCGTACTACCCGAAGACCTGTTGAAATTTGGTCTTATCCCCGAATTCGTCGGACGTCTTCCCGTCGTGACTCACGTTCACAGTTTGGACAAAGAGGCGTTAGTCGAGATCCTGACCAAGCCGAAGAACGCGCTTGTGCGTCAATTCAAGAAGACTTTTGAACTGGACGGCGTGGAGCTGGAGTTCACCGAGGATGCGCTTGGAGCGATCGCGGATCAGGCGATGCTGCGCGGTACGGGGGCCAGAGGATTGCGGGCGATCATGGAAGAGGTTCTGCTCGACGTCATGTACGACTTGCCGTCGCGCAAGGACGTGAGCAAGTGCGTCATCGACACGGCCACTGTCCTGGAAAAGGTAAATCCCACACTAATTCCGAGAGTTGCAGCGAAACCGAAGCGGGTGGAGCGAGGCGAGCGTTCGGCGTAAGCGCGCCGATCTTCCTGAGGTGTCCACTAAAGCCACATGGGGTTTCGCCGAAGGTGACCTGATTGCCCCCGGCCTGCACGCGATGAAACTACTGGGCGGGGGGTATGAGTACGAGGCCTACCTGGCCTGGGATGACCACCTCTTCGCATTGATCGTTGCGAAAGTTGTTCGCCCCGATCGCATCGAGGATCGCGGCTCTATCCGACAATTTCAGCGAGAGGCCGCCACGCTGGCACGACTCTCACATCCGGTGATCGTGAGATGTTTCCGTGCCGAAACGTCCACGGGCCGTCCGCACCTGGTGCTCGAACACCTGGAGGGCCGTACGCTTCGGTCTCTTCTCAAGCGACACGGCCCGCTTCCGATGGCCCAGTTGTTGCCGCTGGCTCTTGAGATGTGCTCGGCACTGCACTATCTGGCGCAGGAGCAGACGATTCATCTGGATGTAAAGCCTGCCAACATCGTGATGGGAGCGCCGCCGCGCTTGATAGACCTGAGCGTCGCGCGAACTTTCGATGAAGCGCGGTCGATTCGTGGTCCGATTGGAACCGACGAGTACATGGCCCCGGAACAATGCTTACCCGATGCGACGGCAATCGGCGCGGCTGCAGACATGTGGGGTCTGGGGGCCACGCTGTATCAGGCCCTGACGGGCAGGCTGCCATTTTCCAAGGGGGACAAAGAGTCGAAGGTGACCGAGATCCGCTTTCCTCAGGTGACAGAGCAGCCTGCACCTCTGTCAGAAAAGATGCCTAAGCTGCTAGCTGATGTCCTCATGAGCGCCTTGGCTAAAGACCATTCGAGCCGCCCACGACCGTTGGACTTCACGTTGGCGCTCGAACCGCTTGTGGCCGCCATGCGCCGGCGACCCGTTCTCGGGCGCCCTCGGCCCAGGCTGAGGTAGGTAGTTAGTAACCGTACGGTATCTTTTCAGGCAATGACCAACGTTCCCGAAAAACCATCTTTAGACGGCCTCGAATCCAAATGGGATGAGATTTGGACGAATACCGGCGTTTATCGCTTCGACCGGTCGAAGACCCGCGATCAGATCTACTCAATAGATACTCCGCCCCCCACGGTCAGCGGCACATTGCACGTCGGCAGCGCGTTCTCTTACACCCACACCGACATAATCGCCCGCTTCAAGCGTATGAGCGGCAAGGAGGTTTTCTATCCGATGGGCTGGGACGACAACGGGCTTCCCACCGAGCGCCGAGTTCAAAACCACTTTGGAGTCGCGTGTGATCCAGCCCTTCCCCGAGAGGAGAATTTCCAACCCCCTGCTGAGCCTGGAAAGCGCGCGGTTGCCGTTTCGCGGCCCAACTTCATTGAGTTATGCACCCGCCTGACCATTGAGGATGAGAAAATCTTCGAAGATATTTGGCGCCGGCTCGGACTGTCCGTCGACTGGGAAATGACGTACACGACCATTGGTCAGCGAGCTCAGCGGGTGTCGCAACGATCGTTTCTTCGACTACTGCGCAAAGGTCTTGCATACAAGGCCGAAGCGCCAACCTTGTGGGATGTCGATTTCAAGACTGCCGTCGCCCAAGCGGAACTCGAGGATCGGGAAACTGACGGCGCCTTCCATCGAATCCGTTTTGGTCGGGCCGATGCTTCGGGCGAGGCCGTGGAGATCGACACAACCCGACCTGAACTCATTGCCTCATGTGTCGCGCTGGTTGCGAATCCTGGCGACGAACGCTACAAGAGCCTTGTTGGAAGCAGCGTTGTCTCCCCTCTGTTTGGATCGGTGATCCCGGTAGTGGCGCACGAACTGGCCGACCCCGACAAGGGCACAGGTATGGCGATGATCTGCACGTTCGGCGACGTCACCGATGTCATCTGGTGGCGCGAACTGAAGTTACCCATCAGAACCATCATCGAGCGAGATGGCACTCTCCGAAAGATCCATTGGGGTGAGGCTGGCTGGGAGTCAAACGACACACAAAAGGCCCAGGGCTTTTACGACGAGCTTGCCGGACTATCGATCAAGAAAGCAAGAGCTCGCATAGTGGAGCTGCTCAAACTCCAAGGCGACCTGGTCGGCGATCCAAGACCCCTTCGTCACGTCGTCAAGTTCTACGAAAAAGGCGATCGGCCAGTTGAGATCGTCACGAGCCGTCAATGGTTCATTAAGACGATGGAGTTTCGCGAAGCTTTTATCGGCCGTGGACGCGAGATTGAATGGTTCCCGGCATTCATGCGGGTGCGATTCGAGGACTGGGTTCATGGGCTCAACGGCGATTGGCCCATCAGTCGCCAGCGATATTTTGGCGTTCCCTTTCCGGTTTGGTATCCAATCGGCGATGAAGGTGAAGTGAACTTCGCGGCCCCCCTCCTGGCGGACGAAAGCGATTTGCCGGTCGATCCCTCGGCGGACGTTCCAGCTGGGTATTCGCAAGATCAAAGGAATACGCCTGGGGGTTTTGCTGGCGATCCGGATGTTATGGACACTTGGGCCACTTCCTCACTCACCCCCCAAATAGTTGGCGGGTGGGAGGAAGATGACGACCTTTTCAAGAGAGTCTTCCCGATGGACCTACGACCGCAGGCGCACGACATCATTCGAACGTGGCTCTTTTCCACCGTTGCGCGAGCCCATTTTGAAAGTAAGTCTGTGCCGTTCCTTAACGCCACGATTTCGGGAATGATCAGTGATCCCGATCGTAAGAAAATGTCGAAGTCGAAGGGAAACGCCGTAACTCCCGTGGAAGTGATCGAGAAGTACGGAACCGATGCCTTTCGCTACTGGGCTGCATCCGGCCGTCTCGGCTACGACACGATTCTTGACGAGGGTCAGATGAAAGTGGGCCGGCGTTTGGCCACGAAGATTTTGAACGCTTCGAAGTTTGTCTTGTCGCGCCTCGGCCCTCAAGGCGAAGTCACTTCCGCATTGGATTCATCTATGCTCGCCGCACTTGCGGCGGCGGTTCAGGATGCCACCAAGTCCTTTGAGTCGTATGAGTATTCGGTCGCCCTCGACCGGACCGAACAGTTCTTCTGGAGTTTCTGCGACGACTACCTGGAGCTAGTGAAAGCGCGCGCCTACGGCGCTCTGGGTGAGGAAGGGGCGGCTTCGGCAAATCGCGCGCTCGTGCTGGCGCTTTCCACGATGCTCCGATTGTTCGCGCCGATCCTTCCGTTTGTGACCGAGGAAGTCTGGTCCTGGTGGAACGACGGATCCATCCACCGGTCTGAGTGGCCAACTGGCGAAGAGCTGACAGGGACCAGCGGGAATCCGGCGATTCTCGAGGCCGCGGGTCGGGCGCTCGGTGAGGTTCGCAAGTACAAGACGGCAGCGAAACTTTCCCTCAAAGCGCCGGTCAAACGGTTGACCATCTACGACACCCCCGGGGGTCTCGAGTTGATCCAATCGGCAAAGGCGGATCTTCTTCAGGGCGGGACCATCACTGAGTTGATCTTGGAAGAAGGTCCGGAGTTTCGATCCGTCGTCGAGTTAGCAGACACTCAGTAGTGCCACAAGAAAGCGGTTACCGCGAGGCTTTGCGTCGTTTGGACGCCGTCGGGGCAGAGGTCGGTTCTGGTATTCGCCCGAACGTTGAGCGAATCAAGGCCCTCATGGAGTTGCTGGGGAATCCGCAGGACACATATCCCGCAATTCAAGTGGCCGGGACCAACGGAAAATCCTCGACCACCCGGATGATCGCGACGATCCTGGGTGCGCACGGCCTCAACGCCGGCTTTTATACCTCCCCCCACCTCCAGAGCCCGCGGGAGCGGTTTGGACTGGCCGGACTCGGGCCGCAGGGTCCGGTGGTGGAGATGATTTCGAAAGAGTCCTTTGCGGGGGTCTTCGACTACCTGACCCTATTCATCGAAAAAGTCGAGAACGAAACTTTAGATCGCGTGACTTACTTCGAGACTACGACGGCAGTGGCGTTTACTTGGATGGCGGAGATCCCAGTCGCGGTAGGAGTTTTTGAGGCCGGGCTTGGTGGACTCTGGGACGCGACAAACCTCGTCGCTAGTTCCGTGGCGGTTCTGACCCATGTGGATGTGGACCACGCCGAGTTCTTGGGAACGACTCCTCTTGAGAATGCGACAGAAAAGGTCGGAATACTAAAGCCAGACGCAATAATGATTTCGGCGAAACAGCAGCGCGATGTCTTCGAACTCATCGACCGAACTGCCGGCCACCGTCTGAAATATATGGGGCGGGACTTCGAAATCACAACCGACGAACCAGCCCTTGGGGGCCGCTTTCTGTCGGTACGCGGGCTATTCACCGACTACCAAGAACTTTCGTTGCCGTTGTACGGCCCTCACCAGTCACGTAACCTCGCTCTCGCAATCGCGGCGTGCGAGGCATTCCTCGACCGTGCCCTTGACCCACTCGCGTTGAAGGAGGCTTTGCGAATCATTACATCTGCAGGGCGTATGGAAATTGCAGGTAGACGGCCTCTGGTTGTTATCGACGGTGCTCACAACCCAGACGGAGCGGCTGCGCTCACCGAAGCGATCGGGCAAAGCTTTCCACGAACGAAGCTGACTCTTATAGCCGGAATATCTGAAGGCAAAGATTCTACGGGGATCCTCCAACATCTTCTACCCCTCGCAGACCGAGTGATCTATACACGCGGCACCCATCCGCGCTCCACCGACCCGCATCTTTTGCCCACCCTCGGCCGCGACGTCGAAATCATTGAACCCTTTTCGAAGGCCATCGACGTTGCGCGCGATCAAGCCTCGGAAGAGGACATGATTGTTGTTGCCGGATCATTATTCCTCTCCGGCGAGGCCCGCGATTACCTCGTTGGTTCGGTCGACTAAACTGGTCCAACAATGGAAACAACTCTTGTTCTCGTAAAGCCTGACGGCGTTCGTCGTGGTCTTATCGGAGAGGTCATCTCGCGGATCGAGAAAGAGAAACTAAGGATCGATGCGATGCGTCTTCTGACCATAGACAAAGAACTCGCCCATCAACATTACGAGGAGCACACCTCAAAACCCTTCTTTGGCGAGCTGATCTCCTTCATTACGTCCGGACCTGTTGTGGCCATGGCCGTGAGCGGAGAGAACGCTATAGCGGTTGTGAGGGCGCTATTAGGCGCTACGGACCCCAAGAATGCCAGCCCAGGCACGATTAGAGGAGATTTTGGTCTCGAAGTGACCGAGAACGTCGCGCACGGCTCCGATGGCCCCGAGTCCGCCGAGCGCGAATTGGCTCTATACTTTGGCCAAAGGTAGGATTTTCTCGAATTCAAATCCTTAAAGGAAAGAAAGCGCCCCCTTGTGCGGGCATTCTTAGGACTTAAACAAAGCATTTCACGGGAGACAAGATGGCGAATCAAGCTAAGGACTTTGCGGCTCGCGAGCCTGCGAGTTTTTCGATGGCCCACGCACTCAACTTCATGGGTCGCGATATGGCCGTTGACCTCGGCACCGCCAACACGCTGGTGTACGTTCGGGGCCGGGGCATCGTTCTAAACGAGCCTTCGGTTGTCGCAATCAATACCAGAACGGGCGCGACCGTTGCGGTTGGACTCGACGCCAAAAGGATGATTGGCCGAACCCCCGGACACATTCAGGCGATCAGGCCGTTGAAGGACGGCGTCATCGCGGACTTCGATGTGACCGAAAAGATGTTGCGTTACTTTATCCAGAAGGTTCATAAGCGCCGCGTTCTTGCTAAGCCACGAGTCGTGATTTGTGTTCCCTCTGGAATAACGGGTGTGGAGCAACGAGCAGTTGAAGATGCGGCTATTGCCGCAGGCGCACGCCGCGCTTACATCATTGAAGAACCAATGGCCGCCGCCATCGGCGCGGGGCTTCCGGTCCACGAACCGGCGGGAAACATGATCGTAGACATCGGTGGGGGAACCACTGAAGTCGCAGTCATCTCGCTGGGTGGCATCGTGACCAGCCTGTCGATACGCATCGGTGGAGACGAGCTCGATGAGGCGATAATCGCCTACATCAAGAAAGAGTATTCGTTGATGCTCGGCGAACGTACTGCCGAGGAAATCAAGATGACATTCGGTTCGGCCTTTCCGTTTCCGGAAGAGCCTTACGCGGAGATTCGAGGTCGCGATCTCGTTTCAGGATTGCCGAAGACAATCATTGTTTCGGCGGAAGAAATCCGGCGAGCCATCGAGGAGCCTGTGACGGCCATCGTCGACTCCGTTAAGAGCACTTTGGACAAGACGCCTCCGGAGTTGTCATCGGACATCATGGACAAAGGAATCGTTCTGACCGGGGGAGGGGCGCTGCTCAAGGGGATTGACGAGCGCATGGGCCACGAAACCGGCATGCCGATTCACGTGGCCGAGAACCCACTTTCGTGTGTGGCGATCGGCTCGGGCAAGTGTCTAGAAGAGTTCGATGCCCTGCGAAGGGTCTTGGTTTCGTCCGGCAAGCGTTAGAGCTTACGGGCCCGGGGCTTGGTTAAGTCAAGCGCTGGTCCAGATTTGAGGTAGTTCCAATTGATGTATCGAAAGTCCACAAAGCAGCGGCTGATGCTTGCCGCCCTGTTGGCCGCGACTGCGACCGTCGTGACACTTGATTTCCGCGAAAATCCGGGAGGCCCGATCCGCCGGATCCAAGATTTCGCGGTGTCGATAGTGGCCCCCCTGCAGGACGGGATGGCAAATATCGCTCGACCGGTGGGCGATTTTCTCTCGACGCTTGCGCAGGCCGGATCTCTTAAGGAGGAGAACTCGGATCTTCGTGCTGAGATTGATCGTCTCGAGGCAGACCAGCGGCGCTTGCCCGAGATAGAGCGTGAACTCGAGCGACTGCGGGCTCTTACCCAGCAGACCGACTGGGCGGCCGGCGCCAAAGTGGGCGCACGGGTCATTGGGATCGGCCCTTCAAATCACGAGTGGACATTGTTCCTGGACCGAGGCGCAGCCGATGGCTTGAAACTGGACATGGCGGTCATTTCGTCCGAAGGACTCGTGGGCAAAGTGATCCTTGTTGGTCGCAGGTACTCAACGGTACTGATGGTGATAGATCCGCAACACTCCGCAGGCGCGAGATTGACGGAAACTGGTGAGACCGGCGTATTGTCGGGTGTCGATGGCGAACGATTGCGGCTCGAACTCATCGACCCGAACACCCCCGTTAAAGTGGGCGAAACCGTCGTAACGTCGGGCTACGACCGTGGGATATTCCCCCCCGGCATTCCCATCGGACGGGTTGCAAGTGTCAGCAAAACCCGCGACGGCCTTTCCCAATCTGCGATTCTGCTGCCCTTCGTCGATTTCACGCGGCTCGATGTCGTGCTGATACTGCTCGAATCGGGATCAGTCGTTAGGACGGGATGAGACAACATGCGACGCGCCAGCTTGTTCGCTCTCCTGATACTCACAGCTGTGCTGCTTCAGACGACCGCGTTCAGCCGGTTGACGTTGTTCGGAGTTTCTCCCGACCTAATTTTGGTCGTTGTCATCTCGTTTGCACTCCTGGACGGACCGTCGGTGGGTGCCGCCGCTGGATTTTCCGGTGGTCTGCTTCGAGACCTGTTGCTCGACTCTCCCAAGGGACTCACGGGGCTCTCGTATTTACTGGTCGGGTATGTCGTCGGAAGCCTTCGACCATACGTCCAGTCGACCAGCCTTTTAGTTCCGGTCGGCGGCGTTTTCGTCGGATCTCTTGTGGGAACCGCTCTCTATCAAACTTTGTTGGTTCTGCTTGGCAGAGCGTCGCTTCCGGCAACCGATGCCATTCGCATAGTTGCCTTGACATCTGTCTACAACACGCTCCTTGTTCCTTTCGTCTACCCGTTGGTCCGTCGAATTTCAGCGATGTACAGACGCGAGAGCGTTTTGAGGTGGTGAAGGTATGACCCAGAGGCCAGACGGGATCAGACTGCGCGTCACAATTTTGGGCGCAATCGTGATGGCGTTATTTAGCGCGTTACTCCTTCGACTTTACTCACTGCAGGTTTTGACTCACGAGCGTTACGCACAGGCCGCGGAGAGGAATCGAATACGGATCGTTCCAGTGGAGGCCGCTCGTGGGCAAATACTCGATAGAAACGGCGAAGTCCTCATTGGCAATAGGCTTTCTTATGTCGTTTCGATTCGACCCGACGAGTTAGATGATCGCGCTGGAGTGATTAGCAGGCTGGCGGAATTACTCGCGGTGCCGGTAAGCCAAATCGAGGAGAGGCTGGCTGACAAGACCGTTTTGCCTTATACGCCGATCCCAATCTTTGAGGACGTTCCCGAGGACACCCAAACTTTCATCCGAGAACATCAGGATCGCTATCGCGGCGTGGTCACCGAATCCAGACCCATTCGGACCTACGGGAAAGGGATGCTAGCGGCTCATGCTCTCGGTTATGTAGGCGAAATCAACCCTGAACAACTGGTCGAGGCGCGCTACCGAGGTTTTCGGCCTGGATCGATCATCGGGCGAAGCGGAATCGAGTATGCGTATGAGCGCGATCTCCACGGGCAGGACGGTCTCGTCAAACTCGTAGTCGACTCCACGGGCAAAGTTCGCGACCAGCTTGGCGGGCGCGAGCCGGAGCGTGGACTCGACCTCACTACGACTCTCGACTCTGGCATACAAGCTTTGGCTGAAGAATCTCTGCGGCTTGGAATCGAGTCTGCCCGGACTATTTTCGACAAGGAGAGGCAGAAGAAATACCTCGCTCCAGCAGGAGGGGTCGTCGTGATGGATCCGCGTAACGGCGAGATTCTGGCAATGGCTTCCTACCCAACCTTCGATCCCAGCGCCTTCGTGGGAGGAATCCCCAAGGCGGAGTTTCAAGCTCTCGCAACCGACCCAGCGAACCCTTTGCTCAACCGCGCAACGCAGTCCGTTTCTCCTCCCGGATCGACCTTTAAGATCGTCACTGCGGCCGCGGCGCTACAGGATGGGATTGCGCAGCGCAATGGCAAGTACAACTGCCCAGGATCATTCCGGTTTGCTGACACGACCTTCCGCAACTGGAAGACGTCGGATTCAGGGTCGATGTCGATTCCACAAGCAATTATCGACTCGTGCGATACGGTGTTCTACGGTTGGGGGGCTGAGTTCTATCGCAAATTCAGGGCAAAGGGCGGCGAGCGGCTGCAGGACTACGCCCGGGATTTTGGATTCGGGGTCAAATCGGGTATCGAGATTCCGTTCGAAAGCGCCGGACGCGTTCCCGATGAGGGATGGCTCAAGAGGGTTAATCTCAAGCATCCAGATCTCTTTCCGTATTCGACATGGTTGCCCGGATACACGATCAACATGTCAATTGGCCAAGGTGACGTCTTGGCCACGCCGCTGCAACTTGTCAACTCCTACGCGACGATCGCAAACGGCGGCACTTTGTATCAACCGCACCTGGGGCTCAAACTTTCGCGCGATGGCGCTGCAGTGAGGTCCGTCTCGGCTAAGGTTATTCGCCAGCTCACGGTCAATCCAGCAAACATGGACACCGTGCGGCGAGGGCTCGAAGGAGTGGCGACTGTTGGCACTGCGCGGGGAGCATTCGACGGTTACCCGTTTGGATCCGTGGCTATCGCGTCAAAGACAGGAACGGCTGAAATCAAAACCGTGCCTCCGAAACAGCCCTACGCGTGGTTTGCCGCATACGCTCCTGCCAAGAGCCCCCAGTACGTGATCGCTGTGATGCTGGAGGAAGGTGGCCACGGCGGCGAGACAGCAGCCCCAATAGCACGGCGAATAATCGAGGGAATCTTTGGGTTGCCGCTCAGCCAAATCACGCCCTCAGTGAGGACGGACTAGATGGCCGACCAGTCGATAATAAATTCCCGCGCAGGTTCGTTTCGCGTCAAGATGTTTTCGGCGAAGGCGCCGATTCGTCATCTGGACCTCACTCTCATGGTGTCGGTATTGCTGCTCACCGGAGCAGGCAACATGGCGATCAAATTCGCATCGGCGCCTTTACTAGAGGCACGCGGGGCCGACCCTAACTACTACCTCAAGAGGCAGCTGATCTACTTCAGTCTGGCTTCCATCGGTTTCGTCATGTCGCTTCTAGTTGATTACCGACAAATCAAGGGAGTAGTTCCCGTGATCTATGGAGGGGGCCTGCTGTTTTTGATCCTGGTCCTAGCTCCGGTTGGACAAAGAGTTGCCGGGGCCCAGCGGTGGGTTGACTTAGGCGTCCTGCAGGTCCAACCGTCGGAGCTGATGAAACTGATTCTCATCGCTGCTCTTGCCGCATTGTTTTCTCGCAGACGAGGAGATCACGGTCCGCTGCAAATATTCCAAGCTCTGTTGATGTTTGCTATACCGGCCTTGCTTGTCTATCTGCAACCGGACCTTGGCACCGCGATGGTGCTGGGGGCAGTCACTTTCACAATAATGCTGGTTGCGGGCATCAAAATTCGCTGGCTGATAGCCGTCCTTGCGGCTGGAGTGCTAGCGATGATGTTGGCGATTCAAGTGGGAGTGCTCAAGGACTACCAGGTAGCCCGTTTGACCGCCTTCCTCGATTCGGAGTCCGATCCTCAGCGGACCGGATACAACCTCGCGCAGTCGAAGATCGCGATTGGTTCGGGAGGCTTTTCCGGCAAGGGTCTGATGTCGGGGTCTCAAACCAATCTGGCCTACGTTCCGGAACAGCACACAGACTTTGTCTTCACTGCCGTCGGAGAAAAGAAGGGATTCGTGGGGGGGGCCGTACTCCTGGGACTCTTCGCCCTGCTGCTTTGGAGATGTCTTCGTATTGCGCTTTTGTCGAAAGACCTCTTCGGAACACTTCTCGCCGGTGGAGTGGCGGCGATGTTTGCATTTCAAGTATTCGTCAATATCGGCATGACCATAGGGATCATGCCAATCACGGGAATTCCCTTGCCGTTTGTGTCGGCGGGGGGCTCATCACTAATAACCAGCTATGTGGCCGTCGGGCTTTTAACCAGCGTGCACATGCGCAGATTTACCTAGGAGGAACAATTGTCAAACGAAGAACAAACACCTGAAACAAAGCCGCCGCTAACTGATTCGGGGGGTTCGCAGCCCCGGCCCCCCGCTGATGCGAGGAGTTCGGCACCGCAGAGACGGCCGCGAAGACGTCGCCCAAGAACTGCGAATCCCGAGAAGCCGGCAGGCGTGCGACCTGCGGCTGCATTGACGGAAGGCTCCCCGACTGTAGACGGACCCGCAGGTGACCCGGCGGACGCGTCCAAGTCACCACAATCATCAGCTCCACGCAGAACCAGGTCACGCAGGCGACGCCCCGCAGCCAGGCCCGCAGCCAACGGGGGGCAGCAAGTTGAGCCAACCGACAATGCGGAGGTGCCAGCAGAGGCGGCCGAACTCGTACCCAAGACTGCAAAAACTCCAGCGCGTCGCCGGTCCCCGAGAGGCAGCCGGCAAGCGGCGGCTGCTGGCGCCGAAGAAAAAGTCGGACCGGCCGAAGTGATTGAGGCTTCCGCCGTAGAGGAGGCTCCAGCGGCTCGTCGACCGCGCCGCAGCTCGCGGAGACCAAGGACCCAGCGAACTCCAGCGCCGTCCGTTCCCCGAACAATGGTCGTGTCGGCATCCGAAGATCGAACGCAAATTGCTGTCCTGGAAGAGCGCGACCTTGTTGAGCACTACGTAACGCACAGCGAGGACCGCTCGATCGCAGGCAATGTCTATTTGGGCCGGGTGCAAAACGTTCTGCCCGGGATGGAAGCCGCCTTCGTCGACATTGGCGAGGTCCGCAACGCCGTGCTGTATGCGGGCGAAGTTACCTACGACGAAGAAGTCGACGGAGTGTCGCCGCGCATCGAAACTATCCTCAAACCAGGACAGTCTGTCCTCACGCAGGTGACCAAGGATCCGATGGGGTCGAAGGGGGCCAGACTAACGACCGAGGTCTCGATCGCCGGGCGTTATCTGGTCACGATGCCGGGACAGGAGTCTTTGGGAATAAGCAGACGGCTCGCCGACGACGAACGCCATCGTCTTCGCGATATCGCCTCCGAAATTCGGCCTCAGGGCTTCGGTCTCATCGTGCGAACGGCCGCGCAGGGCGCTCAACGGGAAGATCTCGAAAGAGACACGGCCCGGCTCGTCCGGATTTGGAC